>Ga0224501_10001668_pt1 | contig 17235 bp, 15 predicted proteins | sample SF_Oct11_sed_USG_4_FD_169105 | JGI IMG/M metagenome (GOLD analysis project Ga0224501, IMG submission 169105) | Sediment microbial communities from San Francisco Bay, California, United States - SF_Oct11_sed_USGS_8_1 | ecosystem: Environmental > Aquatic > Marine > Sediment | place: USA... | reverse complement strand
TAGTGAGATGAAAAGCTAAAACCTAGTCCTTTCGTTTTGGGGGCCAGAGGAGATGTACAACATGATAGTAGCGTTTGAGGTAGCTGAACCTCTAGTCAGAAGTAGCTGATTGGCTTATGATGCCATTATCTCGTCAAATTAATTAGCCAAACATGTCAGCTTTACCAAATGTGTCCATTGGCGAGTTGATAATCAGTAATAATGCAAAGCATCTACACTGTTTCCAGGTATCAAGAAGTATATCGTGAGTCTGATCATTAAGACATCATCGGAGGCTGATGCCCTTGACAAAAAAAGGGTATATCTTGGAAAGCTAAACATGATTCTTGTGCAGGTGTGTTTCCCTCTGTGTTATGTAGATACACCAAACTCGTTTCTGATTGGGTAAATTACAGAGGGTCCTTCTCCTGATGTTGGCCTCACTATTTAGGGTTTCATTTCAGATTCTGAAGTATGAGTGGCCGAAGAACTGGCCCACATTTATTAGCGACATTGTGCGCTCCAGTAAGACAAATGAGACTCTGTGCCAAAACAACATGATGATACTCAAGCTACTCAGGTGAGATCATGCGAGAGTTGTTGTCAGCGATGCATTCTTCTTCACTCGGGTAACCACCATACACCAACCACACGGTGTCTCCTAATTTGTTTGTTTAAGCTGTCTATACCACTCACTTTTTAACGCTATTGTACGAATTTTTTGGTTATAAGGGGTATGTCACGGTAGACGCACTTTCAGAGTTGTGTTCCCCATTCCTAAAGGGATGCAACTCCGCATTCATCGCAGCGATAGCGAGTGGTCTTTTTCCACAAACCGAATATCGGTCAATCGAATGACTATGACCCAAATGGCTCAAATGGAAATAAAATGGGATATAACTACTGAAACCTAGTGATCGCCCCCTTATAACATCGAGTAGAACTTAAAGTTGAACGTAAGACTGGAGAAAATTTAAGTTACAAGAAGTGCTTTGCCGGTTTCCCCTAGCCCTAAATAGAGGCCGTTGCGTTCGGGCCTCTATCATTTTGCAAAAATGGCATAAACGCTCGCTGACAGAAGTGAAAAACTGCACTCTGACACCCTATTTCTATATTTTTGTTGAACATTTCCTCTCTATGGACTTGTGTAACTACAAGTCTTGTGTGCACCTGCAAGAGGATTTTCCAAACATCAGAGCGTAAGCCGAAAAAATCAACAAAAAGTCGACGGTCTGAAAAGTGCACCACCAAGGGCTCTAAGTATGCGCATTGGATAGGGCTATATCTGAGCTTCCATTTGAATTGGGTATTTGGCCCATTTGTTCGTGGTAGGCTTCAGAATCTACCAACAAGTGAAGTCACTTTTGCCCATGCCATAACCCCTTTAAAAGTTTAAAGGTCTACAGCATTTTGAATAAGATCTGATTTGATCAGGACTGTCGATTTATTTTGGCCTCACCGCATCCATCTCTTACAATTGTTCTGTCTTTGTAGCGAAGAGGTGTTTGACTTTTCGAGTGGCCAAATGACCCAGACAAAGGCCAAACATCTGAAGGAGAACATGTGCAGCGAATTCTCTGTCATCTTTCAACTATCTCAATACGTCATGGTGAGTGACGCCCTCCACTCCGCCTTTCTTTTATCCGCACCTCCCTATCCCTTCCTCACATCACCTCCCCACCCTTACCCCTTCCTCACTGCCATACACTATTCTCACCTCCTCACCCCTCTCCATCCCCTCCTAACCTCCCCACCCTCTCCTCCGCTCCCCTGTCCAGTGATGGTGCGGGGTCCCCTGCGCTTGCTCTGTTTGACCTCTTGATTTTTTATTTCGCAGGAAAACTCTCAAAACGCCGCTCTCGTTGGGTCGACGCTGGAGACGCTCCTCCGCTTCCTCAACTGGATCCCACTCGGCTACATATTCGAAACAGCACTCATCAGCACACTCATAAACAAGTTCTTAGACGTGCCCATGTTTCGCAATGTAACGTTGAAATGCCTGACTGAAATCTCTGGTATACAGGCATTACAGTACAATGCCCAGTTCACCGACTTATTTATGCTTGGCATCGCCAAACTCAAACAGGTCAGTTCTTGGTTTACTCAAACTCCCACGCCTAGCCAACGTATAGTAACTGGTCCTCGTAGATGTCCTCGGCTTGAAAGTATGGGACTGTTCTCATTTTCATTGAAAATGGTTACCGGCAACGGTTACCTTTACGCGCAATGTTTGTAATGGAAATGTGCATGTCATGTGACCACAAAAGGATTTCCCAGGTGACTCCTAACTGTTAGTAAAACCGGTTACAGCTATCATTACTGTTATCATGTTTTACTCGCCACGGACCTCGGTGAAACCTACACGGACGTGCTGTTTGAAGCCGTGTCCCGTGCTGCCCAAAATCTCCTGTAAAAATGAGTCTGTGAATCGAGTTTCCTAACGAACGCTCGGAGTATTAGCATTGTGATAGTCTTCTTCAAAGGGCTCTATCGCAGAATTCCCTGGGCTCTAAGCTGTATTGACTATAGTAACTGTGCAAAAACCGGTGGCGACCTCGTTTTGATTGTTGTAGCCGCTGAATTCTTCTTATTTTTCGAAGGGTTTCGTTGTCCGTTATGCTGAAACTTGTTATCTCAACCTCTCTACACAAATGTTACGTTGGGCCAATGGTTAGAGCAAACCGTTAAGGCATACAATTCGCATCTTGACCGCTCTAAAATCCCGTAATACACACTAAAAGCTTGCTCAAAGATTTAGACATCCTGTACTCACTAGAGGAAAACCTGCGTCATGTAAATTGATAAAGGGATAGCTCAGTCGTTAAGAAGGCTGGTCTTGCTACCGTGAAAACCTGATAGGCCCCTGTTGTGAGCATGAGGTCTTCACATTTGTCCTCGCTCCTACCACTCCAAAAAGCCTAGACTTAGGTCGGTTAAAAAGGGTGGCCAAGTGTCCTAATAGAAAAGAAGTCCTGACGTGTCCCGTTTTATTTGGTGTGTGCGTGGCAATGGCCTATGTATGTGGTAATGACCTTATGGTTTGCCTTTGTGTGCAGATGATGCCGTTGACTACAAACTTGTCAGAGGCGTATAAACATGGTCGCGACGATGAACAGAACTTCATACAAAACCTCGCCCTCTTCCTTGTCACAATTCTAAAGGAGCACGGAAGCAAACTGTTTGAAACGGACCAGGTCAAGGTGAGCTTCACTAGCGAGCATGACCTCTAAATGTAAATGTTACAGTCCATGTAATGTAAATGTAATGTACAAATCTATGTTTGATTTCTCTAGTGACTCTTAAAAGGAGACTGCGGAGGTTGTTATAACTATTTGACTAAGATTATTGCTTCTATGTATCTTCCTGACCAACGCATAGTTGACGAGGAAATGCCCACAGTAAAAAAGACAGGGGTTCTGTAAAAAAATACATGGAATCTGATATAGTTTATGTGAAAAAAACTCGTAAAGAAAGGTAATGATCACCTTCTTCCTGCGTGTTGACCTGACCACACCTATTGCTTGCCTACAGGAGACTCTTATGGAAGCGCTTCACTACCTGATCCTCATCTCTGAGGTCGAAGAGACCGAGATCTTTAAGATCTGTCTTGACTATTGGAATACACTTAGCGCTGAGCTCTACCGCGAGACGCCCAGTTCTGCGGGTGCCTCTCCACTCCTTCTCATGGGCGGACTCATGGGAGGAATGAGACAGTCAGAGATGCCACCCAGGAGGGCCCTCTATAACATGATACTCAGCAAGGTATAGTGCTTCACACCATACGCCTTACAATTATTCATAATGTCATACATTCCAAGATTCACTTCACGCGGCATTCGTTCTCTTTACTGTAATACCAGCAAATGGAAGTGTTGAGGAGGTGATATTCAAGTTACCCATTAGTTATTGGTGAAAAATTTCCTCTAAGGCTACAAGTGTCATTATACTGTACAAGTTCTATTCGCGCTTCAAACATTAATTGATCACTGTATTGAGTTTGAAGCGTATTTTCGAGCATTTAGTGGTAATCAGGCAATTCCTCTTACATCAGGTGCGTCGGGTGATGATTTCGCGAATGGCGAAGCCCGAGGAGGTTTTAGTCGTTGAGAACGAACAGGGGGAGGTGGTGCGGGAATTCATGAAGGACACCGATTCTATCAATCTCTACAAGAACATGAGAGAAACTCTCGGTAAGCCGCATCATGAGTCAGAACGCAAAAGTGAGCTGCGATGAGACATGATGTGCCCGTTGGCTTTGTTATCACTCCTTGCTTATACCTGGTATGGTGGTTTCTCGACTGGGAGGTGACCATTCCAGGAACGGTAAAATCTACTCTTTCCGGTGACCGTCAATGTAGGCTTCCATTTGTGCAGCCTACCCATTAATATGGCTTTTGGTTCGATCAGCATACACTTTTGGTCCTGATAGAGCTTTTGTGTTGATAGGTCCCTGGTCTTAGTAACATCCCATAGGTATATGGATCTTTTTGAATGTGTCACCATCGCACAATGCACATCGTCATTGGCATTTCAGTTGGATTGTGTGATCGTAGATTTTGTGCAGTCATTCTGTGCCATGAGCCACTAAAATGCCTCTTTTCTAATAGTGATGGCGGTGGGAACCACGATGTAATGAAGACAACATTAATGTAATGCTCGCATCATTTCAGTGTATCTCACTCATTTGGACTATGTGGACACGGAAATGATTATGACTGAAAAATTACATAATCAAGTAAATGGATCGGAATGGTCATGGAAAAACCTCAACACTCTATGCTGGGCCATTGGCAGTATCAGGTAACCGTTTTACCCAAAGGTCAATCATGAAGTGAGAGTTATTCTCCTCTCATTTTGGTGTAGAATAGAGCTCTCAATTGGATCATAACTTTTGAAAAAGCGGCAGACCTCTGTTATCATTGAAAGAATGCAATAAAATGGTTCAAGTTTTAACCCACAAGTTCCTCCTGGTTCAAACCGTTGATTCGGCACACCGAAAGGACGAGGTATACCTCTAAAGATCCCTGACCGAACAAATGTCCTATTTCAAATGACTGTTTTAAATTTATCAGGAAGTTTTCTGCAAAAGTCGGTTTCTAGCTGGTTTAAATGAAACAAAGGTATTTAGCAGCCAGTTGCTGTCCGCTTCACGCTGTAAACTTTTGCTCTCCCTTTACTAGTGGTGCCATGCATGAGGAGGATGAAAAGCGTTTCTTGGTGACCGTAATAAAGGATTTACTAGGACTGTGCGAGCAGAAACGTGGCAAAGACAACAAGGCCATCATTGCCAGTAACATAATGTATGTGGTGGGACAGTACCCGCGTTTTCTACGTGCCCATTGGAGATTCCTGAAGACAGTCGTCAACAAGAACTTTGAGTTTATGCACGGTGAGTTAGGACAGGGTCCGGACGACTAGTTGGAGGGGGGGAATTCACTCGTCCACTAGGCCTGTGAGGTTTTGGTGAGTGTCATGGCTGTGATATTTTATAGCCTTGCCTGCGGTTGTTGCATCATTTCCTACCACATCCTTCTCGGTCAATTCTTCTTGATCTGTGCTCCCGATGGTTTAACCTCCCTCAATCTCTCATTGACCGACGCTTATCATCCCTGTAGGGGCCGGCTCACATATGTTGGGGCAATGCTGCGCTGCAATGACTATGTATTTCAGTCTTAGCAAACAGCGCTCCGAAAAAAGGTTTACTATACTGAACGGTGACCTCTCTGTTAGTGAGAAAATTCGATTAATGGGATATGAAAACATTTATTCATATACATTAGCAATTCAGAGGCTGTATCGTTTGTTACATTGCTCATTTCCTGTATTATTATGCGTACAAAGATTATACCAAGATAACTCTCTCCCATTTGGACGGAAACGGGTGAGGGTGAGGGGTCGGTGTATCCATCGCTGTACTCGTTCGTCCGAGTAGTCTACCCAGTCGCAGATTGGCTGAGTGGATTTTAATGGTACTATATAATAGAACTATTGGAAACCCCTCAGCCAATCAGCGATTGGATGAACTAATCGGGTTATACTTTGGAGCACAAACATAGCGATACTGTAGTTTGTCACACCCAAAGTCCTTTTTATTTGCATGGCAGCGAGTCACGCTACTTTGTAGATAGCGAGTCCAGCTCTTTCATCTCTACAGCTGCAATGATTGTCTGGTATCTGTGTTGACCCCTGTAGTTAGGGCCGAGTTAGTCCGCCCAGCGGAGGTTAGGAAATGCAGCGGTATGTTTCCGAAAAACGAGTTGAGTTTGTTATCTTGGTATAACATTTGATGCGTATCTGCTGTCAAATACCTCCATAGTAGGCTCGTGCACTGTATCACTGAAGCTGTCACCACAACACCTTTGCGTGAAGTCTCACCATGCATTCATCTCATTGCAGAAACTCATGATGGTGTCCAGGATATGGCATGCGACACCTTCCTAAAGATCTCACAAAAGTGTCGTCGTCATTTTGTGCAGATCCAGGTGGGCGAGGCGGTACCGTTTATCGAGGAGATACTGACCGGTATCAACACCATCATTTGTGACTTGAGCCCGCAACAGGTTCGTTTCTACTTAAACTCTGCGCTATTTAATGCATTGATCACCTCTTACTCCCTTGATATAATTGACCAGTAATCACAACGTTTTACATCCGGAGAGCTACAGACCTGTCATATTTTATAGCAGAATAGCCGCATCCGATGCAGTAGTTCATTTCCTTTCCATCCAACTTTTTAATACTCTGTTGAAAAAGTTATAGAAAAAATAACTTTCTACCAAGTGTAACATTCACTGACTCTGCCTGTTCTAACTCACAGCTGTGTTTGGGTTGACTATAACAGCTTTTCTATCACAGGTGCACACGTTCTATGAGGCGGTGGGACTGATGATCTCCGCACAGACCGATCCCGAGGCACAAGACGCCCTCATTGATAAGTTCATGCTGCTGCCCAATCAGGTGTGGGACCAGGTGATTTCACAGGCATCGGCCAGTGTGGACGTTCTCAAAGAGCCAGAGGTGATCAAACAGCTTGGCAATATACTCAAGACTAATGTGCGCGCATGCAAGAGCCTGGGCCACCCGTTCGTTAAACAGGTAAGTGAGAATCATCGTGCGGGTGAAAGGCTGCCCTGCTCCTTTTGTATGATTGGAGAGTCGAAAAAACTCATTTGTGTTTGACTTTGCAGCTCGGTAGAATCTACCTGGATATGTTAAACGTGTATAAGGTCATGTCAGAGAATATAACAACAGCGTGTGTTACCAACGGTGACCAGGTGATAAAGCAGCCACTGATAAAGGGCATGAGGACGGTGAAGAAGGAGACCCTGAAGCTAATCAGTGGCTGGGTATCGCGCTCCACAGACCCTGCGGTGAGTTCCTCCTCCCCTTTTCCAGACAACTCCATCTAAGGAAATGTCTCATCGCTCCCGATTCCTCTATGCTTCAACCCCATTAGTATAATCTAAATGACACTTAGCCTTGAGCTTCTTTTAAATTTACCATCCATCAAACGAAAATGCTTTTCGAGAGTAAGTAAATAAAGGATTCTGTTCGATGGATAATTTTCAAATCGGCTTACAGACGTATTGCGAGCTAAGCTCCACCTGTTTATATCTGTCTTTGAGTAGTGGGCACTGACAATTATAATCACCACGTTGTTACAGGTGGTAGCAGAGAACTTCATAGCACCTCTGCTGGATGCTGTGCTGTTGGACTATAAGCGAGGTGTGCCAGCATCACGCGAGCCGGAGGTGCTGGGCACAATGGCCACCATCATAACCAAGCTGGGGGTAAGTAATGTGCATTCATAACTAAACAAGGACTGACTATCCACCACCTGCGGGGATTCAAAATTACAAAACCCGCATTACCCCCCCCCCTCTTGAAACCCGCAGACTGTTTGCTATACCCGAAATCACATCATAAGTAACACTGGAAGTGCCCCTCTTACAGAGTCATATCACCAAAGCGGTGCCAGAGATATTTGACGCCGTGTTTGAGTGCACATTGGACATGATCAACAAAGACTTTGAAGTGTTCCCGGAGCATCGAACTGAGTTCTTCACCCTGCTCCAAGCTGTGAACTCCCATTGCTTTGCTGGTGAGCTGTTGTTATCCGCAGATATAACTTCTGTACCGTTATGGGCCCAGTTCATCTTTTTCCTGAACTGACGGGGCGGGACGCACTGTTTTTCAGACAACCGAGCATCGTTTTCTCATCGGGTATTGCTAGATCAGGGTTTGGCATCCATTAGCCCTGGAAACAATCAACCTGAGTGTAGACTGTAGTTCACTCGAGCTGAAAATTTTGCTGCCCAAACCAAGTGCATAGCACTTTTTTTACCTTTGCAAACTCCCAGTTTTCTAAAATTATAAATGTACATTTCTATATGCGCCAACATAACCTTTGCACACTCTTTGTTGCAGCTTTCCTTGAGATTCCTCCTCCTCAGTTTAAACTTGTGTTGGACTCCGTTATCTGGGCATTCAAACACACGATGCGTAACATCAGCGAGATCGGCCTTGACATTCTCTACACAATGCTTAAGAACATCGCGCAGTATGAGCAGGCGGCTCAGAACTTCTACTCTCTCTTCTATACGGACATCGTACAGCATGTCTTCTCTGTGGTGGCCGACAGTGTACACACCGGAGGTACGAATCATTGACTATTGATTGATCTGGGTCTACTAACTGATACTACTTAGGGATAAACTGTGTTAAAAGTCCTAAAATCTTGTGCAAGCGCTTCATGTTCGGAATTATTTGGGTAGATAGAGAGAAGACTTGCCTTTGTGTGAACTGATACCCGACAACACAATCAATCAAACACATTTCTAGTGCTCAAACCTTGGCAAAATTACGTCTTGCCCCACCAAGTTTTAAGAGATAAAACCTGTAACACATATGGTTCATGTTGAGTTTGCCATGTAACCGGATAGATAGTAAAAATAGAAATTTAGCCAAACCCTGTTGGTCTTTGTTTCAGGCCTGACTGCCCAGTCCACCATCCTCGCCTACCTCTTCAACATACTGGAGCAGGGTCAGGTCACAGTACAGCTGTCACCCAACTTCCCAGCCAATCAGAATGTCCAATTTATACAGTCTTACATGCTGGATCTGTTGAAAACTGCGTTCCCCAATTTACTGGAGTAAGTATGGTCGACTAGTTCTACGAGTGACTACGGTGCTCAGCTCAAAATCAGATTGCGATTCCCATGTGTCTATCTCATTTACTGGAAATGTCCTTCGGATAGTGGAGTTTTTTTTATTTTGTCACCTCTATTTGTCCAGAGTGCGTCTACTCGTACGAGAGTTAAGACTGAGCAACTACCAGTGACACTACATTGACCGTGTGGTTGTTTATCTTTGGTACAGTAGTGATGGGATGATCCTGGTTTTGTAGAGCGCAGATTAAGGTTTTTATAGAGGGACTGTTCAGCTTTAACACAGACATCAATCAATTTAAGGAGCATTTGAGAGATTTCCTCGTACAGATAAAGGTGAGTTAAGATTTGTCTCCTCCCCACAGCCGCTTGCCTGCATAGTCAGTCAATAATATGGAGTATTCTGCCCGAGGCTGGTTTCTCATGACCTGGTTTGTCATGGTGTTGTGGGGGTTACTGAGGTGGTTTCTTCGGGTTCCTGACTGGGGTCGGTCAACCTAAGCCATTTATTTGTTGTGCACACCACCCGGCGAAAATTCGGCTGCTCAATGAGAAGGGATTGGTGGGTCTTTGACGACCCTGAAGTGATCTTGACCCGTATCCATTTGTCGGGACCTCTAATATTTTAATCGCGGTGTTCCAAAATCACTAACAAATTGGAGTGCAAGGTTTGCTAAAGGCGCATACCAGGAAAATAGTCGGACAGTAACCCACAAATAACGAAAGCTCATCCCAAATCAAAGGTCTATTCGATATTGTATAATGTATATAGGTATTACATCAGGCATTCGTTTTTGTACACTTTCGTTTGGAAGAGTAAAATCTTTGTGTCCTGGACAGAGCTTCATATTATTGAAAAATTAGTTAATTTGCCAACTGCAATTTCCTGACACCTCTGGTGGAAGAGTGACAGTAATCTGTCTGTGGGAGAGTGACCCTGACTGATCTATTTATTTCTCCTGATGCAGGAATTCGCTGGCGATGACTCTGCCGACCTATATCTGGAGGAGAGAGAGATGACGATAAAACAAGCCGCTGAAAACAAGAGGAAAATCCAGAAGAGCGTGCCAGGAATACTTGGTCCTCACGAGGTAGATGCGGACGCAGAGATGGCATAATGTCCTCGCGCAGAGACAGCGTAACGTCCGGCATCCATACTCACCTCAGTGCATCCGCACATACCTCAGTGCATCCGCACTCATTCGATATGTACTCTCTTCAGTGCATTTGCACTCAGCTCAGTGTGTTGGTACTCACTGCATTACTCACTGTTGTCTCCGCGTAGTGTTGACTAGTCAGATACCATAATTGTACAGGTTTATTTTGTTATTACTTAGCGATCTGATCCGCACATGACCCAAGAACCATAAAACTCTGTCCACGTGCGCGACGCCATGCGGCTACCACCGGAGCCTAGAGGAAATGAGGTCATCGTTACTGTAACATTTTTATGTTGTCTTAATCTTCAGCTTGTATTATAACCATCCAGTCATTCGCCTCACAGATACACTTGCGTCTCTCATTGTGACTTTAAAAAGAGATTTTTAGTACTCGCAGTCCCCTTTCCTAGCCCTCATTCGCCTCCCCCTTGGAGTTATGTGCTTGTGGCATTGTATATCGCTCTGCGTCTTCATACAGAATAAACTGCATGAACCGACAGACAGTTTGCATTTCATTCTCTGCTACCCAGGACAAGCTTCCGGACACTGGATAAATACCAGCGCAGGGCAAAGTTGAATGACAGAATTATGCATTCATAAATTAGTAATTTCACACTGGAGATAGTAAAATATTTATGCTCTAATGAAATAATTTTACCTACACAATCCTGAAAGTTACCTCCAGCTCTGGTCTCGTCAAACTGTAACCTTAGAGCATTATCAAATGAAGGCATGGTCTTTTTTTCGTTATTGCCACCACATGCCTATGGGAGTGCAAGTGTGACCAGCATATAGGTCTCCCTGTTAAAATTTGTTCTGAATTTCACCTAATAATTGAATGTTTTGATCAGCCAACCATCTATCCTAAATACACAGGAGCAGGAGAGCTCCCGACGACACTAATTTCAGCCGTACTTGACTCATTCCAACAAATCAGTTAGCGTGTATTCAGCTGCATAGTTATGTTTGATGGAAGTGTTATACACATACACATGTAGATGTTAGCTTCATTTGGCAGTAAAAAATAGAAAGTGCATACAAAACACTATGTGGGGAAAAAGCGGCAGTGTATATATCCTGTCCTTTAGTGTGAAACTTGTGGTCCCTGGAAACAGCATATTGCCAATTCCATGAGACAGGAGGGATTAAATATGCCTGGTGCGTGCATGTGGGCTATTCAGGTGGATCATACGTAGTAAGTTTTCCCGAAGTATGAGAACAATGCTAGACTCAATGTACGAGTATGATACGTATCAGATGGAGCGGTGGATGGCTACCGCTGTATGCCTGTTCTTATTCTTGCATTGCTAGTTCCTTTCATAATGACCCATCTGCTTCATGCTGTATGTATCTACATCGTCACAGGGGGTGGCCCTACAAGTGTAAACATTTGCCTCAAGACATTTTCTATTGACAGGTTGCCCTATCGCAACGGAAGTGTTACAGAGCCCTTGATAATGGAGATGAAAAACTCAGCAGATCTCTGATTCAGAGCCTTATTATAAAATTATAAACAGCAATCATTACATGAGGTGCTTTTCCATCAAAGGTCAAACAGATCTATAGAAAATCTATGTGGCATGCAAAAAAGGTCAACACGGTTTTTGCTCTCTTTTTCATAGAATTTTCAGCAGAATAGCTCCGCTTTGGTGATGTCATAAAACACAGTGTGACTGTTCAAATACTCGGCGTTTTGGTTTACGAAATCCATAAGCGGATTTCTTGAACCTGACACGGGACAGTGAGCTTGGGTCTGCAATCATGAGCAAGCTTCTCATCCTTTCTAGCCTAACAGGTACTTGAGATGTAGAGGGGATCGCTCAAGAGTGCTATAAACTAGATAGATCAATTCTTCACTAATCATCTGTGAACCAGTTCGCCATGCTTACTGGTTTATCATGACTGGTCAACTAAAATTAATTTTAGTGAGATAGCCTCCCACCTTTTTGGTTGAGAAAGGTATCATTTTATTAGGGTTTGCTGACTTACCATGTGGTCAGTTTACTTCTCAGCAGAAGCCATAGGCTCCCCAGCACTGTTGGGTGTGTCCTCATCTGTTTTCCCATTGCCCTTGGCAGACTCTGTCACTTCTGTTTCAGGCGCTGTCTTGGCTGACTGATCGCCATTGGACGCAGCGTCACCAGGAGCCTCCGAAGAAGGATCCTGGATCAACTGATTATTGTCATTCTGGTCAAGGGAATTTTTGGACGGATCTAAATTTAATTCCGACTTGGCTGATCTGTCTCTATCCTGATTCGCTGCGTGGTTTGCGTCCTGATTGTTTGAACTGTCCGTATTTTCTCTAACTGAGTTTTCTGCATCCTGTCTGGGTAATTTTCCACCATCCTGAGTACCTTCTTGTTCTGCACTCTGATTGGCTAAATCTTCTGCATCCTGATTGGCTTGTTGATCTGAATCCCGATTGGGTTCCTCGTCTACATCTTGATTTGACTGTTTACTGTCAAACTCTTCTGCTCTCGCGTCCAGCCAAGCCACCGCTTCCTCTATACAACCAAAATCAGGATTTGGTTCATTGCCGAGTAAGTGAAATACCATGTGTGCTGTACCTCACGCCGTGCAGTCTCAAAACTATGCGCACGCATATAGCTTGAGACCATGAACTCTGTACTCTCGACACTGCATGCTGCTTACCCTATATTTATTACTCATAGCTGAGAAGTTAGACCCGACATCCCAGGTCCCTGGTTTTACTCTCGAAACTACTCAGCAGTTTCTGCTCTACAGTTAATCGATTGGGTGGTCAATCGGCTGGCCAGGTACTAAGAAAGCAAATCAGGCACATATAGTCTCTATACAGTTTCTGGGTTAACAAAAGTTAAAATTGTGAAATTATGTGAAAAGCCCCAAATAAGAGAAAAACTGAAATCATACATCCAGTCTATATAAACTACTAATACTAAATAGAAATAATATACATACCAGTAAGAGCGATGCTTGGGTCATGATGAGGTCCAGTAGATGATGCATAGATAGGTTTGTGAATGACTCGAGCTGCGTTTACTGAACTTCTACAGAATGTAATCAATGGTTAACTAGACTACTAGTACATCACACAAGCTGCGTTATTATCAGAGAATAAGTAAGTTCTGCTATATCCATTCCATGACATCTAGGGAAACTTTCAATGACTATAAACATATTGCAAGGACTGCATTTCTACCGTAGACTCTTGCTAGTTGTTCTATGATTTCTATTAAAAATACCATTTACTGCAAACATTGCGCTGCCTGTAAAGGTTTCCAGGGATTACTACGACAGCACGTTTAGTCTCATATACAAATGCAAACTCAGCCAAGTGATGATCCTGCAGCACCTAATGCTGAGTTTTTGTGGAGAGGCTGACCTGTATATAAATGGGCGTGGCACGAGTAACTCTTTGGATGAGCGAGCGCTGTTCGCCGTCTTGGGACGATTTCCATCCAGTGTCTCTAACTCGACTGGTAGGTGAGAGCCTTGCTCTGATCTATGGTAACTTCTGCAAGAATGGTAAGGTGACTTCATCAATTTGCTTTTTTCATTTAGGTTCTTGGTTATCATATTTAACAGACATTTGAAGTCTGAGGCTTGTTGGAGTGGTAGAAGGTAGAAATTATATGAGCAGCTCATTCTCACAATGGGCGCTCAACATGTCTAGGACTCGAACCCCACATTATTTTGTTGACCATGAGCCAAGCGCTCTACCCATTGAGCTATCCCACCTCACTCTAGCTTTACTGAGTCTTGCAAATCAGTCATATATTCAGCTTAATATCAAGTAATGGCCAAAAATGTAGTAAACAATAAAGTAAGACTTACCGAACATGAAAACCAGTATACTGATTAGTTGGCCATCCATATTTCCTGTTCACCAGAAGTGTTCGCAGCTGTTCTGGGCTTCCATTACACAGGTGTCTATAGTATGTGGATGGGCCCAACACAGTAGAAGCACTTGCTAAATGCGTGGCCAGGTATACAGGCAGCTGTAGATCGCTTCTGTCAGAGTTCATGTTAACATAGGATAGGAATTCTCTATGTTTCATACCTTGGTTGTTGACTGCGGTAAACTGCCTAGCATTTTGTCTGGAAATACAATCGTCATATTTCTGTATTGTCGTTGACATTTGCATGTGTTTGGGATCGGTAATTGTGAGAAGATATTTCTTCAAGCCTGAGCCTGGTTTAAGGTCTGGTCCTCAGACCTTAGCCAATGGATGTGTAAGGAAGTGGCTGCTAGAGAGCCAAATTTGTACTAACAATGACCAGTGTAACAGGGGTGGGGTACCACTTCTTTTCCACATCGTGCTCACCTTCCCCAGCTCTGAAGAAAATTTCCTGCAGGGTGAACGAAGGGAGTTTTTAGAAAATTCTACGCACTTTGCAACCTGTGATGAATGCGGGACTTTCAGCGCCAATGGCGAGTGATCTATACACTCAGCTTCAACGCCCCCTTCTGACCTAGATATAATGTTACAGATAAAAAAGAAGTCCAGATTGCTACCACTGTGTGGTGGATGGTGGACAGTTAGATGGCCTGTTGAGATACATATTCGCAGTGAATATTCAATACATAGTTCAAAACTGCAGCGACAAAACCAAGGATCATGGGTGATAAATCCAAAACCTGTATCTTTTTTATTGGCATTGTTCTACAACTCCCATGCTATATATGACATGAAGTACAACTTGAGTTACCTTCTCTGCGCACGAATTTTCACTATGATTGCGATCTTGTGTGACCCTCAGCACATGAAAAGTTGTCGCTTTTCTGACTATTGCGTGGGGACCATTTAAACAATGGCAGTAGAAATTATGTATTGACGATTCGGTCAGAACAAAAGGTTCAATCAAATCTATACCAGCATACATAGATATATATATATATATATATATATTAAGGTTTGAGATCTACACTGCAGAGGTTGATCTGTGATTATCAGGCCGTAATTAGATAAACAGTTTACCTTTCAAGTCTTTCACGGCATGTGAAAACCCGATACAATCCATAGAATTTCAAAGACAATGCTGTTGACAAAGTTAGTGGTATAATAAAGTTGGGATGGCCAATTAGCTCTAAATACACTCTTAGAGGTATAGTTTTAACTCGGTATCAATAGAAGACAGTCTTTGAGATATCGACCCAAATAAGATTCTACACTCAAGCTCCGAAGCTGCATTCATCTAGCGCTATAAAAAACGAGTGTAAGTGTAGTTCTATACGACTAGTACCCAAGGTTCGGACATGCATGTGAATAAGACAAAGATGGAGGCTCAGAGAGCACTTTGTACTTATTCAAAGGATTCCATTAGATTTCCTCAGTCTGATGAAAAAACACTCACATAACCAAGAAAGTTGGTTTCAAATTTGTATTCGGTTTTTCTGGTGCGCTTTCTATCAACTCTTGGTGATGAGGAAATGCTTTATATTACTAGTAATAGAGACTTGAGCTAACGTTTCTTTATCCTAGATAAGATAATTTTAAATAATCACTAAGTCAAAGACCTGTTTGGTTTCAGGATGGGCCATGGTGTGCCTGATTGACAAGATAATTCCTGGATGGATGGGACTCTTCTATACGCACGATCTGAGTCCAACGGCAGTGAAAGTACCAAGTGGCACTCAGACTGGGAGTCAAACCGGGGACGTCCAAACTCAAACCCAGTACACTAAGCCACAGCTTTACTCTTGAGGAGGAATAATGTGTGCCAGATGATCATAGGTAGTAAATTTATGCTGTTGTGACAGTGTGACAAATGAGACCGCTTCATGTATCACACAACAGCCGCCCTCCATGCAGTACACTAGGTAGCTAGTGTTGCCCAAGGTTGTAGTGTTCATCTTTCATTTTCCGGGGTTACCCTGGTCCCTGGTTCTACTAAAACCAAAGGCAATGGAAGAAAATTTCTGATCATACCTGGTTAGAATCATTACATCCTCTGATGTGGGTGAGACTTTATAGAGTCTTCGTCTGGACTGACAGACCACTGGGGAGGTTTTCGGTCGAGACTAAGAATGAAATAGATCATAGCTAAATAGTATCTTAACTGAGTCAAGGGGTTTTATTCAGATACGGATCCATAGCAATTCATATAACTGACCGAATAGTCGTAGGTATAAAAGGGGTAGTGGGATAGCTCAGTGGGAAGGGTCTGATTGTTACATCCTAGGTTAAACAATCAGTCATGGGAATTCTGCCGTGATGGGGAGCTTCTCTTGATTCAAAGCCTGTTGTTACAAGTAGGCTGACTTACAGATCAGAAGTGCTAAGATGGGGAGCGGGACAAGACTTTGGTTCTGCTTTGATGTGTACAGCGAATAATTAAATCTATTCTTGGATACTTTTAAAAATGTTCAAGGACAAAATAAATAACAAAAAGAGGCATCACTTACATTTAGATTGGATCCAGTAAAGCCCCTGTATGTTTCTCGCTCTCGAATAGCCTCTATTTTGCTCTAAAATACATTGCACAGTGATATCACGGGTCACACGACCATGTCATATTGTATTGTATTGCATTGTATCAGTTTATTGGTCTACATTAAATATCAATACTGTATATATGTAGTATTTTTTGGCAAAGAATAAACCATATGGATGCATACGTGAGATGATATAGGCCTATTTTTGACATGGCAGTGCACTACAATTCACAACCGACCAAAGCCATGTATGACTGCGTTGGATACAAGGAGCTATGTTTGTGGTGCTCTATTAGTATGGTTACACCCATTTAACGAAATCTGATGGTGTAGGGAAAATGTAAGGAAGAGTTGGATAAAAAAACCTGTTCCGAAAAAACAGTACATGCTGTAGGGTTATCCTGCCATGTAACTCTGAGTTGGGAAACCTCTACCTTTCTTAGACATGATCGGAGTGTATTAAAGGTAAAGACAATGGCCTTTGGGGAGGTGGCTGTTAGAGAGCCAACTT
>Ga0224501_10001667_pt1 | contig 17236 bp, 11 predicted proteins | sample SF_Oct11_sed_USG_4_FD_169105 | JGI IMG/M metagenome (GOLD analysis project Ga0224501, IMG submission 169105) | Sediment microbial communities from San Francisco Bay, California, United States - SF_Oct11_sed_USGS_8_1 | ecosystem: Environmental > Aquatic > Marine > Sediment | place: USA... | reverse complement strand
ATATGACTGGTGATTGTTTAACTTCAGCCCAATTCCTGGCTCCGTTTATTCCAATAATCCTCAGGAAAGTGTAATGCGTAAGCTTGAGACATATAAAATCTAATCATATTCTCAAAGACCCTCCCTCCCTTCCTTCCAGCATCTCCTGGGTTATTTGTCCCTACATCTGACAAGAACGTCCCTGGATTACAATAAAACTGCCTAACTACCATCATTGCGGTGATTTCTAATTATACTCTAGCAGCTGTCTGCTCTGTTGTTGAACTCCCATGACCCATGGGAGGAAGCACTGTCTGAGGATGCTTTATGGTGAGCACTGTCTAAACTGTTAGTGAGAGCATGCAGTTTGCTATATTTACTATACACGGTTATTCTAATTGTAGAGTTTAATGTGACCAAGATGATGATGTATCCTTTCTTCCATTCTGGGATTTCCTCAGGAGGCAATAATCATGCCACCAAGCAGTCCTGTAAACGTGTCACCTTTGCCGACCACATGGGACTCGAGTTAGCTAAAATCCGTCACATGACTGCTGGCATAGACACACCTCCAAATCTCAGCCCATCAATCTTCGCAAAACTTTCACTCGAGCCCGAATATCCCAAAATGGTGGCCGAGTTCGATCAACCGATCTCTGACTACATTTCGTTCGCAAAGAGACTGGAAGAGCACAATGTGTCACTCGAGACATGTTCATCAAGCGATGGCGAGCTGGTTGGGGTCATAAAAGTTAAGAATATTGGGTTCGAAAAAAACGTATTTGTGCGACTGAGTAGTGATAAATGGGTCACCACTAGGGACGCGCCGGCTTATTATATAAACAGCGGACTCGGAGGTGAATCATCCCTACTCTACGACAGCTTCTCGTTTCATTATGAGCTGCCCCTAGTGGAGGAACTGATGGTGGAGTTTGCCATTTGCTTTCGATGTAACGGCAACGAATATTGGGATAGTAACAATGGTAAGAATTACAAGCTGACTAGTGAAAGAAAGGAGCCTACGGTGGGGGTACCGATCATTAATAATAACTGGGGGGAGAGACGTTGGGCGGGCACCTACCTACCCTATTGGTGACCACTAAGTAACTGGTCACTGACTAGATCCATGGCAGCTAAATAATAATCCTATACTTTTTTTTACAATGAGAATGGAGGCTTTATAAACTAACTATACACTATAATTTCAGTTTTTCTGGTGACATATGCCATTTTATGTCACTGGTTTATCATAATTTTCGTTATATCGCCAAATGTTAGCAGGAGTATAATTCCTGTCCGTCTTTGGCAGACATTTAATACGCGTCGCTTACCCTAGGTACTTGGCCTATAATTTTTATTTTATGTCATTTTATATATCATTACTTGATTATGAAATAACTCCTCCGGTGATGCTTTATCTTTTTACAGTTGTTTTTCACAGATTGTACCGTACATGGCTGTAATCTGCATTTTATATTTTTATCTGGCATCTGTAGAAATAAAAATATTTGATGCGTGGACAAGTTGCATACTCTAATCTGAATCACCTAATACTACTGGAACATAAAAACAGGGCACAATACAAAATCACAGTAGAAAACATACACGCCTGAATATATCGCTGTACAAAGCTTTTATCATTATTCTATTTTTCAGTACCATGCATAACTAGGCTGACATTGCTATTCGTAGGCAGTTCCTCATCAAATCAAAGTCATAGCGATCATGGAAGGGAGATTGATTTGCTATGCGGCAATACTATCCATACGACTAACTGGAACGAAATGATCAAGATTTTAAAGCCCTTGGGGTTTTAAATAACTTAGTCCTTGAGGTTATAAGCATTTCTCATCATCAAGTCAAAGTACGCATCCTGATCTATCGAAGCACTCACTCCCGAATAATAGTTTTGAAACTCCTCCTTGGTAATCTGAAAAACAAGTGACATTGAACCATTTCCGGTCAGAGCAAGTCTACACAGGTAGTTGTTCACCCTTACGCATGTTCAACTGAGCAGAATACAAAGACACTGTGGGATTTGGTTCCATTTATGGCTGAAGGTTTTCCTGAATCCATCGTAATTTTATACAGCGATTGTTCAGGAAATGCACAGGAATACTGATATTGTCCTATGGTGTTGATTAGCAGGGCAGGATAACTACTTGTAGTAGCATATAATGTGAGCATACTCTGGATAACAAGATTCACAGTCACGCATTCATTCGGGATGACAAGTGTCCTACATTCATCTTATCGACAAGTCAATCCAGGTGATAGGCGCCACACAGTGATAAAATATGACAGACCACACAGAGTTATTGATGGTGGCAGGAAATCAGAAAGTTACAGACACTCCGGATGACAGGCTTCACACAGTAACTCCTGGTGACAACCTTCACACAGTGACTCCTGGTGACAGGTATCACACAGTGACTACTGGTGACAGGTATCACACAGTGACTTCTGGTGACAAACTTCACACAGTAACTCCTGGTGACAACCTTCACACAGTGACTCCTGGTGACAGGTATCACACAGTGACTTCTTGTGACAGGTATCACACAGTGACTTCTGGTGACAAACTTCACACAGTGAATCCTGGTGACACGTATCACCTAGTAGTCACTCAGTAACTTAGAATGATAGGCTTCATGCAGTCACTCAAAGCTCTTTGATCACATAGAGCTACTTACCACACCATCTTTCTCATTGGGTGTATCAAAGCTATCCAAGAACTCGCGCAAGCATTGCTCTTCAGTCCACTCTCCGTTCATGAACTTTTTATGGTGTTTGACACTGTAAACACCCTTGAGATCCTCGACTGTGATCTGTCCATCACCGGTCCTGTCCAGCTTCACAAACGCTTGGTTAATAAGGTTCTTTCTCCTTTGTGACATCGGTGGCTAAAACGGTAGACGTTAATTTTAGTGCACATTATCCACTTTCTCTTGGTTTGAATTTATAACTGCCCCTGTGAAATTATGCATCCTGTCATAAAAACCCTCATATTTATATGTAGTTCACATGGCAGTGTGCCTTAAAAATGCCAGTAGGGCCTGATCTTGCATAATGGTGAAGCATAATACCATGTGGCAGTGGCAAACTAAAATACTGTGAACCGAGCTGAAGATGGAGGTGTTGGCATCAAAAACTTTTGTAACAACAACCAGGTGATGCTTAAATTCGCAAGAGACAATATTTACTTTTTTTATTGGTAATCAGATATGTGGCCCTGTTTCCACGATAATGATTAGCACCTTTAACACGGTCATCAGTGTTGGGGTGGAATCACCTAAAGAATTTGTAATGAATAAGATAGAAAAACCATGACTGATTCTAGAGAAAAGTATTCTCAATTCAGCTGTGTGACCAACATATCATGAAAGATTGAAGACACCGAGAACATGCTCAATCTTTGGTTTGTAAAACTTAGAATTTGCTATGCTTGCTTATTGCTTAATAGACTCATCGCCGGGTGTAGATGACTTACCCTGAGGTGTTTAAGGAACTCATCAAAGTCAATAGTCCCGCTTCCATCCGCATCAAAGCGACTGAACAAGTCTTGAATTTCATCCTTTTCCATCATCATGCCATAATCATTCATTCCCTTTGTGAATTCTCTGATATCAAGTGACCTGCTGCCATCATCGTCCATAATGCGAAAAGATCTGCAAGAATCAGTCACAAACTGTTACAGCTTCTTTTAAGAATGCTCTACTCGAGCACTTGACCATCCTATTTAACGGACCTCCTAAACCTGAGGCTTGCTGGACAGCAGGAGCTAGGAATTATGGAATTATACCCATTCTCACAGTGGACGCTCATCATGCCTAGGCCATGAACTCAGGATCTTTCGATTTCGAGCCAAGCGCTTTCACCAATTGAGGTGTCCCGTTACATTTTGACATTCAGTTCAGTGCATTACATCATGGGTTCATGGTGACTTAAATGTCATGCTAAAAGAAAAAAAAACAGCAAGAGCAATACATAGAGAAACCATGGGGTATCAGAGAAGAGCTTTAGGCCACCAGTCCATAAGCAAAGCTTCGGCGTGAGAGACACAAGCGGTGTGGTGGCTACCAACCTCAGACAGTGGCTTACATGGCTAGTTCTGACTACCTTCAAAAAGGGTTGAATCCACTATATATATTTCGGTCTACTAAGTCATCCACAACGCGGTTTTTATGGTGCGTCATTAGAATGATTTCTGCGATTCAAATCTAACGCGGAAAAAGCGCAAATTGGTATCCAAACCAGGGGTCGAACCAAAGACCCCGAATTGCCCCTCCACAGAGTAGTAGCCATGAAAGGATATACTCAGATAAATGAAAAGGACAGGGAGTATGACAATATGGCTATTAAATTAACATGAGGTCAGTCACAGCATTACCTGCCAAGTCCTTTGATGCCACTAGCTCCTCTTGATAAACATTGTAACCTCAGTCTTTCAATGGGATCTTTAGCAGTCTGGAGTTGCGCTTTAGCTTTAGCCTGAAGTTCTCGATTTCCACGGGCTGTGCAGGCCATTTTGTGCAGACAATTGTAGACTACAAATAAATCATCTTCCTTATTCAACCTACCCGACTGGCTGAGAATGCAATGCCCGCCTAGAACAGTGGCAAAAGTCGGGTGAACAGAAGTGTGTGGCCCCTGCTGATATAGTAGCCCATACCGCTAAGCTCTTAAAACCAAGTATGGGGGAATTGATATTGTGTTTTCTATATCTCTGTATATGCCAAGCCTGGTGATTATGACAAACTAAATACAGCAGTAGTGCGAAAGCGAGTTGTGTGATACTCAAATAAATAAAACACACAAAATGAGAAGTATAGTTTGCTTTAATTCTGAAGAAATGCGACCATGGGACTGCTTAGAACCGCATCATATATCAAGTTAGCAGCACTACAGAGCCGTTTTCTCAAGAACAGTTATGAGCTTTTAGATTAGAATTTAAGCGCCACTCACTCACTGGCCAACACAACTCACGGAGTCACTGTGATGGCGCAGTAGTGGTAATATTGTTCTAAATATGTCACTGATTGAAGATGTCGAGACTTGGGTCCATAAAAATAGGGTCCTATTCTGCGCTTGAATGTTGGGCCGAATTCGTTCAGACCGAGTGGTAAGGAAAGAAGCAGTCTGAACAGGTGGTTGGAGTACTGTAACGGCTGCCTCTACTACTTTACAGTTGTAAAACATTTTGGGTTTAAGCTGTGTGTTGTTTAGAGAGCAATGAAGAATCGGACACTAAAGGTCTTTCCCTGTAAAATGATATCATCATGCTTAATTGAGCTTGCTCAATGCTAGAATTAAAGAAAAATACTTACAATCAAAATGCGGATCTCTGCCAGGTAACCGTGTAAACAAAATTCCAGATGCGACGCAAGCGCACTGTGTACATATCACACATCCGGCGGTAAATGACCAACAGCGATTCAACTCGGTATCTTTTATTCGCTAAAGAAGCGAATTTGTTCTAGGGAGTAAACTGACTGGAAACAAACCAGTAGCAGTAGGCCAGTAGGTCTCTAGCCCAATCCAGCAATCACGATGTTACCTGATACCATGGTGTGCGCAGATTGGATTATTAGTCAAGCTTTGACAGCCGCAGAAAACAAATGTCTACCTGAAGCTAAATCGTGGTTGCTGACTGGAGTATCCATATTCCCGAACAACTTTCAACTAAAAGTACGTGCAGCGATTCATATTTCATTATGGTTTCTTCAGTGCATGTGCATGCTTATACTTTATTGCTTGAATGCCATCTCTCCAGTTTTGTTTCCATCTGTATCCGATGGTCCTAACTCCCAACAACGTAACATTAAGTAACCAGAGGTGGAAAGGAAACGCTCAAAAACAGAATGAGAATGAGATACTCATAGTCATACTCATAGTCTAGTAATACTGTATTTTGTTTGTTGATTGACTTCTGATTTTTACAGTTTGAAACATATATGTTGCTGAAGTCTAGCAATCTCCTGCCGGAAGCAGCTCAGCAACTAGCTGTCATGTAAGTCTTTATTCACTTCTCCCTCACTGTGTGCCTACCGGTCATTCAACACTACAACAATCCATGTGTCTAAAATGCTGCGTTGGAAGTATCGAATACAATTCGGTACTCGTTACTCGTTCCATTTTGTGGAACAGAAATGGTAATGATTAGCTCATGAAGATTCACTGCCGGAATCAATATCAGCTACAATCAGAATGCATTCAATACTCTCATTTTCTCAATAACTAATAACTAATGAGTATAGGACTAGTAGTAGCCATGAACTTTCATTCACACCCCAGGTTAAACGAGTTTAGTCAACTAGGTGATCTTGACCTTGCGATTGAGTGATGTAAAAACAGCGCAACCTATTAATTTGGTGCATCCTAATTAGCGGAATTGGTTGCAAAAGCTATAATTTTTTTCTCCACTTTGAATTTAAAGAACATCACCCTCAAATAACTGAAATGAGATTCACCCAATGACACTTTTGCTTATTTCTGACTTGGTAAGTCTGGCGTTTTTATGCCACATCATCTGTAGATGTATTGAGTATCAAGAACAGATTAGTTCCTTTCTCTGAGAGTATCAGGTATTTGTAACTGATACACAAAAAACCAGTGTATCAGTATCAACAAATTCGATACAAAAATGGAACTTTTCCAACCCTGTGTAAATGCACATTCGCTGTGATAGTTCGCTAATTATTTGGTATGTGATATCTTATGGTTCTAACCTGGTTCCCTAGCTATGGGAATAGCAGTTTCAGTCAGGAGGAGCTATTGTTGAAAGAGATTAACACGCTGGTTGACAGCATAAAGTCAGAGACTCAGCCGACCGACCAAATGTCTGTGGGTGAGTAAAACCCAAGTAGAGACAGCTCTGTCTGGTCTGACCTTCAGCAACAATGAGTTCGGGTTTTTCATCTTATAGCTGAACCTGGCTAGTTTATATTACCATATGCACTTCCATGCAGTTAAGTGTTTAGAGGGGAGGTAACGTTGTGACCTTGTGAATAACCCTCTGGCCCTAGGATCAGTGATCAATAGTTCGATTCCCAGTTTAGGCATCACTTTGTGTTTTATCCGAGTTGGATTTGTGCAAGCAGAATGTCCCCTAAAGACCACCCTGGGAAATGCTGAAACCTCTGATAGCCAGTTTCTACCGACCTCTGGCACTGGTCAGGATACGAAAGAAGTCTAAGGGTTTAAATGAAGCTTTGGCATTCTGCTTCTGACACAGTGTGCCAATCAATTTTTTGTAAAAGTAAAACCTGCCCTTCACCAAAGATTGTCAAAGCCAGAGCATAGCGTTTCCCAGATCCTGTTGCTAGGCTTCTTTCCAAAATCAGCATTAGATCATCTAAATTAAGATTTCATATTATAGATATATTCTCATACCTACCTGAAGAGGTGCAGTGCAAAATACTAAAGCAGATATCTGCGCAGACTACAGATGTTATTGCTAGGTGCTCTGTTCTGCTTCTACTTGTCAAGAGGTTCCCATTCCTTACCAGGGAGTTCGGGGTGAGTATTGGGCTACAAACTGGAGGTGTTTCCCCATGTCTACACTAGGGCTGAATCGCTTGGCTCAATGCTTCGAACTGAGCCAATCACTGACATCTTGTTATGCGGGTGTCACTTGGAATAATGGGATATCATTTTGGATAGTGAAATATTCCTTGGCATAGTTGGATATCGGCAAAGTCGAGGTTAAAAAAACTGATTCACTGTTGACATCACAAATAGACGTAAGCTGCTCAATCACTACAATTATATCAAAAGTTGTCTTCTCTTTGGATATCAAAAGATAAACAGCTCCAGTTAAGTGTGCGTACAACTTATGGAGTTGTCTACCTTTTACTTGAAAATTGAAGCGAATCCAATGAAACTGTTTCATCAGAACTCAATGGGACTGTCCGCAGGTTTACCTTTTACTATGGACTGATTGCCGATCCATATAATGGTTGTCATTTAAATTTCTTTATTTCACAGTCGTCACTAATTGAGTCGTTGTTTGAGGCTGAATTGAAGGAGAGACCCGGCACTATCAGAAATATATATCGAGAGTATTTTGGTAAGTGTTTTTATTCTGCCGAATGTCTACCCAGTAGACATTAATTGGACTATTAGCTCTAGCACGCCACAGTTAGCCCCATTCTCCATCAGCATCCCTCAATTAAGTGGCAAAGGTTAACAAGAGCAGTATATTGGGTGTTTGGTGTCCAGACCTTCGTGAGCCATCATAATTTACTGTGTCCATTTCCCAAACAACTAAGGACCAGATTACAGATCGCAAACTCAGTACAAGTAAACTGAAATTCTTGGCTGACTAGGTATTTCTACAGCTAGTGAGTAGCAGGGGTTCGTTATATAAGATGAGATAATTTTACTGGACTATAATGTCCTGGTAGGGCAGGTTACTCTTCAGGCCTCCTTGTAACATGAATCCAATGAGCCTGAAAGTGATGCCCAAACCGGGCATGGAACCAGGGACCACCGATTCTAAGCCCTGCATGCCACCATTTCATCCCGTGCTACTGTTTTTAGTACATGACGCGTTGCCAATGATTCTGCAAGATACTACAGGCACTGATAGAAAAATCCTCCTCAACTGGTTGGATAAAGCCATGCAGTATTACCTCGTCACTGCATTCTCATCCCTCAACAAAAGTGGTACAGTTTACTATGTCTCAGTCTATGCTCAGAGAATAACTCTATGAATGCCGTCATTATCAAATTTAGGTCTAGTTAATTTGCTGTGAAAGTTTTAGTTCGCTTTTCTTCAGCGTCTAACGAGCGGCAACCAATGATACCACAGATTTAAATATGCTGCTTTAAGTATCAATTTCATTCCTGACCTATATACCAGAAGTGAAAACCTTTTGGATCGATGCTCTGATTCGTCGTCGCGCCTGTACCGCTTGAAAAAATGGTGCATGCAGTGTTGACCCACAACGGCACTGTGCCGCTGAATTGGCGGAAGTTGACCCCATTTCAGTGGCACAGACGGCGGCAGAGACAATGATGTTGCTCGTGTAAACACCCCAGTGGCGCTGATTTCTGTATTGCTCACCACTGCCGCGCCGTTATAATGCATTATCTTTAGGCTTGACCTCTCCTACTGTGAAGTCTCACCATATTGCTCGGCCTTGGGAGAGCCTGGCCGCTTTGTTGGCGCAGGCTGGTCGATACCTCAAGTGGGGAATCCATACAAAACACTTCAGAGACGAGTAAGTAGTAATTCTGAGCTGTAAAACTGACATCCCAGAGTTGTGTGTCCCACCGTTCGTTGTCTGCTCTTTATTCTTTTGACTGACCTATATTCCATTTGTGTATCTCTTATTTGTCTATAGTTGGTCTATGATTGGCCATGGGCTGGCCTATAAACGCATGACCGGCCTTTGCTATCAAACATTTATATCTGGGCCTGATTTTGTGGCCTGGCCTTGGTCGAAATTTTTGGAGTTTGCTTGTTTAGCTGGAGTTTCTTTGGATAGTCTGAATTTCCCTGTACAAGCTTGAGGTTCCTTTGCTTGGTGTGAATTCTTCTAACTGACACAGACTCCCTCATCCGGCCTGAGACTTCTTGTCTTGTTCGCAATTTATTTACTGACCTCTGTCTCCTAGTGAGGTCTGAGTTCTCTTGTCTGTTTGTAGTGCCACACTGCTCCAGTATCTAATCCAGCTGGCCGATCACCTGTCTGAGGAAAGAAGCAAGAGCCAGAGGAAAGAGTTCATCTATAATCTCACCTATCTTCTCATGAAGAAGATACACGCGTACATCTCATCCGCAAAAACCAGCACACCTCCTATATTCCTGCTACACAGTGAGTAAATCACATTCAGGGTGCCGGAGTCACCAACTCTTTGTGTTGATCCTAGATCCATGTAATGGTACTGCACGACTCTGTTGGCATTAGTAAAATTGTCAGATTGGACCTGAATCTAGTCAGTTTCCACTATGCCAACCTTACTCAGGCTTGTCGATTCATTAGCTTCTCTACCCTGCATGGTCCCCCCTCCCGGTGACCGATTGATATCATTATTATGATAAAACAAACTACTATGGTTTGTGTTGACTAAATGTTTCGAAGTTCTCTGTAAACTTCGCCACACACTTACAGGTCTGGGGAAGGGGATGCACTTTGACTAGTAACAACAAACAACATGCAAACCCTAACCATAATCATCACTTAAAGTCTTGGCATCTTGGTCTGAGGTAATGGTCCTCTGCTAACCCGTTGTTGAGCTATGGATAGTGTTCCCAAGTTCCGGCATATTCTACGCACGGAAATTAATTTGCGGCATTTTTTGTCTTATAACCTTATCCTTTTGTATACAGTTCGTTGTCGGTAATTGAGAGTTTGCTGAGTTGCATACCCCACTACAAAGCCGGAATTTTAGTAATTCCACCTACTGACGTATCATGACTCGCTCGGTGAGCCGATCACTCACTCAGTGAAAACATTGTTCACTTTGGATAGGTATTACAAGTGATTCAGTGCATAATATGGGTGTCAATATATGAATATGTCTGGTATATTAGTTCCTAGCATCAGTGATTGCCTACAAACTGAGGGATACTTATTCGATTGAACTAGAAAGAGGAAAGCCTATTAGGTATCATCATACGGAATTTGGAAGGAATTTTCTACGAACATACAGTAACTCGTCCGCATTTGCGCACAAATGACGTTAAGTCAGGGTCGTTTTCCATTTATGTAAACGCAACTCCAAAAACTCTCTAATAAATGCCACCCTTACTCTGTGACAGATGGAGTGCATAGTAAGAAACACAAAAAGGTGCCCCCACCTGACCTTCTGGTCAATATCTCCATTCACAATGGAGAAGTACTTCGGGAGAACTTTAAGTCAGCATGTGATGCGTGGACAATGATACACAGAGACTCCTCATTCACCAAAGGTATGTACAGGAATACACTGACACACCATCTATATAATTATTTGGTTCTTTCTCTGCGATTTGCTGAAGCAGTTGGTAAACACAGAGAGATTGTGATTGGCTTAGCTACAGATAGGAACTGGATGAAATACTCATGGTAAAAGAATGGGACTTGTCAGGCAGATCATGGCAGGTATCATTTGAGCTTTTCTGTTATACCGCAAGCTAATAGGGCTTAGGTCAAAGTCTTATTTTAGTCTGCCATTGACACACTCAAATCATTTGTGTGACGGCAAATGTTTGCAATGCACTGCTCAATTTCCTTGGAGAATTGTCTTCTCTCTGCAATCTTGACGAACATTTATCCTAATCCACCTACACCCTTCTAAAATTAAGAATGTACTTTGTAGTTTAATAGTTCTAGGTTTCATTCTATTCCACATGCTCACTATGTTAATTGGTGACCCTGTACCTTCCCCATTACAGCTTACGCAGAACTGTTGGATCGGTTAGACTTTGAGCAGTGGAACACATCGGTTGCGCCATTTCTCAGTGACCTGATGATTTATAAACAGGAATATCGGGACTTCTTGTCTAAAAATCAATCCCAGCACTATACTCACATCAGATTACAGAGAGCATACTGTCACCTGTCACTTGGCCAGTATAAGGTAGGGTTATCTCATTTGACTTGCCTCAGCCTAATTAGTGTCTGGTGTGCTGCTGTGTAGGTGGGTTTATTTATTTTTCCCAGAACTAGGTTCTAAAACCAGAGCCCAACCCACTGCCGGACCTTTCCTACTGGTTTCGCATCGTATCTTTATTGCGGCCACAGAAGTTCATTTAGTTGAGTGGACCCTTGGCACTTGAGTCCAGAGGATTCTTTGCTGGCATTTTCTGTAAATTGTAAGGGTTAGCACGTTCCAGGTGGCTCTCTTTTTTTTAACATTGCTATCCTAAACTGACTAGAGTGAAAGACAAACTAGCGCCCGACTGGGAATTGAGCCAGATGTCCCTGACCTGATGCTCTATTTACTAAGCTATTGGTTTACTCAGGGGGATAACTACTAAAATAGTTTTTGTCGGTCAGGAATCAGTACAGCTGGCAATGGAACTTATAGCTACCCTGAAGTCCTGTTGTCACTCTAGTAAGAATCAGTGCAGATGTAACACACTACAGCAGATCTCAGACAACAGCCTGCAATATCAGTTTATCAGTGATCCGGATGAGATGCTTGGATGTGTCTTTGAGCTCATACTGCAGATACTCAAGGTAACCAAATTCCAAATATTATGAAAACCTCCAGCTTTCCTAAACTACCAGATGGTTAAAAACAGGTTCCCTATGAAATTGCGGGGTGAATAAATAATGAAACAAGTAAAATCGTTGAACCGAAATTTGCTTTGATCCGTAGTTGATGCTGTTAGGTCATTTACTTGTTGTGGGACTCAGTCAATGAATGACCGGCTTACGCATATCTCATTGTGTAAAAAAATTCAAGAAACCTTATAAGCTGTAAAATCCACTTTGAAATTAGCTAAAACGTTTTACTCGCTCAGGGCAGTGAAGGTTGATTGGATAAAAAGTCACGCTAATCTATTCTGTTTTTTCTACTTGATCAGGTTGTGCTGAATAGAGGTGGTGACATATGTGATGATTTGGTTGGGAATATAATAGCATTACTGCAGTGGAGCTGGCCACTGAGACGCCCTCTCTTCACTACACTCATAGAGCAAATTAAAACTAACGGCAGCTTTGGTTACTCGACCTTCTTTGACTATATCATCAGTAAGTACTGATAAAAACGTAGCAGGACAGACCCCTTCCCTCTAGTAACGCATTGCATTCATTACGGCGGATGAGTGAATTACTACCCAAGCGTACAGCAGATTTAATACTGTTATGTATTGAGGTATGGAAAACCAACCCTTTCCTCTGGGTCAGACAGTGTGTGGGTCATATGCTCTTTACATCTGCTTGGTACTAGAGGGTGGGCAATTTTTCTGCTCTGCTCATCTGATCCGAAAAAAGGTATGGATTTTGGTGAAGATTTGTCAATTAGCATTCATGTCGAGAGCGGGTCGACAGTCTAGCCACTCCCAGCCCATCACAACATAGTAGCCATAGTAATGGTGGCTGAGCTGAATAACGCGTCACCCTAGTACATTCAGTCACTAGTAGTTGGGTAGTTTTACTTAGTATATTAGAGGTGTCAATACTCTATGGATCTCCATGGTTATTCTGATTGAATTGTAGATGTGGATATGTTAGAGGAGTTTGCCTATCTCCACTCGGAGCAAGGAGGCAAGGTTACTCTGGACATCATGCCTACCAGTGTGCAGGAAATAGCAAAGTAAGCTCCAACTTATGAGTGGGATGCACAGTACAAAGTGCTGTTCTACAGGAGACTTCTTGTACCAAGAGCAGAAAACTGCAATCACAAAACAAGCCTGTTCCGAGGAGGAAAGCTTTTAATCCTGTATTTGATTGGTCGAATCACCCAGGGTTCACTTTCTTTGGACTCCTATTCATCTAGTTCTTCTTTTCTGTGTCAATGGAAAGATCTAGTGCTGTGTGCTTTTTTAATACTTAACGTGATAACAGAGATTCAGGGTTATTGTATCGAAACGTGGCCTCTCAGGAAAATAGGGTATCTATCGCCACAATAAATCAACTCACTCCCTCTCCCCCAAATGTGATTGTAACCTGAACACTGATGCCTATAACACCAATGTCTCTTTCTTAGGCAGCGAACGCTGACTCGTGGCGTAATGAGAGATGTGAAGGAAGACTTCGCCTCCACATTTGAGAAGCAGGTCAGCCGAAGTGGCGAGTGTCTTCAGGCGCTGCTTCTCAGACTCTGTATAGAGAGAAAAGACTCTATACTGGAATCTATTACTGGTGGGGTTTGACCGGCAGTCCATATTTAAGGCAGCCTCACATTCTCCCTAAGCAACTCCTGTAGTATTCTTATATCCCAGATACATGTGAATTGCTCACTATTTTAAATACAGTACATGTACTGCCCATCCAATGAGTATCCTATCAAGCTATGGAAGCAAAATACTATACTGTACATGTTGTTAAGTCGCAGAGAAAGAACACACAAGTCACTAAAGATGAAGCTGTAAAATTTAGGTTTCGGGGTCTGAAGCCCTGTTAAATAACTATATTCTGCATGGTACTACCAATACGCGGAAATGTTGAATTAGGTCGAGTTCACAGGGTTTTGGAAGACAGTTTTCTGGTACTATTACTGCCCGGGGATCCTAGGCCCTGTTCTTATGATAACCATGCTGACTTCAAGGCAAGCCGAGTGCCTTCCGCGCTTGTCTAGCTACCTTGCAAGCTAAGTTATAGATCATGTCAAGCTTTGAATAAAGCGAAAACTAAAACCCAAGAACAGAAAATGCTGCGCCTCGAAAACATACAAATTTGGATACATGTGAATGGTCATGTAAAACATATTGCATGTTTAAAGGATTGTCCGCATGGTGAATTAATCAGCAGAAAAATCTTTTTATCTTTTGCTGGCATTGGCACACTGACTATATCGAGGCAGACTTGTTCTCCCCTGTTTCGGCATTCTTTCAACACTCATCACAGTAACACTACCTAGCTTTGTGCCTGTGAAGAATAGCAGATCCGGAAGGATCATTTGTGAATTGCAGTCTGGTTCTTTTCGGTTCAGAGATTCCAATGCTGCTATAGTACCCGTTGATATGATATGAATACATGGATCATTAATCAATCTGCAGTACAAGATTGACCTTGCGGACAGCTTTGTGGAAATCTGACACCAATGAAATGAAACAGTTTCGGATTATTCTGAGTACTGTATTTGATTTTTTCCCCGGATGTAGCCAGGTGACTTGGTTCTTCGGCATACGGCGGGGATGGGACAATAGCATAGAAGTAGTTTTATGGACAAGAGAAGCAGTGGACGATCAACTGGCTATCTGGGACAAACCGGTTAGTTGGGATCCAGAGACATGTACCCAATTTTTATATTATACGCCTCTGACTACATTCAATTTATGGTAAGCTGGCATCAACTGTTTAGTCCCATGATCATTTATTAGTCTTGTGGCACTATACAACTCTTCGCGTCAATTGAGATTGGCATAGCAAAACTGCCTTTACAAATGACCAAACGCTCCTATGATTTGGCAAGGGCAGGATTCAGGGTTAATATGCTTTGGCCTACGAAGTAACCAAGTAGTAAGCAATAAGTTACCCATTGTAAGTTATTCAAACATTCTTATTGTAACTCCATACTTATTTGTTCCACTTCCTTACCAGATCAGCCCATAATGGTATCTCGGTGGTTAGATGTGAGTGATTCATGTGCTGGAGAGGAAATGCAACTACTGCATGCACTTAAATAAAAAGAGCCTTGACGAAGCTTCAAAAGGTATCCGCTCTCTAGACCTGTCAAGTACAGGCAACTTTTGGGGCTGCTCGTCCAAATCTTCTCATTTCCATTTAACATATCAGAATTTGTATCCTTTGGATATCAGATCTACTTTAATTCACATTGTGATTACTAGAATACACATACAAAATGTGACTTGGTGTTGAGCGACTTTAGCTTTTTGGACTGGTTCTGCACATGGTAAGCGATTGGGATCACAGTCATTTGGCACAAACGATTAGCCCATCAATACACAGGAAGCACCACCGCCCCCACCTCTTCAATTCACATAAACATGTCTGTATGGTGCTCCGGATGAAGTGGATCAGCCTACTGACTGCTAAAGAACTATCAGGTTGCTGGTGAGGAGCGGGTCAGCATCGACACTTGTACTGCCGCGTGGTCTCACCTAGTGACACGGCGCCCCCTACAAATAAACGGTACCATGTAAGAAAAGTGAGTGAGGTAGCTAAGCCCTAGGTGGAGTGGGACTCACATTACGGAAATGAGATCATTACAATATTCGTACTGGATTTTGCTCTAGAACTACATGGAAAATGAGTTTATACTAGTATTTCTAACATTATCGGTTAGCTTTGGATTTCTGATTTTTCCACTGGCAGTCCGTTTGACCCTTTATATCACGAACCAAGCAGAAGGTGTTTGAACCAACTGTAAACCTTTCTGATATCATTTTGGAATTTCTAAACTTAAACTTTTGCGTCTTTCCGTTACACAAAGAAGTTCATTTTTCAGTTAGAATCGTAAAGCTTGTAGTGTAACACTTTCCCACATCTATTACCATCAATAATACACTCGTGCTCATCTGTCAGGAGTGGCACAGACTACCAATTCCTCCTCTCCGCTTCTGCCTAACTAGAGTAATTCTGCTTTTCATGGACCTTTACATACAGAAGATCTACGATCTTAAAAAAATTGTGTCAAGCCAGGGGCCGTGGCTACCAACCAATAGCTTAGTCTCAGTCTTCTTCCAATGTCTCTTTGGTCTGAAAAGAGAATGGAAAAAATGTTACCCTGCGTTGGGGGTCGTCTCTTTATGTCCTCCGCGTAATCCTCTGCAATCTTCATAAATAAGGAATCTATAACAGAAGTGATGATGATGAAGACACAAGTGGGGGAAGGCAATGGAGAGGGGGTGGTACTGCTGCAGTGACATGATGTATGAAAATGAACGGTTCAGTGGTTTGAACATTCGGTTCATGATAGAAACAGGGTTTCAGGCCTAGTCATGCTGGACTCTCCCTGTGAGTATGAGTTCTGTACATAATTCCCAGATCATCACGCTCCGGGACAAGCCTCGGGTTTAGGTGACCCGCTAAACGCTGAACGCGGCAAGAATCAAACAGCGAGAAACTTACCAATATTTTCACCAGTTTTACTTGACGTCTCGACAAGATAGGCGTTTATGTCGTCAGCATAATCAGATGCATCATGGAAGTCAACTTGACGAACTCGTGGATTCTCATCATATAGATCCTTTTTAGTGCCACATAAGTATATTTTACAGTCCTGTAAAATGTGTATAAAACTTTTCCCCAGAGAGGTATATGTATGGTAGAGTGATTCTTTAACTCAGGGTATAGCAATAAACTTTGTATAATATGCACAATTTGTCAGAAAATTTGATGCAATTCGTGATTGTGCATACATCACCATGGCGTATCATTTTTTAGGTAAATGGTTCAGCTTCGGCTTGTGGGAACCTGGAGTAGTGTTCCACAGGCACTAGTGAAGAAACTGTAGTGATACAAAATTAGTGAAGCTATTGTGCACTGAAAATGCGATGTTATCGCGCTACGTCAGCTGGACATCCTCAAGCTTTGACACAAAACTGTCACTCTTCAGCGATTCTCGGACATACAAGCTTTTATAGCCGGTCGGTCAACCACAGGAAGAAGATAACTCCACAAAAATGGAGTGAATG
>Ga0224501_10001666_pt1 | contig 17237 bp, 9 predicted proteins | sample SF_Oct11_sed_USG_4_FD_169105 | JGI IMG/M metagenome (GOLD analysis project Ga0224501, IMG submission 169105) | Sediment microbial communities from San Francisco Bay, California, United States - SF_Oct11_sed_USGS_8_1 | ecosystem: Environmental > Aquatic > Marine > Sediment | place: USA... | reverse complement strand
GTTCAGAACATAGCTTCCCAGGATGATTTTGCCAGGACACTCAATAGGGAACTCTGTAAGACCTGTAATTTCCAGAGAGTTTGCCTGAATGGAGTTTAAATAGGAAATATTAAGGATGAAAAATAAGATGAATTTCTTGCAGGTCGTGGAAGAAATTGTGGGCAGGGACCCTCGCTATAAAGTGGAGGCTTACGATTTCGTTATGGGAGCTTTGAATTACACGCAGAGTAAATTCGATAAACCGAGGCATGTTAGCGGTCAGAAACTGCTTGAGGGCATTAAGGAATATGGTCTGGAATGTTTCGGGCTGATGGCGCGCACAGTCTTTGAGAATTGGGGAGTGAGAAGGACGGAAGATTTTGGCAATATAGTTTTCAATATGGTGGATGCTGGACTTATGAGTAAGACAGAGAAAGATAGTATTGAAGATTTCAAGCACGGATACGATTTCAAGGAAGCCTTTGATAAAGGTTATAAATATTGATTTTTTTCAAAGTTGTAGCTGTCCCGATGAATCGGGACGATAGCTCTGCATTGGAAAGGAGGGGCGAAGTGGGAGCTTCGCGTAGCATTACAGGATGACTGAGCCGAAGAAGTATAAGAAGGGTCGCCACGTTTATACTAAGTGGGGAGGACAAGTTAAGGAGGTTAAGGTTATGCCTGAACAGCAGGAAAAACAGGTGCAAATTCGAATCGAATTGGACGACGCTATGGCTCAAGGGGCATATGCCAATCTGGCTTTTATAAGGCATAGCGAGACTGAGTTCACAATCGATTTCATTTACGTTCAGCCCCAGGAGCCGAAAGCGAAAGTGAGGGCGAGAGTAATTTCCAGTCCTGGCCATACCAAAAGACTCCTCCTTGCCCTGCAAGAGAATATTAAAAAGTACGAAGAAAAATTTGGAGCGATAAAAGCAGCGGGTGAGCCGTCTAAAAAGGTCGGCTTCTAAAGAGGGATATCGAAAGATGATTTGTTCGTTGCTAGGGAATTTTTTGACGCCAAAAAACTGCGGACTCTGCAGGGCGCAAATCAAAACTCCTCCCGCTAAGCGGGACTCAAACAGTGATTTGCTTGAAAGAAAACAGGTCGTCCTCGTTTTTTCGCGAAAAATTCCCAAAGCACTTCACAAATCATCTTTCGACATTAAATATTGAAGTTGGTGAAGGAGATATAAATGAGGGAATGTAACGAGAACAAGAATCGGAAGAATTGTAATTGTACTTATGAACCGTGCTCCAGAAAAGGGATTTGTTGCGAGTGCATAGCGTACCACTGGAGGTCAAAAGAACTGCCGGCATGTTTTTTCCCTTCCCAAGTGGAGAGAACTTACGACAGGTCTCTGGAAAGATTTATTGAATGCTACAAGTGAGTGACGATTGATGTTCAAGGCGAAGAGAGATGAAGAAAATTTTTCTATTTTTGAAGCTGTGGCTACCAGTGGGGTTGTGGTGTGGTGCCATTTTCTACCTCTCCAGCCTTCCTAGTCTGGCAACGCCCTGGGGAGCCTGGGATATAGTCCTCAGGAAAATTGCCCATATTACTGAATACGGAATACTTGCCTTTCTCGTGTGGAGAGCGATTTTTCACTCGGTTAAGATTAACCTGACAAGAACTTATGCGTACTCCGGGGCGCTTTCCCTGCTTTACGCAATATCCGACGAAATCCATCAGAGTTTTGTTCCCACCAGGAATGGTTCTGTTTTCGATGTTCTGATAGATGCATTGGGGATAGGATTGATGCTCTATTTTTTGATGGTCAGGAAGAAAAATGTTAATCGCTGATTTTCATATTCATTCGCGATATTCAAGAGCTACCTCGGGCGAGATGAACATTCGAGAGATAAGCCAGTATGCTAAGGTTAAGGGGATTGATATTTTAGGAACAGGGGACTTTACTCATCCGCACTGGCTGGATGAACTTGAAGAATATCTTAAGCCGGTGAGCTATGGTGTTTATGAGTACGGGGGAGTCCATTTCTTTCTCACCGGGGAGATAAGTTGTATCTATTCCCAGGGCGGAAAGGTAAGAAAGATTCATATTCTCGTTTTTGCTCCCAGTTTTGATATAGTCCACAAGGTGAACAGGGAACTCTCAAGAATCGGCAATTTACATTCCGACGGAAGACCTATTCTGGGACTTTCAGCAAAGGAGTTAGCGAGGATAGTATTGGAAGCCTCCAGTGAATGTTTTGTCGTGCCGGCACATATCTGGACTCCCTGGTTTTCGCTCTTTGGAGCAAATTCCGGGTTTGACGATATAGAAGAATGTTTTGGAGAATTGACTTCACAAATCTATGCTCTGGAGACAGGATTGTCCAGCGACCCGGAAATGAACTGGGCTCTGTCGAACCTGGACAGGTTTACTCTAATTTCCAATAGTGACGCCCATTCTCCTGCCAATCTGGGAAGGGAAGCCAATATGTTTAATTGCAAAATTGACTATAAAGAGATAATTTCTGCAATTAAGAATAAAGATAATGATAAATTCTTAGGCACCATAGAGTTCTTTCCCCAGGAAGGGAAATACCATTACGATGGTCACAGGAATTGTAACGTATGTCTTTCTCCCAAGGAAACAAAGAGTCACAATAATATATGTCCCGGTTGTGGCAAACCTCTAACCATAGGAGTTATGCATCGCGTGTATGAACTCGCCGACAGAGAAATCGGTTTCAAACCCCACGGCGCAATTCCTTTTAAGAGCCTGGTTCCTTTGAAGGAAGTAATCGGCGATGCGATGGGAAAAACTTCCAAATCATCGGAAGTGGATAAATTATACCATTACCTGGTTGAAAAATTTGGCAGTGAATTCAAAATTATGTTAGAAGCCTCCTTTGATGAAATTTATAAAGTTCATCCTAAAATTGCTGAAGGTATCGCCAGGGTAAGGGAAAGGAAAGTGAAGGTCTCCCCGGGATATGACGGGGTCTACGGGAAAGTAAAGATATTTGAAGAGAAAAAGGGAATAGAGCCGGAACAGATGAGCCTTTTGTGAATCTTTTAGAAAGGAAGATAGAAATGGGAAAGAATCCAGTTTATAAGATCAAGAATTTTGGACAGTCCATCTGGTATGATAACATTGAAAGGTCAATTCTCACCTCGGGAAAGCTGGAAAAGATGGTAGAAGAGGATGGCGTATGTGGAGTTACGTCCAATCCCACGATATTTGAAAAAGCAATTACACAAAGTAAGGAGTACGATTCTGAAATTGAAGAGTTAACTCGGAAAAATAAGACTCCTGAAGAGGTTTATGAGAGCCTGACAATAAAGGATGTGACTCTGGCAGCAGATATACTTTATAAAACATATAAGGGAACAGAAAGAAAAGACGGATACGTAAGTATTGAAGTTCCTCCCAAATATGCGTACGACATTGACCAGACTATAAATGAGGCTCAAAAATTGTTCATGAGGATAGGAAGAGAAAACATTATGATAAAAGTCCCGGCAACAAAAGAAGGGGCTGTGGCAATAGAGCGTCTGATAGCAAAAGGCATTAACGTAAATGCTACTCTCATCTTTTCATTATCTCATTACGAAAATGTTGCCCGGGCATACGTCAAGGGACTGGAAGGGTTTTCCCGGGAGGGAGGAGATTTAAAGAGAGTTGCTTCGGTTGCCAGTCTATTTGTGAGCAGGATAGATACACTGGTGGATAAAGAGATTGCTTCACTGATGGAAGCGGAGAAAGACCCTGAAAGGAAGAGAGATTTACAGGAGCTTATGGGAAAAGCAGCAGTAGCCAATTCCAAGAAGGTTTATCAAAAGTTTAAGGAGATTTTCTCTCAACAAAAGTTTAAAGACCTGGAAAAAAGAGGGGCCAGAGTTCAAAGACCACTATGGGCAAGCACCTCCACTAAGAACCCCGCCTATAATGATGTGAAATACGTGGCGGAATTGATTGGCCCTGATACAATAAATACTATTCCCCAGGTGACGCTCGATGCCTTCAGAGACCACGGAGAGCCAAGGTTATCTTTGGAAGAGAATTTGGGTGGAGTGGAAGAAGTTTTATCCCGGATGAAAAAAGCGGGAATCGATTTAGACGAGGTCTGTGAGACCCTTCAAAGAAAAGGAGTAGATGCATTTGAAAAGTCTTTTCAGAATCTCCTCGGCACTTTGAAAGGAAAGATGAAAAAGGAAAGATATGAAACTTAAGTCTATTATCTTCGCCCTTTATGATAAGCCCGCTTTTGACGCTTTCCAATTGTCCATCCAGCCCCCCAAGGTCTTGGTTTTTGCAGGGGGCTGGATTCATCGCTGTGGCTGGGGAGGGAAGGTCTATGTCATAATCAGGAGGTGCGAGCGACGGCAGAGAACATGGTAACGATAAAAAGGAGGCAGAAAATGATGGCAAAATGTATTGGTTCAGGATTGTTTTTGATATTTCTAATTAATGGGATTGCATTAGCAAATAGCATAAAAAAGGCAGACGAGTTATTCAATAAGGGAACCTTCCAGGAGGCTTTGAAAGAATATGAGGTCATATTTAAAAAAGCTAAAGACATTGATATTCGTTGGAAAGCGTTCTTTAGAATCTGTGAATCTCTGGCACACCTATATCGCTACGGAGAAGCAGCCCAGAGACTAATCTCTACGCCGCTCCCTGAAGAGATGCCTTATCGTGCCCGCATCTTAATTCTTAAGGCTGAGATTTTCAGGAATTATTTAATGCAGTATTCATCATTCCAGAGAGGGGATATCATAGATGAGGAAGAAAAAGAACAAGATGTTTTCCGCTTAACACCTGAAGAAATAAGAAAAGAGATCGGGAAAACGTATAAAGAGTTCTGGGGATTGCGGAAGGAGCTCCTCGGCATGGGTCTAAGAAAAGAGGGGTATTTTATAGATATAAAAAACATTGATTTTGGGATGTATCCGACAATGTTTGATTACCTGATTTTAAGCTGGACTGATTTCCTGCTTAATACGGAAGCCTCGCATGTTTCTGAAGATACAAAAATACCAGAGGCAGAACAGCTTTTAGTTGAAGAGTTCAAACGAGCGGTCAATTTTGAGGACCCACCAGCATTATTTGCGGCAGAATTGATGGAAGAAGCAAGTCGTACCGACGGAAAAAGTCGTTTAGAAGCACAGGAACGGTGGAAGATAAAACGGCTTCTGCTTCCGCTGAAGCGCGGGGGATTCATAGTAAAAGATTACGCCGACTACAATAATAAAGCAAAGGAAATCCTGCTTAAATGGATGGATAGTTTCACAGCAGCCGAATCTAAGGCAGAGGCGGGTTATGAAGTAGCAGAAATATTAAGAAGTAATGAAAAGTTTCTCGAAGCAGTAGAATTTTGCGAAAAGATAGAAAAAGAATTTCCTAAGACACATGCCAGCCGTCGTGCCATGATGCTTCGTTCACGTATCCAGATGCCCCAGCTTACCCTCCTTGCAAAAACCGTTATGCCGCCGGCTCGAGAAGCATTTGCTGTAACTACCAAAAACCTTAAAAAAATCTATTTTCGTATTTACCGTATTGATCCATACAAAGTTAAATATGAGTATAACCAGCTTAGTAAAGATTATTCTTATGATAGATGGAGCGATATCCTTAATAGCCCCAACGAGGAATGGCTTAAAAAGTTTTTGCCAAAACAGAATCTTTATATCTACAGAGCATGGAACGTTGAAACAGGGGATAAAAGTGATTATAAAACGATAATCACAAAGATAATTGACCCACCAGAATTAGAAGCAGGATTCTATCTGGTTGTATGCTGTGCTGATAACTCTTTTAAGATAAGCACCTCTATTATGCAGGCATGTTTTCTAAATGTCACTAACCTTGTTCTCGCGGGTACTGCCGGAGTTACCACAAAGTCCAACGATGCTTACTATGATTTTATAGGCAATAAAGGTCCTGATGAAATACATGATGATGCGTTTCGTTTCTATGCGTTTGATGCTAAAACAGGACAACCGGTACAGGATGTTGACTTGGATATTTTTGTGCATGCGTCCCATAGAGGGAAAGAATTTTTTGAGGGTAGAAGCACTGATAAAAAAGGAGTTGCTTCATTATCGTTGTTAGTAGGAGTTTCGCCACATGATAGTGATTATTATAACGTTGATCCTCTTGCTAAAATAAAAAATTCTTTCGCCTTTTGGCGTTCGCAAAAATACCTTAATTACTCCCCGCCAAATCCAATACAGCTTTTTCTGGAAACAGACCGGCCAATCTATAGGCCCGGTCATACAGTGCAGGCAAAGGTCGTGGTGTTGAGGAGGATATCCCAGGGATTTAAAACCCTGCGTGATAGAGAGGTGCAATTTACAGCTCATGACCCCAACTATAAGGAATTTTTTACTGAAACGGTTAAACTCAATGAGTTTGGCAGTGCCAGTGTTAGTTTTGATATACCTCAAGGGAGGTTGCTTGGCAGTTATGAGTTGTCAGCCGAGTGTACCGATGGCAGTTTTAATAATAGCACAGGAGTTTATTTTTCTGTGGAAGAATACAAACGTCCTGAATTCGAGATAATTCTTAAACCTGCTGATGAGCCATGGAAATATGAAAAATCAGTTAAAATCAGAGGGCAAGCACAATATTATTTCGGGGGGCCGGTGCCCAATGCTCCTGTTGCATACCGGATAAAACGCCTAACCTATATCCCATGGTACTATCGTGGCTGGTTTGGCCAGGATTATTATTCCGGAGTAGGTGAAGAGATAGCAACAGGTGAAATAAAAACTGATGCAGAAGGGAATTTTGTCATTCCTTTTATCCCTGCACCGTCTGCTCAAGGAGCATACTGGGGAAGTATACCTGATATATCACAGTTTATCGTTGAAGTGGATGGCCGCGATGCCGGCGGCAGAACCATAGAAGCACAACAGTCGTACAGAGCCGGTACAAATGGTATTTATTTTGTTATTGAACCGAAAAAAGGATTCTTTTTAGAAAAGAAACATATTGAAATTGAATCAAAACGTCTGACAATCAATGATACCCCTGCCCAGGGAAAGGGCGGGTATGAAGTATTTCGTCTGTCAAGTACGCCGACCAAACCGCTTTCTGAAATTGAATCGTATTACGGAAATAGAGGCGAGTGGGGATGGATACCACCATTGGATGTTCAGTTAAAGGATGTTCCGAATGACACATCAGTAGCAAAGGGTGTAATTGAGCATGATAAGGATGGAAAAAGCTTAATAAAGATTGCATCACTTCCCCAGGGAGCATACAGGATTAGAGAGAAATCTAAAGACCAATGGGGTGGAGAGGTAACACAGGATAAGATTTTTGTGGTGGCAAAAAACACAAAGGAGGCAGTACCTGTAAATGCTCCTTCTGTTCTGCTTGTTGAGAATGATGAATACAGGATCGGTGAAAAGGCACGGTTTATTATCGGTTCAGGATTGGGTTCTGGTATATATCATATTGAAATCTGGGCAGGTCAGCATCTGTTACGGACTGAATTAATTGTCGCAGATGCCCGTCAGGGTGAAGGAAATCATCCGGTACGATTGATTGAAATCCCGGTAACAGAAAGACTGAAAGGTGGTTTTACATTGCGCTGGTTTGGGGCAAAGGGGCTTGATATCAATTATGGACAAACAACAGTTTCAGTCCCCTGGGTTGAGAAGAAACTGGAAGTATCACTTGAGCCTTTTACAAAAGAGTTAAAACCCGGTGAAGAAGTTACATGGGGTGTATTAATAAAAGATTTAAAAGGTAAATCCCAGGATGCTGAAGTTCTTGCGCTTATGTATGACCGCTCGCTGGAATATTATATACAATCGCAGAATCCCTGGCTGGATAACCTGTATGCGCTGCGCCCTGCCCCGGTTTCCGGCTGCGATTCCATATTTGATCCTTATGTTATCACACTTCCTATTACAGAAGGGTTGCTGGCAAAAATACTTAAAGCTTTTGGTATGCCGGTCACAGCACCGGTACCTCCGGGTCTCCGTACGTGGAGGACGTGGACAGATATCGACGAGGCACGACACGCACCTATGGGAAGTAAAGCTCGTATGCAAAAGAAAAGTGGGGAAGCATTACCTTCTTCCATGGAGATGATAGAAGAAGCAGAAAAGGGTAAACCCGAACCAGCTCCAGAAAAAGTAAAAACCAGAAAGGAGTTTGCTGATACTGCCTTTTTTAAACCTCACATTGTTACGGGCAAGGACGGAAAAGGAAGATTCTCTTTTATTGCACCTGAACAGCTTACCAGCTGGAGGATAAAGCTGTTTGGTTTTACAGAAGATGTAAAAGAAGGGAGATTGAGTGAAGAGGCAGTTACTAAAAAAGAGCTTATGGTGCGGGTGGATATTCCTCGTTTCTTCCGTGAAAAGGATAAAGGCACCGTGACCGCTATAGTACATAATGAATCAGAAAAAACACTTAAAGGCGAATTATTAATTGATATAACCGAACATGATACATCGATTTATGAAAAACTGAAACTTAAAGAAAAAAAGAAACAGTTTGTTGTAAAGCCACATAGCTTAGAAAGTTTTGACTGGATGATTGAGATACCTGAGGGTGTAAGCACATACAGGGTGCGCGCTGTAGCAATAGCTGATAAGCTTTCTGATGCTGAGGAAAGAGATTTACCCATTCTTCCTTCACGACAGAGGCTTATTGAGTCTGTGTTTACTGCATTATCAGGAAGCGTATCAAAGAAATTAGAAATCGCTCTTAAAGATGACCCGACCAGGATTAATGAATCAATGATACTGCAGGTTGACCCGCAGCTTGCTTTAAGTATATTAAACACAATTCCGTTCCTTGTTGAGTATCCCTTTGATTGTGTTGAGCAGATATTGAATAGATACGTGCCGTTAAGCATAGTAAATGAGATTTACAAAAAATACCCTGCTATTAAGGAGGCAGTGGGTAAGATTCCAAAACGCAAGACAGTAACGCCGCCCTGGGAAAAGGATGACCCCAAACGGCTTATTACGTTAATGGAAACGCCCTGGGTCTGGCAGTCAGAGGGACGTCCTACCATATGGCCTATAATAGACCTGCTTGACCCGGAGATAGTCAAGGCTGAGAAGGACATTACGTTTGATAAATTGCAATCAGCCCAGCTTTCAGACGGCGCATTTCCGTGGTGGCCAGGGGGAAGGGCTGATGCGTATATGACGCTTTATGTGCTTGCGGGTCTTGCAGAGGCAAGGCGATACGGGGTGGATGTGCCCGAGGATATGATTCAGAGAGCACTCGGGTATGTTAATAAAGAGATTCCGTTAAGATTAAAGGCAGAAGCGAGATTTCTTTCCCTCGTCTCCTATGCGGCCTATGTGGTAACCTCATATTCTACTGAAGAGTTTTCTGAGGCAAAGAAAGGGCATGAGGCTGCCAGATTTTGGGTAAAATTTTTAGAAAAACATATTCATGCCCTGACCCCATTTGGGAAGGCTTATCTTGCTTATACGTATCTTCGACTGGGAGATAGAAAGCGTGCGGGTGAAGTGCTGGATATGGCTATGGACGGTTCACGGGAGGATCCTATTGCCGGTGTGTACTGGACGCCGGAAAAGTATTCCTGGGTGTGGTATTCTGATACGGTTGAGAAGCACGCGTTCTTATTACGCACGCTTCAGGAACTTCGTCCCAAAGATGAGCGAATCCCGGGCATGGTTCAGTGGCTTCTGTTTAACCGTAAAGGCACGGTCTGGAAATCTACCAAAGCCTCAGTTGCTGCTGTCTATGCACTGCTTGATTTTCTTAATAAGAGTGGTGCATTGGGTGCTGATGAGACATTCAATATACAATGGGGGAAAGATAAATATTCAGTAGTTGTAAAAGCAGACGATTGGCTGGATGAACCAATTCGCTGGCAGGAGAAAGGGTTTGAAATTACCAAGGATGAAACAAGCGCCACAGTAGATAAAAAAGGACCTGGTCTTGCGTTTGCTTCTCTTACCTGGACATATTCAACTGACCAGCTACCCGAGGCCTCTACTCCTGGTATGCTTGCACTCGAAAGGAAATTTTACAGAAGGATTAAAGAGGGGAAGAAATACCATCTAAAGCCCATAAAATCGGGTGAAAAAGTTAGTGTGGGTGATCAGATAGAGGTGCAGATTAAGATTAATACACGAAGCCAGTTTGAATATATGCATCTTAAAGACCCTAAGGTGAGTGGTTTTGAGGCAGAGACACTATTAAGTGGTTGGAAGTATGACCCTCTCTGGTTTTATGAGGAGCCAAGAGATTCACTTACCAATTTCTTTATGGACTGGCTGCCGCACGGTGAATATATTCTCCGTTATAGATTAAGACCTACAAAACCAGGTGTCTACCGGGTTGGAGCCGCTACCTTGCAATCAATGTATTCCCCGGAGATGACCGCACATAGCGCTGGGTTTATTGTTGTTGTTAAATAAGACCTGCTAAGAAAATGGGGGGTTAACTAGTTTTTATTACCAGGGTTTTATACCCTTGGCTTTCTTGAGGTATTTGTCTGCAGCATCACTGAGCCGGTCGGCCTTTTTATCAGGTTTATCCTTTAATGATTTATCGTTGAGAATCTTGCTCGCCCAGGGATAATCTGGATCCTTATCAAAATCCTTTCCATAGTCCATCATTACATATAAATACATGTTTACGTTGCGCTCCGAAACAAGTCCGTACTGTTCTGCACGCTCTATCGCATAGCGTGTTGCTTTACGTACGCCCTCATCACCAAGTATCTTGTAATATTTACGAAAATACTTTTTTACATAGGCAATCATATCGTCTTCAAACTTTTTGGTTCCAGTGTCAGACCCTGCTTTTTTAAGAATGTCAATAATTTCTTTATGTCCTTCACGGTCTTGTGAAAATGCAAAATTTATAGGGATATCGCCATATTTGTTGGCTAGATTAACATCTGCACCGTATTTTATTAATTCCTTTACAACTTCTACATGTCCTTGCTCGGAAGCAAACATCAGAGCAGTAAATCCATCTTCAATTTGCCCGTTAACATCCGCCCCCTCTTCCAATAATCTCCTGACCTCTTTTAGATTACCGCTACCGCTTGCAGAATATAACTTATAAGGCCGAAATTTTGGTCCCTTTGCACCCTTTTCTGAAAGGAGTTTTATAATATCTGTTCGCTCAGCGTTATAAGCATAAGTAAATGGTGTCGAACCATCGTCGGTTTTAGCATTAATATCAGCTCCTTTATTAATAAGAAGCTCTACGATTTCCTTATGACCACTTTCAGTCGCTTTATGCAGGGGTGTTTGACCATGCTTGTCTTTTGCATTAATATCAGCACCTTTATTGATGAGCATTTCTACTATGTCTTTGTAACCCTTAATAACTGCTTTATGCAGGAGTGTTTCACCATCTTCGTTAGGTAGGTTGACATCTGCACCATACTTTATTAATTCCTTTACAACTTCTATATGCCCTTGCTCAGAGGCAAACATCAGAGCAACAAACCTGCCTTCAATCTGCTCATTAGGGTCTGCACCTGCTTCTAATAATCTTCTGACCTCTTCTAAATTACCATTACCGCTTGCATGACATAAACTCAGGTGTGAGAAACTTGGTCCCTTTGCACCCTTTTCTGAAAGGAGTTTTATGGTATCATAGTGGGTAGAACTAAATCCATTAGTAATATATCCATTATATGCAGCGATTAATGGTGTCAAACCATCTTCGGTTTTAGCGTTAATATCTGCTCCTTTATTAATGAGCAGCTCTACGAGCTCCTTATAGCCGTTATAAGCTGCTAAATGCAGTGGTGTTCTACCATACTTGTTTTTACTATTGACTTTTGCCCCTAGAGAGATAAGAAATTCTGCCATGTCCTTCTTTTCTATTTCTGCGGCTTTATGTAGTGGTGTATTACCATACTCATCCTTCCCATTAATATTTACACCCCTTTTTATAAAAGACTGCACAAGATCTTTTCTGTCTTGCCAAATTGCAGCATGAAGTAGTTTTAGCCCATCTTCTCCCTTGAGACTAACCCCAACCCCTTTCTCAATAATAAGCTTTAAAATATCCCAGCGAGAATATGAAGCAGCCATTTCCAGAGGTATTCTATTAGTATTATCTTTGACATTGACTTTAGCTCCCTTTTCAATAAGGGTTTCTGCCAATTTTTTGTGGTTGTTTTCAATTGCAAAATGCAGGAGTGTTCTTCCTTCCTTATCCTTAAAGTTAACATCTGCCCCCTTCTCAATGAGAAGTTTTATAAGGTCTAAAGAACCTGCATTATATGCTATAGTCAAAGCAGTTTTACCATTCCTGTCCTTAGCATTTACATCAGCTCCGGCTTCTATAAGAAACCTTGCTAAATCTTTTGCACCATTTTGGATTGCTATATGGAGTGGTGTCATACCATCATTAGTTTTGGTGTTGACATTAGCCCTTCCTGCAATAAGTGCCTTTACAACATATTTTGCACTTCTTTCTACTGCTATGTGCAATGGTGTAGTGCCATCATTAGCTTTAATATTGACGTTTGCACCTCGCTTGATGAAAAATTCTGCGACATCATCCCGGCACTCGATTGATGCAAAATGTAGGGATGTTTTGCCCTCACTATCCCTGGCATCAAGTTGAGCCCCATGCTCAGTAAGTAAATCGATTAAATCGCTTTGGCTGTTCGCAACTGCCAAAAAAAGAGGTGTGCCACGGACTGTGCTCGAAGCATTAACATTTGCCCCGCGTTTAATAAGAAGCTCTGCTATATCCTTGTATCCACAGGAGACCGCAATGTGAAGAAGGGTTGTGCCATCATTTTCCTGGCTGTTAACATTAACTCCCTGGTCCAGAAGGCGTTCTACTTCATCCTTTTCTCCGTTAATAACAGCTTGGTAGATATCAGACTGCTTGATATATTCCTTTGCTTTTCCAGACATCCAGCCCTCCTTTGAAAAAAATAGCGACATAAGAATGATAATCACTATTAAGAATATTTTCTTGTTGTTAATCGCACTCATATGCACCTTGCTCCGTTTGGAGTTCCCACAGAATCGCCTAACTCATAATTGAAAGGCAATCCTAAAGAGAGAAAATTTGATGACAGGTAGTGAGGTCGAGCACTCGACACCTAAGTCAAGATGAGTTTTCCAAACTATTGTTTTATTTTACACCAAAAGTTATATTTTTGCAAGGATTTCTTGACTTAGCTGAAACAACTCTGATATAATTTAGTATTAAACAATAATGTTTATATAGGAAGAACCTTAAGAGTTTAAAGGCTTTGAAAAAAGAGGAGGAAGAGTTCAAAGGCCTCTCTGGGCAAGCACCTCCACTAAGAACCTCGCCTATAATGATGTGAAATACGTGGCGGAATTGGATTGGCCCGGATACAATAAATACTATTCCTCAGGTTACGCTGGATGCCTTCAGAGACCATGGAAAGCCGAGGTTATCTTTGGGAGAGAATTTGAGTGGAGTGGAAGAAGTTCTTTCCCGGACGAAAAGCACGAAAAGGGGTCAGAGTCAATTTTAAAGAAGAGGGTAAAAAATCACTCTGACCCTATTTTTCCTGCCCCTATTTTTCAATTGGGTGTTTAAGGTGGATATTTTAAAGGATTTGAATAGAGAACAGAGGGAGGCGGTTACCCATCGAGGCAGGCCGCTTCTTCTTTTGGGTCCAGCCGGGACGGGCAAGACCGAAGTTTTAAAGAGTAGAATTGAACGTCTCATATCTTCGGGAATTGCTCCCCCTGAAAGGATACTTGTGTTTACTGACCAGGAGGAGATGGTGGAGGCTTTGAGGCCACATCTTGAGCCGGGATATGGAGAATTCTGGCTCAATAGTTTCACCGGATTCTGCAAGCGAGTTCTGCGGCAAAATTATAATAGAGTTCCGGGAATCTACCCCAACTTCCAGGTCCTTGACGGATTAGAGGAAAGGCTGGTGTTGAGTAAGATCCTCAAAAGTTTGAAGCTGGGCTACTATCGGAACGTCAAGCATACTTCGGGTTTCCTGGATGAGGTGGTCGACTTCATTGACCTCTTAAAACTTAATCCCCGGGTTATGCTGCCTGATAATGGGAAGTTAGGGGATTTGAAAAGAATTTATAGACGGTACCAGGATTACCTGCATAAAGAGAACCGCTTGGATTTCAGGGACCTGGTGTTGAAAACCATTCAACTTTTTAGAAGTCATCGGGACGTTCTCGAAAATTACAGGGAAAGATTTAGCTATATTTTTCTCGATGACTTTCAGAACATCGATTTGAATCAGCATGAACTCTTCTCTCTTTTGGCCTCAGGGAAAGAAGAAGTACTTCTTTCAGGCAATGAAGAAGAGAGCGTCTTTCGTTTTCGTGGAGCCCTGCCCCAGGAGGTGAAGAACAAATTCTTAACTGAGTTTGGGCCATATATAATTTCGCTTTCCCAAGTAGTCACATCTTCCCCGGAGACAACTTTAGTGAAATGTGGCAATGGAAGCGAGGAGGCTCTGTTCATTGCCCGCAAAATCTATGGTTTGACTCGCCGGGGTTACCATTATCGCGACATTGCTATCCTCTGCCGCGGCGTCTCCAGAGAGATAAAAAATTTAGAAGACGCCTTGAAAATTTACGATATTGATTACGCGGTAATGGGAGGCATAGCATTTTTCAAACAGCCAGAAATTGTCCAGATTATCTCTATTTTGAAATGCATCTGGGGGCAGGAAGAAGATATGAACACCCATCTTCTCAGGGCTCTTTCAGCCCCTGAGTTCAACATCGACCCTGTTGATGTTCAGCGGCTGGTGACCTATAGTGAGAGGAAAGGGTTGCCTTTCTTGGCCGTAATAAAAATGGTGGTGAAGAAATTACCCCGGGACTTTTCCCAGGGGGCTGGGTCCAGCACAAGCTATCCTGGATGGGGTTTAGATGAGGATACTATCTCCTCGCTTGGGGAATTTCTGGGAACATTAAAAGAGATGGAGAGAGAGGCCAAAAAGGAATCTCTGGAAAGGCTTATTTATAGAGTTTTCTTGAGGTTCGGTTATCTTCAGGCAGGGACGAAGAATAAGAGATTGGCTCAGAACTTAAGTTATTTTCTGGAGGTGGTGAAGAAGTTCCAGAAGATTGAAAACAATTTGTCTTTCTTTGATTTTATGAGTTATCTGGACGAGATGCTTACTTCCTACGGCCGGGAGGAGGCTATTACATTTATTCCCCAGGAGGATAGCGTCCAGATTATGACTGTGCAAAGGGCAAGTGGAAATTTCTTCCCCATAGTCTTCGTAACCGGCCTTGCGGAAGGAAAGTTCCCCCGGGATCTGCCCGAATCCTCCCTTTTAAACCTTCGGGAGAAGAAGAAATTGGGACTGAAACCCCTTCCCGAGCTTTCCGAACACCTGAATGAAGAGGAGAGAATCTTCAATTTGGCTATAAGTAGAGCGAAAGAAAAGCTGTATTTAACTTATGGGGGAACCTATGAGACGAATCGCGATTCTCATCTCTCTTCTCTGGTTCTGAAATTCATGGAAGCGGAAAAGGAAGACGAACTCCTGGAGAAATGTAAGGAGAGAGGGATAGAATTTCTCGATAAACCATCGGTTCTCGGCCCTGAAGAAAAGGATGAAATTTTAACCCACGAGGACCTAGTCAACTTCTGGCTTGCAACGGGAAATAAGGATTTAGAGGGTCTTCTGGAAAAGATTGATAGAGAGAAATATAATGAGATAATGAGAATCAAAGGAGAGTTCAACCAGGAGAGTCTCTGGGATAAAGTGAAGATTTCTCCTGATTATTCATTTTCTGGCTATAAGCTTGAGTCGTATAGCGAATGTCCGGCAAAGTTCTTCTTCTCTTTCCTCTTAAAAATATGGATTAAGCCAAGACCCGCTTTAATTTTTGGCAGGCTCCTCCACGGTATTCTTGCATCCTTTCATGAGAAATACAAAAGTAGAGATACTCTCCGTTCTTCCCGGGCAAAAACAGATATGCAGAAAGAGATTAGAAGGGTCTTTTCTCAGGAGGGAGGGAGTTTTTCCACTCTGTTTGAGAAGGACGTCTACGAGAGATTGGCTGCAAAGATTCTTCTCAGGTATCTGGAGAAAGAAAGGGAAAGAGAGAGTTTTTCCATTGAGGGAACGGAGAGAGAATTTACCTGGAAGAAAGATGAGTTGACTTTTTCTGGAAGAATAGATCGCCTGGATAGGCTTGAAGAGAAAGTTGTGGAAGTTATCGATTATAAGAGTGGGAAGAGTCCGTTTATGGAGTTTCGCCTCTGTCGCAAAATGAACGAAGGAGAAAGTTTTCAGTTACCCATCTATTTTTTTGGTGCCAGGGAAGGCTTGAACAGGCCCGTAGAAAGGCTCTCTATATACTGGCTGCGTAAACAGTTAGAGAATCCTAAGGCAAATATCAAAGCAACGGTCGAAGTGGGTAAAGAATATTCTGCCGGTAAAACGGTCTTATCTGCTAAAGATTCTCTTGAGGGAGCGCTAAAGCATCTCAGGGAAAAGGCAAAGGAGATTCTCCAGGGATACTATCCGCAGAAGCCAAGGAACTGCTGGAATTGTGACTTCTATTCCCTTTGCGACAGGAAAATAAGAGAAGAAAATGAGAGAATTAACTTCAGAACAGAAAAGAGCAGTTGATGAGATTGAAGGTACTGTCTGCCTGAAGGCAGGAGCAGGAACAGGGAAGACTTCGGTTCTGGTAAACAGGTACCTGAAAATATTTTCTAATCTCCTGGATAAAGGGGTATCTCCCGAAGAGGCCGTAGAGAGTATTCTGGCGGTTACATTCACCAATAAGGCTGCGGGAGAGATGCGGGAGAGGTTGGAAAAAGAATTAGAGAATATGTCTCTTCCCAGGGGAGTTCTATCAAGGAAAGCCTATATTAGTACTATCGATTCTTTCTGCACGCGGCTTCTTAGAGAGAATGGACTGGAAATAGGGCTGGAGCCGAATTTCAGAGTGATTAATGAGATTGAGGCGAAAATCCTTTTCTGCAAGGTAGGTAAAGCGTTGCTTGAGGAAGGGAAGTTGCCCCGGGTCACTATTGATCAGTGGCTGGATGAGTTCTTGAGTCGGATTTATGTATATGTCCAGGAAATAAGAAATAAGGCGACGTTCCCTTCGGGACTTCTACATGAGATTTCCAAAGTAGAAGATGAAGAGAAGAAAAATTTGACACATCTCATTGCCAAAATTTATGGTTCGTATGAAAAGGAACTTAAGAAACGCCACTACTTCGATTTTTCCGGGATTCTCCTGGAGACTCTACATCTTCTCGAGAGTAATAGGAAGATAAAAGACAGGTATCGGAAACAGTTTAGATATGTCCTGGTAGATGAGTACCAGGACACTACAC
>Ga0224501_10001663_pt1 | contig 17252 bp, 14 predicted proteins | sample SF_Oct11_sed_USG_4_FD_169105 | JGI IMG/M metagenome (GOLD analysis project Ga0224501, IMG submission 169105) | Sediment microbial communities from San Francisco Bay, California, United States - SF_Oct11_sed_USGS_8_1 | ecosystem: Environmental > Aquatic > Marine > Sediment | place: USA... | reverse complement strand
AACATGACTTACGTTAGAGTCAAAGCCTAGACGCTCAGCATTCCTATTAAACTTCTCAAAAACCTTGATTGCCTCGGTTTCGTTTGACATGAACATATACCCTATTTCTGCTATTTGGGTCGAGTTGATCGTGCCGTTGTCGGCGAGGCTTGTCTTGTTCCCCCAAACCGTGATCCAATAGCCGTAGTCCCACCAACTCGCCACCACAGCATCTGGCGGTAGGTTTTCCCGCATCCAGGCTAGGGTGTCTATCCAGTCGGGGGCCGTGTCGTCTGGCTTTACTGGTATACTGGCAGCTGCGATAGTTGGGGGTGTATCTGCTTGGCCAAAAAACCTTGGGTTAGGCAAAACGAGGGTGAATGTGAGCAGAAGGAACATGACGATCAGGAGGGCTCCGCTAAATTCTTTCCCCACGTGAGCTGCAAAACGCCTCTTCCGCCTTGAAATAGCTGGAACCTCCTTCAAGATGGTGATGAAGGGTCTTAACAGTTGAACCAAAGCTAATGCCCAGAGAAGAGAGACAGCTGGAGCTAAGAGCAAGGTTAACCGTATCATGGAGCCGGCAAAATAAATGGAGGTCAAGCCAAAAATGATTATGAAGACGTTGCGATCCGTGGGATTTCGCACCGCAAAGAACAAACCGACGGGTATGAAAAAGGCGCCTATCCCGAGGTCGTAATAAAGGGACCCCCAAGCAGCTGGTCTGTGCTCTTGCACAGACTGTACGAATGCGGGTCTTGTCGCGGGATTCAGAACGAATACATATTTGCGTGTTACTGGCCCAACATATCCAAGCCATGAAAGCATAAGGAATGAAAACGCGCAGAAAGCAAAAAAACCGAGTACAAAGACCGTTTTCATCTTAGCGGTTCTAATATACTGAAGGATCTCATAAGCGCATAACAACACGAAGACCCCAAACACCGCGAAAACTTCAGTGGTAGTCAAAAACTCAAGGCCTAAGCGTGGCACATTGACAGCTATGAAAAGGGCTATGCCACACGTTGTGCTGTAGGAAAAAAGCAGGCGAGACGAATACCTGCGAAACAACAGCAAAGCAAAAACGAAAACAACCGCCATTCCCATGGGGTACCGTGCGGCCCCCCAAGAGGCGAAGAGGTATCCAAGGGATAGACCTGCGGCGAGGGCGTAGGTCAGACTGCCTCTTAAAGACCTTTGGGTTTCGATGGATCTTAGGAAGAAGAACATAAAGAGGAGGAGGGCGAAAATTCCCACGGTTTCATCGTCGAAGAAGCCCCATGCGGTGCGGCCGATATAGGAGGCGTTTAAGGCTAGGAAAAACGCTGAGAAGAGACCGACCATCTTGCCGCCGAAGTCCTTGCCCAAAAAATACATGACCAAACACGTCAATACTGCCATGATTGCCGGGAAGATCACGCATAGTTCAAGCAGGGTTATCGGCAAGCCCAGCGCGTTTGACGCGAGATACAAAGTTGCAGCTGTGAAAGGTAGCCCTGGATAGGAGCTGAGCGGGATGTTACGCCCATATGGGTACCAGCTCATGGGCCAGCTCATAGAGTCGTGCCAATTGGCCCAAGAGATGAAGCCGTTTTCAACCATGCGCTTGGTAAGGCGATACTGAAAATATGGGTCAAACTCGGAGAGGTAGGTGCCCCAACGCATAGGGAGTATCCTGATTAGGAAGGCGAGGAGAAGTATGAGAAAAAGGAGAGAAGCAACCATTAGCGAAGAGTGGGACACCCTAAAGCGAAAGATCCATAAGCTCTTTAAAGCTTCAATCAGCCTTTCCCTACTGAAAAACTTTCCGAATTTCACCATGAAAGAGCCATCTCTCGTCAAACAATTAGAGAACCCTTTTATTTGATTTACGGTTTTCCATCGATTTTTCCTTGTCTCCTCTGATGGCGACAGCGTATAGAATATGAGACCAGCATTAAAATGTTTTAATAAAGGCGCCTAGTTAAGTGAGGCAGGATAAGGAATTAGAAGGGCTACGAAGTGGAAGACTACTCGAGGATTTTGGTGACAGGTGGGGCAGGCTTTATCGGAAGTCACCTAGTTGATCGATTGATAAAAGAAGGCTATGAAGTTGTAGTTTTAGATAATTTCTTTACCGGTAACATTGAAAACATAAAACATCACTTAGAGAGCGGAATGTTCTATCTAGTTAAAGGAGACGTTAGAAATTCGGACAATGTTAAAGAGACTATAAAGAACGTGGATGCGGTTTTTCATCTAGCCGCAATCGTGAGCGTACCACTATCAATAGAAAATCCACTGCTCACTAACGATGTAAACGTGAGGGGGGCGCTAAACCTTTTGGAGGCCAGCTTAAAAGCTGATGTTAAATGGTTCATATACGCCTCCTCATGCGCTGTCTACGGTGAAGTAGACCGTTTACCAATAGACGAACGCTGCCCAACTAATCTTATATCGCCTTATGCTGTTTCAAAGCTCGCCGCCGAATATTACTGTAAAGTTTTTCACGAAAACTATGGGCTCAATACACTGTGTCTTAGGTACTTTAACGTCTATGGGCCTAGGCAGGCGAAAAACTCGTATAGCGGAGTTATAACGCAGTTCATCGATCGATTAAAACAGGGAAAACCTCCGATTATCTATGGTGATGGGAAACAAAAAAGGGACTTCGTGCATGTTAAGGACATTGTTGAAGCTAACATGCTTGCCCTAAACTGCCAATGTGGTGTTGGCGAGGTGATCAATGTGGGTACGGGAAAATCTACGACAATAAACGAACTTGCAAACCTTTTGATAGAGTTTTTTGGTCAAACACACATGAAACCGGTATACAGAGCGCCAAGAGAAGGTGATATTCGAGACAGTTATGCGGACATAGGTAAAGCTAAAGAAATATTGAGTTATAAAACGAAAATTACAGTGAAAGAGGGGATAAGGATGCTGCTAAGAAACCAATGTGAAATTTAAGAATGATGGAAAGGCGGGAGATCATGAAAGTTGTGATAATTGATGATTGTGCATTTGCGGGAAACTGTGATTAAGGATCTTCGCGTGCAAAGCTTATGTTCGGTTTTAAGATTATGGATAGCGCTTCCCAGTCTAAGCCGCTGTCTGCAACATAAGGTTAAAGTAGATGACTGCTCAAAAATACTAAAAAGGGAAGCGAAAGAATGAAAGTGATTGTAACTGGAGTTGCTGGCTTTATCGGCTCTCATCTGACTAGGCGATTGTTGAAAGAGGGTCAAAAGGTATGGGGAATAGATAACTTTCTAACTGGGAAAGCTGAAAGAATAAAAGACTTGATGCAGAATAAAAGTTTTCACTTTATAGAAGGTGATTTACGCGACTATAAGTTTGTCAAAAAGATTTTCGGCGAAGAAAAATTTGGATGTGTTTGGCACCTAGCTGCGAACATGGGGGGAATTGGGTACATCTCTACAATTGGTGCTAACATAATGAGAGATAACTTGAGAATGAACATAAACGTGCTTGAAGCCAGTGTGGAAGCAGGTGTTGAACGGTTCTTCTTTTCTTCATCAGCATGTGTTTATCCAGTGGAGAAACAAACATCGTTAGGTGTTGTTCCTCTGAAGGAGGAGGATGCTTATCCGGCGAATCCCGACAGTTTTTATGGGTGGGAAAAACTAACCACAGAAAAGATGTGCGCGGCGTATGGTGAGGACTATGGATTGGAAACTAGAATTGCTAGGTTTCATAATTGCTATGGTCCCATGGCTGATTATGGTAATGAAAGAGGGAAAGTTATTGCGTGTTTAATTAGGAAGGCGATCCGTTATCCAAAAGAACGTTTTGTTGTTTGGGGAGATGGAAAACAAGAACGATCGTTTATCTATGTAGATGACCTAGTAGACGCTCTTCTTCGATTGATGAGGAGTGAATATTCCGAGCCTTTGAACATTGGAACAGACAGGCTGATATCCATTATCGACCTAGCTGAGATGATCATAAGACTGTCTGGAAAAGAAATACGTATCGAATACGACCTTTCAAAGCCCCAAGGTGTTCGAAGCAGAAATGCCGATCTTACTTTGATAAAGAAGGTGTTGGGTTGGACACCTAAGGTTTCTTTAGAAGAGGGAGTGAGGAGAACGTATGAATGGTTAAGTTCAGTATTGTAATGCCCGTAAAAGATGAAGTCGACGTTTTGAAATTTAGCTTGCCAAGTATCTATGCCCTAGAGCCAGACGAAGTTATAATTCCAATAGAGCCGTTTCAAGAAAGCATTGAAATGGTTGAAAGAACCGCGAGAAAATGCGGGTATCTAGGGAAGACAAGGATTATGGTGTTGCATGAAAAGACACCTGACTGGCGTTTTAGACAAGCATACGCTAGAAGAAAGGGGTTTCAAGCGGCAAGAAATGACCTGATTTTGACGGTCGACGCAGACATAATGGTTGATTCTAGAATCAAGCCGTATTTCGGTCTGGTTGGTAAGAACGGCATAGGATTGGTTAGCTTCGGCAAGTTTCCTTATCCTCTAACCTTTGCTAGAATGATGGCCAGAATCGTCCAAAAAGCCTACAGCCATCATAGCTTTACCGGGCTGTATGCTTTCTCAAAGAAGGCGTGGCAAGAAACAGAGGACATTGAAAGTTTAAAGAAAATACCGAGAGGAGAAGACACTCATCTACGTGGGTATCTAACAAAAAAATACAGGGAAATATTCATTCCAGGTGTAAAAAACATCGTCTTACGCCCAAAGGAGAGTAAACGGTACCAATACTTAGCGGGATGGAACAGGTGGAAAATAATGAAAATAGACATTTGGCGAACGTTAGTGTCCACTTTCCTTTACTTTAGACCATTCATGCTAGTCGGTTATCTGAGAGCGAGATATGGGAAAACAAGGTATGCTTCGGAGAGGTAGAAGCTGTGAACCCACTTAAATTTTTAAGGGCTAGAGATTCTTACGACCCATTTGCCGTGGTATATATGGCATTTAGAGTATCAACTAGGCTTCTTTTAGGTAGACGACGCAGGAATAACGTTCTTAAGAGGCTACACTGGGAAACACTATCCGAGTTCTTAGACGGGATACATGTACCAGAATATTTAGCAGAATCGTCTATGGTTAAAGAGGTTAAGCTACGGGTAAAAAGAAAATATTTTCGACATGAACCTGAAGTTTCATCGCTTTTGGCAACTTTACATGGTCGAGTTTTTGTTGATATTGGCGCTAACGTCGGGTATTACTCATTTCTTCTACGTGATAATTTTGACAGGATTATTGCGGTTGAGCCGCATCCTAGGAATGTCCAGTTGATGCAAAAATCCAAGGAAAAGTACAGGTACCGCAAAGTCAGCGTATTGCCGAAGGCTGTCAGTAACGAAAACGGTGAGACAAAACTTTACTTAGGTTCACATCGTGGCGGACACAGCCTACTTCAAAGTGATAGAGTTACTCAAAAGCCGAACCAAAATTACATAACTGTCCAAGCGGCAACGCTGGATTTTCTGCTTAGAACCTATAGTAATGTGGATTTGGTTAAAGTGGATGTTGAAGGCGCAGAGTGGAAAGTCTTGGGCGGAGCTAAAGACGCTATGAACAAAATCAACGCTTGGTTAATAGAAATTCACGATTTGACACGCAAAAAAGAATTGGAGGATTTGATGAGGTCTTTCAATTACAAAGTCAAATGGGTCAGCTATAAGCATGTATACGCATGGAGGTAGGTGTGGAGAGAATTGAATACAATTTCAGTAGTAGGCTTGGGAAAGTTAGGACTGCCCTTAACCGTTTCTTTGGCATCTAAAGGATTTCAAGTAATCGGAGTTGACATTGACGAAACGAAGGTTGAAACAATAAACAGCGGTATATCTCCCGTTAGTGAGACTGGCCTGCAGGAAACGCTTTCTCGCTACAAAGATTCAATAGTTGCCACTCTTGATTATGATTACGCTCTCAAAAATTCTGATGTAACATTCGTTTTCACGAATACGCCCAGCAATCCAGACGGGAGCTATTCAACGAGACAACTGGAATCTGCATGTCGAGAGATAGGCAAGGCTTTGCAAGACAAGGATGCGTTTCATGTTGTAGTCATAATGAGCACAGTCCTGCCTCTGACATGCGAAGAAAAATTAAAAGCCATACTTGAAGAGCATTCAAGGAAGAAATGTGGAGTGCAGTTCGGATTGTGCCACGCTCCAGAATTTGTTGCCTTAGGAAGCGTAATTCACGACTTCTTGAATCCTGACTTCTTTTTAATAGGAGAATCCGACCCAAAGTCTGGTCGAATGGTGGAAAACATCTTTAGGAAACTTTCCGACTCAAAAATTGTGAGAACCAGCATCGTCAACGCTGAACTCGCTAAAATCGCTATAAACTGTTTCCTAACAACGAAAATAAGCTTCGCCAACACGCTAGGGGAAATGTGTGAAAAATTACCCAATGCAAGTGCGAATACTGTGACATCCATACTTGGTTTAGACCACCGTATAAGTGCTGGCTTTCTCAGAGCAGGCCTAGGTTACGGCGGTCCTTGTTTCCCTCGCGATAACAAGGCGTTCAGTTTCCTCGCCAAGCAACTGGACTGTCAAGCTTGGTTGGCAGAAGCTACAGATAAAGTGAACGCTATTCAAGTTGACAGGGTAATAGGAAAGGTAAAAAACATACTTAGGGAGAAGGGCACAGTGGCCGTTCTGGGGCTCTCCTATAAACCTAACACCGAAATAGTCGAAGCATCGCAATCCCTCGAAATAGCTAAGAATTTGTCTGGTTTAGGGTACGAGGTTAAAGTCTACGATCCAAAGGCAATGGATGAAGCGAGAACTATTCTTGGCGATAGCGTCGTTTATTGCGATTCGTTACAACAATGTGTAGAGAACACTGATCTTTGTATTGTTGCCACCCCCTGGAAAGAGTTTGAGCATCTTGAAGTCGGTGTTCCCGTAATCAACTGTTGGAATGTAAAGAAGTGAAAATTCGGGAAAGCGCACTGGTGGAGTGTCATGCCCAAAAGGGAAGAGGAAATAAGAATACTCTTCGTTTACAGAGGGCTCTCTCCATTTATAACGAGAGATTTGAACATACTTAAAAGGCATTTCAACGTAAAAAGTCTTAGTCTAAGAACCTATAGAAGAAATCCTCTCGTAGTTTTCAAGCTGATTAAGGGAGTGTTATGGGCAGACCTAGTTTTCTCATGGTTTGTCGAGACAAATGCCTTTTTCATAGTTCTATTTTCAAAAATTTTCAGGAAGAAATCTGTCATTGTCGCTGGTGGAGGTGGGGTTGCGAATGTTCCGGAGATAGGTTATGGAGCACTGTCAAATCCAATTTATGTTCTGAGAACAAAATTTGTACTGAAGAACGCTGATAGGATACTCCCCTTTTCTAAATTTGCAGCGGATGAAGTTCTAAACATGACCAAGAAGGCCCACATCGATATGATACCTCTCGCTTGCAATACAGAAAAGTTCAAACCAGGTAGGGGAAAGAAAGAAGATATGGTGCTCACGGTTTGCAAAGTGAAAGAGGGTAACATAGCAAGAAAAGGTCTTGAAACATTTGTTGAAAGCGCAGTGCTTTTACCTGATGTAAAGTTCGTCCTAATAGGTCCTCATATGGATGATTCAATCAATTATCTTCGAAAGGTGTCTCCTTCAAATGTGGAGTTCACTGGATATGTTTCTGAGAAAGAATTGATGGGATGGTACAAAAGAGCAAAAGTCTATTGTCAGCTTTCATATCAAGAGGGATTTGGAGTTGCGGTAATAGAGGCAATGGCATGTAAATGTGTTCCAGTTGTTTCGTCAAAAGCAGTTGCCCTGAGAGAGACTGTTGATGATTGTGGTTTTTATGTTCCTTATGGTGATGCAAAAGCTACTGCGAAGGCTATCAAGATGGCTTCATCTGCTTTTGTAGACCTTGGAGCAAAGGCAAGGAAACGTATTAAGGACTTGTTTTCAATTGAAAGAAGAGAAGAAAAGTTATTGGAGTCTATTAATAAAGTTGTAAATGCACGTATGTAACTCTTTGTGTGCTCGGGACTTGGGGTTTGAGGATGAAATGTGAAAAAGTACTGGTTACAGGCGGAAGCGGTTTTATAGGAAGCCATCTGATACCCGAACTCGTAAAGTTGGAATATGACGTTTATTCGTTAGAAAGATACGTTACTGGTCGATACGTTTTAGGTGGTCGTCGCGTAGTGAAAACGGTTTTTGGCGATTTACGTGATGGCTTTCATATACGAAATGTGATCCGTAGAATACAGCCTGACGCGGTAGTTCATTTGGCGTCGATAAGCCCGGTCTCATACTCTTATGATCATCCGAATGAAGTTTTGGAAACCAATTTTTTGGGCACGGTGAACTTAGCTGAGTCTTGTTTACGGGAAGTTCCTCACTTTAAACACTTCCTCTTCGCTGGCACTTCTGAGGAATATGGCGATCAAAAGGATATGCCACTAAGAGAAAACACTGAACTACGCCCTAGCAGTCCCTACGCTGTCAGCAAAGTTGCCGCGGACAAATATCTTCAATATATGTGTGACGCTTATAATTTCCCTGTAACTATTCTCCGCAATTTTAACACGTACGGCCGCAAGGAAAATACGCATTTCATAGTTGAGCGAATAATAGTACAAATGCTTAAGGGAAAAAGCGTTATGCTTGGAGACCCCAAACCAGTACGCGATCTCCTTTACGTTGACGACCATGTAAACAGTTACTTAACATGCCTAGGGAATGATAAAGCCATAGGTGAAGTATTTAACTTCTGCACGGGACATGGAATTTCAATAGCCCAGCTTGTTGAATTTATTAAAAAACTTATCAACTTCAAAGGCGAAGTTGTTTGGAATACTATTCCAAGGCGTCCGCTAGACATAGCCAAACTAGTGGGCGATTACTCAAAAGCCAAAAAATTACTCGAATGGATACCAAAATACACACTAGTTGAAGGGCTTAAACTCACTATGAATTTCTGGAAGGAAAAACTCAACTATTAATGCTGCAACCTTTCTATTATCTTGAAAGGCGTGCATCAAAGTAGTTAAATTGAACATTTGAAGTTTCTTCTTAGTTCTTTTATCATGCACCATTAAAGTTTAGGCAGTCTTAAGAACAATGGGCAACATGCGCGCGCAAGTTTAGGCCTTTGTCGAAATTTTGCTACAGATAAAGATAAATTGATACGCCAAATTTAGAGGTAAAAATATCCAACGCAATTTGGAAAACAATCTTTTTGACAAGCGTAAGGGATTTCTATCTTTCAAGAGATTTATTTCATTGATTAACCACTTACCCTGATAGATTTTTCTTATAGCCAAACCATTCTTTTCTAATATCTCTGACCATCCCTGCAAGTCAATAAGAAATTCGTTTATCTGCCCGGTTCCTTTATTTTGGGGTTCCCAACCGAAGAAATTTATGTTCGGAACCCATATTGCAAATGACAGCGGAATTTTTAGAGACTCTTGTCATTTCTTGAACACCTTTATTAACATCCAAAAAATGTTGCAAAGTTCCCAGACAAGTTATATAATCAAAACAACCGGTCACAAAAAGGCAATTTTTCAGTCATATGATCATCTTTCCCCATTTATTCTCCGTCAATTTCCAATTTCGACTTTGCCAAGCATAGCGATAACCTGAGTTATGGGTATATCAGGTTTCTTAATAAGTTTTAATTCATTACCAGTCTATAAAGATGCGCGAACAAAATAATAACGATTTTCATCTGTTTAGATGTTCATTAAGGAAGCAAAAAACATTATCGTGATCCGGCAATTCCTGCTCTCTAGAAATTCTTACCAGTTCTGATGGCACTCCTTTACCCTTTTTTAGTTTATAAAATGAATAATCATTTACCGATTTAATGAATGTATAGATATCGCGTGCGGTTCCACGATATTTGGGAAGCAAATTACTATATTCCACACATAACATAGGTGCTTGTGAGCCCTCAAGCAAGATTTTAGCCCCTTTCAATACTTCTAGTTCAAAACCTTCCACATCGATTTTAATTAAATTGGGAACACGCAACTGCTCATTTTCAATTAGTCTGTCAATTGTAGCTACTCTTACTAGCTTACCTGATTCTTCATTTATACCCTGAGGACGAATTAGGCTGGCTGAACCACGATTCGCCCTGTCATAGTCATAAATACGCGCCTCAGATTCCTCTGCGCCTAAAGCGATTTTGAGAGGAGAGATGTTTGTTAACTTGTTTATACGAATATTGGTAAGTAATATTTTATAGATTTCAGGATTTGGCTCTATAGCATAGACAAAGCCGCTTTCTCCAACAAATTTTGCAACGACACAAGTATGAAAACCAATGTAAGCCCCCACATCGAGAAATACATCTCCCGCATGTAAAAAATCCTTAAAAACTAATAGAGTTCCAGCTTCGTATTCTCCATAATAATAGATAGATTTTCCTATCCAATCTAAGGAATCAACCAAAATATCAACGTCGAAAAGGGTAGGGCAAATGGTAGAACCCTCCGGTGGAGGTACCAGCCAACTGCATAGTTTCTTTCGTAAATAATCTGCGCCTTTAAGATCATAAAGATGTAGTAAAAAGTACGAAACTTTACGAGAGACCTGGAAGCATATATTATCTAGTGGATGCATTTTTTCTTCTCTCCATAGAGAAGTTGGGGTTTTTCATTAAATATCTTGTCTAGGTTACAGTGAAGAGCGTGTTAGTCGAACCATCCACCCATCCTTCCTTTGTGTCCTTTTGGCAAAGAACTCTCTGAGGCTCCAGAATAAATGGTAGATTTTTAAGAGAACAGTCATTGGGAAATCGACTTTTCAAGAATGAAAACAAACTGATATGTCATCTTAAGTGGCAAAATTAACCATTTTGCTCTTTGAGTGAGGAGTTTCATTAGCTTTGGTAAATCGAGTAGATTGGTGTAAAATAAAGAAGTAATTCGTTGCTGAAGTTGCTTTACTGGCCACCTATCGTGATGCACCTCCTTTATTATTAAACCGTTCTTAGCGAACAGACCCATCCATTTTTGCAGGGTGAGGAGATTTTCGTGGATTTTTTGTTGGAGAGTACCGACAGACCGCCCCCTCCATTTAGCGATCTTCCAGTCGAGGTAGTTGATGTTAGGAACCACTATACAGAACTTGGCCTCGTCCTTTGCCACTCGTACCATTTCTCTGACAGCTTTGCCCATATTCAAAAAATGCTCCAGCGAACCCAGACAAATAACATAATGAAAAAAATTATCACGAAAACACAGATTCTCTGCATCCCCGACTTGAATGGTAGATTTTTGTGATACTTTTTTCGCAATCTTTACTGCTTCGGTAGAAATATCTACTCCGTAAGTGATTAGCCCCCAGGTTTCCGCGGCCTTAAGAAGGAAACCAGTTCCACAACCTACATCTAGCAACTTCCTGCCGCTCTCAACTTGAAGGTGATCCAAGAAAACAGGATATGCTTCGTACGGCCGCCAAGTTTCCTGTTGCCGTAATCTAATTCTTTCATCGTAAAAGGCCTTTATCTGACTTCTTGTTGCCATAATTCTTCCAGCTTTTCCCTATGGTGCAGTTTTATAATTTCCTTTCGCTTGAGCTTTAAACCAGCTGTGACCAATGGCGCGCGCACGCATGATATAAGTAAACGAAAGAGTTTCATTGGAGGATGCATTTTCGGGTCGAGTGCCCCAGGTAACCCTAACTTCGGTGATGTTGACGTATTCGTAACGCCGAAAGAGCCCATAGGCTTGCCCGTTAGGATGGGCCAGAATTGAAATTCACGCATTTCTGGACGGCGACAGTGAACAACAATTACTAAACTAATCTTGAACAAGTTTTCATAACTCTTTAACCGTGTCTGTTATGCCATCAAGAACGTTCCACTCCGGTTCAAAACGCAGCAAGGTTCTGGCTCTAGAAATGTCGTAAACAAAAATCGGATAGTCAAAAGTTCTGGCAGGTTCAATCTTCATCTTCAAATCACTTTTCATCGCCCGTATACAATACTCACATACGTCTCTTATGCTTGTAGCCCTTCCCGCCCCAATGTTGTAAGCCTGATTCGTGTACACCGTTTCCAATGCCAATAAATTCGCTTTCACAACATCCTTCACATAAACAAAATCGTTGGTTTGGTCGCCTCCGAAAACAACGGGCTGTTGGCTATTAGAAAGTCTCTTCAGGAACGCTCCTATAGCACCCCAGTCCTTACCTTTACCATAAATGTACCCATACCTAAGGATAACATAGGGCAACTGACTTCCATAAAACATTATCCAATCCTCAGCCATCTTCTTCGTCAAACCATAAACACTACTAGGCTTTCTGGGAGCATCCTCCCTTATCGGCACCGGAGCGCTCAGGCTATAGACAGAACCCGTTGAACTATAGACCAAACGATCTGCCTTCTTCTTTACACAAGCCCGAATAATATTCAGCGTACCCTCCACATTCACCCGAACAGCCCTCTGCGGGTTGGGTGCTGCTGTCTCAAATCTTGCAATCGCTGCCAAATGTAAGACTTTATCCCCCATCTCAATCAGGTTCTTGAAACCCTCGTCGAGAATATTCATTTCACGGATTGCACAGCGTTCGTTGTTAGAGAACTCCTTCAACTTTTCAGTTCTAATGTCAACAGCCTCGACGTTGTAACCTTTGTTCAAAAGTCCCCTGATGGTGTGTACTCCGATGAAACCGTTAGCCCCCGTAACAATTACCTTCAACTCAGATTCACCTTGAATACGCCACGTCCTCTAAAACATCTAGAATGTACCTAATATCTTTTTTAGTGACCGAGGGAAAGACAGGCAGATTTAAACACGTTTGCATGCCTCCTCGGCCATGGGGCAAGTCGTCTGTCCATAGCCTAACTCTTCATAAAAAAAGTTACCTGTAAATTGGAGTCGGGCAATGCACAGCCACGCCCCTCTTCATCAGATGCTCAGCAAGTTCATTTCTGAATATAGACTTTGTTCACAAAACCCTTATTGAGACTAAGATCAACATGCAAATAACGGATTAAGGACATGCAAGTTTCTCCAGCACTCAAATGACATCGATTCTCAAATGTGTCCTGAAGGTTCAGGATAAAGGTCTTTTGCGGAGGTGTTCGTAATTGGTGAGAGTAAAGAAGAGAAAACCTTGAACGCCCGAGTGACACATTGAGCATAGAGAAATTCGTGTATACACATAAAGCTATTTATGCGTTCAACCTTTTTATTTTCTGCACGCGAAATCAAGGGTATCAACGATGAAAACTATGAAAATCACATTGATTTTAGGAACAAGGCCGCAGATCATAAAGTCTGCTCCACTAATCCACCTAGCCGAAGAGGATCCAGAGATAGATTTGCAGATTGCCCATACAGGACAACATTACAATTATGAGATGTCTAAAGAGTTTTTTGAAGAATTAAACCTTCCAGACCCGGTGGTCGATCTGAATATAGGGTCCGGCACACACGCTTGGCAAACTGGCAAGATGATGATTGGAGTGGAGAGCTTACTAGTAAAAGAGAAGCCCAACATGGTGGTTGTGCCAGGCGATACAAACTCGACTATAGCCGGCGCTTTAGCCACCGCCAAACTGCACATACCAGTGGCGCATATCGAATCAGGTGCCAGAAGCTATGACATGAGCATACCTGAGGAAATAAATCGTCGTCTCACGGATCACTGTTCAACGCTTTTATTCGCGCCAACAAAGAACTGTGTTGATAATTTGTTGAAAGAAGGGATAGATGAAAAGAATATCTACTTGGTTGGTGACACAATGTACGATTCGTTGTTACAGCACCTTCCAAGGGCTTTGGAAGAAAAGATTTTGGACGAATTGAACCTAGAACCCAAGGGCTATGCGGTTCTCACAACACATAGACCAGACCATGTCGATTCTCCTGAAATATTAAAAAAAATCATAGAAACCATGATGAAAATAAGGGAACTAGTAATAGTTTTTCCAGTTCACCCCCGAACTATGAGAAGATTAACGGAAGCAGGTCTGCAAAAAAAGATATCTAACAAGAGTAATATCAGACCTATTAAGCCAGTAAAATATCATGAAATGCTTATGTTAATGAAAGAAGCCAAGATAGTTTTCACCGACTCGGGTGGAATACAAAAAGAGACTTTCTGGCTTCAAACACCATGTGCCACACTTCGTGATCAAACGGAGTGGACTGAAACAGTTGATTTAGGCGCGAATGTTTTGGTTGGGGTTGATCCTGAGAAAATATTGTTAGAAACGGAAAGAATTTTAAGGAAAAAAGGCGCGAAAAAAATATTACAGGAAAAAATTAATCCTTTTGGAGATGGAAAAGCCTCGGAAAAAATACTATGTGCGATCAAAGAGTTTTGCTCAAGTTTCTAGGAGGATGAGAAGATTTGAGAGTCCTCGTAATATCAGCCCATACCGATGACGCCATCCTTACAACAGGTGGCACCATTTCAAAAATACTGGAGGATGGAGGCGAGATCTTCTATGTTGGTTTGAGCATTGCCGAGCAATCAGTCCCGGAAGGTTTTCCAAAGGACGCGGTTGAGAAGGAATGTCGACTTTCTGCTAAAGTATTGGGGATAGATCCAAAAAAAGTCTATATTGAAAGGTTTCCAGTCCGGAGATTCCCAGAGCATCGCCAAAAGATACTAGACACTATCATTGACTTTAGGGATACGATAAAGCCTGATATGGCTTTTATTCCCGCAACCGCGGATATGCATCAGGATCATGAAGTAGTGAATCGAGAATCGATCAGAGCGTTAAGCAGATATTGTTCTATTTATGGGTACGACTTCCCTTGGAACAGTCTGTCTGAGGTGAAACTGAATCTTTTTTACCAATTAGAAGAAAGACACATAAGAAAAAAAGTAAAGGCGATGAATTGCTTCAAGTCTCAGATTGTCAAAAAAACTGGCTATTTAACAGAGGAGTATGTTAGAAGCCTTGCAATTGAACGCGGCAATAGGATTGGAACAAGATACGCTGAGGGATTTGAAGTCATCCGAGACATCAGGAGGAAGTTTAATGAGGAAGTTTCCTGATGTTGAAGAACTTGTTCTAGGTAAGAATGTTAAGATAGAAGAAAACGTATCCATCAAAGGAAAGAAGATAGTCATAGGTGAAGGAACTGTAATAAGACATGGAACAACGATCAATGTTTCAGAATATTTGGAGATCGGAAAGAAATCGATTATTGGCGAAAATAATCGAATAAGGGGACGCGACATTCGGACAGGCAGAGAATTCTACTCTAACCATAGCGCCGAAATCGGAGGTGGAAGCTGTTTCGAGAAAAGATCAAAACTTACTACAGGATACTGGTTCCATCTCGGAAGCTACGGCATTATAAACACCGCGATGGAGGTCAAGATCGGTAACGAGGTCGGGATGGGGCGCTTTACAAACATCTATACTCATGGGGCATATCAATCAATTCTCAAAGGATTTCCAGTTACCTTTGGACCTATAAACATTGGAAACAACGTCTGGATGCCAGGAGCTACTGTAAATCCGAACGTTAATATCGGTGATAATGTAGTCATTGGGGTCGGTTCATTAGTATTAAAAGATCTCCCATCTGGTTGTTTGGCTGCTGGAGTTCCTTGTAGAATCATTAGAGAGAAATGTTTTCCTAAAAAAATATCTCTGGAACAGAAGCGCAAGATTATAGAGCAAATTAACAACCTCTGGGATCTTGGAATGAAACATCAAAGGGATGGCATATACAAGGTGGATGATGCCTACATCGATTTTGAGAACGTGCGGCTCACAGGTAATTCCTCTAAGAGAAGTGAGAGAGCAAGGAGTATCCTACGCCGACATGGAGTACGCTTCAAGGTAGATATCATAGACGGGGAATACAGGGAATGGTTTTCATAATAAAGAACAAAAAATTCAATAGCTTAACCAATTCCTGCATTCCTCATCAAATTCAAGAAGAAACTAAATCCTTTATTTGATCTTGTATACTTTCTAGTTTTAATTTCACCGCTAATAACATCATTGACAAATTCCTTGCTTGGATTCGGATTTTCCAACATAAATCTATTTTCAATTAACCACTTATCTATTGTTATCAACTCCTCTCCCTCCGCGCCCGTACGCGTCGAAATGACCTTTTTCCCCAATACAACAGCTTCTCTATTCATGGTTCCACCAGCGCTTATTACGAGAGAGGAATTTGCTATCGCATTTGGCCCTTCCAATACCTGCGTGGGAATGAAAATGCTATTGCCAAAGGTTCTTTTGTAGGCGACGTTTTGATCTGGCGTTCTTGGTATTAAAATTATGAAGTAGTCCTCTTTCAACGTTTTAATTAGCGGAATGAGAAATTCTGTTTCTTTTATGTACACGGCTTTAGTCGCTTCTGGCCTCATTAAAATAACAGGTTTATCAGTTTCCACACCTATTTTTTCTAAGTATCTTTTGTTCGGTTTGAAATCCCAAAGATATATCTCTTCTTTTAGCCCTGGATATTGGATGATTTTCTCTTCTTTTGTTCCCATTTTTACATAATTTTCCTTTGGAACAATCTCAGGGATAACCACTTTATTCGCAAATTTAACGCTTGGAACGATGACGGTCTTTGTCTTATCTCCATCTAAAGTCCATAAATTATAGATTCCTGCAAAATTTGAAGCGATGCTACAGTAAGGTGAGCCGTGACTGATGGAAAACGATATCCGATTTTTTTGTTTCATTATCTCCTTCCAAAGAAGAAAAGATCTAAAGAATAGGCCAGAGGCTTTCCTAACCTTATTTTTTCCATAATGTTTTCCAATAATTTCAAAGTTTAACTTCTTTTGTTTTAACAATTCAATTGTTTGTTGATAAGGTCTGGCAGTAATCAAGAATTCCGATCCTTCCTTTTTTAGCATTCTTATTAATGGTTCAAAGAATAGGACATGAGGGCTATTTGTCATATCTATCCAAATTTTTTTCGACATCTCTCAATGTCCCCTACAATTTTTTAGTCGCATCCCCTTCAGAAGCAACAAAGATGAGAACTCTTTTTCATGAACCGCCTTGAGCCAACGAGTATATGTAGTTGGTGTATCCCCCAACCATCCTCCAGAATCAACGCCAGCCCCTGCACCTTCCCTCCTAGCAATTTCTCCCCCTTAGCGGTTATTATACTTGTCTTTTTCCTCGAAGGAAGCTTTGTTGGTGGGCCCCACCCGGTAGGGCGTGTCCAAAAATAGAGAAGCGGCTCAGAAAACATTTTTAAATAGGATGGAGGATGCTACATGTTTAGAGGCGCAAACATTGTCGGAGAAGAAGGTGCAAGGACTCGTTTACGAGTGTGTGAAGTGCGGCGCCATGGTGTCTTCCG
>Ga0224501_10001660_pt1 | contig 17258 bp, 18 predicted proteins | sample SF_Oct11_sed_USG_4_FD_169105 | JGI IMG/M metagenome (GOLD analysis project Ga0224501, IMG submission 169105) | Sediment microbial communities from San Francisco Bay, California, United States - SF_Oct11_sed_USGS_8_1 | ecosystem: Environmental > Aquatic > Marine > Sediment | place: USA... | reverse complement strand
ATGCGATGTTACGTGAACAGAGAGAAAATTCCGCCACAAAACCTGTGTTGAACTCGGTGGCAAATGGCAAGCGCCAGTGGTAAGCGCTCTAAATCCTCAGTCACAGCATCGAGTTATATTGCTGCCCCCCCCTCCGCCGGCTCCACATTTAATTATCTTTTTTCAATTTTAATATCACCACATAGATAAGATAATGAGGCTTCATGCCATGTGCCCGGCCCTGTACAGAAGGCGGGTGGACTTCATTTGAATCCAACGAGGGTAAATCACTGAGCAAAGCAGCTGTGCCCAAATCAGGAAGTGAACCAGGGAGCTATTATTCTCACACCGGCGCACTATCCAGTAAGCTACTGCTTAACTCAACGTGGTGTACCCAGTCAATATAGTTATCCAGGAGGCGTCATCAGGGGACTTCCTACTTGCACCCACATACCTCATGGAGTAGGTTACGAATCTGACGAGACTAAAACACACCACTGAGAACCAAAACGAGGATACTTGATACCAAGCCCAGTGCACTATCCACTAAGCCACAGATTCATGAGGTGAGAGGTAACTAAACAGCGACCGTCTTGAGTGTAAACTATCTGATAATTCAACCATGTAGACTCACCTGTACATTAGTCTGGATAAACCTCTGTCATTGCCATCAATCATGAGACCATCAGCGCAGCGGAAAATAAACTGGTTACCAAATGATTGAAGAAGTATCGGGTCACCTGGTTCATATAACAGCCCTACAATGAATCAGTAAATATTGCTATTTGCGGCAACGTAATATAATGACCGTGTCCAAAGCAATATCCTATCCCCAATGAGGTGTTTGTGGCAGAAAATTTTATGTGGAGTTGATTCTCGTACGGCTTTTTTACAACACAATGTTTGTTTGATTGAAATCTTAAGTGTGAGACCTATTTTGAAGCAAGGAATTATGTGAGGAGCTCAGTCTGGCGGCGGGAGGTCAGTATGACTAGGATCATTCAACCTTGAGCCAAGGGCTCCAGCTACTGACTAGCCCTGTATGCCATGGCTGAGTTAACTAGGTGATAAAAACAGGAACCTGTTAGAATGCCAAAGCCTGTTGGAATTCCATCTGTCTTCGGATTTGAGGGTAGATCTTTGAAACTAAAATTAACTGCAGACTATGGCGCCTTTTGCAGCCTTAGGGCTTGGGTGCTGCAAACATTCATACCAGGATAAAGTGAGACAAGTGTTCCAGCCTCTGCTCTTCCTCCACGTATAAATACACCATTGCCACATACAGTGCTCTCTGACTTTTCCGTATAGAAACCATGTAACTCAAGTAATGTTTTCTTTCCAATTGCATGAAGACGTTGAGTGCGTGAATTCATTGAATCTTTTAAATGACTCCCGACTGGGTCCAGATCACATGCATCATGTAGTGCTGACGTATATGCTAGAAGAGTATCTACTATCGTTTGCCTGGATATAGCAATGGTCTCCCGAGAGTATTGATATGTTCTCTGCACAGACCTGGTAAAATACAAATCCAATAAGCATGGGCATTAAGGGTGGCATACGCTACGGGCTCTGAGAACATTTCTATGGTATAATTGATCCAGTAGCTCAGGCCAGCTCAGGGCAGTATAATACTACTGCTTAGGTCAGTTACTGAGTTCACCAACTATGTCTCCTAATTTGGTATGATCAGCCTGTACACCTGCCCGATTCAGGACCAAAGTCCTAACATTAACAGTAACTCTAAGTTCAAAATCAAACAAACTGACTACTGAGAAAGTGAGTTACTTGCCAACCATTACCTGATTACCAAGTTAGCAAGTGTTACTGCACTAGTAGGAGAGAATGATACCTTACCTATTCTTCAGATTTAAAGCAATCCATGGTACAAATCTATACTTGTATAGCTTCCACTTTATCAACAGTCGTTCAAACATCTATCAACTAGAGGGCGGGGAAGCCTTGCGCAGCGGTTCTTCCTTCAGTTTTCATGATCAGGGTTGCTCGCATAAGCAAGATTAGTTAGGTATTCCCAAGTAGAAAGCCCTTCGAGGGAGGGCTTTATCGAGGCATCGTCGCAAAGAGACTGTGCCGTAATACAATATTACAGACTCCCTTCAAATGAGCCTGAGTAGAAGGTTTTCTCCAGTAAATAACAAGAACAGCGATTCCCGTAGTCCTCTTTCGCCAACATTTCCAATTATTTCCTCAACCTACCGGTGACTAGCCACCAACTCATCAATCATCAATGGCTGGTCTTCAAGACATATTACCGTTTGCTTTAGTGGCATTCGTCGGTATTTGTATGCATGGTGCCATTCACAAGATTGAAGAAGGTAACCCTTGGCTGAACGTAAAATGAGAGACTGAATAGGTAACCCACTGAAAATTTGGAACTAGTTAAGTTTAGAATTAGAATTAGACTTTAGTTTTTAGAATTAGTTATTTTGTAGTTAGTAAGTTACGTTACTTAATAGTAGTGGTAATAGTAGTCGTACTTTAATCTTCTTCACTCACCCTCTGTCCACTGGGACTCACATTTTATTTTGGATTTCATTTCCTTTCCGACGAAGCTGATCATTTATAGACGGAAAGTGGATATGGACTGGAGCGATGAGTCATACCAACGAGGGTGGTCGTTGGTCATACTGATACTGACGATTTTAAAAACTAATAATAATAAGTAATAGTAATAAATGAAGTAATTCGCCGGAAAGGAAATGAAATCCAAATCGAAATCCAAAATAAAATGCGAGTCCCAGTGGACAGGGGTGAATGAAGTCATGATCATGTAACTACCATCAGTCACTTCGCCCATGCTTTTTTGCTGGTTGTCATCATCATGCAATGCATCATACATAACTATCATTGCCATTGTGCAGTATGTATCGAAACAACTGAAAGCATTGCAAAAAAAAACTAAAATCTTTTTTTTTTTCTTCATCACTATTAACTCAAGACTTGAATGTCTTAGATGTGATGGTCACTTGCTGTAACTTGCTGTGATCTTGTGAGATGCGGTTAAAGTGCTTTCCAATTCTTTGTAGGTCATGTTGGTGTTTATTTCCGGGTAAGTTTAATTTTCAACTGATCAACATAGTTCACTCAATGAAACTCAAAGCAGAACGTTGTGACCACCCAACCGCCCATCTAACCAAATCCCATTTGCAAATGCCGCACATGAATATAGAGTTTCTATCTATTTCTGTTGCTATTTCTAGGGTGGGGCTCTACTCAGTCAAACTAACGGGCCGGGGTATCATTTAATGATACCTTTCATTACTAGCTTCAATAGCGTGCAGACTACAATGCAAACAGATGAAGTAAAGAATGTTCCTTGTGGTACAAGGTAAGCACTCCATTATCGGCTGACAAGGCTGGCAGGCGATTGTTGTATTTCATTGGTTGTTCCAATCATCCAAGTCCATTTGCTCAGCATTGCAACTCAACGATTCGAACTGAGTCCATTCGCACCTTGCTAAAGTAGAGATGACTATTTGGGGATAGTTAACTTTCATATGTCAACTCAGCCATGTGCATTGTAGGTACACCATTGCCTTCTCTGATGAACAGATGCAACAATCATCCCTTCACGCGTATATATGGACATGCCCTTCCGGGTCCAGACATGACATCCATGCAGCTATAGCTTTACCTGGTACTGTATTTTTTACAGTGGTGGTGTAATGATATACTTTGACCGCGTGGAGGTAGTCAATATTCTGCAAGCTGGAGCCGTCTTCGATATTGTGAGGAATTATACGGCGCATTATGATAAGTCACTCATCTATAATAAGATTCATCATGAACTCAATCAGTTCTGCAGTGTACATACTCTGCAGGAAGTTTATATTGATCTCTTCGGTAGGTTTACTCATGGAGTTATCCTCCACCTATGGTCTGATATATCTGATGGTCACCGGTCACTGTTAGGGAACTCGTGCTATGCTGGCAAATACCCTCCAGGTTAAAGTGGGACATTCGGTCACCCTAGAATAGCTCAGTGGTAGGGTGCTAGGTTAGCAACAGTGAAACCCTGGGCTCAAATCCTGGTCATGACTGGCTCCCGTTGTGAGCACGAGCTACTCAATCCTTGCAGGAAACCTCATTAAGAGGTAAAACATTGATACTCACCCGTTCATGGTGCTCCATGCTAAGCCGTAACTGGCTAGAAAACACATATCTGACCCGACAGCTTCACCATAACAGCAAAGAAGTCATGGGAAGAAAAAAGTGTAGCATGGGTAGACCAAAAAGTGTTTGGTTTGTAGATCAGATTGATGAGAACCTGAAGAAAGCATTACAGCAAGATTTATACACGCTTGCTCCTGGTCTATTCGTTCAAGCTGTACGTGTGACAAAACCCAAAATACCAGAGCTTATCAGAAAGAACTATGAGCAGATGTGAGTACTACCGATAGACATATAAATATACTGTACTATGCGTCTATAACATTACCAGCTCATCGCCAGCTTATAATTCAGTGATAGTAATGACCACCTCAAACTACAATACTATAGTAGCTATTTTTTGCCTATCGTGGTAAAAAGGACTGTAATCCAGAGAAATTTGAAATAGTAGTAGACTCATAACCAGCTATGTTTATTTACTTTTTACCTATAATGATCAGGCAGCTAGCTTGTTACCGCCATGTACACGCAGACTATAACCTTTTATAACTTGATAAATTAATAGGAGGTTTTTAGGTGAGTGAAGGCTCGTACTGATATCCACCAAACCAACCCCAAAAAATTCAACACTAGCTTATCATTTAGCCATATTGTTTGTTGCCTCATAGGGAGGTTTTTTGCTGATTACCGCATCCTTTTGATCAGTGTGTATAGCAGAAAAGTGGTGCTGAGATCTCTTGCCATGTCAATCATCAGCTATCTCTTTGTTTTGGCAGTAAACTTTGGAGTGCATGACATCAGAATTTCTGCTTTGGTGATTTCGAAGGTACCCCAAACCAAACCAAATCAGTATGAGAACCTTACAAAATGCAAATGCGAGTCAAATGCTAAGTTATGAGCCCATCAGTCCTATCTCAATCCAGAGCTGTGTTTGCGTAATAGATCATCTTATTTGCTATGAGGGATGAGATCTCTAACTTATAGGGAACAGGAGAAAACCAAGCTGCTGATCGCTGTCCAGAAACAGAAAGTGGTTGAAAAGGAGGCAGAGACAGACAGAAAGCGAGCTGTTATAGGTTAGTCATAGAACCTTGGAAGTATTAATGATGGCTGATTTTCTTCCTGATTACTTGGAACTGTCTCTCCCGCTCTCTCTTTGAGCCGCTTGCTCAACTTTTATTACTAGACTCCGCAGTATGATCATGATCCAATGCATAATACATATATTCATAATATCCATAATGCATTATTTCCATATATCATGAGTTATTATACGTACTCTGATTGGAGGGCATATATGTTTCTGACAGAGGCTGAGAAGCTGCAACAGGTGGCAAAGATTCAATGGAGCCAGAAGATAGAAGAGAAGGAAGCTCAGAAGAAGATCTCGGAGATTGAAGGTAAATCTCGGCTTTCTCTAAACATAGAGAACCCCATTTTTATATATGCAATAATATAATCGATATGACTATATAGATCAGCAATCAGCCAGCAGTATAATGGTACTGCCACACTAGGCGATTTTCGGGATGAGAAATCATCGACGGGTTCGCGGCCGTGTCATTGCAGAGTTATCTTCTCTTCTTTAAAAATGGCTGAAACACGTACCAATTCAGATTCTGGGCTGAAATAAACCATTTTAACTGAAGGAAACTAACAGCTCATAGTGAATAATACTGATTCCAGGTTGTTTTGCCCAGCTCTGATGCATTTGTTTCATTCTGCTGAAATCATAGAATAAAATGCAAAAACATTTGTCTCCGATTGCTGGTACCGAGTTGAGTTACTAGTGTGGCAGTGCCATAAGGCTGACACCACAGGCAGTCTTATTGCACTCTACGTCATCAAAAAGGAACGGTCTCATTAGACTCGCTGTAAATTTTAAAGAGAGGGTAGACGATGTCGTGAAATGAATAGGCACTAACGCGAAGTTGTTTGCTCTTTCATAGACAATGCGATTAATTATCTCGATTGCTGAATAGTTTCCTTCTATTATAGGATTCCGTGACTTCTGTTGATAATGTAAGAAGCGAAAGAGTTAGCACGATTGCGGATTCATATATTCGAATCAATGGATGAAATTAACACATTCATTCCGGAATATTTCATTTCATTGGGGGTGTTCATCCGTTTCAATTATCTGTAGATCAAGCCCATCTGGCTAAAGAGAGAGCCATGGCCGATGCAGAGTCATATAAAATCATGTCAGTTGCTGAATCAAACAAGGTAAGTGACCAAATTTAGATGGAAAAGTCACTGGTTATGGTTTTGTGTGTGAAAACTCCAAACTGAGACTCGTTGAACACAGAGTAGTTAGGAGAATTTACATGCAGACTTTACTGTGCATCTCTAAAATTTGAATGACGGCATATCATTTGCGCCAATTTTTTAAATGGTGGAACTACATACCACTTACCCATTTACAGATATTGTATATATTTTGCAAAGCGCTATCTAGGTCTACAAGCATAGGGCTATACTACAGTCTAGAGCGATGAATGGAATGTGGCGATGCAACTCGCAATCAGGTTTCCATGGTCTCGGTGCAAGTTCCGGATCTGTTGCAATTAATGAGAGTAAGGATAACAATGTGTTAGTTACATCACTGTAAAAATATTTTTCTCTTACTACTTCACTTGTAAAGTAGAGCCTCACACCTTTGCTGCTATTATTCAACACCAACTGATAGGGATTCTTCCCTAATAAAAATTGGATGCAATTTCGGGATCAACAGCCATGTATAACAGTTATTTATTTTATTGTAGCTTCTGCTCACCAAAGAATATCTGGAGCTGAAACGTCTTGAGGCGATTGGCACTAATACTAAGGTGTACTTTGGTGATCGTATCCCGGATATGTTTGTAGCATCACCAGAGGGAGTTCAGCCGGCTATCGATGCGAAAGTTAAAAGACAGCATTAATAGATCAGGTCTCTATTTCCATGGACTGCAAAAAGTGTTACCAGTTCCTTATAAAGACTCTCAGACTCAGGATGCCTTTACTGTAATGGTCTCGGCAATCTTCTTTGTTCAATCCTTAACTTCCTGTTACAGCTTTTGCTCAGTAATACCTCTTGTTTGTTTCTGCACTTGCACCAAGCAAGTATTCCAGAAATTCAGAGTAATTTCAAATTTCCTGTCACTTGGTCCACTAGGTCATTTGGACCTGAAAATAAAGAGTGCAAAAAGATTAGTTCTCTGTAGCAGAAAAGACCGAGTGTTTAACTTGAGTTCAGATAATTAAAAGGTCGCAGACTGAAAGATATTTACTCACCCGGTCCTACAGCCAGAGCTGTTAATGATCCTGGTGCGATCTGTGTTCTACCGGCATCTCGAATAATTTGACTAACAAGACCTAAAGAGTTCGCCTTTTGTGCTAAAGCCAATCTGCAAAGAACAATACTTGTTAAGTCTTGATTGATTGATTGATTGATTGATTGATTGATTGATTGATTGATTGATCGGTGTGTATAGTCACTTGGGATGGTAACTCCACAGAATTTTTTGTCAGCGGTGCATCTAAATGATGTCACATGGAGAGATACTTACAGCGTTTCTTCATCATTAACTTTAGTCACTATTTTTGGCTGACCGCAGCACTCCCACATCCGCAGTACATCAGGATTGAACCGCATTAGCTTTTTTGTACTGCCACATGCTGCATGACAACTCTACAGAAACAGAAATACTGATATCACAGGAATCCTTCCATGACCTTGGTTAGTTCTTGTAAGCCTACTCTGGAAACCATGTGTAATATACATGTCCTGAAAATGCACAACATCTGTGACACCGATCTTTGAAAAAGCATAAAGACACGCATCAGCGCATGTGCATTGATAGTGATAAACTTTGAAGTGCAGCCTGGTACTTCACAGAGGCAGAATTACAGACATCACCATACAGCATCAAAGCCTGTGGTACAGATTCGGAGCACAAAGGAAAGGTTCCGTTAATACTGGTTACACAAAAATCTTGAGCATATTACGCGTTAAGTGAACATGTGCATCTATGAAGTGGTAATGTACCAACGCTGTCTCAAAATCACACAAGTCACCATTGCCACAAAAGTATTTTATGCACCAGGCACTGTTCACCGTATAGATCATATCAGTGCTATCGGATGTTGTGCCCGATATTCAGAGCCTACCTGAGCAGCAATCTTTCCTTTACCCATCTTGAGATCATTTCTTATGACAACAACCATTTTATAGTCACCGTCATCAGATATTGGAACATCCTGTAAATCATAAAACTAACACTGAATACAATAAAACCCTGTGAGAATTACACTTGGAAACAATCACATTTCATTGGAAAAGTTTTTATACTCATAAGATCACAAAGAATCCTTTTCCACAGCCTCATATTTCAGTCATGGTTGAGGTGAATTGGCCTTCAGTCAATGATTACGACGCTATTTATTTTGAGACTGACAGCAGAAGTAATTCTCATGCAATTAAATGGGGATTGGATAGCTTATTTGATCGGTGAGTAGTGACTAGAACCAGGCGAGACTCCAAGAGTATCAATCTGCAACCATAATCTCAACAGTACAGCTAGTGAGAAGTTAATCGGTTCACTAGGTGGCTATGACTCGATGACTGAGGGTCAAAAGATATTTCAAAGGACAAAGGTGTCTTATAGGGTAGTGAGAAAGTACGTACCCCATACGCTCGAAACTATGTACCCGTACTCTCGAAACCATGAGCCCTGTACTCTCGAAACCATGCATTTACACCAGAACATTGACAAAAAAAGTTGAATAACCCAACAGTGTTTAAAAATTAAGGTCAAACCCTTGACTTTTCAGCATAAAAAATATGTTTATTATTTTTGCACTTTCAATGCCCAGGTTGAGACATGCATTCTAACGTAAAAAAAAGAGTTGGTGATAAGTTATGAAAGTGGTGGCATTTGTCCAATACACTGTACTGCGTCTTAAATTGAGTATTGAAAAGGAAAACACAAAAGTGGTTCTATTTGTCTCTCTCAGGTTGTGTTATACTCATACTGAAAACACAAGGACTCGTATTATTTTTTAAACATCATTATTTATTTGTTGGCGCTATTTTTGTCAAAGTTCTGATGAAAGTACATGGTATCTAAGGTACCGGGTACCTACTTTCGAGATTGGGGTACATGGTTTCGAGAGTACGGGTACACGGTTTCGGTCTTTCGGAGGTACGGGTACACGGTTTCTGACTTTCTCACTACCCTATCTACCCTACCCTATACTATACTTCTAGACTATAGTCTATAGTCTAGGTTATACTTATACTTATAGTTATAGTAATGTATATACGCAATACAAAACGGAGCGTTGTAAACTGAAAGTGAAATACTAAGTAAGTTGCTACCCGATGTTTTTCAGTAATTATCGGGGGTCACTTCTAAAAAGGTTAACCACGATGATAAGAGCAGACCTCCTCCTCTTCTGTTATCCAACCATCGTCATCGCTTCCTGACCCAGACATGGTAGAATTCCTTGATCGGACAGTCCGTTGCGCGATATTACGTGCCCTAGGCACCATAGAACGAAGGGCCCAGCCGATTAAAAGACCAGCCCCAGCACTAGCCACGACGACAAGATTAGAAGGCATTATCCTATTTTTGTGCTGTAATCAAGATCAAGTTCGTCGTAATTGTTATTTCACCACTGCAGGAAAATATTGTGGACAGCACAGACAGACGGAAACATCTGTGCGAAACGAAACCGCTTCGGCAAGCGGTCCATTCACTATTAGAAAGCCAATTATATTCGTTGCTTACAAAGCGAAACCGTTTACAGAGCCCTAAAGGGCTCTGCAAGTAGTTTCATTTTACAAGCAAATTATTTAGAGTTATCTTCCCCAAATATTATAATCTTTGTCCTCCCTAGACCGTGGCCTTCACTATGCGTCTACACCAATGCCCTAGGATAACAAATAAATCATGGTATATAGCGGTCAGAGAGACGGAAACAGTTCCTACTATTGTGATTTCTACTCTCTGGTAATGGTGTAAGATACCTCGAGACAAAGGATGGTTCTAAACACAGTCATTACTTCTGGTTCACATTCCATGCTCAACTCCTGCCATCTAATAAATGACATTCGCTTGTACGCCAGCTTTACATCTTCCCGTTGTACTAATAAAATATTCTTACTACAGAAAAGGGCGCATTTCCACTCAAAGCAAATGTCCAAAATAATCCAGGCACCTGACATCCCCTGGTTTATTATCAGAGTCTCTGCATCTGTTGTGTTTCGACAGAGTGGTCAAATACCTTTCTGGCATTGTTTGCTACAAGATCTTGCATCGACTTTCACTGACATATCTCTATATATAAAGACTTTTTCCGTGGTGCGCACAGATTTTTTTGAGCGACACATGCCTTCTTCATCCCCACCCCCAAATATTCATTCGAGATTTCTCTCTGTTCATTCTTAAACAGACTACCGTATAATATACGCTTCTTGGGATAAACTGCTTCTGTTCAAGCGCAAACTATCATCTTATACGATAATCATTATCATTTCAACTGGCACAATATGACAAACATTATTATTTTAATGATATTGGATGCCAATAAAAGTATACAACAAGGTTCATGTATTGAAGGAAAGAAAAGCAACATGATTCTGATGGTCTCAGTGGTGTGGGAGCAGCAGGGGCCTCTAAGACTAGACAACTCCGATCCAAGAATTATAATCAGGTGACCTAACTTACAGGATGGGAATATTAATCATTATGGTGCGTTCCCTAGAAGTGCACTCCTACGTCTATGTATACTATATGCATATGCCTATGCTCATTAGTCACAGACTTCAATCATACAGCTCCCGGAGAGCCCTGTACCCAGGTCATGTGGACATGTTACCATGCCTGTGAAATCTATTTGTTCAGTACATGATAATCATAAGATCTCTCTAAGCATTGTGGGTTATTAGGTAATAATGAGGAGTCATCACATTTTTTACTGCTATAGTGTAAGAGATATCGAACAGATATCAAATGTTTGAGGCCTGCTACACCGAACAGTCACAGTGCTATTCCGCAGCTAAAATACACAAGTACCTGTTTCGACACCGCACTGATGCAGGGGTGCAGAGCATGACCTGTACATTCATTCACAGTGGTCAAAATTTAGTCACATGTTTTATCTGCGATCTGATGTATCTGAACGAGCTGATATAGATTTGTGCCAAATCATTTCTGTTGACACATTACCAAGGGATTTGTCTTAAGCACATATCAACTGAGCCATTGTACAAACACGGGTCTATACAGTTTAGGCTATTAACACACATCAGTGGTACAGCTTTATCGGTTGCCATTTAGGAGTACACAGTCAGCAACACAGTCATAACAGCTTAAGGTAGGTCACAACTGGACTAAAAATTCAGCCTTTATAGCGTAGCAGCCTCTTAACTTTGGAAAACTTCAGTAAAATGCAAGTTGTTTATTCTGGTTTTTAACTCTGCTTTGCACTTATTTTAAACAGCATATTTTTTGGTTTTGTGTCACTCTGGATTTTGGATTGGAGTGTCTACTGGACTCTGTTTCCGACATGTCACTGTATAACTAACTGGATCTAATGTAATTTCCAGAAAAAAGAGTTATTCATGTAAAATAAACCTTTAAAATTAAATAAAAATTTTGCATGATATACCATAAATGAACTTGTAAGTAGGCAATTATAGGTTGATTGAGAGTGCATGCAACATGGTGGGCTAGACAGTTTAATTGGAATGCTGTTACAAAAATTAGAAAAATGCTTAGGGACCTTAAAAGCCGAACCCCATTGATTGAATTGGCAAAGCATCTTTGCACTGTATAGGTTCTTTGCAATTGCACAGCTCTGAGTCTTAACAACCCGAGGTAGCACTGCATGTATTCTCCATGTGCATGTATCTTCAATTAAAGACATGGCCCCGAAGCTTAAACTGATGTACTTCAATGGTCGTGGCCGGGCTGAGGCGATCAGGTGGGCTCTGACCCAAGGAGGAATAGATTATGAAGATTGTCGGGTGGAGCAAGCTGATTGGCCAGCAGTGAAACCAAGTAAGCTTTCATCAGGCGAATACTGTTCATGAGTAAATAAATGTCACCCATAGCGTATGGGACAGTCAGGAGTGTTTCAATGATCTTCTCATTTCCATGACAGAACAGCTGTCAGGAGTGCTGCAAAAATTTCCCTGCTGAGTCTTTGACTCGGCGTGTCATAGAGAGACTTTCTGTTTGCACCCACATGCCCCATAAAGAAGGCATAACTCTATGGGCGAACCCGTTTGATTCAAGACTCTCAAATCGGGGGCTTTATTGATCCCTCATGACTGTTTTAATAGTCTATTGTCTTCAAAGTTAGGGACCTACCATGCTATGTCCGATGGTCTTAACTCAGCAGAACTGCTATGCTGGAAATATTTTGGTGTTAATACACCTGAGAATAAAATGGTGTTGCCACGCATACATTATAAATTTCAAATTCAGAATCTCCCACTACCATCACCGTAATTTCGCCATAAGCTTGTCATATTTAGCCATAACATGCTAGCTGGCCTTCAATGTGTAAATCTTGTATAACCTAACTTTGGCATTGCTTTAAGCAGTAGAATCGTTCACAAGCAGTGCTGTATATTCGTAAAATAATCCGTGGGTATAACCCAATGCACGGTGTACAAAAATTATCAGAGATATACACATCTGCAAATTATAAATCCCTACTGTTCCTATGCTTCCCTTATTGTAGCCACTCCTCTTGGAAGCATGCCTGTGCTCTACATAGACGATTATGCACTGGGACAATCTATTGCCATCGCTATGTATGTCGCCAGAGAAGCCAACCTCGTAGGTTGTAACAATATCGAAGCTGCACAGGTCCAGATGCTGTTTGAATCAACACAAGAAGCCTTCAATGGCTATGCAAAGATCGTGTTTGCAGGAGGAAATGATGAAGAGAAGGTGTGAATATTATGATAAACTGACTGTCTGGCTGCCGTTCCCATCCCCCTCCCAGAAGTGCAAACTCTGTCAACATAAAGCGATCTCTGACCACTGCAACTGACAGCATCTTCCACTACTACTACCATAGAGAATGACTTAGAAACTGGTTCCTTTGATCCCACCATCTACCATCTCCCCTAACCGCATCAATAGAATAAACCATCTTAGACTCTCTCTCAGCTTTTCACATCCTCTATACTGTATCAGTATAGAATGGTTTGTAAAGGAGATATAAACTGATGGTGACCATAAAAGTAGGATGCTCCTCCTACTTCTATGATCGTGAGCTATGAAAAGAGGCCGTAAACACGGTAATCCCATATCACTGTACAGAACAGAAAGGAGAATATTTGGCTCAGCGAATGACCTCTGAAACTGTCAATCAATCGCAGCATAGCAAGTTAGAGCTGTGTTCACAGAAACAGTGCGAAACAGTTTGTTTGGATACGATTTCACTTAGGTCAGCGCCAGTGTGTTCACGCTTTAATGGATAACCCTGAGCGTATTTGTCATTTGAAAACTCAAAACAATTGCAGGCGAAGAAATTTGAAGAATATGCAGCAGAAAGTATGGCTACATTTTGTGGAATGGTTGAGAAGCGTCTTGGGGATAAAGACTGGCTGGTTGGTAACAAGGTGGGTATTTTAATGCAGCAGGCTAGTCCACGGATGTCTCTCCATGGACCTTATAAACAGCAATCTGAAAGGAATGCATGCGTCCTGTCAATTCTGTTTCATTCAATAATCTGCCAGTTAGCAATGTGATCTCATTTGGGCACTCCATGTCGGTAGTCATAAACATAATAGCAATAATACAGGGTGATCCATCGGTCTAGCATAAGTCAGGTTGGAGCTGCAATTTCTTATCTTCTAGTTTTGCTGTTCAAGCTAGCACCAAATACAATGCAATGTAGTGCATTCGAGTTAAATTTTATCATGCTGTGATTTTGTCCCAAAGCTACTGTGTAAGAAATCAAATACTACTACTGTGTCGGTTCAAATGCCATCGAACTGATTAAAATTCCAGCGAGATGTCACAGAATTGTGAATGTGTTACATTCGATGATTGATGGCTTATAATGCATCGATAGCACATTCCATTTTGCTCCAGGTGTCACTTAGTGCTTTCTCCCTCAATCATCGGACCGCCCCGATGTTAAATAAAGGAGGCCCAGCCATTGAGTATCAATTCTATGGGGCACTTGGACCATCCTGAGAACAAGTCTTTGGCTTAGTGATGTCATTCATGTAGAACAAGATGATTGGGATTTGGTACCTGTACTTTGTAGGTAAGCCTGGCAGATCTTGGACTGGTGTCATTCCTGGAGCTGTTTGATTCAGCCTCGGAGGGTTCACCCCAAGCGATGATTTACTCCAAATGCCCAGCTAAGATCCTAGCCCTGAGAGAAAGAGTTCGTAATCTTCCCAAAATTGCCAAGTGGATCGCGGAAAGACCAGAATCACACTTCTAAACACCCATTTGTGGGATCTTTAGTGGCTACACCATATTTTGACATGACTAATTTACTAAATGACCACAATGTTTATGTATGCCGAATGTGATAAAAAGACATATCATTTCACATTTCATATTGAACATTTTGGTATCAATTTTTACAAATAATGTGATGAATTGATCTTTCTGTCTAAATAAAATGAGATTCTACTCCATGTAAGAATTTTCAATTGTTAGAGCATTATTGGTTCTGCCAATCAACAAAACGATAGGATGTTGAAACAACGGAAACAAATTTGGACAAAGTTCCTTTGTGAGTATGCGACCAATGAAAAACCCAACTGGCTCCATATTTGATGCCTCGTTGACCGTCATTTGACGCATTTCATACTCGCTATTTTAGTTGACCGAGCCATTACCGTCGATTATCAGTGAGAGAAATAATCGACGAACTATCGCTAATAAACCATGCAAGCATACATCAGCCTTACTTGACAGCTGTGTAGCTTCAGCAGACGAGTGGATGTCATTATAACTTATGGGACGCTATGGATTACTTCAATAATCACTCTTTACACGTAACAGGTGGAGATAAGAGGCTATAACTAGAAACTTCATACAGAAGGCAACACATTTTACCCCATAAAATGTGCTGCCAACATTCTTTTGGGGCTTCCTGTTTAATGTCGCACAATTGCTGGTCACGCTGAAAAACATCCAATGACAACCATGCAGTGCCTCCTAGTTGCCAAGCCAGATGGAGCTAATGAGTCTGTTACCTTAAGTTAACCGGTAAAAACGATCAGCATGAACTGTGCATAACCCAGTTCTCATGATCAGCTTATCATCACCGGCACAAAAATGAAGTGGAACATCATACTTCTGGTAGGTTTGCCTAAACACAATTGACTTTTATTGAATTTGGGTAAGAGGGTCATTGCTTTGATTGCCGTTTCATCACTGTTTTTTCTCTGTATCTACATTAGATTTATATTATTTATTTGTTATGCGATTGCGTCACTTTTTCTCCACTGCTGAATGAATGTTTCCTCCATTCGCTGTAGTCTTCAGTAGTCTGTCACCAAGTTTCACAAAAATTAGTGAAGATGTCAACGATGAAATTTTCGGCCTACCAGGTTTTTGTCCAGATCATCAGGCCAGTGTAATACCCAGTTATCTTTCACTCCGGCGATGCGGCAGATTATTTCCATTTTCGTTTTAACAGGTCTATCCACTTAATTTGGGTCCGTCACAATGAAAAAACTCAGTCGCATCGCTCAAACAAACATGGTCGCAGTCAGAAAATTTTGATTATATCAGAGCTGTCCTCTCTCTCTACTTTAACTGGTTAGAGCCGAACGGTCGTATGTGATTCGTTATCCCAATGTAGTAATCAAGGCTGTTTGTGATAACCTTGACATTTGCCTAAACTTCCATAAAAGATTATACCAACATAGGACACGATCCTTAGTTTGTATAAGTATGTAAACTGGCCCTGGTTTACACACTGCGACATCCGATGGCGATCAGTGCGCACGCGTTGGGTGTTGTAGGGTCCCCGAGTTCAACAACACTAGAGCCTTCACTTAGACATTGCAACTCAACAGCGGTTCATTTAATCATTTTGTTGTTTATAAGTGTAGGCATTGCATGCTTTTTGCATGTGAAAGCGAACCTGGTTTTATCTATAAGCATCATACTCAGGTTTCAGCATCGATGCAGACGGCACAAAGACATTGACATTATGCGCAATCTAGCTGTAGTTTGAATTGCTTAACATAGGCTTAGTGTCCTGTCTTGGTATCATCTTTGCTACCATGCTAGTGCCTACTTTCAGTCACGTGATTCTGGTCGCAGACCGTGACCGAAAGTGGGAGATGCTTCTTTAAATCACATGTTTCACACCGGGAACAGTTTAGCAAATTTTGCAACCGAAATCCATTTCAGTCGCGGAAAAACCGATCACGCGAATGCACCTAATATCATTTCCATGATATCAGGAAGTTCTGTGCTATAGAGTCTTGGGACTCTGTAATAACTATGGTCTGTCCATTTCACACCTACAATTTTTCTTTCCACAATCATTTTGTGACAACCATAATGAAATCTTTAAGCCATTGTTTTCGTTTTATATCCGAAATTTGCGGAGTTGCGTACCCTGCTTCAAAACCAGAATTTTAGCGATTCCACAGGTCTACCATCATATGATGACTCGCTCGGTGAACCGTTCACTCACTCATGCAGTGAAAACATCGCTCACTTTGGACTGGTATTACTAGTGATTCAATGCATGATTTGGGTGCAACGATGTTAATATCTCTGGTATATCTGATTGCCTGCAAACTGCGGCAGACTTGTTTGATTGAACTAGAAGAAAGAAAACATATTGGGTAGTATCGAACATAATTTTGAAGAAATTTCAGACAAAAGTATGGTCACGATGGAACATGTTCTATGATGGTAACTCAGCTGCATTTGTGTACCAATGATGTCAACTCGGGGCCGTTTTCCGTTTACGTATACGGAAACATAACTCTGCAAGCTCTATACTATGGTTTACACCACTAAAACATATGGGGCTGTTAATAGCTGTAAATCTCGGAATTAACACATAAGCAATTACAAAAAGTGTTTGAAGGTTTTTCTCAATAATTAGGAGAAAATACATCGAAATATTTTTGTCAATTATAAATAATTTGTTCAAGC
>Ga0224501_10001659_pt1 | contig 17259 bp, 15 predicted proteins | sample SF_Oct11_sed_USG_4_FD_169105 | JGI IMG/M metagenome (GOLD analysis project Ga0224501, IMG submission 169105) | Sediment microbial communities from San Francisco Bay, California, United States - SF_Oct11_sed_USGS_8_1 | ecosystem: Environmental > Aquatic > Marine > Sediment | place: USA... | reverse complement strand
CAGCATCTCGTTAAGGCTTGTTTGGTGTCCCGTGCAGGAGCAAAATAAGCTTTATGAACTGTGGATACACATCTGTGAATTTTTGAATCTTAGGAAAGGAAGAGAAGATAGTTGAGCAACTGAAGATTAGTCACCAGCATTTTTACGGAGATTTGATAAGGTAATAGCTCTTAGCTGGCTTAAGTTGGTTAATGTGAACGATTCTAAGGACGGCTTTGGTTCTCCATGCATGCGCGCGCGAGTTCGGTTGGTGGATTACTAGCTCATTAGATTTTGCCAAGTTTTGTTGTTGTTTGAACATGACCCATTATACGGAGGAGCGGGTTCAAAACATTCATCACGCGTTTTGGAGCAGTTTGCTGCATCATCCTAAGATTCCGATCATTTCTGTCAAGACTCTTGAGAGTAAACGAGATTAGTCAACGTAACCAACCCGATGAGACACCCTCTGTGCGTGCATGCATTTTCAAAAAACGAACGAAAACAAGCTTTTCAGCCACTACCCCCCTAGGTAGGGGTCTAATAAGAGAGAGAAACATACAAGAAACATAACAGAATCCTCTAAACCATTTTTTCTTGGACAAAATTTATCCCCAAATGAATTGTGGCAACTTCAATAACTTGAGCAGACAAACGCTCCGTTGAAAACATTTTCACACATCAACAGTCAGCTCTCAACATACCTTGTTTTCATTGACATATCAAAGTTAACTAGTCAGTATGGGTGAACTTGTTCCGAGGCTGAAAATATCCATTTTGTTGAAAGAGATGAAGAAGTTTTAATAACTCTTTGGTTAATCTCATATCGGAGTGTAGCTACACCATGGCTGAGATGGGTATCAGAGCGAGAATGCTAGTAAGAGATGTTATGAGTAGTCCTACCATTACGATTGATGAAGAAGCATCCGTCCACACGGTAGCCCAACATATGGAAAAATACAAAGTAGGCGGTATCATCGTAACCGGCAAACAGGAAAAACCCCTAGGCATCATAACCGAAAGAGACCTCGTCATACGAGTCTTGGCAAAAAATAGCAGACCAAGCAAACTAACTGCCAAACAAGTGATGACCTCACCCCTCATCACCGTGAATCCAGATGAAACCCTAAGCGAGGCCGCTAGAAGGATGAGTCACCTCGACATTCGAAGGTTAGGCGTCATGTACAAAGGCAATCTTGTGGGAGTAATCACAAGCAAGGATATTCTAGCAATCACACCTGAACTCATAGCAATAATACAAGAGCAAGCTCGCATTCAGGGAGAAACGGCAACAGAAGAGGCGCCAGAATATTCACCTCTGGCGGGGTATTGCGACCGTTGCGGGCGCTGGTCAGATACGCTTGAAGAGGCTGAAGGCAGTTTTCTTTGTGGGGAATGTAAAGCAGAACTTGGAGCCGAATACTGAGAGGTCGAACGTTTGCGTGTTCAAAATCTAATGAACCGAAAATATCCCTCCCTTTACGCTGATGAGCTTGCCACAAAGGCTCGTGCTATTCTTCGCAACCGAGAATTACGAGTTCTTCCCGTTGTAGACAAACACAAACATTTTGTTGGCATGATCTCCCGTGGTGGCATAATGGCCATAACTTCATCGATCTCCCCCATTAGGGTGAAGGGAATCATGTCAATGCCCAAATTCATTGCAACCGAGGAAATGGACATTATTCAAGTTGCACGCGAAATGATTCGTTTAGATGAATGGTATACTCCTGTAGTAAAATCGTCTCAAGATTACACCTATTTAGGAATGCTCGGCCTAGAAAACCTCATTGATGTATTTTTGAAAAAACGTTTTGCCAAACTTGCAAAACCTCTTTCTGAGATCATGTCAACAGAACCTGTTACATGTTCTCCTGACGATGATGTGGACAACATTTGGCGTTTGATGCAAAAACATTCCTTCACTGGGTTGCCTGTTGTGAAAAAAAGTAAGCTTGTTGGCATAGTAACACAAAAGAATTTGCTGGATAGCGGGGTGGTCTTTCCGATGTTTGAAGCAAAAAAAGGACGATTCAAAGCTCCATCAAAAATATCATCTGTGATGAGAACTTCTGTTATTTCTCTTAAGCTAACATCTCCGGTCAAGGAAGCAGCTAAACTCATGCTCGAGAAAAACATTGGACGTGTGCCTATTATTGATGGGAAGAGTAAGCTTATCGGCGTGGTTGACCGTGAAGACATCGTGAAAGCACTCCTTTGAACTGAATAGAGGTTTAAAATTTGGTAGCACGTCGTAGTGTAAGACGAGAATCCTTTCGACGCAGGTTGCGAGAGAAAGGGACTCTCCGTTTGAGAGGCCATCCTTCCAAAAAGCGTGAAGGAGAAGTAATGACCATCGCAAAAAGTCCGGTGGTCACGATGGCTCCCACTACACCAGTCAATGACGCCATACAGATCATGAGTAAAGAGGGCTTTCGACGCATACCCATTGCCGATCCAGGAACCAAAAGGCTTCGTGGCATAATCGTCGCCACCGACATCGTCAATTATCTTGGCGGCGGCGAAAAATTCCAGATAATTCAACAAAAGTACGCTGGCAACTTTTTCAAAGCGATAAACGAGCCGGTCAGATCGCTCATGACTCAAAAGGTGCATTCGGTTCCGCTCCCTGCTAAAATCAGTGACGCAATAAGACTCATGAAAAAACACAACATCGGCGGCTTACCAGTTGTAGATGAAGAAAACCAAGTATGGGCTATCATAACAGAACGCGACATAGCACTGCTCTTCAGTAGAAGGTTAAGGGGAGCTAAAGTCGCAGATGTAATGTCTAAAGATGTTGTGACGGCGAAGCCTGAAATAACCGTCTCTGAAACCGAAAAAACAATGATCGAACACGGCTTCAGGCGATTGCCTATCATTTCAAACCATAAAGTCGTTGGCATAGTCACCGTAATGGACATATTACGCTTTTTTGGTACAGGTGAGGTTTTCAAACATCTACAATCCGGAACCATTTCTCAGGTTTTGCAGACACCTATTCTCGAAACGGCCACAAAAGACATTGCAACTATTGAACCTGACGCCGATGTGAGTCAAGCTGCGAGAATCATGCAAGAAAGAAACATAGGCTCCCTACTCGTAGTAGAAGATGAGAAACTCATTGGCATAATAACAGAACGCGACTTCTTCAAACTCATTGATTGAGCAGATTTATTGTTCTCAGTAACCATGAACATTTCAAATAAACTTGAGGGCAAGCGTTTGCCAGTTGACTTGGTTCTTAGCAACGCCAAAATCTATACTCGTAGAGGAATTGTTGAGGCTGGTCTAGCTATAGATAATGGGAGAATTTTTAGAATAGCCAAGGAGACAAACCTCCCTAAAGCTTCAACTAAACTGGATTTACAAGGATGCATAGTACTTCCTGGATTAATAGACATGCATGTGCATCTTCGAGACCAGCGATTAGCGTATAAGGAGGATTTTTTCACCGGAACATCGGCCGCAGCCGCAGGTGGTGTTACGTTAACCGTGGATATGCCAAACAACAAACCCGTAACGATGAGTTCAAAATCGTTAAGAGAACGCATGAAGCTGGCGGAAAAACGGATAATCGTTAACGTTGCTTTTTACTCAGCTTTTCCAGCGGCCTTAGAAGAAATACCTTCAATAGTTGAGGATGGAGCCGTGGGATTCAAACTTTTTCTGTCGCAAAGGATAGGAGGACTAGACATCGAAGAGAATGATGTGTTGTTGCATGCATTTAACAAAGTAGGAGAGACAAATGCTCCTGTCGCGGTACACGCAGAGGACAAGGAAATCCTTGAAAACATCAAAAACAAGATGAAGCAGGCCGGACGCAACGATATGAACGCTCATCTTGAAGTTCACCCGCCAAACGCTGAAATGAAGGCAATACAGCGCATCATTCAATTTGTAAAGGAATCTAAGGTTCGTGTTCACTTTTGTCATGTCAGCTCAGCTGCTGGATTGAACGCCTTTTTGGCAGCGAAAAAAATGGGGCTTTCTGTCACTTGCGAAGTTACCCCGCATCATCTCTTTTTGTCACATGAACATTTGAAACGGTGCCGGACTATAGCGCTTATCCATCCTCCATTGAGAACCAACGAGGATATAAAAGCTCTCTGGAACGCTCTTACGCGTGGGTTAATCGATACCATAGCTTCAGATCACGCTCCCCACACGATTGAGGAAAAGGAAGCTAAGTCAATCTGGGATGTGAAGCCTGGCATACCTGGGCTTGAGACAACGCTTCCCTTGCTGCTCACACAAATAAATGAAGGAAAATTAGCATTGTCTGATCTTGTGAAAATGACTTCAGAAACGCCAGCGGAGATATTCAACCTGAAGGACAGAGGGAGTTTAGATGAGGGCTACTTAGCTGATCTTGTGGTGGTGGATATCCATCGAAAGCATAAGATCGACTCATCTAGATTTCTTTCAAAAGCTAAGTATTCCCCGTTTGACGGATGGAAAGTCAAGGGTAAGCCGATAAAGACATTTGTAAACGGGCAGTTAGTTATGGACGAGGGCGAAATTGTGGCAAAGCCTGGAACTGGTCAAATCGTTGTAGGGAAAAATTGCAGCCATTAAACTTGTCTAACGAGTATGGACGAATATTCGGTACGCTTATCTATGTGCAGTAGGAATAATCTCGCAGGTAATGAAATGCCAAGAGATCCTGTTTGCGGAGTGGTGCTTGACGAAAGAACGGCTAAATTCAAAATCAAGTTTGGAGGAGAAACGTACTATTTCTGCTCAATAACGTGTAAAAAAAGATTCAAGAGAAGCCCAAACAAATTTGTGAAATAAAACATGTTTTGCAAGTGTCTGTGCATGCACATCGGTGGAAACGTTGAAGTTCATAACTGACGGCATGCTTGGAAAGCTCACTCGATGGCTTCGCATGCTCGGCCAAAACGTTGAATACTCCAAATCTCTTGGAGACAAACAGTTAATAGAAATCGCGAAAAAGCAGCGCCGTGTCCTCCTTACCCGTGACCTCAGACTTTATCAACAAGCTGTGACGCATGGAGTGAGTGCCTTTCTTGTTGAGGGCGCAACAGAAGCTGAAAAGCTCGCTAACTTGGCAAAGCGATTTGATCTCACGCTTGAAGTCGATGTCACTGTTTCACGTTGTCCCAAATGCAACACGCGAATCAGACCAGTTTCCAAAGATAAAATTGTCAACAGCATTCCCAAAAAAACTTCTTCATACTACAATGAGTTTTGGATATGTCCCAACTGTGAACAGATTTACTGGCAGGGAGCCCACTGGGAACGAATCGGCAAGACGTTGAGAGACGCTAAGCAAGCATTAGAAAAGCTCGATAAAATTTGAGAATATAGAGAGTAAACTCAAGCTGAAAAAAAACAAGGTATGAAAGAGTTGAGGAGACAGATGGTTTTTAGTCTTTTGGAAGGAGCCATTTTAGTGGAATGTCTTGGTAGGTTCCGTCTGGCAGCGTTCGACGAATAGTGATGGGAAGAATTTTGCTCTCAAGTTCTTGAAGGGCAATGTCAATAGGGTTTGAAACGTTTTCCGAAGGTTTAACGAGTACGGGTGCACCCATGGCGATTTGAAGAGCTCTGGCCCCCACTATACGAGCCTTTTCAAAGCGTGTAAGCTTGGGAGGGCCTATCAAAACTTTCTTCTCTTTGGCGGTCTGTTTCGTTAGTATGCCCCCATGCCTGGAGGCATTCCACCAGGTCCACCTGGCGGTGTTGGTGGAGCTTTCATCTTGCCAGATGCGATTATATCATCGATCTTTAAGAGCATGCATGCAGCTTCACTGGCTGATTTGATGATTTGTTTTTTGACTGCAAGCGGTTCAAAGACATTTATTCGTTTCATGTCTCCTACTTTTCCTTTATGAACATCGACTCCCATCCAAACTTCACCCTTCTCATGTCGAGCCCGAAGCTCAGATATGATATCGATTGGATCGAGTCCTGCGTTCTCGGCTAGCGTGGTTGGTATCGCTTCAAGTGCCTCTGCAAAACGCATTGCTGCGAGTTGTTCTCTTCCTGGAAGCGTTTCCGCATACTCCTTAATGATCTTTGCAAGTTCCATTTCTGGTGCTCCGCCGCCGGCTACGATTTTTGGTTCTTCAACGACGTCACGTGATACACATAGTGCGTCATGTAGTGACCGTTCGGCTTCGTCAACGATTCTTTCGGTTCCGCCTCGTATGAGGATGGTAACTGACCGTGGGTTTTTGCATCCTTCGATGAAGGTCATTTTATCGTCGCCGATTTTTCTTTCTTCTACGATTTTAGCGTAGCCCAAGTCTGCTTTGGTCAGGTCGTCTAAGTTTGTGGCAATTTTTGCTCCAGTTGCCTTTGCAAGCTTTTCCATATCCGATTTTTTAACTCGACGCACTGCGAAGATATTGTTTCTGGAAAGGAAATGCTGAACCAGATCGTCTATGCCTTTTTGACAGATAACCACGTTAACGCCTTTTGCGGTGATTTTCTTGACCATCTGTTTTAGCATATTCTCTTCCTCTTTTAAGAAAGCGTCCATCTGTTCTGGGCTTTCTATGTTGATTTTCGCGTCGAACTCGGTTTTTTCAATTTCAAGTGCAGTATCCAATAGAACAATTTTGGCGTTTTCCACGCGTTTTGGCATGCCTGAGTGAACAACTTCTTTATCAATTATAATTCCGTTGATGAGTTTTGTGTCGGTCAGCGCCTTACCAGCTTTTTTTTCAACCTTTACATCGTCAATGTCCACTTTGTATCCATCCTTGCCTTTTTCAGCGACTTGAAGAATCGCTGAAGAAGCGATTTCCGCTAGGTATTCTCTGTTCTCAGCCACGAGCTTGCTAGCCATAGAGGTCATTGCAACCTTCTTCAACGATTCTTTGTCATCTGGCTTCACCGAGATGGCGATTTTATCAAGTGCTTCAAGCGTCTTTTCTGCTGCCTTTCGGTATCCATCTATGATAACTGTTGGGTGGACCCTTTTCTCAATGAGGTCTTCGGCTTTTGCTAACAACTCTCCAGCCACGATTACAGATGTTGTTGTTCCGTCACCTACTTCATCGTCCTGTGTCTTAGCAACTTCAACCATCATCTTCGCGGCGGGGTGTTGAATGTCCATTTCATCAAGAACTGTACGGCCGTCGCTTGTGATGGTAACGTCGCCCATGCTGTCTACAAGCATTTTATCCATGCCTTTCGGTCCGAGAGCGCTTTTCACCGCTTCAGCAACAATTCGAGCTGCCATCATGTTGGCACGTTGGGCTTCTCTTCCCCGAGATCGGGATGCCCCTTCCCTCAATATCAGAATTGGGGTTCCAGCAGATTGTGAAGACAATCTCAATCAATCCTCCTATTATAGCGGAACAGTAGAAAACGGATTAGGATATAAGTCTTACGAAAAACATTTTTATGCGAATAAGAGACCACAGCTGTTTCTGGAAGCATTTGTGGTCGATGGATTTTTTAGGTGAACATAGGAGCTAAATAATAAAAACTGAATTGTTAAACATTAACGCATTAACGAAGAGGAGTGTTTAGGGATGCCTACGATAATCGTGTGCCTCAAACAAGCCGTGGACGTAACCGAGTTAAAAGTAGATTCGGCCACGCAACGTCTAATAACCGCAGATGCGCCACGGAAAATAAGCGACTTTGACAAGAACGCGTTAGAAGAAGCTGTGAAACTAAAGGAAAAGCTCGGAGGAGAAGTAATTATAGTAACCGTTGGTCCAGAAGATGCCAAGATGATTCTGAGAGAAGCCTTAGCAATAGGTGCAGATAAAGCGCATCTTCTAAGCGATCCTTCATTTGAACACTCAGACACGCTTGCCATCTCCTACATTCTCGCCGAGGGAATCAAGAAACTGGGAAACTTTGATCTGATCCTTTGCGGCGAAGCGTCCATTGACAGCTATTCAGGACAGGTTGGGCCTCGCTTGGCCGAGAGACTAGGTCTCCCGCAGATAACGTATGTAAGAGCTCTTAGCCTTGATGGCGACACCGTAGTGGCTGAGCGAAGCTTGGAAGATTGCCATGAAACGGTTAAAGCGAAAACGCCGGCGCTGTTAACGGTAACCAAGGAAATCAACGAGCCCAGGATTCCCTCCCTCATGGCTATCATGAAGGCATCGAAAAAGGAAATCACGATTTGGAGAGCGGAAGACCTCGAAGTTGCTAAAGCGAGAGTTGGAAAATCTGGCTCAGCAATTCAAATATTAGAAGTCCTCGCGCCAAAGATGGAGCGGAAAAGAATCGTGGTGAAAGCAGAGACTGCCAAGGGAGTTGCAGAGAAATTGGCGAAGGCTCTCGTTAAAGAGGGCGTCGTAGGAAGGTGAAGGCGTTGAGTGAATTTCGAGGCGTTTGGATTTTCTCTGAAAACCTAGATTTGATGCTTGAGTTGCTTGGGAAAGGAAGCGAGTTGGCGGATAAGCTAAGCGTAGAATTGACCGCTACGCTGATGGGACATAACGTCAAGGATCAAGCAAGTAAGCTTATAGAACACGGAGCAGACAAAATCTTCATAGTTGATCATCCAGCACTCAAAAATTTTTACGTTGAACCATACACCAGTGCACTCGTTCAACTGGTCCAGCAACATAAGCCTGAAATTCTCTTGATCGGTTCAACGAGAAGGGGAAGGGAGGTGGCCTCAAGGCTTGCCACAAGGCTGGAAACTGGATGTGTTCCAGACTGTACAGAGCTGAGCATCGATGATGGTGGGAGGCTGGTTATGAGTCGAATGGTGTACGGCGGGAATGCTATAGCCACCGAGGTCTGCCGCGTCAAGCCACAAATTGCCACTGTGCCTCCAAGGGTCTTTGAGAAGCTTTGGTTCAAAGAAAGAAAGGGAGAGGTCGTCGAAGCCGATGTTGAACTTGAGGGGCCGAGAACTGAGGTTGTTGAAACTAGAGAAATCGTGGCGGCGAAGGTCAAAGTGGAAGAAGCTAAAGTGATCGTTTCTGGTGGACGGGGAGTGGAGAAAAAGGAGGATTTTGAAATCCTTGAGGAACTGGCAGAAATATTGGGTGGTCAGGTTGGGAACTCCAGACCGCTCGCGGAAGATCGCAAATGGTTTACGGAGTGGATTGGGCTTTCAGGTCACAAAGTTAGGCCTTCGCTTTATGTTGCCTGCGGTATCTCTGGGGTGATTCAGCACGTTGCGGGGATACGTGGTTCCCAAGTAATCGTAGCTATCAACAAGGATGCTGAGGCGCCGATTTTTGAGGTTGCGGATTATGTAGTCGTTGGGGACCTGTATGAGGTTATTCCTGCGTTGTCTGACGCTTTAAGGAAGTTGTTGAAAGGCAGTTAGTAGACACGCGTAGAGACGGATACGCAGAGTGAGAGCCAGATAGGCCTATTTGTAGGGAATAAATTCTTTTCCAAGCAGTTCTCTTGCAATGACAATTCTCTGAATGTTCGTAGCTCCTTCAGCCCCGATGCAGTAAGACATGATTCCCCTTAACCCCATTTCAAGCGGACATTCCTTAGTGTATCCATAAGCTCCATGCCACAACATAGCGTCTTTGAACGCCTTGAACGCAAAGTGCGGTGCCTTCAACTTGCACATAGATATCCACTTGGCAACTTCGGTTGGTGAAAAACGTTTTTTCTCGTATCTTTGATCCATCATCCAAGCCGTCTTGTAGACGAGCCCCCGTATCATTTCAAGTTCAGTATAGTCATCTGCAAGTTCAAACTGTATCCCTTCAAACTTGCCTATTGGACGCCCAAACACCCTTCGTTCTTTAATGTAATCCATTCCAATTTCAAGCGCACGTTGAGCCGCCCCCACACATGCAGCTCCGATGAGAAGCCTCGCCGCGTCAAAACCCTCCATGGTGAGGTAAAATCCTTTATTCACTTCCCCTAAGACGTAACTGTCTGGCAGCCGAACATTTTTCATCAAGAATCCTCCAGTTGATATTGCCATTCTACCCATGTCATCAAACCGCTTTGACACTTCAACTCCTGGAGCCTCCATGGGAAGGTAGAATCCCGTCATGCCTTTATGAGGAGCACCTGAAGGTGGGGGTGCAGTTCTGGCAACCACGAAAAAGCCGCCTCCAAGTTTAACAGCTTCTTCTGTGCCGCTGATATACGTTTTCTCTCCATTGAGAACCCATTCATTTCCTTCTTTTCTTGCTGTTGACTTAAACGCAGCGACATCGGAGCCACCGCCAGCTTCGGTTGACGCTATGCCGATAATTGCGTCGCCTCGTATAGCCTTCCGTATTACCTTTTCTCTAACCTCTTCAGTGCAGTACTTGTCCACCACAAAGCCCCAAGACGACTCAACCAACCACAACACGGGTATTGCTATGCTAATGTCTGCGTAGGCTAGTTCTTCAGCTGCTATACAGGCGGCTATCCAACCTGCTCCTGTTCCGCCATGTTCCTCCGGTGCAGTCATGATCAGCAGACCAAGATCGGCCATTTGCTTGATAAGTTTGTGTGGAATCTCCTGTTTGGTATCCATTTCTCTAATCTTTTCTATGGTTAAGTTCTTTTCGCACCATTCTCTCAAGGCTTTTCTAAACAGTTCTTGCTCCTCTGTAAAGCGAAAATCTATCACGTCTTTCACCTTCAAGGTAGAAATCTGTATAGATCTTGGAATATAAAATTTGCCAGAAGGTTCACAGTAGTCATGACAGATACTGCTAAAATCCTACACTACTTGTAAAACGCTTAATGCTTATATGAAAGTAAGAGGTTATTTCGAATCTGCTCTTTACAGAGTGTGGTCGTCATGAAAAAGGTTAAGGTCGTTATAATGGGGGCAGCGGGAAGAGATTTTCACAATTTCAATGTCTACTTCAGAAACAACGGTGAATACGAAGTTGTAGCGTTCACTGCCACTCAGATACCTGGCATCGAGAAACGAGCATATCCGGCTGAATTGGCAGGTCCAAACTATCCCAAAGGCATACCCATCTATCCCGAAGAGGAACTGCCGGAACTCATCAAGAAATACGATGTGGATCAAGTAATTTTCGCATACAGCGATGTTTCTTACGAATACGTTATGCACAAGTCTTCGATAGTGTTGGCTAACGGCGCAGATTTCCGACTGATGGGGCCATCGTCTACCATGCTTAAGTCCAAAGTTCCCATAGTTTCAATCTGTGCAGTTAGAACAGGATCTGGAAAAAGTCAAACATCAAGAAAAGTCTCTAAGATCTTAAGAAAAATGGGCTTTAAAGTAGTTGTGGTGCGACATCCAATGCCTTACGGCGATTTACGCAAACAAATCTGTGAAAGGTTTGCATCTTATGAAGACCTTGACAAGTACGAGTGTACAATTGAGGAGCGAGAAGAGTACGAGCTACACATCAACAATGGAATTGTGGTTTACGCCGGAGTTGACTATGAAAAGATTCTGAGAGAGGCTGAAAAGGAGGCAGACATCATAGTATGGGATGGAGGCAACAATGACACATCCTTTTACAAATCTGATTTACACATCGTAGTGGCTGATCCGCACAGACCTGGTCACGAACTAGCCTATCACCCGGGAGAGACAAACCTAAGAATGGCCGATGTAGTTGTCATAAACAAAGTCGACACAGCAGATTCAGGAAACATTGAAACCGTTCGAAAAAACGTAAAGGCAGTCAATCATAAGGCGACAATCATAGAAGCAGCCTCGCCGATAACTGTAGACAATCCAAGCATTGTTAAGGGGAAAAAAGTCTTGGTTATAGAAGATGGCCCTACTTTGACTCATGGCAACATGGCGTATGGTGCTGGAACTATTGCTGCAAAGAGGCTGGGAGCGAGTGAAATAGTTGACCCGCGTCCGTACGCCGTCGGTTCAATAAGGGCTACTTTTGATAAATACACTCATTTGGGACCACTACTTCCTGCCATGGGTTACGATGAGGCACAGGTAGGAGAACTTGAAGAAACCATCAACAAAACGCCTTGTGACGTAGTTGTTATTGGAACCCCCATAGACCTGCGAAAGGTGTTACGACTAGGCAAACCTGCCGCAAGAGCCCGATACGAACTTCAAGAGATTAGTAAACCGAATCTGGAAGACATATTGACGCAGCATTTTCCTAGACGGTAGCGCATTTTAGTGTCAAGGTATTGAGGTAAAAGAGATGTCGAAGAAAAGCTTGTCCCGTATACCGGTCAAGTTTCTGATTGAAGAGGTCGGTGAGGCAGAGGGAGAACTCGTTCGTTATCTTGCTCCGAGGACAATAGACGCCATTGTGAAATTGCTTCCAGTTGAGGGTCGAGCAGCCCGTTGGAAGGAGGAGATTTACTTCGAAATTCCTGTGAGGATGGGAGACGAAAAAGCAAAATCCACAGTTGAGAGCGGAACCATCGCCTACTGGCCTATGGGAAACGCGCTCTGCATTTTCTACGGCGAATCCCAACCCTACAGTTCCGTTAATGTTATTGGTAAGGTGGCAAAGAATTTACATCTTTTTGGGCAGGCAGGAAGTGGCAAAAAGATTAGAGTAGAAAAGGTTTAGTGTGGATAAGGTTCCATTTCTGCTATATTTTCGTTTCCGAAATAAGTCTTTAAACCAACATGGACTTTGATAGTCTTGAAGAGAAAAGGACAGAGTCCACTCTCTTGCAAAAATAAAGCTGAAACCTTCGAAGGTCGAATGTCTTGGGAGAAACAACTAAGGATTATTTCGGAAACGGAACTGAGGTTGTCCGCGGCAAAAAATGGAACTGGAAGTCATTTAAGTCTACGGAAGATTATCCAGTTTCTCTCAACCTTCTTGACTGGGTTATAGGACAAGAGCAAGCACTGAAAGAATGCTATTTGTGTCTGGATGAATGGGTTCATAAACTCAAATACATGGGAAAAGAGAAATGGTTTGAGGCATGGAAAGATCCAAAAAAAGAAAAGAACCAATCAAGGAACATGGTTTCCCCTGGACCATACCTTCTATTGCTTGGAGACCCTGGCACCGGTAAGTCCTTAATTGGACGAGCACTAGCCGCTCATTTGACCGAGCTTTACAAGAAACATAAAATTCAACTTCGAGACGTTGTGTGCTGGGGAAATGAACTGATTCCAAGTGAACCTAGAATCTCGTGTCACTCTATGGGCGAAGGAAAGAAAATAGTTTTTAAGGAAAAATTGAAAGAAGGGAAGAGATTATTCCTTCAGAAACTAGGAATGAAAGCTCTGGTTTATTTGATGATGAGCGTAGCCATAGTTTTCATGTTTGCTGGCTTCTTCTACATATGGCAAGAAACAATCCGCTGGAACACCAGCCCATCGAGTGCAACAGAAACGTCGATTCAAACAGTATATGAAGGAAATTTCCTCAGATTCATATTAGACGCTTTTATTTCAATTGGAAGCACAACGTTTCTACCAGCTGGAATGACGTTGATGTTTCTGGTACTCATAGTCTTCCTCGGACGCTTCGGAACGATGGGGGGTGCTAAAGGAGCTGGGGGAGCGAAGGCAACGAATGTGCCGAAGTTAATAGTTGACAACTCCAAGAAAGTTGCGCCATTCATCGATGCAACTGGTCACGGCACCGCTCAACTCTTCGGTAGCATAGCTTGGGACCCATTGCAGACAGGTGGCCTCGGCACGCCGGAACATCAAAGAGTAGCTGCCGGAGATGCACATCGGGCGTGTCTCGGCATTTTGTATATAGATGAAATCAAAAATTTTAAGCCTGATGACACTGTCACGTTATTGACAGTTTTGGAAGATGGACAATTGCCGATAACCATGAGAAGTCGTTGGAGCGCGGCTGGAACTGCAGCTATGGCTGTGGCAACCGAACCCGTGCCCTGTATGTGCTTCCTGGTCGGTGCCGGAAACTTCGACAGCATCGGACAAATCCATCCTGCGCTCATGGACAGGATATATGGCTATGGCAAAGTCGTTAGAATGAATAATGACATGCCTAACACTGTTGATAACCGTCGCAAATACGTTCAGTTCATTGCTCAGGAAGTCTCACGGTTCCATCTAATCCCGTTTAGTAGAGAAGCATGTGAAGAAATCATTGATGAAGGACGTAGGCGAAGCAACAAGAAAGATGCTTTAGCCACAAAATTCCGACCAATGATAGCAATATTGAAAACAGCTGCCACATTAGCAATAAATGATGGTCAACGGTTTGTCGAAAGAAGAGATGTTAAAGAAGCCATAGAAAACCACTGTAAGACGATTCAGAAGCAGATTCTTGAACATCAAATGAGCGAGAGAGGAAAACTCCTCGAGATTAGACCAGAGGGGGCGAAAATCGGTCAAATATACGGACTAGCTGTCGTTACCGATCCATACAGCGGAGAAATGACTGGAAACGTTCTAACCGTAAAAGGTTTTCTTGAGAAAAACGGTAAAGATCGAAAGAACTCTTTGAAAGGCTACTATAGGGTTACCGGCATAGCGAAGGGGAAAGAACAGAACTTCATTGAAGACAGCGTGGCAAAGGTCAGAAGTGTGATCTTACAGAAACACGGGATTGACATCGCTCAAGAATGCTTCACGCACATAGACTTTGCTCAGGCCTACGGAGTTGACGGCCCAAGTGCTGGCGTCACTATGGCAATTCTCTTATGCTCATTGATTGAAGGCAAACCGATACGACAAGACATTGCAGTGACGGGAGAAATCAACGTGGGCGTAGTCAACTCGATACAAGTAACAGCTGTCGGTGGTTTGCACGAAAAAATCAAAGCAGCTGAAGCATGGGGATTCAAAAAAGTCATTATTCCACAGAAGAACTATTTGCACTCCATAGATCCAAAAGACTACAACATAGAAGTAATCGCAGGCGAAACCCTAGAAGACTATCTAAAAGTATGCTTAGCTGATTAGAGACATCAATTATCCCTTTTTTATGATTTGATACGAGGCGATTCAGGCGTAGGCAATGTAAATCCTAGTTTGCGAGTTTGTATATTTTGAGGTTCTTGCTCCCTGAAACGTATTCTATGACGCGTCGTCGTTCCAGCTCCTCAAGAAGGTCTCTGGCCACGCTTAGACGCAGGTTGAAACGTGAGGCCACTGTGTAAGGAGTGAGAGCTTTTATCTTTTTCAACTCGCTAAGGACCTTTTCACTTTTGGAGTCGGGTGAAACTATTCCAGCAGTCTTCTTTTCGGTTATATGTCTACCAGGTTTGCTCGGTTTGCTTTCCTTTTGTGAACTTTTTCGAGTGCGCGCTTTTTCCATCTTCCTGAGAGTGGTCTTCTTCTTACCTCCGCCCATTTTTCACACCCGAGTTTGAAAAAGAGCAATGGACCTTATAGACTTTCCGACGCTATGCCACCGCACTGACTTCTCTTTTATGCTTTTGTTGCCACTCATTTATGGGAATTCCGAGGCGTTCTTCAATTTTTGATCTATGTATGGAGTTCATGGTGCAGAATGGGATAATTCTACCATCTGGTACGCCATAGTGTATGCAGCATCGCTGCACTCTTTCTAAGTCAAAGTTGTATGGGTCCATGAAATGCATGGATGAGATAAGAAGCATCTTTCGGTGCAGTTCGCCTAGAGACTCGTAACTTCCTGTTCTAAGTATCGGCAAAAGATATTTTCTCAGCAGGCCGAACTTGATGTGGCGTGAGACCCCTATTAAAAGGAGTTTAGCTCTCTTCTTGTGCCCTTTCGAAGCCGCCTCGTAGACCTTCTTCATTGTTTTAATGAACTTTTCAACGTTTCCATAGCGAGTGATTGGAACCATTTCTCCGTCTTCGATGAAGACATATGTTGCCATGCCGCAGTGAGGATGAGCTGTGAACTCCACGTATCGTTTGTCTTTCAAAGCGCCCACCGCCTTAGAAATGGGAACTACCGTGGGCACCGGATAGAAATCTGAGACCTTTATTTTTCCGTCAGTCTGTTCTTCGACTAGTTTCATGAAGTCAGGGATAGTTATGCGCATTTTTGCTCTTTCTTTCTCCGGTAGTCTACCGCATAGAGACACTGGCTGAACGTTTACACATCGAATTACGTCAAAATTCTCAACTGCAAATCTTATGATGTCGCCAAGTTGATGGTCGTTGACACCTTTAATCAACGTGACGACTAGAACTATGCTTTCTATCCCTGCTTTTCGACAATTTTCTATAGCTTTCATCTTGCTGTCTAGCAGATCGCACCCTCGCGTGAACTCGTAAACGTCAGGGGTCAAGCCATCGAATTGAAGATAGATCGTGCTCATGCCAGCTTCTTTTAGACCACGACAATACTCCACGCTCTGTGCGAGTCGGAGACCGTTCGTATTGACCTCTACGTGTTCAAAGCCTAGTTCTTTCGCCATGCCTATGAGTTCGAAGAGGTCCTTTCGGATCGTTGGTTCTCCACCTGAGAACTGCAACGCTGGGGCCGGTACTGGCTTGTTTTGCCTGAAGTTTTCCAGCATCGCTTGAACTTCCTTTTTGGATGGCTCGTAGACGTATCCTGCTGCGGAGGCGTTGGCGAAGCAGACAGGACAGTGGAGATTGCAGCGGTTGGTTACGTCTATTATGGCGAGTCCTGTGTGTGATTTGTGTTGGGGGCAGATGCCGCAGTCGAGTGGGCAATCTAGCTTTGTTTTGGTTCTGGGGTTTTCTATTCCGTTGCCTTCGTATCTGAATTGTTCGGCTCGTTGGTACTGTTCGTAATCGCTCCAGCAGATGTCTTGAAACTTTCCGTGCTCTGGACATTCCTTTTTTATGCAAACTTTGTTGTTATCTTCGTATATTGTTGCGTCTAGAACTTTGAAACATTCGGGGCATATGCTTTTGGTCTGTTTGATAATTTTCAGGTTTGACACCACTGAGAGTTGTAAATTATTTATGCCAGAATTGCAGATAGAGTATAAGAAGGTTTCCAAACGTTTCAGAAGGTGAGAAGGGTTTGAGCGTTGCGATCAGTGAGGATGCGAGGAAGTTTCTGCGTGATGTCGGATTGACCGACTACGAGACCCGCGCGTATTTGGCTTTGCTTGAGAGAGGCGTGATGACTGCAAGTGAAGTTAGCGGGCAAGGAGGGGTTCCTTATTCCAAGATTTACGAAGCGCTGAACAGTCTAGTCAAAAAGGGGTGGGTTAAGGCTGAGGGTAGAAGACCTAAACGTTACTATCCCAAGTCTCCTTCCGAGGCTTTAGAAGTGGCTAGGCTTGGGTTGGAAGAAATGGTGAGTAAATGGAAACGTGTAGTAGTGAACGAGTTGCAGCCTTTGTACAAGCGTAGAGAGCTACGGGAGAAGCCTGACATCTGGATTTTGCGAGGGGAGTTCAGCGTTTTGGCAAAGCTGCGGGAGATGTTGAGAGAAACTAGGAAGGAGTTAATGGTTGCGGTCCCATTGTTTGCGAAGGGTTTTGTGA
>Ga0224501_10001658_pt1 | contig 17273 bp, 6 predicted proteins | sample SF_Oct11_sed_USG_4_FD_169105 | JGI IMG/M metagenome (GOLD analysis project Ga0224501, IMG submission 169105) | Sediment microbial communities from San Francisco Bay, California, United States - SF_Oct11_sed_USGS_8_1 | ecosystem: Environmental > Aquatic > Marine > Sediment | place: USA... | reverse complement strand
TCAGACCCTTTATTGAGAGACTGGAGCTAGGCATTGTGTGAATCCCCAGTTTATCACCAAGAAGCTCAAAACTCTGTCTTCAAGTAAAAAAAAAACTCCTAAGCCTACGCACGCATACCTACCTATGCGTGTGCTGTTTGCTGTTAATTGGTCTATCTTTTGTATGTTTTTATTTTTTATTTTTTTACACGTAATTTAGTTATTCCGCTCATGTTCAATGTTGCATGCTCGGTTAACATGATTGGCATTTTGTCACATTTTAGTGCCGGTAAGAAAAGAAACAAGCACGGTTCTTTAGAGTCTCAATATGAATCTGGACTACGCGCTCGCCAATGGGTCACTGAAGAAGTGGAGCACTTACTGCCCATCAAAGATAAGCACAGATTCATCCACCGAACGCAGAAAATTCCTGAGGCTCAAGAGCCAGAACCAGGTACAGTATAGCTCGATTTAATGTTTTAGACTTCGGTTCACGCCTTATAATCACTGAATCAGCTTATTGGGAGCATATTGACTGCCGTGCAATCTGCAAAAGTGCGTTCATGGTGTGGCTGTAAACTCATTTGGATTGGATTGGCTATCGACCCAGCACTACTCAGCTTAGATGGAAAGTGTTATCAGGGAAGGTAAATTGTGATACAGATTCCTGTAATAGTCGTTTGTATATTTGAAACGAAAGTGGGTAATTTTCCTAGTATTGGTAGGTATCTGCAGCACCCTAATTAAACCGACGTGGCATATTATTGAATGTTTGTCTTCGCTTATAAACGTGAAATTGTGTCTTGCGTCTATGGTCTTTACAATGAATGCGTGTAGAGAGGGAGGTGATAATTTGCTACTCAGGCACTTGGCCATCCTAATTAACAGACATCTTAAGCCTGGGGCTTGTTAGAACAGTAGGAGCTAGGATAACTGTGAGGAGCTCATACTCACGACGCGGGCATGCCCTGACCTGGATTCGAACCCAGGTTCTCGCGGTTACACTACAGCGTTTCTGGCAACCGAGCTATCCTGCTTCTCTACCTAAAAATTAAACTTTGAAATTTCTGTCTCTCTGCTGTCTTGTTGCCCTTAAACTAGGTCATTCTGTTTGTTTAGAACTGGAAGATGAGGAGCCAGTCATGAAGAAGCCTAAAGGACCTCCCCCTAATGTCTCTGTTATCGACCTGTACGCTAAGAGGCAGGCTAAACTGACTGAAAGACAGCGTCTTATAGCCAACCTGTCCTGTGCCATAGTGGAAGACCCTAATGCAAATGTAAGTCGCTGAAACTGTTACAGATTTAGCTGGCTATCAGTATGGGATGCTGGGGGGGGGGCGAAGCATTGCGTTGATGGTATCGCATACATCCGGAAACCAACAAGGTTATTAGGCTTTAGGGTGACTGTACCTGATGTTGCTATTTTGTGAAACTACATAATTAATTATACAGCTTTACTTACTGAAAATCAAGGAAATGTTATCACAGTTGTAATGGAGAGGTTAAAATGCAAATGGTTACCGGCAACGGTTACCTTTCCACGCGATATAAGTGATGGAAATGTGCGCGTCATGTGACCAAAAGGATCTCCCAGTTGACTCCTAGCAAAACCGATAAGATTCTTTGAAAGGTTATAGCTCCCATTACGGTTACCTTGTTCTACTTGCCGTGAACTTCGGTGAAACCAACCCAGACATTATTCTTTATGATAGCCGTGTCCGGTGTGGCCCAAAACTCATTATAAAAATGAATCTGTAAATCCGAGTTTCCCGACGAGCGCTCTGAGTACTAGCTCGGCGGCAGTCTTCTTCGAAGAGCTCTATCATAGTATTCCCTGGGCTCTATCTAAGCTGTAGTAACTATAGAAACTGTGCGAGAATGAGACGGCGATCTCGTTTTGATCGTTGTAGCCGCTGGATTCTCATCATTTCTCGAAGGGTTTCATTGACCGTTACACTGGAACTTGGTATCTTAGTGTAGACTTTAGTGGTAGAGGTTATGCAGTATTGATTCATTGATTCATGGCATTACTGCTCAGGGCTCAAACCCGCACTGGATAATGACGAATCGGGCTCGAACAGAGGGCAGAACAATAGCCAATGTGTCATCAATCCACTGCAGCAGGAGGAAAGCTGCAGACAGCCATAGGTGTCGGTGCCCGCACGTAAACACAGCGCAACTTTGCTGGTAATCGAAAAGCTCAAATGCTTTAGTTATGCGCCTAGCCTACGTTGCAAACTTAATAAACGGTTCATCTTTCGTTGGAATGTTTAATGTTAGCTCATTGGTAAATAATTATCGAGTTATTGAAAATGGTTGATACTGGGAGAAATAATATAATTTCAGTTTTTACTATGTATTAGGTGGTATTGGCTCTGAGGTTGGTTTCCTCTACAGGGCCACCATGCTGGTAAAAAGTCCTAGGGATTTACACGCAATCGTTGTGAGAATCTGACCTCATTGGTGCCTATAGGAGCCAATGAAGCTCGCTAACTGTATACTAGCTGGCCAAATCAAAATACAACACGTCCTGTGAATAGTTGTTCTATTTTCTACAGATCCGTAAACTGAAAACGCTACGCGAGCTCTGGGAAGACCCGGATCCCCAGATTCTGATGGCTAACAGGAAGATGGTTCTGCTGTCATTGACGGAGATTTTCAAGGATATTATCCCCGACTATAAGATGAGAGTGGCCACCCAGACGGAGAAACAGCAAGCGGCCACCAGTGAAACGAAACAGATGCGAAACTTTGAAGAGAATCTTCTTTACAACTATAAAATGTTCCTGCAGACTCTAGAGGAATGTATTGGTAAGATTGAAGTCATTGTGGCCCACTAAATGTGAATTTTAGGTTTGGATGTCAGTATCATAGTCCAATTCTTGTAGTTGCTAGTAGCTTTGTGCACTTGCTTGTCTGTTTTGGATTTATATAGGTATGAGACTTTATCCGGTTATCATGACTGGCCAGTTGTTTATTTTTATGTTTCTTTGTCCACGCATAGCCGCTTAGATGAAGGTCGACGAACCGCTTTGAATTCTTTCAGGGTGATAAATGCCAGCTGCACTGACCATCTACTCACTCGCAGTTTTGCGCGCCAGACACCCTCAGTGATTTCTTTATTCTGGTTTAGGCTGAGTCGGCCTTGTGATGTTGAGTTGGTGTTATGACTTTTAGGTTCGCCCCAGCAACCACGAAAAGTGAACAGAGATTCTGGAGAGGATCCCAAGAGCAAGAAGGTAAACCAGATGCATGTGTTGGTTACTGCCACACATTAATAGGTTGGCTTCAGAGACGCTAGAATTCCAAAGCTAGGTCACTATATGTAGTTTTTAGGAGTATTGATCTCAACCCCAATACAATGTATAGACGTGTATGTATTCTCAAGTCAACCAAAATACGATGCAATGGTCTGAGTAAATCCGGGCAGCATGAGCAAAAAACAGAACTCATTCTTTTCAGCCTTTGGTTTCTTGTAGGTGTTTCGTCTATTGGCTGTAAAGTGCCTGTGTCAGGTGTTCACCAAACATCCGTCATTTAACTTCAGCAAGAACATAGTCAGTGTGTTGGTTCCACTTATCACAGTCAATAACAAAGGGGTAAGCAGGATCCAGTCATTCTGGTTAAAAGCAACAGTTAGTCAGCTTTCAAGAATGAAATCTTTAGGTTAAGTTGTGTTTATTTTGTAGATACTGGAAGTCGTCTGCTCTTCTATGAAGCAAATATTTAAAGAGGATAAAGAAGGTGACACCAGTCTAGAGGTACATCCTATCTCATTGTGTCCACGTGTCACTTGCTTTATGAACTTTTGACTGCGCGCAAATCATCCCCTCAAATTTAGTACAGAGAAACCCTGTTCAGATAACTTCGATAACTTTATGCCTGCCAGTTCTGTATCCAGTGTGCTATGTTTGGCTATGAACACAGTCTAATCAATATCTTATGTATGTATGATTGTAATCCAGTTTCGCTATTTAGATTATTTAAATCCCCCGCAACAAAAAAAGCTATAGAAAAGCAGGCGTAATCACTGGGTTTTTTCACGCTGGTTTTGCCCTGCACCCGGGTGTTTGTGTGGAGTAACAGTCTACATTATGAGTTTAGCCTGACCGAATTTTTGCCCCGTCAGCTCGCGTCCTCCGTCTGGGCTTAGGGGGGTAAGGGAGCGCAACTCCTCATCAGGATTCCTGCTGGTCAGGATGAATACCACCTTGTAAGTCCAGCACATTGTGCACTGCTCGATCTGGTCATGTGAAGCAACCAAAAGTTGTGCTAGGCTGCTCCCATGACATATTCCCTGTAATTGACATCATTGTACAGAGCAAGGCAGGATTCATTCAATACATTCTGTTGTAGATTGTTCGACACATCTGTAAGATTGTAAAACAGAAGCTTTATCGAATTGGGCCAAGAATCCTAGATGTTTTCATGGCTCTGAAAATCAAGGAGATCAAGCAGGAGGAGGAACGTTCAAAGAAGCTTACGTTTAAAGAAAAGAAGAAAATAATGTCAAGAAATGAACGAAAGGTAATAAATTTACCTGTAACTTGGGTCATAATGATTCCCTCGTAGAAAAGCTACATTAAGACATGAATAGGTAAGAATGATGTGAGAAGGCAAAACTCCAAGAGTCAAAGGTCTCAAGCTGGCATTCTCTAGCCATAGAATTACCCACTATTTAAACGAAATATTGGGAGGGGCTTGATTTCATGTTTTGGGAAAAAAAATTTCTAACAATAAACGCTCAGGGTTAGACATTTGTATCATCGTGCATCTGCAGAGAGACAAGAAACGTAAGGAGCTGGACAAGCAGCTGGAAGAAGCGAATTTGGAGAGGAATGCGACTCGGGTTCTCAGAATTAGGACGGATATCATCACCGCTATCTTTACGCTGTATTTCATCATTCTGAAGAAGGCTCCGGACTCCATGCTCATGTCCTCTGTTCTTGCTGGATTAGCCAAGTAGGTGCACCAGTTATCAAATTCCATGCAGCTATCACAGTGAAAACCTTCAATACATCAGGGTGCGAGTGTCCACACAAGGGAAGAAAAAGTTTGCTAAAAAGAAGTTATGTTTTTAATTTTATTTCTTGTTCTACTGGGACACTTGGTCATCCTATTACTCGAATCGCCTGGAGTCTGAGCTTGTTGGAATGGTAGGAGCTAGGAATTATCTATGAGGAGATCGGACTTACAGTAGAAGCTCAGCATGACTAGGGCTCGAAACCAGGATTTTTCAATCTTAAGGCAGTTGCTTTAGCCATTGAGGTATCCTGCTGTCCCAAATTTGCACATACACAATCCCACTTCATTTTTTAAAACAAGCCCCAATCTGAATGTATATAAAAGACATCGCTGTATTGCCAACCACAAATCTTCAATTGCAGGTTTGCTCACTTGATTAATGTGGACTTTTTTGATGACCTCTTTAAAGTTTTCACTCAGCTTCTAAGCTCAGAGGTAAGTTGTACCAATTGATCTGGGAAAAACTGGGTCATGAACAGATGGAGAGATGCGTAATTGTTGACTTTTATGTTCCTCGAATCAGTAATTATTTCAAAATGTGTCTCAGTTGCATAAACCACATCTTACCCCGCAAGTGACTATGTAAAGACCATTTGGAATCATTTTGCATAACAAAAGACACATAACTGTTTCTACTCACAGCTTCACTGACAACAACACAATTTCGCTTTCCAAGATAATTGACTAAGAAACTGTTGGCCGGAAATCAAGGTGCATTGAGAAGTTATATTTTATAGACGTTGAGTTTGTCGGACACAATGAATATAGTGAGAACGGCATTCACCATACTGTCTGGTCAGGGTCAGGCCTTGAACGTGGACGCACAGCAGTTTTACACCCATCTGTACAGGTTACTGCCACAGTTAGCCTCCGAGGAAGGTCGTGATCTCATACCTCACCTGGAAGAAATCATCAAACTGTCTTTTCTGGACCGCAAGAAAAAGGTGAGCTTTTATAAATCCTCAACCGGGTTTTGGAAATATTTCCGCAATCTGAATCTGATACTAACTACCCTCCTTGACCTTTTAGGTCGCATCAGGCTAACTACCGGAATGGGATTATGCAGCCTTTTTGGCAGAGAATTATTTAGGTTGTTGAATTGGGCCGCAAAAGTGCTTATATACTATATATATTCTGATGTGAAATATAATTTTGTAATTAGTAAGTATTGTTTGTTAGGTTAAGTGTTTACATTTATAATTGAGGATTACCATGTTGTCATTAAGAGGTGTGATACGTCAACAGAGAGGCTCTGTGATCATGATGCATCTTTGACAGCGCACGTCATGTTCTTTGTAGGTGACCAATGCGAGAGTAAATGCATTCACAAAGAGAATTCTATTTCTGTCTGTTCAGCTCACTGGTGATCTGGTTATACCGGTGCTGACTGCTGCCAAGTCACTACTAACGGTGGGTTTCTCTTAATAACTACTGAAATGTTTGACTGTTGATGGTTTGTATCAATTTTCCGTAATACGAACTTAAGGGTGATACTCGTCGAGTGCTTCAAAGCAAAGCAACTTCATTTCTTCCCTCCACCATCTATCATGATGAAGGGTCGGCAACTCCAGATTGTAAAAGGCGATGCTGCAACTTCGTGTGTCGTTACAAAAATAGTCGATCAAGCTGTGATAGAACCTCTATCTCTTCCTTACAGACTTTTGCGTGTACAAACATTTTATTCGACCCGGAATGTGTTGGCAGTGGTATCTACCAACCTACTCTGGATGAACCGGAGTTTTGTAATGCTCACAACAGCACTATTCTCTATGAGCTGCATCTTTTAGCGGTGAGTAGCTTCAATAGAAACATTGTTCAATTACTCAAACCCAAGTTCACACACAAACTAAATGGCGGACACTGAAGTAGAAGACAACCTGAACAGCATATTACCTATCAATTGCATCGTAAATCATTGAATCCACTTTCAGTTAAGAACTCACTACGAGTGTAAAAAGCTAAAGGTGTAGTGGCAGTGTGCTCCACAATTCTGTCTAATCTAGCACTGCTTCTGGGTAGATGATTCCGTCACACTGACATCCAGGGGGGTTATTAAACTTTTTGTTGTTGTTGGTACCGCCTGCCATCCTTTTTCCCACTTTATAACGGTGACAAGGAAACATAACATTTGGACTTCGTTGTGAAGTCTTCAAAACGTAACTGTGTTTATAGAATCATCCGATGACAGAAATTAAAAATGCCGCAAAGCAGATTCTGAAAGGCTCAGAGGAGCACAGAGAGAACAGGAATTGTCTTCTTTGTAGAGAGTAAGTTTAGTTCGAGCACCCCTTTATATTGCAAAATGCACATTTATCCACTGCCCTTGGTTGTTTCTTCTTTTTCAAGTCAAGTCAGATGCCCTTCCCTTGACTTTTTATCGGGATTTGAACCTAGCTCTTGCTGCACACAAACTGTGTATTCCAACCACTACCTTAGATGCTATGTAGTGATTTAACACACTATCACCAAAAGCTTACCACTCTTTGTCATTTGTAGGCAACCAGAAAATTTGTTAGCTGTTATTGAAAAGGAGATGAAGACATGAGGTACTGATGTCAGCTTTGGATAAGCTAAAATGGTTTCCTCAGTTCCAGGAATTTCTGTGCAAATCAGTGTTGACTGTTCAGGGGCAATTTTTTAATGTAATTGTGCTGAGGTATTATGGAGTTTTGTGAATGACCAGGCACCAAATGTGTTGCATACAACTCGGGATTTGGTAAATGTCATGGTGTTATTAACCATATATGTAAAGCTTAACAAATACATCTGTATAGTACATAATGCTAGCATGCAAAAATAACAGTAGGATCCCTACTTAAAAAAATTGGCAAATACGGTACAAGCTAGATCAGAGGATTAGGTTATACATACACCGGAGTATTGTAGGTTAGATGGGTAGGTAGGTAGTACTGTAGTGGAAAATGGTTAAGGCGCGCAGTACGAAATATATATTGGTCACTATCTCTGAGCATACTGTAGGAGGATGTTGGAATGAGAACTTCTTGCATTGCTCGTCCCTGGACCCCGGATTACTTGGTATATCTCGGAGCGATTATTTAGAGTCCTAACTATTTGTGGCCTGCAGTTGTGCATTTGATGTATCCATGGTAGTTGACTCAGTAGACACTTCCATCGGAGTGTTACCCGAGTTGGAACGTGAGGAGCGAACAGCTCCGGACATGGTTTTCTTTAGCTGAGGAGTGGACTCTTCACTTCTATTTGGCTCGCTATCCACGCGTCTTCGCTAAAAACATAGCCAGAATAACTGATCCTCACAAGTTTTTTCTAATCGATTACTCGGCGTGGTTTGATAAAAAAATTTTAACAAGGGTTATTGAATCACTTCTACCTATTGACGTCCGACCCCATGCCAAGCACTAGTTACATAGGTTTAAGGAGCTAAGTAGGCATTGTTGACCTTTATTATTCTCTGCAGCCACTTTGACGTCTTTATTGAACAGCCAGTCCCCTGAGGCTCGTAGGAGCCGCATGAGCTAGGAATTATCTGAGGAACCTATTCCAGAGTGGGCACTCGGGCTGACTATGACTTGAACTCCGGATGTTTCAATCTTGAGCCAAGCGCTCTAGCCATTGAGCTATCGCACTATCCCAAGCCTTTCAGTTAAAAATATCAGTTTATTACTACGTTTCGTGCTCACCTTTGGCTCAGGTGTATCAGATCTTTCTGATGCGCCACACCCACTGTCACTACTACTCTCACTGAGCAGAGCGGACACTCGCTGTATCAGCTCTTCATCCTGATAAATAGGAAATAGCATTGAGCGATAAACATACTTCCCTCACAACAGGAAGATCTGCTGAGTTTGAATCACACGCAACGAACCTGGATATCCACTAAATTATTTTATTTTATAGTGATTACGTTATTAATTCCAAAAAAAACTATTTAGACTTTACAAAATGCAGCATATGGGCATAATCACAAGTGTTTTGGTTCAGTATTAGACTTATACCTAACCGATCAATTAATAAGTTCTCTACATTTTAAGCCTGTTCGCCCGGTGCTAGACGTTCGATATTCCCACTAATGAGGCGTCTGAGTATAATAAAAGCAGGCGAACAGCACACAGTCAAAAAGTCTCGCATTGTAATAATCAGCCGACCAAATAGTACCCACTCACTGGTGAAAGTTTTAGTACCAGTGGTGTTCATCTTCGAGCTAACTAATGCGGTACTATCCGGATGTCAGTTCTGATTGGCTGAAGAAAAGTAGTCGGCTGTCTCCGCTCGCTTAACCAGGTGTCTGATAAACTTATATTTCCCAGACGCACAAAAAAAAATCCGAACAGCTCCCCAGCGTGACCAACTTTTTACTGGTCGTCTGACCAAAAAATCATCAAAAAATAATAAATAAAGTCCTAGTAACGAGACGTCTAGCACCAGGCGAATAGGCTTACTATGACATATTCCCGAACATCTAAGTCTAAAAGTCCAAGCATGTAAGCGAAGGGCTCTACATTAGGTTGGTCACGATTAAGGATACCTAAATTAAAACTATTACAATAAAGTGGACACTAAAGTCCAGTCTTTCCATTAATCCTCACGGATTGCCGTTTCAATATTCTTTAATTCGGGTTACCTGGTAAATATTCAAAGACCACTTTAGAATAGGACTGATGTTCACTAAAATTAGGATAATGAAAATGGGTGTACCTTTAGCCATGGATGCTCTAGCACCTGGTCAAGGGTAAGTCGTTTATTTGGATCTACTGTCAAGAGTTTCTGGACGAGATCTTTGGCTACAAGAAAAGGTTACAGTTTAATACAATCCGGTGAACAATAAGTGCTGCAACTTGCCATTATAACTCGGTGGGAACAGATCGCACGATTAAGAGCTCGATTGGTAAAAATCCAAAAAAATTCTAAGGATTGTAGGTTCGAGCCTCACTGCTGGCAGGGTGTTCTCCTGGTATGGGCCTTTAGCAAGCCTTTCATTCCAAATTGCTAGCGCGGCTGCGGTGGTGTGAAAACAAATGGCTTAGATTGACTAACCCCCAACCTTCCAGGACCATCCGTTCAGTCTTGTAGTTCGTGCTTCACACATTACAGTGCATTATTTTTAATATTAGAGGTTTCCCTAGATAATGAATGTCTTCAACATTCTGAGGAAATTCAACACAGGAAATGGCATTAAACAAATTCACAATAGAGAGTAAGTACATAGGTGAAAGTCATGCCAAATTTCAGCTACGTCTTTTTAAATAACGGTGCGATAGCTCAAGGGTAGAGCTATGGGCTCACAATCGCAAGAACCGGGGACCGAATCCCGGACATGGCGGATTCCCGTCTTCACATAAATCCTACCCAAAAACAAAAATGACCTTCATTGCGATGTGAAGCATTGATACTGAGCTGAGTGATGCTCCATGCTAACCCGTGGTGCTCCATGCTAAGCCATAACTTAGGGAAAACAAGTATCTAGCTCGATAACCTTACTCTAATAGTGAAGACGAGATACGAGAAGAATAGGCTTTTTAAACATGGTCGGTCTGATTCCAATGGCCCTCTCCTTTGGCTTTATTTTAAAATGTTGCATACATTCGGAATGCGAAAGAAGGCAGTGCAGTTTGAATGAGAGGAGGGTTTGAACAGTATTCCATGATGGCTTATGTCGCTCACCAAGAGGGATATGTTCCCAATATTTTTCTTTAAGCACATAGATGCCTCTAAGTATCTGTTCTCCAAAAGGCATGTCCTGTCGCTGATCTGTGAAAGGAGGCTGACCAGTCAGACTGTAACAAAAACAAACGCAAGGTTCACCCTAAAATACCAAATAGGTCAGTCATCCACACCCTGGCTTGGAAGGGATCATAAGTTCTGTAGCGCTTTATCCCTAGTGTTCAAATGGCAAGCTTTGTCTTTTCGACTCAAGGATGCAGAATTTTGACAGAATTCAAAACATAAACATGGATTTTATGTCTATTGCTTAAATTCCTAGGTGTTAGTCATCCGGATAAGACTCTGACTACAAACTGGCGGAGATCTGTCACAACTGTGTAAAGCTGGTTGCTTTACAAACACACAATATGCACAGAGTTCAGTTTGGATCGGATATATGTATGTCTGTAGTATTGTAACTGCTGAGGCATGCCTGAACACCATTTCTTCGGGAGTCCCCCCCCACCCGAGTTAATTCGCAACGCATAAGGTGTCAATAACACTGAAATTGATCATCCTTCCCTGAATCTATGTCCTTTGTTAAAATGCAGGTGTGCAGTTTCATAAAATGGAAAAGCATGACTCACCACACAAACAGAATAACACCAAGGGACCATGCGTCCACGGCATTCGTGTAATAACCGCCTCTCCCTCTACTTGCCAGCACCTCGGGTGCAATGTAGCTTGGAGTACCGCACAGCGTTGAAAGGAGAGAAGTGGAGCTGATGAGTTTAGACAAACCGAAGTCTGTAACCTGAAGCAGAATGGTAACCAATACGTGAGCGTGGACCCAAAGTTTAATTACTCGAAGAAAAATCTCAATATAACGAGATTATTATTCACATGCAAACACTTTACAATCCCAATGTCTACAGCAAATCAAACTAAACTTTGAATTAGTTAAAATTTATGATTGGACAATGCATACAGCGGTAGCCATCCATTGTTCCTACCCAGATCAACAACTGCAAATCATTGATCTCGTGCTGTCTTGGAGCATACTTCAGAACAACTCCCCATGATCCACCTTAAAACTTGACAGTGCACATCAATCATACAGTGTGTCTCACGGCATCATGGAATTGGTATCTGGATGGAGCGTCTGCTCCCAGTAAAACATACGGCTGAGGCTGGAAAATGATCGGGACTTCAATACAGTAGCGATTTGAGTCAGAAGTCAATGCGGAAACACATAGGTCGCCCATGTTTTGAGTAGGGCGACCAACTTACTTTTACTATCCTCTTCTCAGGAATATGTGATGTGAGCAAGATGTTCTCCGGTTTGAGGTCGCGATGAACTACCCCATTTTTGTGAAGATACTAAAACCAAGATAACAGAACTGGTTACCAAACGACTCCCCTAGCATTCACGCTCTTATCCTGTTGATAGCAAGCTCAATATGAACCTGACCGCAGATTCAAAACCTGGTGATAATCCGCGGCGGTAAAAAAGCTAGCTAAACTGAGTAGAACACTTAAGGATTTTTGTGTTTTTTTTGTCTTATCAGTCCCACCGCATATGGGACAGGATGGCATTTCTAAAATGACGACACGGATAAAAGCTATTCAGCTCAATCTTGAGCCAATGAATAGAGGATATGTTAAGCTACATCGCTTCTATCCATAGGTAAGGCCAGGTATAGTGACCATATCTTGCTAGACCCAATCAATGTCAGGGCAAAATTTCTTTGGACTGACAAAGATTAACAATCATATCTGGTCAGCTTTAGCAACCAATGGGTCAGTTCATAATACCTGCACCGCAAGGCAGATCTGGTAAAATATATGTTTTGCTTCCTTTTCCTCAAACAAGACATTGTTCTTGATCAGCTGAAACAAATCTCCTGCTTCCACTCTAAAACAACACATTGGCCAAGTTATTAGTTAACGCGAGTCAGCGACTCAAACTTTGTAAAAGGAACAGACAAGATAAACTAGTTACAGACAAGATAAGCTTTTGGAAACATCGCCGCAGGAGATATGCAACTTTAAGGTTTGGACATGTTTGAGGCATACATGACTTACAGCTCCATGAAGATACACAAGACGTCGTCCGTTTCCATCACATCCTCCACCTTTATTATATTGGGCTGAAAAAAACTCCGTTTGAAACCCAAGAGAGGTCATTGAACTCACATAACTGGCAATGTCAGACAAGGGCATCTTGTTGCACACGGATGGCAACTAAGGCAATGGCTCGTCTTCAGGATGGTACTCCATGAAAAAGCCTCCTTTATTCAACGTCGTGATCTGATTCACAAACTTAGAATTGAACCTGAGTGACCCGGGCCAAAGCATTCGCCTTACCCACAAAGCCATCGCTTCTCAACGAGTGTATCGTAATGAGGAACTAAACTTCTACAATCTTATTTTATGACATTCGAGGGAATATTTCGGTTGCCAGCCATGCACTGGACTTTTAGTTGAAGGAGACAAATTGGGGAGATGGAAGAAGATAATTGGATCTCAATCAGTTGCCAAATATCTATTGGTCATGACCTCCTCCTACCCACCTGATCCAGTTTTTTTATGATGATAACCTCTTTCATCAGATCCGGGTTCCCAGCAGACGGGTCGTGCAGACTCTTCTTTGTGATGAGCTTGCAAGCCAGTCTTTTCCTTGTGGTCTTGCTTAGACAAAGCTTCACCAATCCCATTGCACCTCTGTAGTAATAGGGGCGTCCCCGTAGAAAAATTCATAAAACAAGGGGCAATAGGCTATGGAGTCCCTAAAACTAAGATGGAAGCAATTTACATGTAGGTGCTCCGGGGACAAAACATAGAATCTGACTGACTTTTACCATACTCACTTGCCAATGTCACGAATGAACTGATATTTTGCTTTTATTTTTTGTGGAATATCATCATCTTCCTCCGGAACAGATAGGTTTATGAATGTAAATACTGAAATACAATAAAAAAAGATCAGCTAAGGCAGTGTTGTCTTCTCGTGACCATTTTCCAGTATGAGAGGACAACCCCAAGTAAATATAATTCTATAAAATTCTATATTCCAGAAATGTGTTTTGCGTCATGCGCAGCCTGACTCTGTAGGCTCCATCATTACGACACCCTCTACATGTGGTCTTCATATTTGTAACATCAGTAGAGAGGAACATTGGAGAAGAGGCAAGTGGAAGTACTTGTAGGATGTGCTTCATGTAAGGAATGACCACTAATCTTCAGGCAATCTCACTAATCTTCAGGGAAGCCCACTAACCCACTGCCCACTAACCAACCTTCATGTTAACAAAAATTGTATATATATACTCACCAGGATAGTCCTTCGTTATTAAGGAGATCACATCTCCACTTTTCAGTACGGAGTGACAGGATTTACCGATTAGTTCTCCATTTATCAATGTACCATTTGAGCTGAAATCCTCAATGAAAATAAATTGGTCATCTCCACTTCGTTCCTGAAGTAGGTACATATTGACAAAAAATGAAGTAGCAGTGAGTTATGCCATGCCCTCCTAGGGTCCCGATTGGGTTCAGTCTGAGTGGAGATCGGAAGCGATGAACCTTTTTAAATTCACTGGGGCCTGTCGGATGCCTGACACAGATTTTTGACTGCCAATGAAATTACATCAAACAATTAGTTCTCCGGAAGGGGTCTAAATTTAACCGTGCATCCATTCATAGCCGCTTCCATCAGCCAATAGAAATCTGTGTGCGTGTGTATCAATACCAGCTAAGTGCTGATAGATACCGTTGGTCTTACTATGTATATCCGAAAATGCTTCTTGGAACATGACAGCACCAGTCTCTGTGGAAGACCAATCTTTCCTGCCTCCAAAACAAAGTCACTCTCTTTTGCTCGTCCAATCATATACGATGCCTCTGTGATATCTATGCGAGATGGGTTTACGGGGTGAGATAATGAAACACTTAGAAAAGGTAACGAACAGTGCTAACTATAGCAACTAATGTCAACGTGCTCCCAAAGTAGTAGGCTAGCCTGTAGACATCACTTGTCTGTGCGGCTACAGGATTTTGGCTTAGTAAAAAATATAGTGGAGAGTGGTGTAAGAACAATCCCAGCATATTAAAAATAAGCACCAGAACCATTCTCACTATGTTCTAAACTGATGCGTAGCAGTTCAGCTCCTCAATAATATCAAACTGCGGCATCAGGCTATACAAATTCGCAGTGAAAGCGCGTCTAGTTTCTTTGAGAATTATATCAATAACTACCTAATTTACCTTCAATGGTGACAGAATCTGTTCTATTTAGGCTAGTTCTTATCATCAGCCGGCCCCATGGTATCGGCCCATCATGATTAACCTCTTCTTCCTCTTCTTCAGCGGTTTGGGAGCCAAGTGGTTGAGTATCTGGCGAACTCCCTAGAGTGCTCGGGTCAGTTGATGGGCCAGTAGAGGGGCCACTACTGTCCGGGGGAGTCACCATGGTTACAGAGCAACCTGAAAGGGAAACAAATACTGTGATCTCAATTTGCATCTGCCAAACACGTTCGACAGTTAATCGGAATGTTGAGTGACTGCGTCAATGATTGGCTAGTACGAGTCAAGCAGTCAGTCTCACTGACTTAATTTAACTAGTGACTCAATACTGACTCAACCACTGGACAATTCAATAACTCATTAACTAAATAAATTGATGTGTGTAACAACTGTAACGGTACATCAATACGCTGTCTGTGGGCACTAAGTTACAGTTTTACACTTGAACTTGAAGGAATTAGTCGGTTAAGTGGAGTTCACAACCGCCCCGTTGTCGCTTAAAAACCGATGGTTGTCAAGTGGGCGTTAGCTTCCGCTGATCCAGCGGCAGAATGCCGATCCTGCATGCGCTATTTCTTCAGCATCAGGTAAGTGGCAACCAACGACAACGCAGATTTGAAATTGCCGCTCTACTAAGTTCACCCACGACCTAAACACCGGAATCGGAAATCTAACCGAAGTAAATAAAGTCGCCGCTCTGATTGGTCACTGCGCCGCTTGGAAAAATAGTGCATGCACTGCAGAGTCGGCTTATAGCGGCACTGTGTCGCTGGATTGGCGGAAGTTAACGCCCATTTGAGCGGCACAGACAGTGGTGACCCTCGTGTAAACACCTCCTCCAGCGCGGCTCTCTGTGCCGCTTGCGGCTCACCACTGCCGTCCTCATGTAAACTCGCTATTATCTAGTTTACTGGTGGGCAGCTAGTGAGCTACAGTCACGAACTAATTCAGTTAAATTTAAATTTATCTTAATGTTTATTTAAAACCACCCATGATATGTAGGAACATGATTTTCAGTGGAGTGTGATCAACCAGGGAAAAATACCTTGAAACACTCTGCAATGAAGTTGAAGCCGGGCCACAGGGAGGACAGACAGTGATATTCATTCATCTTTTTAAATCTAATTCTACTGAGCCATCTCAACTATGTTGCACTGTTGAGTGTTTATCTTTATTATTGATAATTTTGTAGTTTGTTAATTTGATAGTTTAATTAATCAATCAATCAATCAATCAATCAATCAATCAATCAATCAATCATGTAGAATTTATTTGATAGCCTGTCATGAGTCAAACACAAGAAAATGGACTCATTCAGTCATTGACTCAATCGATTCAATGAGTCAGTTAGTGACTATGAGTTAGTCAGTTACTACTAAATCAGTAAATCAATCACAAACCTGAATCAGTACCACGACCTGACTCCTGAGTCCTGACTCGTGTAGTCAGTCGATTAATCTCATTCACTCAGTCATTGGCTTTGAGTTTGGGCGTCAATCAAACTGACTAAGGAAGTATTGATGACTGCGACTGCGAGGGGAGGATTACATTTACTATTTAGTGATTTACAAATGAATAATATAATTATAATAATTAATATAATTCTAAAATAAACAAATTACTACAAACTACAAAACAAACTTGCAAAGCAAGCAAGCACTAGGACTAGCACTAGGACTAGCAGTAGCAGTGAAGCACAAAATCAAATTGAACAAGACAGTTTTCCAAGGAAAGTCATTGGAAAAACCATGGACGCTATCGTATCTATTTACCTGTTACTGCAGCAGCGTGCTTATCGCTAAGTTGGATAACTCCGTGTGCGGTTTGATGCGAGGACTAGTTCGGAATTCTAGTAAAAATCTAATCACAAACCCTGGCTGAAAATCATAACCACGCCGTGCGCGCAAATAACCCGCTTTGGGTATGGGCTAGTTCAGTTTATAATACAGTTAGTTATACGCAACGCGCAACTGCCCGCGCACTACATGAGAAGTTTTCCTTGCGTGTATCTCGGGCTGTGCTTTTACGAGCAGTCTATTGGTTTATTTTTGTAAGACTTGTTTTTCTATCTCCGAGATTTAAAGAGTAGCGAGTCGTGAATGCGGGACCGTGAGGCAGGCGTGGTCACAAGCCCAACTTTTGTTGCTAAAACTAAAAGTAAAAGCTATCGATGAGGACGTTGAATTGACTGATTCAGACACACCGGGATAATAGGTTACTACATGAGTAAGTCGAATATGACACGAACCCAAATGTACCATTACTGTAAGTTAATATAATTTTTAAGTATAACTTATTAACTAGCATGATCATGATGATGATGATGATGATAATGATTATCATAA
>Ga0224501_10001657_pt1 | contig 17274 bp, 6 predicted proteins | sample SF_Oct11_sed_USG_4_FD_169105 | JGI IMG/M metagenome (GOLD analysis project Ga0224501, IMG submission 169105) | Sediment microbial communities from San Francisco Bay, California, United States - SF_Oct11_sed_USGS_8_1 | ecosystem: Environmental > Aquatic > Marine > Sediment | place: USA... | reverse complement strand
AATACTAGGACTGATGGTGATTGGAGGCGTGAATACTAGGACTGATGGTGATTGGAGGCGTGAATACTAGGACTGATGGTGATTGGAGGCGTGAATACTAGGACTGATGGTGATTGGACGCGTAAATACTAGGACTGGTGGTGATTAGAGGCGTGAGGCGTAATGCTAAGAGGTAAAGAAGCCAAAAGCAAATTATCCGAGACACTCATCCCGACCACAGATGGTCCTTGACGGAGGCTAAAACCCCTCAGACAATCATCTTATCCGGGGAAATATCCTGCCATCCCTCGGTTAACTGATAGAGCTCTAGAGATATCTTATTACTATAGACAGAAAGATAGATATTTTATCCAATATTACTTACTGTCATCTTCATCACACACAGGGCAGCATTGCCCATCCACTTTACGAGGGTTGAGGCAGTTTCGTGCGCAGGCCTCTGCCGTGCAGTGTCGTCTTCCATCCACGCACTTGCATTTAGTGCAAGAATTATTCTCATCCCAGCTCTCTCCATTGTAATAGTGCTCAAACTCACTGGATACACACCCTGCAAAGGGGAAGATAACTCCATAAAATGACAAAGTACATACGAGAGGAATACATTGATGGGTTGTCTCACATACACTGGTTAAATGAAACAGGAAATGGGGTGTTCTGAATTGTTTTTGTATGACCTCTTTGTGGTTATGAGTCTGCCTGGTAGACAATGGGTAGTTTGTTTTAGCTTGGAGCACCACAAGTATCAATATGCCAAATCATAGGAAGGATTGGTGTGAGGAGCTCTCACTCACAGTGAGACCCGCCATGGCTACGGATTGAACCCGGGTTCACGCTATGGCAAGCTCAATGATCTACCTTAAGGCTATCTCAATTTCCTACATTTCTCATAATCAAAAGTTAACTCCAGCGCGATTTGACTCTGCACTGCAGGGATCCACTCAGTATACAGCCGAACTGATGCTCCGGCTACTCTTTGGATGGAATCTTAATTGGCACTGGGTCATTAATTTCAGCAGGTGACAATATAGGGTAACTACATAGAAACTATTGGTAGCTAGGACTAATTTCACTGATTATGCTTTGTGGGGAATTTGAATTCCATAAATTCACGAGTGTTATAGCATCCTGCAGTCGTATTAGCTGGAAGAATATATGAATGAGTCACTAAGACTTAGTGCACTCGCAACTCTATTCTATCCACACCAAGTATCTTCGCTGCACAATCTTACTATCATTATAGATGTGACATGACTAACTGTGTGTGAAGACTGGAGCCGAGGCAGTATGAATAGCCAAGGGCAGGTTGATCGAGCCATTAAATAAGAAATGTCCCTTTTGATGAACCATGTTTTCAATTTCTAAGACGAGCTTTTTGATGTGTGGTCACTTTGATCAGTTTGGTTATCAGCAATTTGAATGAGATGGCCAGGAGGTTCTTTGATGCTGCCAAAATTGATAAAATCCGCAATTTCTCCAGGTTTGTTTGAGGGCGGGTAGCAATCGGTTTTCATTGCGTATGACACTTTACCTTGAGAGAGAATATTTTTAATCAATAGATAGCTCAGGAGTTCTTTTATGTTCTTAAGCAGCCTCAGATTTTGTATTAACAGAGTCTGAGCGCCCAGCTCGTGTAGTTATTGGTGCTGTGTCGCACAGACTGGATGACCAACACAAGACCGGAGTGACTGGAGGTGACTGCAAGGCATTGAGTCAGACTGCGCAGCCAGCTGGACGGTTTCTTAGCTAAATAGAGTCATGTCACTGAAGCTTGCTTGGCTACAAGACTGTTGTTCTGCTTTGCCGAGTTAGAGGGGGAGAGTGTAGTGTGTTACAAGTATAAAAATGGGGATGATGTGGGACTGATGCTGATCAGCCGGTGTCGCCCACAGGTGTTAAGCGTAGTGTGAAGTCTTTCTTTAAGGCAATGCGCGCATGGTCAACTTACCAATACATCGCGGACAGCATTCATCTTCCGGGTCCCCCAATCGAATCCATCCGCACGATCCCCAGTCACATCTCTGTTTCTGGCAGCTGACGACTCGATCTTGGCATGTGCATGTAGTACAGGAATCTATCTTGAATGTGTCCCCGTGGTTGTAGGTGCTATTCTCTACTTGGCAGGATAGAGACGTTGCTAAGGGAGGATCAAGAGCCATTATTATGAATCTGAGGCAACGTGACACGCACTTACATGTGCACCGGCCAACATGACACTCTAGTACAGGTGCTTCTATAGCAACATGGCATTAGTGAATAGGTTTTCGCGAGCTACCATAACATGACAGGTGATCATTGATGAAGATAACCTGACCTGTCAATGCGATGGCATTGTCTTTTCTCAGATAGACAAGTAAATGACAGTGTGAGGGGATGTTTTGGGTCATTAGGACGAACTGAATGCAATGGATGCACGCTATACAAAAACTGACGTTACACGTTAAAGCAAGGAGCTGGCGTTAAGAGGCTTTTATGCTGAATGCACAAGAAGCACTCTAAGATAATTACGTTAGTCGTTCAAAGCAATTCTCAGCTGACTAACTGGTTCAGTTAGGAAACTTTTCAACACTTGCAGTACATTTAGGGTTGCTGAAGCGAGAAAAGCCCCACAATAAGCCGCTCTTTAAACATCCTACTTTTGGGTTTGGTGTTTCAAATAGAAACCATCTAAGCTCTGATGAAGAGGAGGATTTCAGATACAATCTTATAAGGACTAGGGTCCCAGATAAAGGACATAAGAAAAAGATAGGGATGGGAGTTTGCCTCAGGCTTACAGCTTTCATTGTTTTCATGTTTACACCGAGTATCCTTGTGACTTGTATGCTTTAAGAGATTCCACGATTCAGTGCTAATCAGGTTCTGCATTGTGATGTCATATCAGGTTCTATGATTGGTTGTTAAACCTCGATGGATGGTGGATGCCCGGTATTAGGTAACTTGGCTACACCTGCGGTGCCAGTGTGTACAGTGCTCATACACTTCACTTCGACTGGGTAGGGAAGCGAACTCGAGCATATAAAGCTTGAGTCAAACAAGTTGATCAACAGGATACTTACTATTTACACAGATACGTTGGCTGCAGCAAGCCTCTGTCTCAGACACCATCTCCACTAGGCTCTCACCATCTGCGCAAACTGGGGCAGGGGGACACGAATCCGTGCATTGACATCTACAAGTTATTAGAAGAGAATGAGAGAGAGAGAGAGAGGTGCAAGTGATACACGTGCGAGCTCGTGCAAACGGGTGAGATGTAGGAAGGGGGCTGTGTGTACACCCTCATCATCCCTCGGTGGCTAAAGGAAGGCGTGAAAAACTTAAAGACAACAACATATAGATTTACAGGTAACCGGAGATCATGAGCAGCTGGTTGGATGAAAGGCTAGTGGTCAGTTCACAGATCGGGAGAGAGACTCATCCCCCATTCACACAGCACCTATCACAGCGTGTATCGCAGTGACTATCACGCCGTATCACTAAAACACGTAATCATATAATTGATCTACTTATGAAGACATTCCATAATTTATCAAAATCATGGTCGCTGTGGGAAGCTGATTCAGTGATTGTACTCACCAAAAGGAGAACATTAACAATCACTGCCCAGTAATGGATTAGATCAGAACGTCAACGGGTCAACATTTGTTCAAAATTAATAAAATCTTAACCGCTTCAGGGGAATTCCATGAAGGTGAGATGCTGGTAATGGATAAGAAAACCACTCGCTGTAAATCAAACGTGTCAGCTCTCCCGGGCACTTACTGCCATGCTCTGTACTTACTGCCGTTGTAGGTAACAGCACCCATCTGCTGACAGAACTGCTGCGGGTCGATAGCTATACTCCGGACATTCCTTATCGTCTTCAATATCAGCACAGATCGCATCGTTACATCGATTCGGGTCACCTGACAAAGAAGAGAGGCAACTACAAGGTGACGTTATAGCACAAAGCGTGAGGATGGCTTGGGAATTTTTTTAATATTTTGCTTCAAGTGAAAACCAAACATTTCAGCTAGTGGGGAGTTGAATGGGACAAAGCGGCGAAGGTTTTCATAGCACAGACAGTTGTATGTTGAAGGTTAGCGCCTGATAGCCTGAGTGTCAACACGATTAGTTGATGGATATTGTTATGCACATACCATACCTGTTTATACGGTAAACACTTGTAAGAATTACCTTAGCTTAACAATGGTCATTTACACTGAACCATAGAACACTATGCATACACTAGTGGCTAGCTAGAAGCGACTGGACTCCGTGTGCCCACCAGCACCCCCTCTCCCCTATATCTAAACAGGAAATCTCTGCACATCACCTGAACTTTCACCCTGCTTTAATATGCAAGTTGCAATCTGAGGGTTCTATTCCAGCTCTATCATCGGAATGCGGCTTCTAGTTTGAACTCACAAACTTACTAGGTGGCACTACCTACCATATCATGGTATTTAGATAAGGCTATACATGGGCGATGTCATCGTGCGGCCATGCTGATAACCGCTATCATTACAGTGATACCAACTATTAGCCTCTTACCAACTATTAAATTTGTTTGATAAAACTAATAGCAGCTTTTACACTGATTCGGTGAGCACCCACACCTTCTAAACACTTCTGAATTTAAATGGACGGAAGTTGTTTTACCTCAGTCAGAAACCCCTCTCTATCCCATTCATTAGACAACTCGGCGCTCTTAAGTTGATGTATGTTTCATCTTGAGGGGTAAGTATCCTCACAGATCAATGCTACGGATATGAGTTGTGTTTGGTTTGAGTTTAAGGCAAAGCTCTGAACAAGACCAACTGAAGTAGGTGTGTCAACACAGTGAACTGCCTTACTAAGAACTGTCTAGACTGGTGAGCCTTGCTATCGACCTGCTGAGCTGCATCTGACATGATTTTGACCAGTGTAAAATGCAAAATTGCTAAACAAAATTTGGCGTCACGCTGAGAAAAAACCCGTTCATTATCTGGCGGGTTCTAGGCGTTTATGAACTCAGACACGCGGTCTGGAAGCAAGCAATTGGTCCGTGTTATATGCGTAAAAATGCAAAATATCTAGAAAAACAAACGGCAAGCATAAATTTACATTTAATCTTAGTACATTTGTCAAAGTGACCTGCTGATCAACCAATCGCGGACGCCCAGACGCGACACGGGGTTATCCACCTAGTCTTTTCATGATCCTTTTGCATACAAATGGTGCGTTGGAGCCGACTTTAGTAATTGCCATTACCAAACGCTTTTACAGATAGTTATGCCACCGGAACAGGTAAATGGGAAAGTAATCACCTTACGGTATGCACTAAAATGGGGTTAGAGGCCGCTACTTCCCATACAGATTGTCAGAGTCCCTGGTACCAGTGGAAGCTTCACTAGATAACTAATGATGAAGGCATGAATGTGTGATTACAGGCTGTCATAAGCAATCCAACTCAACTCAACTAACAGTAAACACTGAGCACCGCTTTCTCCTTATAACTGAGAGACTGGTCACAGAATATGGCGAAACGCTGATGCCCGATGGTCCGGTCAAAAGGAAGCCATCAATGGTGAAGGATCAAAGCGGCTGCCTTTCTGTTCTCTAAATTTCCTGGATAGATCATTGACCGGGACTGAATTTCATGTTTATATTTGCACAAAGCAGTGAAATGTACATAACAAGATGGGTTGGTACACAACTAAAGAAGATGGAATTCCGCACAACCAAGCTGACTAAATACTGCTCAGGACCACACACGGCTGGCGGGAAACTCCTAATAGACAAGATGGGTGCCAGATAACTGGAAGGGGAAGGGGTTAGAAATGAATTTTTGCTCAACCGTTCCTCCCGATTACCTAGCTAATACTGAACACAATAGTTTGCTACCTACCCAACTAACATCCTATCGTTAGGCCAATTCATTTGGCTAAAGCCCTCTCAGAGCCCTCTCTTCCCCGAGGGTGGTGGATACGGCTGTCAGCTCGACCACAGTTCGTTGCTTTCTTTGTTTTGGACAGAACTTAGAGGTAGTGACTAAGTATAGCCAGCGGAGCCAATGAGCCGAACACAGTACCCAGGTGAGGCTTCATGCATTGATAATCAGACTTCGTGAAAACGCTCAACTGTGAGTGACAAGCCCATTCCGGTTGATAATACCGTGTAGCTGTTTTGCTTCGGTCATGTATAACAACTATTTAAAGAATTTTAATCTGCCTTCGTTGAAGGATGCACAGTTCATTAAACGGTAATTTTAGGCAATAATGGTGACTTGGCAGAGTTGTTTGTAGGACAGCAGGGGTTTTTACACTCTGCTTCCAGAAGACAGCAGACCCAGCACCGGAGTTTTATGCTCTTGTTATGGCGCTAGCGGGGGTTTATCGAGCATGACCCAAGATATTTTTGCCGCTTTGAATCCGTGTCAAGCGTCCAATGATGCGCGAGGACCGGGTTGTCATGGAGGCATACTTACTTTGGTCAGCGGCTTCCAGACAGCTCGCGCTGTCAGAGAACTGGAAATTATGAGAGCAGGATTCCCCACACTGGCATTCCCTGTTTACGTAGTCACATCCGCTGTGAATCACTAACTCACATTCTACAAGAGGAAAACCCTCTAGATAGCAATATTTGTCTAACAAATAATGAAACCTTATGAGGTTTGTAATCAAGATATTCAGCCAATATTAGTATAACTCAACTTTTATTATTATTGGATATGTTCAATACTTTTAGCTCATCAGTTACATGCAAAAGGCCCGGTCAGTTTCACCACGATTTAGGCTAAGGGCGCAATGAAAGGCAAAGGGACACCTGCACACACTTGCATAGGCGATTCTGACAAACTCAAGAACCCACAGTTATCATTTATTCGCGTTTACCATTACCTGTACAAACTATTAATAAAGGACATCAGGCGTGACCAGCACACGGCTGCAGGGAGCATTGGTGATAGGCCGATATACCGCAACAAATGAATGCCCGGTTTATGATACAGTGTTTGCGGTCACAATCCCAGACTTAAACAGGTTGATAACCCAGGAATACCACAAAAAATCATTATGTATGGAACTAGCCACTAATTGCATTCATATATATTTACAAAACACCGAAATATCAAGGATATTATCAGAATATTTGAGGTGTTGTCCAGCCATATAACTGTAAACACCTTGTCTCAAGATTTAACCATATACGAAGCTAATATAGCCGCGCTTGGAGGAGAAACGTTACCGCATGACAAATACATCGGTCAATGGCTCGTTCATACCATATAATCATATCATTTCATTACCCTTCTTTGAATGGCATATCCGGCATATCTCAGAGTGCCTTGGTGTCACCACCCATTGCACTCGATTTCCTGTGTAACTATCTAGAACGTAACACCAAAGCTACCTGGTTCAACCAATGACAAAAAGAAGACATGACTTGTCCGCTGTCATGGATTCAACACCCAGTTCGGGCACGTGTTTGTTATTTCATCCCTGCTGGTTTGGAAAGGTGAGTTTAATAAAGGAAACCCACTCATTGAGTAGTTAACAGAGTAGTATGTAGGTGATAACAGAGGTTCTCCCAATGGCAACGCCAGAGTGTTCCAAGTGCTCAAAGTGCTTGTAAGCCAATTTCAAGAAGGATGAAAAAAGGAGGCCCAGTTCCCCTAGCAACCACAATTGCTTTGGAGGTCAATCCAAATGCCCTTGGATATGAGATAGTTTCACACATTACATACACTACACAAGTCACTTTGGAAATAAATCAGATACCTTGCTGAGATAAAGTGTTTATTGGAGGGAAGACGACAATTATCATAGTCCTAGATTTACAACTGATGATTGCACACACCTGGAGCACTTAGTAGGATGGCCACCGCATTCTTTACATAAAAAAACTCCAATCAATAGGATCACCATAATTTCATATTGTTTTACCAATCCTACAGGCAGTAAATCCATATTTTTAAGGCGCCTGCCCGCGTTCATATTCATAAAGCAAACCACTTTGACTCCGTAATAGAAAACTGGTTTGCACTCCAGGGCTAGTCATGAAGTGTACATCTTGCTTGGTCTAGACGCTACTGTATATACCAGTACTTACTAGGACTACTAATGCTGAAAACATGAGTGAAAAACCGTCTAAAAATACTGGTAGGAAACAGGGTCCCTTGGCAGTAGTCCTTAGTGTAGCTCACAAGCCTAACCAAACTCAATCACACAGGACAATAGCAAAGTGATTAGATTAGCACTGAGTAAAAGCCTACGGCTATAGGACTTGGGACCATTTAGTAATCACATTTCAATTGACAGTCTTCTATCGATTCCGGGGAATCAGCGGGATTCCAACAATGAATGACTTAGGCCCAATCACAAGCAAATGACGCGGAGAAAAGGCGCGGAGACGTCAATTTATCTCGACATAAAAAGCCCTTTTTATTTGTCGAGTGACTTCTTTATTATAATAGGAAAGCTGTCGGGCTAGAAACGTGCTTTTCAGCAAGTTGTTGATTAGCATGGAGCGTAGCGAGACTTGTTTCAGTTTTTCTTTGAAGTAGAATTAAAATGGGGGAGTTCATACAACGGAAGCCCAGCGCTCCACCACTAAGCTATCCCGCTATGCCACAGTCAGTGGGACATGGAGAAAGACGCGGAGATGCCGATTTACCATGCCATTACAAGTTAATCTAAGCCAAGTGAATAAAGTCATGATGGGCCCAGCTAAATTAGTTTACTTTTGACAAAAAGTCAACGTTGGTAGTGCGTAGGTTGAGCTTGTTGACGAAGATTGCGCCTGTGCTTAGCCCCCACATTGTAATATTATTACGTGTGGACACTGCAATCACTACAAATACATTTATGACTGTGTAAGGAATGCGCCTGGATGACTTTCAAAGCGGTCTTATCTTTGACACCTGTCTTTATCAGGTGAGCCTATGGACTATGTCATCATGGACGAAATATTAATAATCACTTCTGGGTGATACTGGGTGGCATAATACTGTTATTTATACATTCGATATAACTCCTGTACCAATGAAGGCTATACGTTAAAGCCCCTATAGATCTGCCCCGCGGGAGACAAACATGCATTAATCCTCTCACCAAAACGGGATTAGCTAGTCACACACCTGTTCTCGCTCCATGACTGATAGAACACTTTTGTTAAACCCCGAGTAAGCTTCTATAGTAAATCAGTTATTTGGCAATGAGTTTCAGTCACTAGGTGAAATACCAGCCCACAGTACCTTTGCACACTCCCACGGATGAACTGAGAGGCAGAGTAGCCAGTGAGTCTCCCACGCTTAGATTCTTTTGACAATACAGGCCTAATCCACACTTGCCCTCCAGATCAAACCTTCCTCCGCATGTCTCGTTGAGTGATTTGGCACAGACGTAACAGCAGTTGCAGACGTCTTTTACTTTTCCTGCGGGGCAGTCTTCTAGTTCTGGACAGTTTACTAACTCGCAACTATGACAGGTTAGACAATCGGCCAACGGAGCCAGACTGAGCAGCAGAATAACCAAGATATGATGAGCCATTAATGCCTCCATACATCCGCTTCTCACATCTTTCAGTCTCAAGAGTGGAGAAGTCTCAAAGACGATGAGTTACAATGAGTGTCTGACTACAATAGCAATACAGACAGTACAAGACGATGAATCAGTCCAGGGAAAAAAAGCATTGAAATTCATTTTCACAACAAAGAATCTCAATGATAGAGAGTAACTGTCATGGCATTGTAATCATGATTTCTAAGGCTTCCGTGACTGGCTAATGATAGGATTGTCCAATAGCGACTAACTTCAAGAAAGATTGCATCACAAACCGACTATCACCAATCTTTGATTGTATTACGGGCCACCATAACGCCTACAAAACTATGCAATCGGTCAGTGTAGCTGCATGTCAATAGGAATAGTGATCAGTTTACACTATACACTAGTGACACGAGGTTTGGCATGGCACTGACAATGCCAAGACAAGCAATGGTAAATACAGTCGCACACTATGGCCCGTTAGACTTATGACTTATGCGACTTTGCCGGTATTAGCATACCAAACGGCGCCAGGATAGTCTGTACTGTTCATAAAGCAACGATCACAGGATGAGTTGTAAAACGAGGTTTCATTATCCTGAACACGCCGATTTCTGGATGATTTCATGAGTGAGACTGTTTATAAGCCAAGGCAATGAGAGTAGAATATGAAGTGGGCCAATTTGAAAGAATAAATTCACTATTAATGACCAGTTTATTAGCTGACTGATATTCATTCACAAGCCTTCATTAATGATTTAGTTGGATTGACATGGCAAGAAAGACAATCGGCTGCCTACGCGAAATGCGAATGAGCATTACATAGAGACTACGTAACACTGCAGCAGACAGCCCACTATTGAAGCAGAGCCCGGTCAGTATTTATTACACAGCCCTCATGCCGGATTGACAATATTCACAGACTCACAGTCAATTGTAGGTCGGTTGGTGCGTTGGATTGGCATAAATTTGCCAGTAGTGGTATCCTGTCCAGGTGTCAGCAAAACGAGCAGGGCACACACTGACACAGGACACATCGATTGCATGCGTGTCTAATTCGGATACACACACTTACAACCAAAATCACAGTCTGTTCTCAAACGAACTGAGCTCCACAGTCTTCTAATCTTTAAATTTTAAACCAAACATAGCTTGCTAATGAGGTACAAAGCTACAAAGCAACGTGACAGTGAAACTCAGCTTCAGCCTTCACAGTTCACTCCTCCAGTTTGATTTTGAAACTGCCAAAAGTCACTCACTCAGGCAATAGACTTCGAGTTAAGTGAGTTTGGGGTAACAGTTGAAGGACAACTCACGGGTTTTACTGTGCTTCTGATCTGAAGACCGATGATATAGTGCCCGTAAAGTGAGTAAACTACCATCCAGATCACGGTACGAGAATCACTATACTTTCAGCAGCGAATTCCTGTAGTTGACTAGAAAAACAGAAAGTACCGCCTATCGGGAAAATGATTGGCTTCGCACCGACCTGTTTTATGAACAGTTGCATAGGTATATGATCATCAACACACATTTCAATTTGAGCCCACACTCTACAGCTGAAGGTTGAAGTTCAAATTTGCACGTGTATCTCCGTAACGCCTCAAAAGAAACTTGGATGAAGCGACAGATTCGTTGATAAAGTTCTAATTGATGCAAACATGCCAGCCTACAAACTTAATGAAAGATATTTTTTGTACCGAAATTCTGACCATTTATTATACTTTAACGGCTTCTCGCGTAAATGAGAACTACTTATTTTAATAGAGGCTGTGCACCATGATGGCTAAAGAAGACAACTCCAGAACACAAAGTGGCTGGCGATATAGCCTTTTGGTGTTGACGTTCCGTTACACGGTACTAGACGATTCGGAGGCTCTTTTGCGTTGGAGATTGTTTACATCGCAACAAGTCGAAATTCCTAACAGTACCATTTTCTCAAATTAGATCGGTGTCAAACAACATTTATTGCTCTCACACGGATATTTTTTTATCGCCGGTGACTGGTAAGGAAACCGTAATAAAAATGTACATATTCCCATTGTCAGCTCGAACTATTAAGCTAGTTTGTGAGCAGACATTGATTGAAAACTGAATGACTGACATTGGGATGATATGACAGTTGACACCGACTGTGACCGAGTGGGTCGGTGAGTGTGACCTAACTAGAGTTAGAGTTATACTTTCTTTCTGAGTACTGACATAGTCACTGAGTGATGGACAGCAACTAAAACGGTGTATGATTGAGTGAGTGAATGTGTGATCGACTTACTCGCTCACCTCAATCATGACTGAGCGAATCGTCCACTAAGAGTAAGACTACTGACTTAGCAGACTTACTTTATTTTAATGAAACTGACTCAGCCAACAAACTGCTACTGAAACAGTAGTTGGTATTTGAATAGGTATTAATTTAAACCTTCATACCTTGGTTGATTTTCGTTTAATGAGTACCTCTGGAAAGTCCCCTCTGAAAGTTAACTGTCAATTCTATAAACTGAAACCGTCTTTGTCAATCAATATGTCAAACGGCAGGCCCCACCACCTGACCTCCTTATTATTCTTGTCTAGTATATTTTCTAATTTTCATGCTTTGTTTTTAGTTAGTACCTTCAACCTGAATTCATAAATGGCAGAAGTTCACATAATAGGGCAGTTGGAAGGAGCTACAGGATTTCCAGAACACAGTCTCTTCTGTAAATGGGGCATTCATGCAGGTGAAATGGCAGTAATTATAGCTTAGTGTGATATAGTGTAAATATATGTTCCTCATAAAATTAGACTCTATCAGCTGAATAGTTTATGAGGACTGTTATTTATAGAAAAACCTTATTCTAACTCGCTGTCATTCCCACATTGTTTGCAGAAATGGACAGACAGTAAAAATGTGTTCGGTCACCCCATCATTTCTGTATTTAACTAACTCGGTGCATATTGGGGAATAGTCTTATGATCTTTATTTAACTCTTTATCAAATAATCTAATCAGATGACCAGGTTGCAAATAAAACTTGCAGATTGTCGAATTTTCGTCCCCAGAGGCAGACAAAGCAAAACTGCACAAAAGTCAATAAGAATCCTTCATAAAAACATTAAATGCTTTATATTTTATATTTTATGTGAAAATAAATTCTCGAGTAAACCTTTTGCTTAAATCTGTACTATTTAAAACGGCATTTACAGCAAACCAGGCATTGAATTGATTTTTGTTTGCATCCAATGGGAAACACTGTTCACAGTATAGAACATAAAGTATGTATAAACAGTAACTCGTAACCCGCAGGTGGTGCTTGGAAAATTATAAGTGGATTGAGAGAGGGACAGACCCAAGTGGATCTGCCACAGAATGAGTCAGCCGCTGTATGGTCACATCCTATAGATATACACTATGCTACTAAAGGATTACAAGGTAGGTCTTACTTCGTACATAACCCCGCCCCGGTCTCATCAGTGCCAGTCACAGTGTAATGGTTGCAGGTATTTTCAAAATAACCCTGTCCTGGTCAGCTTGTCTTGTGGTGGTTGAGGCTAACCATCATGAGAGGAGCTCACCTTTACAACAAGAGGCTGGCACGATCAGGGCTTAAAGGTTGGATGACGAGGCAAATTTTTTTTGGCTTATCAGAATCAGTGTGTCTCAAAGCCTACCTGAGTCGAATAAAAGTTCATACTGAGCAGGCGATGTAGTAAAAAATACGGTTAAATCTGGGAATTCTCAAATGAACTTTCATTCAGTTGAAATTTTCCCGCGTGACGTAAATTGTCACAAAAGACATCACAGCGGGTCCACGTTATTACATACGCGCGCCTGCGCGATTGGTAGCCAAAGCCCAACTTCTACAACTTTGTCACACTTTTGACTACTGGGATCGAAGTATGAGCACTAAATGGGCCCAAAAACGAAAACAAAAACCTATGAATTCACTGAGTTTAGCTTATTCCTAACGCTTAGTCTACCTCGCAATCAAAGTGAGTGATACTAACTCGGTGACCGAGTGAATTTACTCACCTTTTTCGAAAACGGTATTTCAGTCTTAGTTTGTGTTCGTTACTAATATCAAAACAAGTCCTCTTATTGTGTAAACAGGCCAGCAGTATGTTTGCAACCTAGTCCTATTCCGAGTGGCTGTCTTACGCTGTGATATGTACAGTTTTCTACTAGTTGAAGCCATGGCGTCAACTCTACCTTCAGCATGATCGCCGTAGCAGGTCACGTGCCTTCCGTGGGATTCCCGGGCAATATCGGCCAAACGTGGCTCTCTTTACGCTTGTTTTGACAGACCTGGAGCTAGTGATTCCACTCTAGATCCATTCTCAGCGCTTGTGTTCAACCTTAGGAATGTGTCAATGGTTATGAGGTGTCCCAAATATTGGGACACTCTCTGTAAACCCAGGTAGAAACCGATCAACTTTGAGTGCCTGACCATTGACTAGTCATCAAACTTGCGATATTATACGTCATATAAATGGCCGACTAGGCTCCGCCCTTCTAAAAAAGTTTTTTCAGAGGGTGCCAATTTTGCCATCTTTAGCACAGATTTAAGGGCCTTTCTGCTGTGTCTATTGCACTGTAACTTGACTCAGGTAGGTTTTGAGACATGCTGATTCTGATCAGCCAAAAAAGATTTGCCTCGTCATCCAACCTTTAAACTCGGGATCAGACGATTGAGCGAACATTCTAGCCACCAAGATATCCCTCTGACCACATTTACATACTCTTGTCAAGATCTCACAGTATAACAGCAGTTGACCGCTTGCAGGGTGGCCGAAAATACATGTACAGGTTTGGCACCAGGATGCGTTTGGTAGAAATGAGTTATATGGTTATGGGTTTGTTCACATACCTACCTCACCTGGTATACACGACCTGGAATGCCCTACATGGCGGCCCGCTGGATCATGGAGTGAACAGATTATGCAGTACTTCATAGGCGGAGGACCACAACTCAGGTAAATGATCTCAGCCGTGTTATAGCTGTGTTTGTTATATAGCGATTTTTAGTCCCATAACCTTGCCTACCTTTGGGGGACCTAAGGGCAGGGAAAGCTGTATTCCCTCCTCATCTTTCTCGCTTCCCTTCAGGAGGCTTGTGGCAGCTTGGCAGCGCCCATCTCAGCCCAGAGTGTTTTTAACCCGGGATGTATGTGAGGAGCTCATACTCACAACGGAACCCCTCATGACCAAACCTAGATTCTTGCGATCTCAAGCTCAGCACAGGAACCACTGAGCTTTCATAAGCATCTCGCATTTATGTCAGAGCAACTGATGGAGTTATCCCTCCTGGGGCTAACCAGGACTGTGGCTCATGGGCAATCATTACTGTATGGCTTGGAGTATTTAGAAAAAAATGAGTTAACCCATACACGTGGTGGTCTCAAATGTTGTCAGTTTGATAGGCAACAGCTTAAGTCAGTCTGATCCAGCTGTTGTATTATTAGGACTAAGTAGGGTTAAAATTAGAACATCTATTTAATTTATCCTCTTGAATTATTCTCATTGATCTAGTCGAGGATCACCATTTTGAGTACTTTCGGTAGCGGTACCAAGCCGCGTCTTGGTGAAATGAGTAACATTGGCTTGATAATATATATTGCAATTCCATACCTTTTGCTTAAACTTTTCTGTGAACTTTTTCTCTACATGGGGACAACGGAATAGCTCAAAAGCCAGAGCGCTTGGCTCAAGATCAAACAGTTCTGGGTATGAGCCCTAGCCATGCCGAGCACCCACTGTGAACATGCCGAGCACCCACTGTGAACATGCCGAGCACCCACTGTGAACATGAGCTAATGACATACTTCCTACCTCCTACTGCTCCCAACAAGCCTCAGGCAAACAGGACGGCCAATGGCCATAAGAAAAAACAAGAACCACAATGTATGAAAGATATATCTGGATAACCATAAGAGATTATGTGTTTGTTTCTCTTATAGGAATCCTGATGTAGTTTACTCCGGCGCTGATCGATTCAATCTGAAAACAGTAGCTATGGGTAAAGTTCATATACACGTTAGTGTTGTCACAAGGAACTTTGAGAAATATGGCGTTGAGTGCTGATTTGTAGCTAAACAGAGACCAGTTTCAATGAATCTAGCTTCCATAGAGCCTCGGCGTAGAGCCTTGGCGTATTGTTTTATCTACCCAATTTTGTATACATAGATAAGCTGTTTTTATTAGGATATGACAATCAGCGAACCTGGTTTGTTGTCAGGAGTTGTCTCATCCTGATATTTGTATTCCTGTATTATATGATCTCGTAGCTAGGAAATTGTACTTATAAAATGACAAATCACCAATTCCGTGTTGTTCCAATGATATAAACCAATCAGATAGCAGGGATCAAATGTTACAAGACATAGATTCCGCATGATGGTAATATATGTCCAACCGGGAAAACTTAACCGAGTGTAGACCAATGGTGCCTGAGCGGATAATCCCAAACAGAGCATCCACAGACGTTGTCGGGCCAGGTCAAGTTAGGGTCTATTGACAGACTATTGGGTTTGATTGGAGTATATTAGGTAGTTTTATTTTATGTGGATAACCTGGAAAACGTTCCAAAATGTTTCACAATGTTGAAAGAGTGGCAGTAGAACAAGTTCAGAGGTCAAGCATGAAATGGAATAGCACAGATTTTGCAAGCAATGAAACGCTAGACACTAAGTGCTTAAACGTTCAAAAGTCTGATGAGCTTGGTGAGTTACCTAGACTAAGAAGTGTAAATAGTTATATTTTACATGGATAACCACAGTAATTTCTCCTATGCATAGCACTTAGATTGACTAGCTGCGTCATTATACCTGGGTGCGACACCTAAATAGCAATGGCTCCTCTCAATTAACTTAAAGTTAATAGCAAGAGCCTCAAAAGTGACATATACCTTCTCGCTGATCCCAACGCTAACACAATCTGATTGGACATACCTGCAAGGTATAATACAGTGGCGAATGAGGTCATTTCTCTCAGAAGTTATATGGTAAGCTCTAAGCTGACCACTTCACAGTTTTACCATGTTTTCGTGTCACTCCAGGAGTCTGGTGACAATTTTCTATCTGCTGTCCTGCCAGATTCTAACCCAGTAAGTATTACACAGCTACTACCCAGTAAGTACTACACAGCTACTACCCAGTAAGTACTACACAGCTACTACCCAGTAAGTACTACACAGCTACTACCCAGTAAGTACTACACAGCTACTACCCAGTAGGTACTACACAGCTACTACCCAGTAAGTAGGCCTACTACACAGCTACTACCCAATAAGTACTACACAGCTACTACCCAGTAAGTACTACACAGCTACTACCCAGTAAGTAGGCCTACTACACAGCTACTACCCAATAAGTACTACACAGCTACTACCCAGCAAGTATTACACAGCTACTACACAGTAGGTACCAGTCAGTGTTTCATCACATAATAAATTGACTGTAAGAAAGTAACTGACTTTTTGTCTTGTGTGACATTCTCACTGTTATGGTGAAACTACAGGGTTAGATACTAGTTTTTACATCAGTTGTGGCTTAGTGTGAGGTATGAGGAGCGGGTCAGTATCAACACTCTATCTCAAAGTGAGACTTGTTTTTGTTTTAAGTTAGGACCAAATTGAGGAGCTCATACTCAATACGGGAGCCCACCGTGACCGACTGTTTGTATGAAAAGAGGCAGCAATATGTGGACTATGCTGGTATGCTGCATCTACTCAAACATAGACCTTCAACGCACTTGTGTATTTTTGAAAGGATAGTTTGTTCAAACTAGGTTTATACTAATC
>Ga0224501_10001656_pt1 | contig 17291 bp, 21 predicted proteins | sample SF_Oct11_sed_USG_4_FD_169105 | JGI IMG/M metagenome (GOLD analysis project Ga0224501, IMG submission 169105) | Sediment microbial communities from San Francisco Bay, California, United States - SF_Oct11_sed_USGS_8_1 | ecosystem: Environmental > Aquatic > Marine > Sediment | place: USA... | reverse complement strand
TCCCTGAAAAGATTTCCGACCGCTTCAGTTTTTCTCTTTGCCGACTTGTCAACAAAACATTTAAGAGCTATTCTCAAAGTGGAGAGGATCCCCTCATTCTTGAGCATTCCGCGAAAACCGAACTCTAGATCGCGAATCTCCGCACCAACTACGTTGAAGCCAGTCTGATCAAACAGATTCATCCAACCGAGGTGATGCTCAGCGTTGACGGCAGCCGCGCAAAGAACATCCCTTACTCTCGTAACAACGTTGTCGGTGGGAGGAGATTTCCAAGCCAATTCGACAGCTCCGACAAAACCATCAGAGCAAATCTTTCTGTGAATCGCATGTAAAACCTTGGATTTTTCCGTGAATATCAAAGCAGCTTGAAAAATTGCCCCGTCAAATGTTTGATCTTGGAATGGCAGATCCTGAATGTCGGCAAGTCTGAGAGCTACTCTCTCAAGGACGCCTTTCTTACGTGCTTTTGCATGGGCTTTCATAAGCAGAGTGTGATCGACGTCTACTCCAACAACTTTACATCCGTATTGTCGAGCTAAGAATATGCTGCTGCTTCCAGTTCCGCATCCTGCGTCGAGTATCGTCATGTCTTTTGAGATACCGCATCGTTCAGCCAGCAATTCTGTAGCGCCTAGGCCTCCTGGATGAAGCACATCTATGCCAAGTTTCTTGGACATGAACTCAAAAAAATCACATCCGCCAGGTTCACAGACGTGAGCACATTTGTCTACTTGAATTGTCTCCATTTTGATCACGATAGAAGAACATGCATTCTTTTGGGATAGCCTTTTTCCCGAAAATCATCGGGAATACCTCTTTGCGCGCACTGAAGTTATCTTGTAGATAACAGCGATGTGAAACTCAGGGTTTTCAACGGTAGAAGCCCCGTAACCGTTGTTACGACATTTTTGCGCGCGCAGCTGTTTTAGCAGTAGTTCATGTTAAGGAAAGTAAAAAAATACGAGGATTACCTCTTAGATAAGCACTCTCCTTTTTTGTCGTTTTCCCAAATAGTTTTATCGTGCAAAAGTCCAAAGCCGTAATGTTCAGAGGCGGATGATCATGAGTTATGGAAAAATCCTACGCGAAATCAAAGATGGAAGGAGAATTGTTTAGATGAGTTGGCGCGTGAAGTTGGAGAAACGACTTGCATACAAGCATAAAGAAAAGAGGCACTATAAGCATCTTGTTGCCATCCCAGAAGAAGTTCTTCGGAAAGTTGGTTGGTCGCCAGGTGAAGAATTGGAATGGGTTGTTAGCGGTAATTTTCTCGTCCTAAAATCTGTGGCTGAAGAATAAGGAAATGCGCGCGCGTAAACATCAGTCTTGTGGGATTTTCAGTATAATTCTTGATTTTATCCAAAATTTTAAGCCCAAGCCCAAACAGTATGCACGCGCGCAAAGCTTTTATTTAAATAGGTTGAAATCGTTGTGCGAGGAATCATAGAATGAATCTGGAAACAAGCAAGAACCTAGGTGGCATAGGAGCAATATTGCTTGTAATAGGATTTCTGGGATTCATTGGAACAGGCTACTCAGGCATACTCAGCCTAATCGGCCTAGTCCTAGTGTTGATAGCGATGAAAGGATTGTCAGACTACTACAAAGAGGCAGGTATATTCAATAACACACTCTATGGTTTTGTCACATCCATAATAGCAGTAGTGGCCTTCGTAGCAGTTATCGCTGTTACACTTCTTAAGACACTCGCTGATCTGGGTATCGCTGACTGGACGAACACGGCCGAATGGGTTGCAACATTTCAAGAAAACTTATTCGACATGAGTGCTCTTTTCACCTTCGTTGGAGGAATCATCTTGGCTTTCGTTGTTCTCTTTATACTGCTAGTCATCGCAGCCATTTTCTACAGGAAGTCGCTGAACATGCTTTCTTCAAAGTCTGGAGTGGGAATGTTTTCCACTGCAGGGCTGTTATTGCTAATCGGCGCTGTTTTGACTATAATCGTGATAGGTGTCATTATTATTTGGATTGCCACAATACTGCTTGCTGTCGCCTTCTTCTCGATCAAGCCAGCGACCACCCAAACAACGCCATCAACGTCGCCACCACCTCCAGTATAAATCTGCATGCAAGCGCGATTGACCTTGTAGCCGACTTAGGCTGCCCTTACCCACACACTTTTTTTAACTACTACTTCTTTTTTAGAGATAGCAACATTATAAAGAATGTATAGTGGTGACAAATTGAAATGCGCACACTAGGAGACTGAAGGCAGAGGACAAAGAATTATCTCTGTTTCCCATAAAATAGCACATGAAAAACTGGGCAAAAATTAAGTTCATATACCCCCACTATGCATAGAGTTTTAGGCAAGGAAGAAATCACCGTGAAACGCGGAATCTTCGTGGGAAGGTTTCAGCCGCCTCATAAAGGACACCTAGGGGCTATCAGAGACATCTTGAAAAAGGTTCACGAACTTGTTATAGTAGTAGGCAGTTCCCAGTACAGCCACAGACTAAACAACCCGTTTACCACCGGTGAGCGCATTACTATGATCAGAAAAGCCCTAGAAGAAGAGGGCATCCAGCCGTCGCGATACTGGGTAATTCCGGTACCGGACGCTCATCTGCACATGCTCTGGGTCCCCCAAATTGTAGGCTACTCCCCAAAATTTGAGGTGGTTTACACCAACGAGCCTTTAACCCGACGACTTTTCATCGAAGCTGGCTTCAAAGTAGAATCGGTACCTTTTATCAAACGGAAGATTTACTCAGCCACGGAAATACGGAAACGCATGTTGAATGGAGAGAATTGGGAAGATCTTGTTCCAGAGAGCGTTGCCCATTTCATTAAAGAAATCGATGGTGTAGCAAGGCTTAGAGACTTGAATAAAACAGACGTAGTGACCTAAGCTTCTGCTCGTTTACTTGCGCCCAGATTTTACAATTTGTTCAATAGCTGCGCTTAGCCATTCCAGGGTTCTTTCCATTTTTTCTTTGTGCATGGCGGGAACAATAGGGGTAAGATGTTTTTTCACGTACATACCGTAAATGAGAATTTCTCTGGGGTCGGATTCGGAGAGGGCTTCGACGAGAAGGTCCAAGATGCGTTTTCTGGTTTCGCTGTCTTCAACCGTTTTGAGGATGGTTTCAAGTTTGACTTCAATTTCTTCCTTCTCAATTGCGGGTTTTTTACGGGGTTTGTAACCTAACTCTTTGAGTTTGTCAAGAGCCATACGAGAATCATCTCCAAGTTTCCGGAATTAACTTATTTACTGTAGCCTTTCTAACTTTTTCATCAAATGTTTTTTGCGTTAGGAGGTCTAGTGCCCCTTCTGGACACCATTCCACACATTGGGGCTGATCCTCACAGAGATCACACATCATAACCGTCATTTTCTCTGGATGCACCACGATAGCGCCGTAGGGACATGCTTGTATGCACCAACCGCAGCAGTCGCACTTCTCGTCCTCTACGACTATAACGCCTGTTTCTTCAGACTGCTTTAGAGCCTCTCGGGGACACGCTGGTACGCAAGGGGCATCTTCGCAGAGTCTACACACCACGGGCAGATTAATAAGTTGATGGAAACGCAGAACTTTTATTCTGGAAAGCCGGGGGTCAAATAGTTTTTCTCTTTCCAAGGCGCATACGAGTTCGCAGACACCGCAACCAGTACATTTCTCAAAATCTGCGGCAACAAATTTTCTTTCAGTTGCTTCCATCTGTTCTGAGGCCACCATATTCATTTTCCCTCAGTCAATTCTAGAGGAAGTCATTAGAGGTTTATGAACTACTTATAAGTTTTTATTTTAGGCTAATTGTATACCAAAATATGAACCATCTTCCTAGCCAAGTTTTTACTCGTTTTTAACACCGATAGACATGTGCGATTTATAGAGATACCTTGCCCCCAGCGAAATTAGCCACCCGCTGATAACCAAAACCGTGGCTGGAAAACTTTCGACGCCCGTGTTTAGCAGGATTGTCTGAAGTAACAAGAAGACGACGGTTATAGATACAATGGATGCTAACCCAAATTTTTTTCCGTATTTTTGTGTGGTTTGAATGCTGAGAAGCCCGAAAAGAAAGACATCGCCTAATCCGAGAATAATCCGACTTTCATAGGGGAAGGTTGGTAAGATAATTGCCACGGGTAGTCCTAGCGCAATTCCCTTTTCACCTGAAGTTACCATATGCCCTGTGATTAAAACTTGTATGATATCCATAATAGTCAGTAAGGCAACGAAGGCAGCAGTCGTTTTCCACGTAAATAAACTTCCCATGTAAAACGAGATGCAGATGGCGAAGATTATGGCAAAAAAATTTAACAAGTATGGTATGTACGGCGGTAGGTATGCATTCCATAAGTACGTATCCTTATACATAATATACAAGGCAATGAATAAAGCAGGCGTTAAAACCGCTAGATACCATTTTGGCGCAAGCAAATACGTGAACAAGAACAGAATCGTAGAGTAAGCGAAGAGGAAGAAAACCATCATAGCTCTTTCGGGAACAAACACGAGAATAGTTACCAGGACACCTATCCCCGTTACCAATAAAACAACGTGTCCGATCCGGAATTCGTGCCCTCCAAGAAGGGAATCCATCTTCTTTTCCAACTTGGCATAGAGAAAGACTATGGCTACTGCGATTAGAAAGAGAACCGACGGAAGCAAGATATCTAGTATCATGCCTTCACCTATGCTGACCCCGTAAAATTTGTTTTGCGGTAGATACAGTTCGAGAAAACTCTAACACGGTACGTATATATACGCTTAGGAATTACTCGTATGAAGTAAGATGGTTTAGGAATGAGAACTCTGCTCAAACCAACACCGACCACTTTCTTGATTATAGCAAATCTACTGGTTTACATCTACACTTCAGTTGTCGGTGGCAACTTCATAAGAACAAGCGATAGTGCTCTCGAGCGGTGGGGGCAATTCAATCTTTACGTTATGAACGGTTGGTACTGGCAACTTTTGACCTCCATCTTCGTCCATGTGGACATAATTCACCTTTTACTTAACATGTTTTTCCTTCTCATATTCGGTTTTAGAGCCGAGGGACTCTTCAGTCCAGAAGAATATTTCTTCATCTACTTTCTGTCTGGACTTTCTGGCAACTTGCTAACTCTGCTACTAATGCATCCTTTGACGCTTTCCGCTGGGGCTTCAGGAGCAATATTTGGAATCTTTGGCGCATGTGTCATATACCTGAGAAAAACATTTGGTCAGTCTATTGTGGGAGCGTTATTGTTTTCATTTTTGCTGTTGGTGATGACCGCTGGCAGGGGAGTTAATATTTTCGCGCACTTCGGCGGACTTGCAGCTGGACTGATAATCGGCTACGCTTTGGCTAAAAGCCGTAAAATCATATTTTAGACAAAGATGGGAGGGGTCAAAATTTTGAACTCTGAACAGTTGTTTAAGACCAAAATAGTGGATCTGATTCTTTCAAAAAAACCGGGAGATGCCCTTAAGGCTCTCAGCCAGTACTACAATGTTATAACACCTGAATTAAAAGTGGGCATGCCGAAGGGGCACAGAAAAAACGTTGGATGCTACATCGCCAAAAAAAGGACTATTTACGTATCAAACCTGAATGAACTACATAACCCCTATGTGATCCTCCACGAGTTCTATCATCATCTAAGAACATACAACATAAAACATAGAGGAACAGAGAAGCATGCCGAAAGATTTGCTAAAGATTACATTGAAACGTATAAAATAGCATCCGCTCAAGAATAGATTCTCAGATAGTTTAGTGAGAGGGTGCCGAAGAGACACGAAGAGGATCCCCAATTTTCGCCTTGAGCATCCGAGAAGCACTCCCTTGATTTACGGATACCTCAAGAAAATCGCTGCTGCCAATTATGGCCAACGGAGTTTTAGCCGCAACCTCGCCATAAGCTGAACAAAGTTTTAACGTCAACGTCTTACTGTTAAGCTTAACACGAAGAGAACAACCTTCATATATGTCCATTTTTTCGAGGTTCTCCGCTGAAATGTTACTGACAATGTTCCCAAAATCGTCTATATGCAGAACCTCTCCCAACAGTTCACCCTTTCTCACATGTGCTTTCGCGAATTCGGGAAACGCATAGTCTTGAATTTCTGGTCCAAACTCAGATGGAGGTCTTCCTCTTGCTAAATGAGCGGCTACTGGAGCGAAAATGTCTCTTCCATGAAAGGTTCTTGAGACTCGGGGAAGCATGTATTGCGGGTTGTTAACATGGTAAACATGACTTATGCCTTCCTTCTGAGCAGCCAGCATGAGGAGGCCATTATCGGGTCCCACATAGAAGTTGCGCTTGGTTTCAACGATTATGGGGCGTCTTTTGGTTCCGACACCGGGATCTACGACCGCCACATGGATGGTGCCTGCAGGAAAGTGTGGGGTAGCCGAGGCGAGGACAAAGGCGCCCATGCGTATGTTGAACTTTTCAATTTCGTGAGTTATGTCTACGATGCGTGCTTGCGGATGAATGGAGAGGATTACGGCTTTCATTTCCGCAACGTAGGGATCTTTCAAACCGAAATCAGAAAGCAGAGTTATGATGGACACGATTGCTTCATCTACTATTTTCAATCATAAAAAGACGGGGGTTATTTCAAGTTTTTTAAGAATGTTTCTTGTGCCGCAGCGACTCCGGCCCCACTTTCACATTTGAATCCAAGCTCTTTCAAAACAAGGCTGGTCATAGCTAGCACAAGCAATATTTCTCTCTCGGCTATGATATTCATGTGTGCCACTCGAAAGATTTTTCCTTTAAGATGAGACTGTCCTCCGGCAACTAGAATTCCGTGTTTCTGCATAGCTTTGCGGAATGCACCGTCGTCAACTCCATCTGGATATCTTGCAGCGGTTATGGTGTTGGATTCGTATCCTTTTTCAGCGAGGAGTTGCAGACCAAGGACTTCTATTCCGCTTCTTAAGGCTTTAGCCATAAGCCTGTGCCTTTTCACTCTGTTTTCGTAACCTTCTTCAAGGATCATTTTGAGGGCTTCGTGGAGTCCATAGATCAACGATATGGCTGAGGTGTATGGCGGTTCTGAACTTTTTTCGAAGGATTTCTTGTAGGCGGGGAGGTTAAGATAGTATGAGGGGATGTTTTCTCTTTTGTTGATTATTTCCCATGCTTTGGGGCCTACCATTATCATTCCTAGGCCTGGTGAACATCCTAAGCATTTCTGAGAACCTGCAATCAGAATGTCGACGCCCCACTTGTCCGGATAGACGTAGTCGCCTCCAACCGATGTGATGCCGTCAACTATGAGTATCTTATCCTGTTCCTTTGTTATCTTGGCGATTTTTTGAAGTGGGTTAATAACGGCTGTGGATGTCTCGTTGTGGCATATTGCTACGAATTTTATGTCTGGTTCTTTATCTAAGGCTTCGGAAACTATTTCGGGTTTGATCGCCTTTCCCCATTCAACTTCTAAAGGAACAGGCTTGCCTCCAAAGGTTTCTGTTAGTTCTACCCACCGCTCACTGAACTTTCCATTTATCAAGGTTAGCACCTTATCTCCTGGAGAGACGCAGTTGGCGATCGCAGCTTCCATGGCGGCTGTTCCGGAGCCAGTGATGATGAAGACGTCGTTTTCTGTCTGCATCACTTCCTTCATCATAGAGACGCATTCTCCGAAAGTTTTCCTATATTCTGGCGTTCGATGATGAAACACAACCCTAGACATGGCTTGATAAACCCGAGGATGGAGCGGAACTGGTCCGGGCGTCATGAGCAGAATGTTCTCTTCATCATACACCAATCTAGCTTCCCCTAAGGTAAATGGTAAAGTTAACCATGTTTAATAACTATTCTCCGGAAAGCTATACCTAAAGCGAGGCGCTTCCTTGCGGCTAAACGAACTGGTCCCCCTGGAAAGGCTTCATGAAGATAGATACCGTCAGATTTTATGCTATCCAAAATATGATTCGAAGGAAATGAAAAAGCGCCTCAAAGAATTAAAAAAACTCGGAGTTAAAGCCGTGGAGTTCACCGGAGCCAAAATGGCATTTGACATGCCGGTATTGGGGAAGGGTTGCGTAGGCATTGTTGTTGCAGTCCACACTGACGCAGGGAAATGCGCGTTGAAAATTCGTAGAGTAGACGCTGACCGGGCTGGGATGCAACACGAAGCAGAGATGCTCAGGAGAGCAAACGCCATCCATGTTGGACCGAGACTGCTCAACGTCACCGACAACTTTCTCCTCATGGAGTTTATCGAAGGAACGCTTCTCCCCCAATGGGTTGAAGCCCTAAGGGGAAGGGGAACAAGGTCTAGAATTCGTCGGGTCTTGCGAGCTGTTTTGGAGCAATGTTATAGGCTGGATGAAGCTGGCTTGGATCATGGAGAGCTGAGTAGAGCGCCGAAACACATAATCATAGGCGCGAATGATCGCCCCTACTTGGTGGATTTTGAAACCGCCAGTATCAACCGGAGAGTCTCAAACGTAACATCAATCTGCCAGTATCTTTTCATAGGAAGCCAAACTGCAAAGAGAATAAAGAGGAAACTAGGCAAAGTTGACGAAAAAGAACTGATAAACGCCCTAAGAAATTATAAGCGCGAGCGTGCTCAAGAGAAAATCAAGAAAATTCTGGACATATGTAGACTTCATAGAGTTTAGAGATGTTTGATGAGGATTTAAGTTTTGAATCTAATTCTGAATCTAAAATAAAGATTGCTAATTCTGAACACATAAATTTGCAACACAAAGAGTCGTTTTGAGAGGGCCTACTGTGGAAACCGATGTAATAACGGCTAGAGGTAGAAGTTCTTTTGTAAACGGTCTCGCAATAGGATTTGGTTCAGGTTTTCTTGCAACCTTTGCCATTTTGTGGATATCCGTATTCTTCAGCTCCCAGCTCAGTCCAGGGATAAGCTACGAGCAAATGATTTCAGTCTTTATCTATCCGTTGCTCTTCCTCTTAGGGACAGGAATAGTGCTTTTGACAGCTGGAATAGTCAGGGAATACGTGTCGCCTTTCTGATTTATGGGCAAGTGGCGCGCGCAACCATTAGAAGTTGCTAAATTCAAGAAAAGTAGAAAAATATTAGGAGAACCAAAAGAGTTAGTCAGGGTACAGGAGAGATGCCTGTATGACCGCAGAAGGAGATAAGCCAGATCTTTATCTGAAACCTACTTTTGCAATCGATTCCGATTCAGAAGTAGTAAAAGAGAAAGCTACTTTACTTACAGAAAAATACACCTCTCAAAAAGACAAAGCGAAAGCGCTGTTTTACTTTGTGAGAGATGAAATAAAGTACATCCCATACCCTCCCTTTTCGATTGAAGGTTATCGTGCAAGCAAAACACTACAAAGACGGGAAGGTTATTGTGTTCAGAAGGCTGTGCTTTTGGCATCCCTTGCTAGAGCGGTTGGCATACCGTCCAGATTAGGATTTGCGGATATAAGAAATCATCTTGCTCCCAAGGATCTTGTAGACCTGATGGGAACAAACTTGTTTGTTTATCATGGCTATTCCGAGCTCTGGCTCAATAATAGGTGGGTAAAAGCAACACCTGCTTTCGACATAAGGATGTGCAATAAATTTGACCTAAAACCAGTTGAGTTTGACGGCCTTACGGATGCTGTTTTTCATGAGAGAAACAAGAATGGAGAGCTCCACATAGAGTATGTAAAGTATCATGGGGCATATGTAGATCTTCCATTCAAGGAGATTATGCGAGCCTTTATCGATGAATATCCAATCGCAAGCAAAAAAGTAAAACAACTTGAACAATCATAGTATTGCGCACGCGCTCAGAAAACTGAGAATCCCCAACTCTAAAGTTGCATCATCACTTCATGAAGTTAATGCCCGTTCTAGGAATGGACCATTGCATATTGCGTAAGTGCTGCCAACGATTTGGCCGCCTCCTCAGGATAGGCGTATGTAGGTATTCCCGCTTTAGCCGAAGCGCTTGGTTCGGTTTCTACGGTCCAGTAAGGAGTCAACACAACCATAACGGGCTTTTCGATCTCTCTAACAGACTTTTCTATGAACTCATCGTAAATGCCGCTGGCGCCTGTGACAACAATCATGGAATCTATTTTATCGTCAGAGTCAAGTATTTTCATGCACTCCGGATAAAATTGAGGGTTCTCGACGGCTGTCATGGTTAAGTCTACGGGATTTAGGGTGGAAGAGTATTGGGGCAAAAACTTCTTAAGTTCCTTGCAAGTTTTTTCGGATAATCTTGGCACGTTTAAACCGGCTCTCTCACAAGCGTCTGCAGTAGCCACAGCGAAGCCCCCCGGACTAGAAATTATCCCAACCTTATTCCCTTTAGGTTTCTTGCAGAGAGAGAAAGCTACCGTGAGATCGATGAGTTCCTTGCTTGAAAATGCTTGAACAATTTGTGCCTGATGAAAAACAGCACCATAAATTCCCTCCTTACCAGCTAAACTTCCTGTGTGAGAAAAAGCCGCTCTGGAACCGGCTTTCGTCAAGCCAACCTTCCAAATTACTATGGGTTTCTCAGGTGTTATTGCTTTGCTAACTTTCAGGAAATTTTTCCCATCTTTCACGCCCTCTAGATACATTGTTATGACTTTTGTATCTTCATCTTCTCCTAGATATTCGAGAAAATCTATGGTTGTGAAATCAGCCTCGTTGCCACTGCTAATAACCGTGCTGAATCGCACTCCCCGCAGTGCGCATTTATGAATGTAAAATCCACAGAACCAGCCGCTCTGGCTAGTCATTCCAACGTTTCCTTTTTCATTCAAAATTGCCCTTATTTCTGCAGGTTGAGGTAGCTCAGGCATTGTACTCATTGAAGATCGATGGAAGCCTACGCAGTTGGGACCTATGATTCCCATGCCCGTGGAGGAGGCTATTCGCCTAACCTCCTCTTCTCGTTCTATTCCCTTCTTGGTTCCTAGCTCCTTAAAGCCTGCTGAATTGATGATGGCTCCTTTAACGCCTTTTTCAGCACATTCTCTAAGTATTGGTATGACTTTTGCTGCCCGAACGGCGATGAAGGCTAGGTCAATGGGTTCATGGACTGATTTGATGTTCGGGTACGCTTTTATGCCGTCTATCTCCCTTGCTGAGGGATTTATAGGATAAATTTTGCCTTCAAACCCAGATTCTATCAATCCCATTAGCGTTAGGTGGCTGGGATGCCCTATACGTCTTGATGCTCCAATGATGGCTACAGAATGGGCATTGAAGATTTGTTTAAGTAATTGTGTGCGAGACATGATTTCTACACTTCGTTGGCTTTATGAGAGTTTATTATTTTTCAGTTCCAGAACTTTTCTTTTTCGAATGGTTGTGTTAGTTTGAGGCGCTTTGTCTTCTTCTACCTATAACGCTCAAGAGGAAGTTTTGCTGGTTAAGAGTAATGGCGTGTCTTCTATTCTTCGTTCCAAGAACACTTCAGTTCAGGCTTAGGTGATATATAGATGCCTTCTGTTGTAAAGTGTCTAAATCAATACTGGCTAGACACTGCACAGGCTATAGTCCAGAAAGATTGAAGAGAATGTACGATAAAACTGGGTTAAAATACCCGGCTAATTCCCCTATTTTTAGGATGGCTCTCCCTGCTACCTGTAGGAGATTCTCTTCAGTTCTTTGAGTTGTTCCAGAAAATCCTTTTCTTCAACTTTTCTCAACTTGAGTTCAGAGCTTTCATTGAAAAGCGTTTCCAGTACCACTAGGGCTCCTGAGTCGCCAAGATATTTTTCCAGTCCTTCAGTGAAGATTTCTAGTTCGTTTATAATATCTTCTCGCTTAAGTGCGTGTTTTTCCTCAAGATGCTTGTATATGAATAGAGTAGCAGTTTCTCCAAAAATCTGTTTAAGCACCTTGTCTACAATTTTGAACAATCTTTCAGATTTCTTCTTTCGTTTCAAAGCTCTTTTCTGCCAATTCGACACAGTTTTTGATTTCATAGTTCAACATGAAAAGTATTCCTGATGATCCAGTAAAACGTTATGGATTCAAAATGTGGATTGAGATTAGTTACTAGAGGGTTCAAATTCGAATGCGTAACAACCAGTAGCTAGCTAACTTCATAAGCATTTAGCTGGTTCTTTGTTTATCCATGGACCACTAGGATGCTTTTACGGTTTTCTCCAAAGAAGCCAAAGAGAAATCCTTTGTCACTCTTTCCCCATTTCGTAAACTAAGGATGAATGATCGGATGTCCACGTCATGTTCTGCCCAATAGGTACGTAGTTCTGTTAAGAATTTTTGATAGTCCGTATAGTTTTTGTGCACTGAAACGATCATTTTGTCCATTCCCATGCCCAGCCCTGCGCTGGCAAAAACTATTTCATCGTGTTTCTCAGCCCAATCTCGTTCTTTATCCCTGAGGCTTTCTGGGCTCTCACTCGCGAATGTTTTCATGTTGGTGAAGGTTAATGCTGCTATTTCGTATCCAATTTTGTCTAGGCTGGGAATAGCGGTGAATTGTCTTATCAACCCTGTCTCAACGAGTTTCGCTCTTTTCCTAGTTATGGTTGGCTGTGACACTCCCACAATTTTGGCTATTTCTCTGTCGCTTCTCTTGCAGTTCTTCACGAACTCGAACAAGAGTTTGAGATCCGTTTTTTTGATGGCTGTCTTCATGCTTTATCCCTCCTGTTTAGCAAAGCCAAAAAAACAATATGCATATATTTAAACCTATTGTTAGATAGAATGTATGATTCTTGATGCAACATTGATCTTCCCTTGACAATACAATATGGTGGACAGCATTGATACCAACTATATTTTGACCGATTCTTTGGTCTCTTGTAAGAGATAATTGACACAACATAGTGTGTTTTTTCGACAGGCTATTTACTGCTAGATTTGCTGGCACACATAATCTTCGTTATTGCCGAGAGAGCAAAGATAGTACTTTCTTTTTGTATTGTTTTTCCACATTTCTTGCATCTAGAAACCTGTGGAGGCTCCCACTTAAGTGCGTGCGGAAGAGTTCAAGAGACCTATGCACAAAAATACGCAAAATAGTGATGCACCAAAGAAACTTAATTCAAGCTTAGATTTAAAAACTAGGAATACAAAGTTTGTTGATGCCTGTTGGGGTCGTGGTCTAGTTTGGTCTAAGATTCGCGCCTGGGGCGTGCGAGGTCCGGGGTTCAAATCCCCGCGACCCCACCAAAATGAGCTGGTTTGAAGCAGATTATGGGTTTTTCACGTCTAGTGAAGTTGGTATTCAGATTTAGGTTGCGCGCGCGCCTTTTTTTTCAGTTTTTTTGCCAAGGTTTCAGAAAATAGGAAAATCTGTATGTATATTGTGCTACACTCGGGATGCGTTGTATTAAGGTGTTGAACCATTCAGTCCCCTGGTCAGCTTTCCATTCAAAAATTGAGGGCTCCGTTCGTTTCGACAGAAGAAGTGGAACAGCGCCCAAATAACATAACCGTTTTATCTGTACTTTCGTTTTTGCAGCATTACAAGAACGGAATGGTAAAAAAGAAAAGAGGAAGATTATTCGTTTTCTGAAGCTTTGGTCTTTTCAGCAGGTTTTTCCTTTTGTGGTTTTTTGTTGGGGAAAGTAGGTACCGCGTACACGTCGACTACTCCAGGAGTCTGTGCTATCTTTTTGTGCACGAAGTCTACGGCTTTGGCAGGGTTTTCGGCGTCAAACCACATGGCTACGTCCCAAGTTCCGAAAACGTTCATTAGGTAGTGCAGGTCTAGCCCTGGACCAGGTTTCTCGGGAAGATCCCTTAAAGCGTCCATCGTGTCGACTAATTTCGCTGGATTCAATTTCAGCAAAACCAGATATTCTGTCACTCTATTTCCACCTCCAATTCATCTTCTAAACCATGGTGAATCAATGTGGAGAAAATCTTTTAACTCTTGTGAACTGACAATAAAGATCACAAAGACATATTAAAGATCATAATCCAATAGGTCAAAATCTTGATAACTCGAGACCCAAAACACATGCCAGTAACGATGACTAGATACAGGCTAAGCCCTGTTGCTTGAAGTATCAAGTTTGGAGCCGCCCAGAACCAACTTGCAGCACCGTTAAAATGAGCCCCAGCTAAAAACCATGCAAGAATTACAGCAACCAAAGGTTCTACTATTCTTGTCAACCTTGGGGGGCAAACTATTAGGTGAGAGTCAAAACATAGAATCTGGTAGATTGGAAAATTGATAAGGAAAACAAACATCGTCAAACTCTTAGCAACGCCATAGTTTTCTAAGAATATGCGCGCATAGGGATTAGCCTCTTCCTGAGGCATGGTGCAAAAGCCCAGCGTCGCAAAGTAGTCCAGCAGAATGAAAACGAACAGACGCAAATTCTTCTTAGTGATTGGTTATTTTTGGAACCAAACATTTCCAAAAATAGAAAGCCTCACCATTTGTTCTCCCCTTCCCCGTACGCTTTATATCTTTCTGTCTAACCATCCACAAGAGGGACCTGGAAAACTAAACAAGCCTTATTCTAATGTCTGCACGTATCTTAAATACGTATTTTGAATTCAGAAGCATAAAATATAGGACAAAGCCTAATTCAGGCACTAAATCTGAATTCGATTCGAATCGAAACTAAGGCTGTGAGTGCCCGTGGAAATACTGAAAGAAAAGCCTGAGTATCCTGTGAGTCCATACGACAAAGATGCGCGTGTGAGGAAGCTTCTTAGGAGAGACAAGGAACCCCTCAGATCTCTTGGGATCATTGAGGACGCGCTTGTCAAGTTCGAACTTTCAAAGAACGAAATCAAGGTTTACATTTATCTTGCGAGATCGGGAATGCGTAAAGCACGGGAGATTTCAGATGCTCTCTCTCTTCATAGAACCGAAACGTATAGGATTTTGCGGGATCTGGGTAAGAGGGGACTCATATCCTCTGTTTTGGAGAAGCCGTTGAAGTTTATGGCTACTCCCTTCGAGGAAACCCTTGGCATCCTTATAAAAGCCAAAAAACTGAAGATAGAATTTCTGGAGAGAAAGAAGAAAAATCTCATCGAAATCTGGTATTCCATTCCTCATCCAAAGGTGGAACCTGAAAATAAGGAGGTCTTCCAGATACTGGAGGGTGAAGAACAGATAATTATAAAGGCCAATGAAATTCTGGAGAAAACTAGGGAAGTGATCTACGTGCTTGCGCCTGATTTAGAGCTTCTGCGTCTCTACCATTCAGGCTTTACAGATAGCCTTGAGAGATTCTCGAAGAAGAACGGGAAAGTCAGACTTTTGACCAATTGTTCGCCAAAAAGTCGCTTCATTGGCGAGAAAATGAAATTAACTGATGTAAGGTACCTGTTTTCAGATGTTGAGAACCTCCCAAGTTTCATAATATCCGATCATGAGCAGCTTCTGTTTTCCATAAAAAACGGCAATGATGTAAATGATCCGGGAAGAAAAAGAAAAGGAAAAGTTTCTTCTCTTTGGACGAATTATGAAGCTTTTATTAGAGCCTTGAAAACGCTTTTTTTAGTTTTGTGGGACACTAAAACCTTATAGTCTGCTAGGCAAAAGAGGAAAGTTTCATTCATTGTCCGGAGTTTCGTTCTTCTTAGTGGTCTCATTTTTTGGGTGGCTTCCCGTCGTGGCCGAAGTTTTCTGAACCAATAATCATCACAAAGCCATATCAACAGTTTTGCGCGTGCATTCACACAAGGATGCGTGTCCTGGGAGGAAAAGGTTGAACAAAATAATCGTGGCTTTAATTGTGTTCTAAGCTTGAATATTATCTGCAAAAATGCCTTGATCTTTATTAAGAAATATCTAGCATTAGTGAATTTTGTGTGAATGTTCTAGGAGTAATCAACCTGAAGTCTTGCGCAGTCAACCAAAAACTCGTTGGTACCTGGTTGACGGTAGGATACAAAGTATATTCTGGCTCCATCAATTTTTGCCCAGCTGTTGAGTTGGGTAGATGCTGTCCAATTAACCCAATTCCATGAGGTAGGTACTTCCTTAAGGCCCAAAGATGCCCATAGGGAACCGTTCCAAACAAAGACTTCAAGGCTGTCGCCTGCTCGGCTTTGTGTGACGTAAAGTTGAACTGTAACATTGTCAATTGTTTCTGTAGATTTCCCTGAATCTGTGAAGTCGAAGTTTCCCGCTTCTTTGTTCGTTGCTTTTACAGACAAGTAGTTTATATCATAATCGATAGCATCAAGATAAGGATTCGTTCCAATCCTCTTCCAGTCAGTCCTGGCCCCGTCATAGCCATTGACATAAAGCCATATTGAACCACTAGTCGATGACGGCGTTATTACAACTGTGGCAGTGTATGAAACTAAAGAAGAAACGGCTATGGGCAATAACATAAAAAGAAATACGGCGAGGGATGTGGCTGCAATTGTTTCTTTTTTTTTCTTGGGTCCTGTGTGAACGGCTTTCTTTTTTTCCTTCTTTTTGATCCCTATTTTATGACTATTCTTAGTGACGCTTCTGAGGGCTAGAAAGTCGTTGATCAGCATTGCTCCGAAAATCATGGCAGTGAAACCTCCATATGCACAAATGTAGCGAGCATAATATCCTAATAAGTAGTTAAGCCCTGTTCTCTCAACCCATTGGAATAGAGCCAAGTTACTGGCTAAGAGACCGACAACTAGCGTAATCAATCCCAAAATGAGCTTTACTCTTAGTTGTATGATTTCGTTCTTCACCTTTTCTCTCTCGAAGAGGATGTGATTTTTCTAGAACGAGTTTTGCGGCAATGGCGTGTACTCGAAGGTTGCTGTTATCTGAGTTGTCTCATCGGTAAGATCGTATGAGTAGACTACTTTCAACAAGTAGTATGTTGTTTCCAATGTACCTTGGTGGATATAACCAAAGTCTCCAGATGTTAAACCGTCTATGTAGGATTTGGTGCTCGATCCAGTAGCAGCATCGTATAAGGTTTCAGCGTCCCAAGCTGAACCGTTCCAATGTATCACTGTGATTTGAAATTTTGAAAATTTGCTACTGTTAACTGCAGACGTCAGCTCAATCCTGACCGCACAAACTTTGTACGCGTCTGTCACAGCTTTGAAGGCATATGTTTCGGTGTCACTTGAATTGAATGTCGGTTCTGAAGAACCCGCTGGACTACCTGAACCTGGAAGATATCTTGTTTCATTCACATCATTCGTGTAGACCATCCAAGAGGCTGATGTAGCTCCCACCGTGAATTGCTGTGTTGGAGTTATAGTCACATTTGCGGTATAAGTCACCAAAGCCAAGGCAATCATTGTCAAAGAAACAAGGCTTAGAAAGCCCTTTACTCCTAGTATTGCCCTAAATTTTTTGGCATGATTCATTTTCTATGCTTCCTATTTAGAGTTCGAGTTTGGATTTCGAATGCAACAGTTAAATAATTTGAGAATTCACAATTCTTATTTCGA
>Ga0224501_10001655_pt1 | contig 17294 bp, 15 predicted proteins | sample SF_Oct11_sed_USG_4_FD_169105 | JGI IMG/M metagenome (GOLD analysis project Ga0224501, IMG submission 169105) | Sediment microbial communities from San Francisco Bay, California, United States - SF_Oct11_sed_USGS_8_1 | ecosystem: Environmental > Aquatic > Marine > Sediment | place: USA... | reverse complement strand
CCGTCAAACTACCTGCCGGGTCAACGATCATGTATCTGAATGAGATGCCCACATCAATAGAACCAGAGAATGGGAAGATCGTTTTGTCGTTGTTCCCCGGCGAGTGGGAGGTAAGCTATGTGTTGCCTATAGTTCCACCAGCAGAGTTCACAGTTAGCGGTCTTGAAGTCAGTCCAACTGAGGTTGAGGTCGGTGAAGAAGTAACGATCTCGGCTACCGTAACCAACACAGGAGAAGGAGAAGGCTTCTACACCGTTGTCCTGAAGATCAACGAAGTTTCAGAGGATGACGAGACGGTTCTTCTTGCTGGTGGTGCTTCCGCAAGGGTAGGATTCAAAGTAGTAAGAGAAGGTGCTGGCACGTACAGCGTCGAAGTGGACGGGTCAAAGGGCACTTTTACGGTAAAGGAAGTGGCGCCTCCGCCTGCTCCGATTCCAATGGAATATATGATTGCTGCCGTTGCACTCGTGATTACCGGCGGCAGCGGATTCCTACTCCTGACTAGAAGAGCACCCACGGCTGGTAAGATACTGAAAGATCACCCTGAACTGAGACAGGAAGACAGAGAGGTGATACAGTTCATAGCTGAAAGGGGAGGGAAAGTCCTAGAGGCTGAAATAAGGGAAAGATTTCCGGGTCTACCAAGGACGACCGCCTGGAGACTGATCAGAAGACTGGAGAAAATGGAGATAGTGATAGTAAAGAAGATCGGACTGCAAAATCAGATTGAACTGAAAAAATGATGGGGAAATGAAAGTTAGATTGGCTTGAACGAGAGATCTATCGCATCAGAAGGGGTATGGCGATCGTTGAGATGAGGGACCTCACTGTCCTCTACTCTTGACATCTCAGCTTCCTGATTGACTCTTGTGAGGCAATACTTCCTTTTCAATAACGCTGCTTCCCTCATCTCAGCTATTCGTTCCCTTTCTGCTATGTCTTCAACTTCCCAGTCCCTCACGTCGAGGAAAGCCTCAATCTCACCGAAGAGTTCGGCTGCTTTTTCGAACGCTCGCATAGCATCGTGAAGTCTGCCTTTCTTGCTCAAGGATTCAGCTCTTGCCATGAGGGATTCGGCAAGATCGTCAGGTATGAGATACTCCCATATGCTTGGTTCTTTCGGCTTTTCAATGACCTCCATAATCATAACCTTCCCATTTCAACCTCTATGCCAGCGTCAGCCAAAGTACCACGAATAGAGCCATGAATATGATCACAAAGAAATTGAGGAATATGTCTTGAACTCCTGTTCCTTCTCTCGCCTTCATCACTCTCCACCTTTCCTTTGCTCGGCCAAGCCGCGATGAACTTGCTTCAGCTTCTCTCTGGCTGCCTTGATATGTTCGATGGCGCCTCTGTTGTTTTTCTCTGCCCTCTCACTTCTAGCGCTCGCAATCCCTTCTTCCGCAGAGCCTAGCAGTTCTAAGAGATCATCTATGTCGATGTCTTGTTCCTTTGCTTGCTCCAGCATCTCTCTTGTTCTTTCAATAGAATTCCTGATTCCCATCAGGAAACTCTCAATTCTCCAGCCGTTTGTCCATTCTGCGAGGCTTTTCAAAGCAGTGAAGGCATCTGAGATATTCTCTCTAGCTTCTGTGAGATTCCCTTCAGCCCATCCTATATTGCTGTATAGGGTTATGGCTTCATAAGCTTCGGTCAGATTCCCATCAGCATATGTTAGGTTTGCATTGATCCATGCAAGGATGATCTCTCTGGGGTCGTCTGGTTCGGTAATAGGGTTAAGCTCGAAGTACGTATTGTTAGCATCTTTTATTCTGGCTATCGTCTCATTGGCTCGATCAATGGCCACGAGCAATCCCTCAGCTTTCTCTTCTTCACCTCGCTCAAGCGTCAGTCTCTCAGCCTCTATATACATATTCAGCATCCTGTAAACCTCTCTGTAAGCCTTCATTGCGTCCTTGTAGTTTCCAGCTCCAAATTCACCATCGGCGGCTTCAAGGGCTGCGTTTATGTCTCCAAAGTCCTCTTCTAGCTCTTCCTCTTCGAGAAAGCCTGGCCAGCTCTTTGCTGGGTCAAAAGTGTCCGCTATGAAAGCTCCTAGTTCATCAACCTTTCCGCGGGCTTGCTCAGCGAAAGTCCTGAACTTTTCATCCTGATCTTTAGCAAGGTTTGCAGATATAGGCACCAGAGTGAGCACAATCAGAGTCAAAAGCGCAATTCCGCTGTACTTAATCCCGAATTTGTTCCCCTGCATTTCCGATCGCCAAAGAATATCGTAGTGAATGCTTAATTTAAGGGACACTGTGAAGAACCTGTTTCACAGGCTGAAATGGTCGTTTCAAGGTCAAGAATGACTTAGAAATCCTAACAAGTGCCGAAACATGGTCTTTTCAACTCCCAGGCGCCATTTCTTGATGTTGTTGCAGAAAGCTGTGCTCTGCTCTAAGCAAATGCCATGTCTGAAGGTGTTACACTCTACTGTTCTCGTCCAAGTTCAGGACATGAGAAGGAAAAGAGTAGATTGCTCCCCTAATTTGCTCTGTTCTTGACAAAACAGGATTTGGAATGAGGATGAATACTCAGCACGTTTTGGTGCTTGGGTATTTTCTGTACTTCTTCGCCGTTCTAAAGAGAAATTTGGCTTTGTTTCCTGGGATTCCCGGGTGTATGCTGTGGTCTGATGCAAAGATGTACCCGCCTCCCGGAGCCCCGGTTTCCATGCATTCCTTTATCTGGCCGGTTATTTCCTCATAGCTACCCAGAGGTAGAAGGACCGAAGCGTCGACATTTCCTATCAGGCAAATCCTGTCGCCATATCTTGATTTCACTTCTCCAATATCCATTTTCGCTTTTCTTTCCAAAGGATGGAGGCCGTCGATTCCTAACTCCAGTAGGTCGTCCATTATCGGGTTCAGGTTTCCATCACAGTGTAGCAGGATTCTGGCTCCCCTTTTCTTAAGTTCGTCACAAAGCCTCTTCAAATATGGTATCACCCTGTCTCTGAGCATCTTCGGCGCCATAAAAGGTCCATGTATGTCTCCCAGGTCTTCATTCAGAAATATGATCTCTATGCCCGCGTCTAAGTACTGCTTTCCTATCTCTAGACAGTACCAAGTCTGTAGATCAAGAAGCCTATCTGCAAACACGGGATCAGCAATGACGTACTTTAGGACAGTGTCAAAGCCTGTTAAGAAGCCGGCTGCGGTTAGAGGTCCTCCTATGGGAAATGAAGCTGCCACAGCCATCTCATCTCCCACAATCTTGAGAATGGTTTCAAGATCCTTTAACCTTCCGGAAGCGTAGGGATCCGGCATCTGATATTGTTCTAGATCTTCTGGACCTTTGATTGGGCCTTCGAGATACCATGGTAGAGTCTTCAACTCTTGAGTGATTCGGTATTTGATTCCCCATTCGTCAACCTCAATGTCTGGAGCTATGCGACGATTCTTCCAGCCTTCAGGTGGACCTGCTCCAGCACAGATCATGTCCAAGTCCAATGCCTTATGTCCTTCAACTATGATTTCCGGAGTGAGAGTGGATATCTTCCTGCCTAGGATCTTCTCGAAAGATCTGGTTTCATAGAGGAAATCGAAGAATGGGACCATGTCAGGCTCCTCTAGATCTATTGCCTCCAGAATTCTCTCCCTAGACAATTCTTTCACCGCACATGGGAAATATTGCTGGCAGAACAGATTTGAAACATTCTTCTTTCTGAACTCTCAGTAACTCATTTCTATGCGTCAACGCACTTGGCATTCGCAGGATATGGCATAGGGCGCAAAAGGATAATAAGATCTAGCATAGTATACGGGAAAAGATCGGGGTCTTATTGATGCAAAAGAGAAGGCTTGGACGAACTAACCTCGAGGCTTCAATCGTAGGGTTCGGAGGGTGGCCGATTGCACATTTGAAGAAACAGGAGGGCGTGAAAGTTGTCAGGAGAGCCTTTGAGCTAGGGATCAACTACTTTGACACGGCGAGAGCATACTGGGACAGTGAGGAGAAGATAGGACCTGCTTTAGAGGATGTTAGGGACGAATGCATCCTTGCGTCCAAGACACATCTGTTTACGAGAAAGGGCGCCGAAGCCTATCTCAGGCAGAGCCTCCGCAATCTGAGGACCGATAGGATAGACATTCTCCAGCTTCACTACGTGGACGATGAAAGATTGGAAGAGGTCATGGGTCCTGACGGGGCCATGGAGACGCTTAAGGAAGCCCGTTCAGATGGCAAGATAGACTTCATAGGTGTGACAAGCCATTATCCCAGCGCGCTCATAAAGGCCATAAAGACAGGCGAATTCGACGTTGCTTTGGTGCCACTAAACGTGGTGACAAGGCACGCTGCAGACGAACTCATTCCTCTTGCGAGAGAAGTAGATGTAGGCTTAGTCATAATGAAGCCTTTTGGAGGAGAGAACTTCATCCAGCAGTGTCCTGAGTTTGGTTCCCTACTGCGAGGAGAAGGAAAAGATGAGATGGCGAGAAGAGCCCTCAAGTTCATTCTGGCCCACGATGTTACAACTGTTGTTCCTGGACTTGGTTCGATTGAGGAGGTAGAGGCTGCGGCCAGAGTGGCAGAGGAATTTGAGGACCTGGATAAGGAAGATGAGAGCCTTCTTCTAAAGAATTTTGAGGAGCCCTACTGCAGAAACTGTGGGACCCTTGATGTATGCAACCGTTGCCAGCCTTGCCCAGAGGTCCTGAACATTCCTGCTGTGCTCAGATTCTATGAGTGTTACAGAAGATGGGGCATGAGGCAGTGGGCGAAGGAGCAGTATCGCAGGCTCTCCACGAAGGTTGACAGCTGTTCAGGGTGCGGCGAATGTGAGAAGAGGTGTCCTTACCAACTTCCCATCGTGAAGATGCTACGAGAAGCGGACGAGACTCTTCGCTCCCAATGATCATGCCTGCCAGGCTATTGGCTTCTCTTTCAATTCGTTCTTGTTGATAATTCACATGAATGGGCTTGTCTTACAGGGTGGCGGCACAGTTAGTGAGATGGTCGTGAAGGCAAGAAGCTTTCTGATGCTTTCGGTCGTGGTCTTCCTTTGGGGGTCTTCCTATACATTGCTCAAACTTGGGTTGGAGAAGATGTCGCCTATCAACTTGGCATTTTTACGTTTTCTGCTTGCTTTGCCTATTCTAGCTGTCTTTGCTTATCTTAAGGGCAAAAAGATTCTTGACAGCTCTATTCTTCAGGATTGGAAGATTCTTGCGGTCTTAGGCTTGACAGGTGTGACTCTTTACCACATATTCCAGAATGTGGGATTACGATTCACGACAGCTTCAAATTCCAGCCTGATAATCTCGGCGAATCCGGTCTTCATAGCTTTGCTGGCTCATTTCTACCTTAGAGAGAAGATGACGTGGAGAAGAGTCTCTGGGATAGCTCTAGCCTTCTTCGGCATAATTCTCATCATAGGACCATTAGAAATAGCGTTCAACCCTCTCGGAACGATTGGAGATCTGCTTTCTGTCGGAGCTGGACTCTCTTGGGCCATCTACTCCGTGTTCAGCAAAAGGATTCTATCGAAGTATGGCGCTGAGAGGGTCACAATGTTTTCGATGATCTTTGGGGCGCTGTTCTTATTTCCAATCCTACTTGTTTCCGAGGAACCAGCCTTGCCGACATCAGCTTGGATCTGGTTTCTACTGCTGATCCTAAGCCTGCTCTGCTCAGGCATGGCTTATCTCTTCTGGTACATAGCTCTCGAAGAAGTCTCGCCGACGAAGGCTGGCGTCTTCCTTTTCTTTCTACCCATCGTCTCACTTTCACTTGCCCACCTAATCCTGTCCGAGTCCATAGATGTGTCATTCGCGGTTGGAGCAGTCTTCGTCATGCTAGGAATTGTCATAACACAACGAAGCTGACCTCAAGCTCGCTAGGTGAAGCACGGGCGACCAATGCTCGTCAGCCGAATCAAAGAGGGAGACCGTGTGGTATCAATCTAGGTGTGAAGCGGGGACGCTCAAGGTCCCTTCTCGCCAAAGAAGCAATGGCAAGCCAAGTATGAGAGCCTAGGTTCTGTTTGGTGGGGTCGCCCGGATTTGAACCGGGGTCCCGAACGCCCGAAGCTCGGAGCCTAGACCATGCTAGCCGACGACCCCTTTATGGATAGTCTAGATCCCTTTCTGAGATCAATGAAGCCATTTTAAAAACTTTGTGGGAGACTCGATTGCCGTGTCATCCGCTAACTGAGATGAGGTATTTACGGTTTATCAAGGGTTGTCATAGACTTCATTTGTACTTCTGATGCTCCCAATCTATCCTTGAACATCGGCGGCTCGCAGAACAAAATCCCTTTGAGTAGCCTTTGCCTCACGACATCACATGTTCTTCCTGAAGATTTAACTTGCGAGATCTTCAATGAAGACTGGGATTGGTTGAAAGCAGGCTTTAGATATGCTACCTGGCGAGACGGGTACGGAATCCACAGAAAGCGAAAGTCAATTGAAAGTCGAAAGCTATGATGTGAAGGACAAAAGCTATATAGTAGCATCACCTTCGGGACACGTTTTGCGCATTTCAGACACATACGCCGAAATCTTCCCAATGTGGGCTGGACGGATCCTCGTTACCGCTCACAACCAAAAGTGGGCTTTGAAAGCAGCTGAAGCTGCAACCGGTTTCGCCACATCCATCATCATGTGCCCAGCAGAAGCTGCAAGAGAAAGGATCCTGTCACCAGACAAAACTCCAGACGGCCGATTGGGCGTCGTGATCCAGATCTATAGCCGATCCCTCCAAGGATTGAGGGACCAGATGATACTAAGGACAGGACAATGTATCATGACATGTCCAACCACTGCAGCCTACGACGCCCTACCCAAAGCCGAAAGGAGATTGAAAATCGGGAGAAGCCTCCGCCTATTCGGAGACGGCTTCCAGAAAAGGGATAAGACAGAAGGTCGTGTAGTGTGGCGTATCCCAGTCATGGAAGGTGAGTTTTTCGTCGAGGACACCTTCGGCGCTGTGAAGGGTTCGGCCGGCGGAACCTTGCTTCTAATGGCGGAGAGTCAACGTGCAGGGCTTGAAGCAGCAGAGAGAGCCGTCGGCGCGATTTCCCAAAGAGTAGAGGGGGCAATCATGCCTTTTCCGGGCGGAGTTTGTCGTTCGGGCTCCAAAGTAGGTTCCACAAGGTACAAGTTGAGGGCTTCTACTAATCATCCCTTCTGTCCCAAGCTGAAGAAGATTGTACCAGACTCCGAGGTACCAGATGGTGTTGAGTGCGTCTATGAGATCGTGATAAATGGGTTGACGGTTGAAGCAATCAAAAGGGCTATGGTTGAGGGGGTTAGAGTAGCTGCTGAGTCCCCGGGGATCCTAAAGATCTCAGCAGCCAACTTTGGGGGAAAACTAGGACCGATCAGAGTTGGGCTAAAGGAGATTCTGGAGCTGTAATCCGGCCTTTCAGAAGTAGAGGCTCTTCTTCTTACAATTGCTGAAGTTGGCCTAGCTAGCAGCAGCGTCACTTTTTTCGACGTGAAAAGTTGCTCATGTACAAGCAATCGTCTTTTGATATAACAACTTCGTAGGGATCGTAGTCATCGGTGAGTTCCACAGGTGCTCTTCGAATTATCACGAGAGGAATCATCTCTGACGTTTCACCCATAACTAGGTGGGCGGCTGCGGCCAAATCGTCAGCCACGTTGATCCTTGTGATCAGAGCTGTCCGGTTATAGAGATCTGGTAGTCCTCTGCAATCCTTTACTGGTCTGACTCCGGCTATTCCAAGAGCAAAGCCTGTAGTACCTATCCTCATGGGGTTTACGTGACTGTCAACCAGGATTAGTCCGATCTTCTTCGCGGCCTTCTCTGACAATGCTTTCCATATCCTCCTAGCTGTATCATTCGGGTTGATCGGCCACAAGATTGCCGAGTTCTGAGGAGCGTTTTTGTGATCTATACCTGCATTAGCGATCAACACATCGTTCTTCATGGTTAGAAGGGCCCTCGGCACTCCACCGTAGACTTCCTCTGCCTCCCTGAGAACAAGCTCCACAAAGGAAGGTTCGAGTGAATATTTTTCGGCTAGCTTCCTTGCCTTTTTTGTAGGTTCTACAGAGTCGAAATCAACAATTCTTCCTTCACTTGTTGCCACGATCTTGTCAGCCACGAGCAGTATATCCCCATCCTCAATCTTGAGACCGGCATTGTCGATGGCTTCCATTATGACTTTGATTACATCATCTCCAACCCGTACAAAGGACGTTTTGACGGGCAATATTTCCAAGAAGTCTCTTCCCCCACAGGGAGCTCCTAAATGCTAAGGCGTCTTCTGCCATATTTTGAGGTGTCATAGAAGGGCGTGTTCACTATCTCAGCGTGAAACGGAGTCCTTCGCGTCAAGACATCGACTCGAGTCCCGATCTGTGCATATACTGGGGGAACGTATCCCAACCCGATGCCGTACCTAAGCAAGGGAGAGAATGTCCCGCTCGTCAGTCGGCCTATTTCCCTCCCTTGAGAAATTATCTTGCCTCCTGCTCGAGGTATCCCCTTTTCCAAGGCGCGGATTCCCACAAGCACACGCCTGACTCCTTCAGCCTTCTGTTTCAAAAGTGCCTCCTTCCCGATGAAGTCCTCTCTCTCCAACTGCACCACGAAGTCCATCTTTGCTTCCAGGGGCGTTGTGTCTTCATCTATGTCGTTGCCATAGAGACACATGCCCGCCTCTGTGCGGAGAGTATCGCGAGCCCCTAAACCACAAGGTTTTATGCCGAATTCGTGACCTGCCTCCAGAATAGTCTGCCAGAGTCTTTCAGCCCTGTCGGACTTGGCTAGAGGGGTATCCCAGAGAAATATCTCAAATCCATCTTCACCAGTGTATCCCGTCCTAGAGACGAAGATTTCTTCTCCACCCAGAGTCATCCAGCTTCCCCTATAGTATCGTATGCTGGAGAGGTCGGTGTCAGCGACAGACTGAAGGACTTTGACGGCCTTCGGACCTTGGACGGCGAACATGACGACTTTGTCCGACATGTCCCTGATCTGAGACTGGAAACCTCGGGCATGGTCGATGATCCACTCATAGTCCTTTCTGCGGTTGGACGCGTTGTAGACCAACAGGAATCGTTCCTCACCAAGGCGGAAGACGACCAAGTCATCGATGATCCCGCCTCTCTCGTTACAGATGACTGAATACCGTCCTTGTCCAACACTTGCGGAGACCAAGTCACGTGTAAGGATATGGTTGAGGAAGACCGCTGCATCTGTACCTTCGACTACACATCGGCCCATATGGGTCACGTCAAAGATGCCTACCTCGTTCCTGACTGCCAGGTGCTCCGGAATGATTCCTTCGTAGAACTCTGGCATTTCGAATCCAGCGAAGTCCACTAGACGTCCGTGCTTCTGATGAAACTTGTAGAGATGAGTCCTTAGTCCCAAGGAGAAACCTCCAGTTAAGTCAGAGAGGCGAGTACTATCTATATAACTTATTGGCTTGTCATCAAGAAAGACACTTTAAGAACCTCTATCTTTCTCTATTGTTCAGGAAGGAACCTAGGATGGAAAAGGCAAGAGAGTGCTATGACGAAGTTTTTCGGTTACTGCAGAAACATCATGAGTGGTTCCAACGGTGTATCCCGCTCATTGCGAGCGAGAACGTCCCGACCCTAGCAGTTCGACAGCCTTTGATAAGCGACTTCGGGAATCGATATGCTGAGGGTTGGCCCGGGGAAAGAGTCTATGCGGGTTGCACCTTTATCGATCAAGTAGAACTCCTCTGCATAGACTTGGCAAAGAGGCTCTTCAATGCGGAATTTGTCGATGTCCGACCCATTTCCGGGGTCGTCGCTAACCTCGTTGTCTACACTGCCTTCACAGAGCCTGGGGACTGCATGCTCGCTCTTTCAATTCCATCAGGCGGCCACATATCGATGGGTAAGAAGAGGCTAGGTGGAACGGCGGGTGCAGTGCACGGTCTAGAGGTGGAATACCTGGTTCTAGACGAGAAGGAATTGACTGTGGATGTAGATGAGACGGTCAAGAGAACTGATGCACTTGCAAAGGAAGGTCGTGCTCCGAAACTCGTAATGTTTGGGGGAAGCGTCCTTCCCTTTCCCCATCCTGTAAAGGAGATGGAGGAATACTTTCATAGCTTAGGAACGACGATAGCCTATGATGCAGCTCACGTGGCCGGATTAATAGCTGGACGAACCTTTCAAGATCCCTTAGGGGAAGGAGTAGACGTGATGACCCTTAGCACACATAAGACCTTGCCTGGGCCTCAGCATGGAATGGTTGCTTCCCTGGAAAGACATGCGGACAAGATAAGGAGGGCGACTTTTCCAGGTCTTGTGAGCAATCATCACCCCCACAACATGGCAGGCGTCGCTGTGGCTCTTGCAGAGATGCTGGAATTCGGTAGAGAGTATGCTCAGCAGATTGTGCGCAACGCGAAAGCCTTGGGACAGGCCCTATACGAAAGGGGGTTCAATGTCTTGGCTGAGCATAAAGGCTTTACAGAGTCCCATGTCCTTCTTATCGATATTACCCAACAAGGCGACGGTGGACTCATCGAAGGGCAACTGGAAAAGGCCAACATCATAATCAACCGAAACCTCCTACCTTGGGACATACGAGAAGGACGACATTTCACGAACCCGGGCGGAATCCGCTTAGGGACTTCTGAGGTGACTAGGCTGGGCATGAAGGAAAACGATATGGCAGAGATAGCGGATTTTCTCCGGCGGGTGGTCTTGGATAAGGAGCCTCCAGAAAAGGTTGGTAACGAGGTTGCAGAGTTCAGAAAAAACTTCCAGACCCTTCATTACTGTTTTGAAAAGGAGCCCAAAGCCTACTCCTATATAGACATCTTGAGCAATCGATAGCTAGCTACTCGACTGGGATTCGCTGCGCAATTCAATCGCAAGCCTTCGTAAGGAAGAAGCCCTTTAGCTAGCTAGCTCTGCTACTAGCGGAAAAAAGGAATATTTAGTAATAGTGACACAGTATATAGGTAATCGAAATAGGAAGATAGGAAAGATAGCTCTTTCTCCTACAATGAGAAAGCTAGCTAATTGGTCAACATGAGCGATGAAAAGGAGATTAGATGAGAAGACTCACATTTGTTATTGCCATTTCCATCTATCTGATTGCCTTGCTCTTTGATGTCATCACCACATACTATGGTCTTCTGGTTCCATTCATTGCTTGGGAAGAGAATCGCCTTGTACGGGAACTTCTCATCCGCTTTGATAGGGAAATGGCTCTCATCTTATCTTTCTTCATTTTCTCAGTTTCTTATGCTGCGCTTCTGACTCTCTTTTATCTCGGCGAATTATATGTTACTTTTATTTTGATCTCTGTAACCATAAGTTTTGGTCATTTCATAGCTGCGATTTCCAATCTATCTATCTACCTCAACAAGCTATGGCTTTGGTATTCTCTAAGAGTCCTCGTAGCTAACTCCGAATATATTTTCCTAACTGTATCAGTCTCAGCAATGTTAGTTGAATATTGCTACAAGAGAAAAGCAAAATGTAAAGCAGTCACCTGAGTTTCACGTAGCTAGCTAGATGGAACGTTGAATTCTCCTTCCGTTTAAGTGGTGTGGGATGTTCTGCCCTTCTCACCAATTGCCACTAGCTAGCTTTCCCTGTTTAGCTAGCTAAAGGGTTCCTGATCTCTCGACAGCCTATCATCTTGAATAAGTATGCAGTATCTGATGCAATATTATAGCACCGACTCCTTTTGGACAACCTTATATAGCAACCGAAAGTCTACAAGGGTTCAGAACAACCGAAGAGGTAACAGAACCTCCTAACTCATAGCTTTTGAAGTCGCTTCTTGTGCATCCTCCAGCTGAGCCGCAAACTTTTGGGGTGAGAAGCTTTAACCTCATCTACAGGACCGACCGAGGTATTATGAGGGGCCTCTAGAACAGTTCGAGGATCTGCATAAGCCTCATCAGACACCGAATTCAAGATCTTGACAAACCTCTCCAGCTCATCCAAGGGTTCAGTTTCCGTAGGCTCTATCATCAGGGCCTCCTTCACTGTCGGAGGGAAATATATTGTGGGGGCATGGACACCATAGTCAAGCAGCCTCTTAGCAACATTTCTCGCCGATATGCCTGTCTCGGACTCAAGGCGGGAACAGCTGAGGACAAACTCATGCTTCTTCGGTCTACCTTTGCCGTATGGGATATCAAAACCCCTAATCTTCAGGAGTTCATGTTCTAAGTAATTCGCGTTCAAGACAGCGATCTCAGCAGCCTTCTCCAGCCCTTCAGCTCCCATGGTGAGTATATAGGCGAAGGCTCTCACGAGAACCTCAAAACTCCCGTAGAACGCTCTGACCTTTCCGATCGTGTGTGGAACTTCATAATTCAGGAAGTAGCTTCTACCATCGAACTCAACAAGCGGCACAGGCAGAAAATCCTCCAAAGGGTCCTTCACGCCTATGGGGCCGGCCCCCGGCCCACCTCCCCCGTGTGGAGTTGAAAAAGTCTTGTGCAGGTTGAGGTGTACTATGTCGAAGCCCATGTCCCCAGGTCTTGCCTTGCCCAGTATCGCGTTCAAGTTGGCCCCATCATAGTAGAGGAGGCCACCTTCTTCGTGGACGATCTTGGCAACCTCAATTATTCTCTCCTCAAATATCCCCAAGGTGTTAGGATTGGTCAGCATCAACCCCGCAGTCCTGGACGACACGGCCTCCTTCAAAGCCTCAATCTCTATACACCCATCTTCACCGGTAGGCACGAATATAACCTTGAACCCAGCCATAGATGCGCTTGCAGGATTCGTCCCATGAGCAGAATCAGGGATTATCATCTCATCTCTGCGAGAGGATTCTCCGTTAAGCCCGTGATATGCTCTAATCATCAATGTTCCAGCAAGCTCTCCCTGTGCTCCAGCAGCCGGCTGAAGGGAGACTCTGCTTGTGCCGGTGATCTCAGATAGCCACGACGCCAGCTTGTACATTATCTCCAGTGTACCTTGCATTGTTTCCTCAGGCTGATATGGGTGTATCCAATGCACCTTGTCGGAGTGAGCGATGGCGTCGTTCATCTTTGGATTGTACTTCATTGTGCAGCTTCCCAGCGGATAGAAGCCATCATCGACGCCGAAGTTCAACTGGGACAGCCGCATAAAATGTCTCACAACCTCAACCTCTGAAAGCTCAGGAAGTCTAGGCGCCTCTCTCCTTCTGAGACTTTCGGGAATACAATCTTGAACAGCAGATCTTGATCTCAATCCCTTCTCTAATGCAGGCAGTACGTGACCTCTTCTGTCGGGTGCTCCGATCTCAAAGACCGTAGGCTCAGACCATCTCGCCTGTCTGAAATCTTTCACGCCTCAATCCTCCAGAATCTTCTTTATGCTGTTCTGCAGTTTTCCAATCTCCTCTGAGGTATGTAGCTCAGTGACACAGTAGAGCGAAGTCTGCCCCAACTCAGGAAACTCGTGATCTAGGGATCTACCGCCCAAGATTCCACACTCAAGTAACTCACGATTCACCTCTTGAACGGACTTCGATGTCTGATCAAAATTCACCGTGAACTCCTCAAAGTGGCAAGCCTCAAAGAAGGGGGCACGTATCCCCTCGATTTCGGACAGCTTTCTGATCGCATGGTAAGTCTTGGATAAGATGGTCTCGCCCAACTCTTCGAATCCACCTGGTCCTAGAAGAGCCATGTAGACACCCGCTCTTAATGCGCACAAAGCCTCGTTTGTACATATGTTAGAGGTCGCTCTGTGACGGCGGATGTGCTGCTCACGAGTCTGGAGAACCATGCAGAAGGCTCTATCTTTTCCATCCTGAGTTGTGGTCATTCCCACGATCCTACCAGGCATCTGTCTCATAATGGAAGCCTCATCCCTGCAAGCGAATATTCCGAGGAGCGGACCCCCAGCATTCATATAGTTCCCTAATGGCTGTCCTTCTCCTATGACAATGTCCGCGCCGTAGTCACCGGGCGGCCGCAAAATACCCAGGGAAGTGGGGTCTACCCCGACTATGAACAGTCCATCCGCATCGTGAACGATCTCCGATACGGCATCAGGCGAATCGATTAGAAAACCCAGGTAAGAGGGATTCTCGATATATACTCCCGCGGTGTTCTTCGAAGTTTTCTCCTTCAAGTCTTCCAGATCTAGTTGGCCGTCCTTCAAGGTTTGATCGATCTCTATCACTTCGATTCCAGCGGCCTCAGCATAGGCTCGGAGGACCGTCATCCTTTCGGGGCTGATGTAGTGAGGAACCAGGAATTGATTTCGCTGAGTGATGCGGGCTGCCATCCGGGCCGCTTCACCCAGAGAAGATGCCCAATCATACATCGAGCAGTTGGCGACATCCATCTCTAAGAGCTCGCAGATCATGCTCTGGTACTCGAAGAGTGCTTGAAGGATTCCTTGGCTGATCTCAGGCTGATATGGAGTGTAACTTGTTAGGAATTCACCTCTCGAGGAGACTGCGTCTACTGCCGCGGGTACGTGATGAGGCCATATTCCAGCTCCAAGAAAGGATGTCAGCTCTTTGACTGTTTGATTCTTTCCCAGGATCTTCTCTGTTTCTCGCCTGACCTCCAGCTCAGAAAGGGGCCCAGGTATATCAAGGGGGTTCCTCAAGCGGATTTCGCTGGGGATATCAGAAAAGAGATCCCGGACCGTTTCAATACCGGTCGCCCGCATAAGCCGCTTGCGAACCTCTTCAGTATCATTTGGGATGTACCTACTAGCCATACTAAAGCCTCAGTTATCTTCGGTCCGTCGGAATATAAGTCTCTTTTCTGCCGTATTGAAGGTGGAACATCACTGATGATGGGCCGAACAGAAGATGACGAGCTGCTTTCAGACTTTGGCATCCGCTATCGGTTCTCTGGGGGGTATGGGGCTCGAATCCGCCGGCATATCGATGGCTAACTCTTCCCAGAGGTGGAAAGAAAAGCAGGCGGACAAAGATCGTGGAATGGAAGTTTAGCCTTAACAGTTGAAGATATACTACGCAGTTGCCATAACCAGTAGAGATTCCGCTTGGCTCCCTTGTCCGATTTCGGTGTAACTCTCGCATCTTAGCATTCTGAACTGACCGTAGCGGTTGGTCAAGCGATTTCTGATGGTGCATTCTTGCTTTCTTGTGCACAAGTCACACAGTTCTTCTTCATTCACACTTACTGGAGCTTCCTTCAATTCGATCTTGAGCAAGTGATCCCCGTTGGTATGGATTGTCTGCGAATTGATAAATCAGTTGTGATTTTCCGAACTATGTTATTAATACTGAAAGAAGCATTATCAGAACCGGAGTTTGGGGAAGAACGCGATATCTAGGTCAAGTACGGGAAGGCTTGATGTGTCATCCTAGTTCTTTCCTGATAGACCTACTCTTTCACTAGCGGCTTCAGTTTATCCCTATAGTCATCGATGTCAGCGATTTTTGCTCTTTTCCTCGCTTTCCTTTTCAGCTCTTTTTGGACTTCCGCTCCTTCATCCAGCAGCTCCTTGACTCTAGAGACTCTAACTAGGCCCGATAGGAGTACCACACCAACCATTTTCTTCGATCCGGGTAATGGGTAGTCGCCGCAGCGAACCTCCTTCCCCCAAATGGCATTCTCCAGAAACTTCCTTCCCATCTCAATGCCTTCTCTGTCCAAATGTTCAGGTGGTCCCGAAACTAGGATTAGCCCCTTTTCAGCGTCTGTTATATCGCATTTTGTGCTCAAGGCTTCCGGATTTGCAGCGTTCTTGACAATGGAGTAGCACAGAGTGGAAGTATTGAGACGCTCTATTGACGACTCTTTCTTGAACAAGCTGAAGCCTTTCTCAACCTGCCTTTCTGAGTATCCCAGAACTGAGAGACCTCCAAGCGTGTTCATGACGTCGCCTCCGTCTACAACCTTTACGCCGATCTTGCTCTCTTTGTTAGTTTCCCCAGCGCCCAATAGATATCCGAAAGGCTTCACAATCATCAGGTTCATGTGATGATAGCTTTTGGCCACCGACGTGCCTTCCCTCTTCCAAGCCTCATTGTCGAAGATGATCAGACTGTCGGCTGTCTCCTGCAAAGCCAGCAAGCTTCTTGCGGCGTTGAGCGTCATCAACCTGCCTTCGTCTCTGGCGGGTAGAATCGCCAACGCATATACTGGTTCTTCGTGGGTGTCTTTGATATGTTTGACCAGAACTGGGGCTCCTCCTGAGCCGGTTCCTCCGCCGAGTCCAGCTATCACGAGGAAGGCGTCGGCGAAACGTGGCTTAAGAATTGATAGGGCCCTGTTGACGTTATCCATTTCCTCCTTCATTATCCTAACGCCTAACTCGTTATCCATCCCGGTCCCGCGACCCCTGACCCAGGTCTGACCGATTAGGATCCGGTTCTTGTTCGGTATAGATCTGAGTCCTGTCAGATCGGATTTTGCAGTATTCACGGCAAGAGTAATGGGAACTAGATTTCCACGATTCAACAACGTGACGTTTGCGTGATTGCTCCACTTCCACGTATTATAGTAAGCGAAGAGGTCAGTAACCTTCGCACCTGCTTGTCCAACTCCTATCACGCACAGCCTCAATTCCTTTGCTCCTGAGAACTCGTATTGCTGCTTACCGCCGCCTCGATCTGTTATTTCCGATGTTTGGGAAAAAAGAGTTATGGAGTGGGAGTATGGATGATTGGTGCTAGATTATCAAGTCGCCTAAGTCATTCTAGCAGATCCTTCGCATAAGACGTCCAAGGGAACCCATTGACCGAAGTGTCTATGGACTGCTCGTGAAAAGCTACTCGGGGGTTGGAGATTTCCTAGAGCGATACCGTTCTGAATTGCAGGGCACCGTCAGTTATTGTGACCTCATAGACCTGATTTGGGTATGGCCTTATATTGAACGCCTCAAGTTCTTCAGGCATGAGAACTAGGACTATCTTTTGAAATTGAAAGGGTGTCATCCCTTTGGGTAGAACGCTTTGGATCCCCTGCTGAACTTGGAAGACGATGCTGCTGATTCCTTTCGGGGCGTTCTGAGGCATCATTGCAACCATTGGAGGTGTAGCTCGTGCTTCAACAAAGGTGATCCGAATGCTTTCTCGTCCTTCAGGGTCCTGAACACTGCTTACGGAAGAAACTTTTAGTCTTGTCTTCAGCGAGATCGCCATGCTGTAATCAATCCCGAACTTACCAATTGATCAGACCTGATCTTAAATATTTCTAGGAAATGAAAAGAGAGAATGAAGACTATCTCTTCCGCATACTTTTCAAGAGGAGTTTTCGAGTCGTTTCATCCAGATTGAAGTAATGGGTCTTCCCTCCTATTGTTGCTGTCTCAATGTATTTTCTCATTGATAATTTGTCTAGTACTTCTCTTTCTTCTTCTGCGAACTGGTCTGCAGCGATCATT
>Ga0224501_10001654_pt1 | contig 17297 bp, 8 predicted proteins | sample SF_Oct11_sed_USG_4_FD_169105 | JGI IMG/M metagenome (GOLD analysis project Ga0224501, IMG submission 169105) | Sediment microbial communities from San Francisco Bay, California, United States - SF_Oct11_sed_USGS_8_1 | ecosystem: Environmental > Aquatic > Marine > Sediment | place: USA... | reverse complement strand
GATTTGGCTATTCAGCTTGTAGCGGGAAAAAGGACAACTAAGTTGAAGAAGATTCAGGAAGAAATTGGCACCGTTCGTTGATGCTTGGCTTACCTGACCATCCTCAATATGTCAGAGAGCCAGGTTACCTGACCATCCTCAATATGTCAGAGAGCCAGGTTACCTGACCATCCTCAATATGTCAGAGAGCCAGGTTACCTGGCTACCTGGTTACCTGGCTACCAATTTAGGGTCTTCTAAATTACCTTAAAATTAGAATGTCCAATGGCCCACCAATTCATGAAGAAATTAACCATACTGTAAGTCTTTATACTTGAGAAGTCAGTGGTTTTTGCCGCTCGTTGATCATCACATTTCCAAATAAACGGTGTAACAGACCTATCTGGCTATAGTTAGAGCGTCGATTGGAAACAAACTTCGCAACGAAAGCTATCCCGCCTATGACCCATCTACCAGCTTATATTTCCTGGTGTTTCAGACTTACCCTGCACTCAGTCTAGTGTTACTGCTTAGCAACCTAAATAGTAAGCCCATAGCTTATATCTCTCTTGGCACCTAGGCAATCCATGCCCTCAATCATAATGTTGACTTGTGACGCTTTGCACATGATCTCTAGTTGGTGCATATTGCTGCTCCGAAAAAGGTATGGCTGATATGCTTGCACACTTACACGCCAAACCCGCACACCCGCATATTTGCTAATCCATCTACACGCAATTGCATTTATGGAATTTATGAAATGGATGAGGTAAAAGTACAATTACTGTGATTGCAATGTCATTGGGCAGTGCGATCAATATAAATTTATGCGCTTAACAACTATGTCTTTTTAATGGATTTCATATCAACGCTAAGCAGAAAGCTGCATATATTACTAGTTTGTAGCTCTATTCTATTCTGCTGCCTTTTACTCATTTACTCTATAAATCATCTTGTTTATACTCCCACTATTGCTTCTACGGGGTCGGGGTCGAGAAATTTGCTCCCTGGTCAACAGGGAGACTTTGTTGGAGCTCAGGAGCTCAGATTCCCTGCTTGTTAGCAGCACGCATTGACTTTTCTGGGATTTGAACCCACAACTCATTGCGCAAATCATGGATCCTAACCACTAAACCACTGCTGTTCCCTACTCGGCCACTCTATCATAACCCCAAAAACATAAAATTTGACTATCGGGTCACACACCGTCTACAGAAAATTTTTAGGAGAGTTAAAATATATCTGTTTGGATGCCGGTGCTGAAAACTGATCTATATGAATACGATAGGTTAGTTCTCTTATATGGGTAACATAACAAAATGGTCCTCAAGACATTTAAATTACAGCGCTTTTACAAATTTGCAGGTCAGATAAGCGTAGTCAAAAATGCCCCTATTTTGCTATCAAGATAACAGAACCAGTATCACTCTTTGATGAAACACAGTGGATATATAAAGAAAAGTCCTCATAATTTCTTCACGTTTTGTCATATAGGCCTTTTGTTTCTTTTGTAGAATCCATAAACTATAGAAAGCTGTTCTCATGCCCGCTGGAGACTAAATCATTATCAGAAAGTTTTTGTGACTAACACTGTATCAGAGCATACATTCATTCTATGTATTAGAGGTGTGCTCGGTTTATACGCGGTCAATAGTCGACTGTCATCCCTTGACGAATATGGGAATAATGAAAATTGCTTGGTCGCATGTGGGTCAACCCTCGTTTGACCAGATTTCAATCCGATTGTTTTCACTGTTTTTGTGTGATTTCTGTGATTAAATCGGCCTGGAATCTCCCAGCGACCCTGTTAACTACGCTAACATTCGTTATAGTTGTTCATCACACATCGCATATTCGATGCCTCGCCGACCACCATTCAACACGCCCCATCTGCGCTTCTTTAGTCATTAAAAAGCTTATCGGGGATGCAATCAGCTTGCTAACAACCGCACATAAACTCAGCAACAGACAATCCACTAGATTATCAATATTATTCTGAAGAACTCATTATGTTGCACAGACCTGAAGTTTATTTTTAATAAATGTATGTAGTGAACATGATCATGGAGTAAAATGTTTCACACTGCTGTGCAATAGGCCTAACAGATTGTGGTTCTCAATTTTTCATGGTGGTTACTCACATTTTTGCTACTAAATGACTAATCAATGTGCATAATCAATTTACTGAAGTATTTTTGGCATACAATAATCATAATAGAGAAGCTATCAAGTTTAGCCTGTTTGCTGATCATTCTCTGCATTGCTAAGTTTGTGCATTGTTCAAGCATCAGGGCCTGTGAATCCTAAGTATTTGCATGATCAGTCCAGTGAAATAAAAATCCATGTCTTTGGATCTGGCCTGCGTCCCAACCCAAAGAGCTATCAATCTAAGAATAGTACGCTTATTTTTTGTAATAATTCCATGGGTGTATTTTGCACATAAAAAAACTTTTATTGCAGTTGTATAACTGAAACGATCAACATAAAAGCTGCAGTCATCTTTAAACAAGTACTGTGATGCGCTGGAAAATTATAAGCTGCTACGTTGATTTGTCTTATGAAAGCATTTTCTGTTCTGTTATAGTTATACGCGCTCACTGTGGGCAACTACAGGCTTACGGCCAAATGTGTAGGTCCTGCCCTACCCCTAAAATGTAGAACCAATGGCCAATATCAGCATCATATCATTGGGTCGCGCGTCCACTGGACAGACAACCTGACAGTAACTAGGTGAGATGAATTGCATACATATCAATGGATGGAGTTGTTTTCACTTCCAAAGGTTTCCGTCGACGTTGGCTAAGCACGTGCTTCAATGTTTTGCTCGAATGTGTTCTTGCGCTTTTTATTCAAAGTTGCTATACTCGCAATATACGAAACTATTTCACAAAATATTTAGACTTGAATTTTGAAATAAGAACCATTGATTGCTTTTGATTACAGAATCTAACCTTAATTTTCAAAATCACACCAGGTTTGTATGTCGATTCTGAACGCGTAAGCAGTCTGTTTAGAACATGCGTGCGCCGGTTTTAAATGGAAGCTCATGGAGAAGAAAATGGACACACGAGAGATGAAATCAAAGCTTTTGCAGCGGCATTGAGTACTATTTTTACTCATTAGGATCATTGAAGTGGAGGCCACCATTTTAAGTAGTGAAATGCAGTCGGTATGTTATAAGGTCTAGACTTTAACCAATGTGGATGACGTAGAACATGTGATCGAGTAAAACTAACTTAGCAACTACTAATAGTAATACTAGTAATAACTAAACCAAAAGTAGTCTCATGTCCTATGAGTCGCTAGTACTAGTAGCGAGTAAGCCCAATACTGACTCAGTACCCGTTTGTGTGTGACTGGGAAGAGCAAAAACTAATGAGCTACTAGCGAATAGCTCATACCCATTAGTGTTTTACTTCCCTCAGTCCCATACCAACAGGCAATGACCGGGCACTCGATATCAGTCATATCACTGATCAGTTAACGAGTTATCAGTCAACGACATCCAATTCCAATCCATCCATGGGATGGATTCACAAGTACAACTAAATTTCGTTTAGCCATGAGCATTGAATGAACACCATGACTCAGTCAGTCATTGACTGTGACTGTGAATACTGAATGTAGCCGCCCCAGTGGTCCGAATCATTCCCCTAGATTAGGCTTCAGCTTTCAGTGATTTGTCCAAGTAACTATAATGAGTGGGTGACATGCCCGCACTGGTCCTACTTAGTATGTACTAGTAGTAGATTACTGACAGGTAGTGAGGAACTATGTTCCCCAGTACCTCCGAAACCATGTACCCCGTATGCTCGAAACCATGTACCCCGTACTTGTAAAAGCCATGTAACCCAAACTCGAAACCAGATACCATGTACTTCCATCAGAAATTTGACAAAAAAGTGGAATTACCCTAACAATGTTAAGAAATTAAGATGAACTCTTTATCTTTGTAACATAGCACTAGGAAGACAACTAGAACCACTTTTGTGTTTTCCTTTTCAATACTTAATTTAAGACGCAGTGTATTGGAAAAATTTAACCACTTTGATTTTCAACAATTTTTTTTAATGTTAGAATACCATGTTTCAACCCGGGTATTTAAAGTGACAATAATAAATATTTTTTCAGGCCGAAAAGTCAAGGGTTTATAACCCTAATTTTTAAACATTAGTGGGTTACTCCCCTTTTTTTGTCAAATTTTTGGTAGAAGTGCATGCTTTCAAGGGTACAGTGTACACGGCTTCGAGCTTGGGGTACAGAGTACCTGGTTTCGAGAGTATGGTGTACATAGTTTCGAGGGTCCGGGTTACATAGTTTCTCACTACCCATTCCTGACGATATTATATGTGTCAAGTTGCCACTTTCACCTCTTTAAGTTCTTTTTCATCTTGATCTATAGAGCATGTAGGTTTCTCAACGAAACTATAAATCAGGCATGGAGACCTTCATAGTTTCTTTTCACCTAATGCCAGGTGGCCAGCTATCAAGTTTTCTAATTAACTTTGACAACTGCCTTCACCATTTCACTGTTCATTCACACACAGAACTGGTCTGCATGCCACCGGAACGCGTCTTCGATGATTCCATAATCCGATCTCGGTGGTGTGGCATCGCTAAATATCAATTATTTGTGATCATTTTAGGAAGAGGAATTGCAACTTTATGGTAAGCTGCGAGCTGGCGGCTTTGACCCTGATGAATGTAGTACCGAAGAGAAGATTATTTATTTGTGGAAACTCTACATACAATCTGAGGTATACTCTCCAGCGTGACACTCCCAGGGATATTGATGAATATAAGCAAATTCAGTGAAACATCCTACCATAGTGTTTCCCTGCACCCACCATCCTACATGTTTTGTTAGTCCTGTGGGATAGCGGTATCGCTCATTGGTAAAGCGCAGGGGCAGTAATTGTGAGAACCTGAGTTCGAATCTAAGTCATGACGGCTCTTGTTGTATGAGCTCCTCACACTACTCCAGACAAAAAACACGCCTTGCTATCAGGTGGCGTGTTGATACTGACCTGCTTGTGGTTCTCCCTGCCAAGCCGTAACTGGTTAAAAGACGAGTATCTAATACGTCAGCTTCACCATAACAATGTAGACCTCATACGTGAGAAAAATTCGGTTCCGTAGGGCTCCATCTAGCTTATCCCGGTTGAGGGATCTTGGAAGAGTTTAGTGGCTAGAATCATAGAGTTTTAGAAAGATAACTATATGGCTAGAGTTCTGGACTTTTGGTCGTCATCAGATCCCTGAAGTCCTAGTAAGCTCCTGCCTGAGTAGAACAATGCAAGTTTAAATTAATGCATTTAGTACCGGCACTGTTGTTGGTGTCACAAATTGATACCGAGATTGTTCTGCCTTATTATATTGTATTGATGTACAAATTGTGAGTGTTCATTAGCAAAAATACATTATATGCAATGTAATAGGATGAGTTGGCCAGTGCTTTGGAGCGGTTGGAACTATCGGACCAAAAACATGCGGAGGAGATGGGTGCTATCGAAGCCTATGTTGAACAAATAAAGAGTCTGTCTGATGAGAGGGAGACACTTACGGTGGAGTTTGAGAAAGAAAATGATGCCCTGAAAATACAGATCGAGTCAGGTAGGGGAAGAAAAGACCAGATTTCAATAGAACATAAAAATCCACTTAGCCAATGACATGTTTTCAGAATAGTCTGTGCTGTACCTGGTCGGAGAGATAACTGTATTAGTGGTTCTCCATCATTCCAAATGTGCCGAGGGTGAAAGCCAAAGTGGCATAAATGGGTAATCTAACCGAGGTTTTAGGCCCAGTGCATTATGCACGAAGCCAATACTTCACTTCCCTGCCCTGGCCTCAACAGATATGATATCTCTGTAGTTGAGCTAATGTTGACAGTCTTGTAAGGTCAAGACTTATAGCACTGGCACCAGGCAATATTTGTAGCCTGCTGCGCTTCCTGCTGCTGCAGCATGTACAGTTAGGCTTAACTTTGACTACTCTATACAGTCTTAGCACCGCATTTTGTAAGTAGTTTCCGCTATAGTATGTAGTATATATGGGTATGGGTATGTGTATTTACTCTTATTTCATTATAAGGTCAGTCTGAAAAGCATTCCATTGTGACTGTTATAAAAGATAGTGGAGTAATCCATAACTCTGAGTGGGGATATTATGAGTTAAGTTGATTTTTCTCTGATAATGTTGACATGAGGCATTTTCGACTAAGCTAAAGTTTGTTGAATGCTGCCCTTCTATTGATGTGTTGTCAATGCACTTTATTGCCCAATCATATGTCGTCAGTTCAGCCGCTTGAACTCGTTAAGGAAGAGACAACTCGGGTAGCAAGACTAATACGTTTGTTTGAACAGACCATCGCATTGATTTATCAATTTTTATTTGGTGATAAACGCGAATTTAACCAAGTTAAAGGTGATGTCAAATTCCAATATTACTTATTCATGCATAAGATATGATTATAGGCTGTTATTCGGCTGTAATTTAATTTGCAGCAAATTTGAGGTTGTTTAGTTTCTGGCGGTTCTCAGGGGTCCCCGTTTTTACCAGTTTGATAATAGGTGCATTAGCGTGCTCAGGCTTTTCGCGACCGAAATGGATTTTGGTCGCGAAATCTGCTAAATTGTGCAAGAGCGCGACCGAAAAGCGCGATCCAAAAAAGCATCTTTCACTTGCGGTCCCGATCTGCGACTGAAAGCAAGCGAACAGAATTCCGCGGTCGAAAGTAGTAGTTTAAGCAAATGTCAAGGTTACCGCAAAGAGGCTTGATTACTACGTTGAGATAACGAATCGCGAACGATCATTTGTCTCTAACGAGGAGTTAAAGTTGGGAGAGGACAACTCTGATTTGATCAAAGTCCATCCTGAACTCAACAGCGTTTCCTAACCGCGACGGTGTGTTCACGTGCTCGCGACCGAAATTTTTCCAAAAAATTTCGGTCGGGAGCACGCGAATGCACTTAATGTAAACTCACTATTGATGTTTTGTTTGAGACTGAAGAATTGAAGTATTGATTTTTGGTCTGTAATCCGTGACATGTAACCATACCGTATGCTAACACGCATCCATTCTCAATGGAAGGATGACTCTCAAATAAAAGCTTATAGGACACTACATGGTACACTTTTTTTTTACATTAATTGTCGGTCCTGGCCAATTGATCAGAAACCCCTTGTCCATGCTCATAGGTTTAAATATAAAAAAGTAAGATCTCTCAGTGGTAGAGGGGTTGAACATGGAACCGTGGGAACCTGGGTTTAAATCTTGGTCACGGCAGGCTATCGTCGTGAATGTGGGCTCCTTAGACTAATCATAGCTCAAAACAAGAACAATCCTCACTATGACATGGACCATGATACTGACCCGCTCGTGGCGCTCCGTGCTAAGCCGGAACTGGTGAAAAAACAAGCATCTAATCGGCAACTTCATCATAATGGAAATAAATCAATGGTGGTGACTGCCAGGGCATCCAGCTGTAATCCTGTCTTAGCTTTGACCGTAACTCTCAGGATCATGGCCCCAAACAACAATAATAATGCAAATTATAAATGGGAAGCATGTGTCTGTGATAGAACGTTAATTAATCAATGACAGTAGTGTAATATTTTATCATTTCGTTTATTATTATTCAGAAAAAGCAGAGATAGATGACATGCTGACCCAGCAAGGTCTGGAGGATATCGTGAACTCATCCACTCCTGAAAAGATTGCCTTTCTGCTTGTGGAAAGAGCCAAGCTATTGGATGCTCTGGAGAATGAGGTAAACGGTACTACTATTGCTCACAAAACATGAATTCATTCAGCAAACAGTTAACATCTTAACCTTCTTACTCCCTATTTCTATGGAGCTCGTACTGTCCATCTTCTTGGAACCCACACTGTCCAACTTCTTGGAACTCATACTGTCCATTTTCATGGAGCTCATTCTGCCCATCTTCTCGGAACCCACACTGTCCAACTTCTTGAAACTCATACTGTCCATCTTCATGGAGCTCATTCTGTCCATCTTGTTGGTAGTTGAACAGGACACTGAAGGATGATGTGAGTACTCTGCAATATACCGGAGCATTAGCGGAGTCCAGTAGAATCAGCGAACTGCACAGTGAAGGTATTTATTAGCAGGAGTTGCCTTCTAATTGTGAACTTTTTTGCTGACGTATGTGCCTATGGAATAACTCTATGAGAGATATAACATATCAATCCATATTTTCCATACACAGGTTACAATAAAGTCATCACGCTGCCGCGTAAAATTAACTGTGAGTGGTGAGACTATTGTCGATGAGTGTTACCGTTGAATATGTTCTGCTATGATCTGTTAGTTGGTTGGAAGAGTAAAGCGTAGACCTGGTGTGGCGCAGGTGGGAAACACGGCGCATACCTCCCTACATTTTGACAGTTTTTACATACAATTGATTGTCAGGCTTATGTGAAGAAAACTCTGTGGACCTCTGCATGTATGACTGTAGCCTTTTCTATCCCTAAATTAAATTTCAGTGTTAACCTAAAGATTATAGACCCTGTATGGTCGTTTTAGATTCTGCTAGTTTTGCAGGTTGATTAATTAATCTTCATTTTTATTGCTTTATTTGGGTACTGGGTTATCCTGTTCAACTGACCTCCTTACTCTTAGGCTTGTTCTGGAGCGATAGGAGCTAAAAAATTGTATCAGGGGCTCTCTCTCACAGTAGGCCGACATTCATAGCTCAGCTATGGGTTCAAATGGCAACCACACAGGAGAGCAACAGCGCTGGGGTTTCTCGGTTTGAATGCGGAAGATTCCCTAGTGAAAAATATTAATATGTTATCGCTTACAGCTAACCCTTTGTTTCCAAAGACGGCACGGGGATTTCTTTCTGCCGAAACGCAAATCCTCTGTAGTAACTTAAATAAGACATTTCATTGGTCAATACTGACAGTTGATCTTGACCTCTTTTGGTCGCTACCAGCTATTGGCGTCATGCTGAAAGATATCAGTGTACCAATTCAGCAACCGCTCAGTTATTGCTAGTGTAAACTCCCTCTAGAACATGTATTAACAGGACTTACAGAGGTTTTAGTGTGCTCAAGCATACCTTTTAGTGTATATAACTGTTTTACCTTATTCATACTCCACATCTCCCTGTGCGGGTTCTTGCTTTGTTTGCTCCCACATTAACAGAGAGTCTTTGTCGGAGCTTAGGAACGCGTGTTGGGTGCCCTTCTTGTCTCCACAATAGACTTTTATGGGATTCAAACCCGTGACTCATGGCAAGCAATTCTTGCATTTCTACCACTAATCCATGGCTGGCTAGTCTTTTCTTTTTGCATGCTAAGTGACGCATATTTTATTATTATATTATTTATAACTCTGAGAGAAATTGGGAATGATGGCTGAGAAAATGTAAAATGTGGTGATAGGCGGAGTTGTCCTCTCATTGGGTTATCATGTATTTTGTAGCGACAGACATATTGGGTTCTCAGGTTGATGAGATGAGCTATGAGAACCTGGAGTGCTGTCTGGAGCTCGATGAACCATCCCAGAAGGTTAGTATAAAAATAAATAATAAAAAAAGCAGTCTCCCCTGAACCGGAAGTTGAGCCTGGCGTCCTGGAACCATGGTCCATCACTTTTACCATTGAGCCATCACTTCATCCCTGTTTTTCCGAAGATATCTCATAAATTCATTGTATCACGCCATGCAGCTTAAATTCCGAAAAAAGGAGTGGTGGTGGTGGTCTGGGATCGGACAGAGCCTCCTTGTTACACAGGAAGCCAATACTATGACTTTACAGGGAATAATAATGCCAAGGTCATGCTAAAGCTGTCCTTATGGGATAAAGGGATATCATGTATTCAGGACACTTCTGAAACCATATAGAATAAAGGTGTTGGGCCGCAGTGTATAGAAGTTTTATTACATGAGATTATTGCTAAAGTGTAGTTTTAGATGAAAACTGCTTATCTGTGTGTGTGCGTGCGTGTCGCGCGTGCGAGCGCGTGCGTGTGCTAGAACATCTGTAAAGGTGCAACTGAATATAATTATCTGAGGTGCAATTTTGCGCCGCCTTGATCTGAAAATTCCGGAAATTGCTCCCAAGTTCAAGAGCAACTATAATATAATACTGGCTTGTGCACTCATGAAGTTAAGCTCTTTCACCTATGCAATCTAATACAATTGAGCAAAAACAAGCCGCCTTTAAAATTTCGATAAGCGTTTATTAAGAAGTTATACCATCTCTATTCATAGCATAGGATTGGCTGAGAGCATTTTATGTAAACACTGCTTAGTTTTTTTACGACTGGTGTGTGTTTGTTTTGCTAAGTGTCTCTCAGTTGGTTTAATGTAAGGAATTGGTGTGGTATCACAGTGTATGAGGTGAGCTAGCATTTTCATTCTCTGGATTTCTCTGTCTGCTTTCCATATCTATTGTTCGGGTGTCTGGGGTATGCAGAAATTAGTCTACTGAATGTTCGACTCAGGATTTTCCAGGGTACATCATTAGGGGACTTTCTGTTAGCCCCCATCTGCCTAATGGAGTGGATTCATCTATGGGTGGACCTCTTTTTAACATTGCGATTCAATTCCCACAAGAATGAAATGACAAAGTGGTGCCCAAACCAAAGACATGTGACTGCAAGTCCAGTCAGTGCACTCTCCACTAAGCCATCGCTTCAACCCCAGAAACTTGGAAGTCGGAGACAGGGAAGTCTACGTTATAACCTTCTTCGTTAACCAAGAGTCGAACCAGATACTACTTTAGTATTAGGCCTACTGCGCTATTCATTAAGCTATTGGTTCACTTCACTCTATCTTCTGTGCAACAACAGAAGCAGAGTACTGATCAAGGCTATTAGTCAGGATAAAGATGGCTTCTCTCAGCGGTGACAGTCCTCTTTGAGACTGTAATACTGATCCACTCGTCTCCGACCATTGTATCTACCGTACAAGTGATTTAAATACTCACTGGCGCATCACAAGCTGTAGAACAAGTTATGACCATAGTAACAACTGCCAATGTTTCATGGATGTCACAATTGTTCCCAATCACGTATATCTAACATGTCTAGCTGCATAACTCAAATTTTTGTTTGAGGTTTGCCCATAGATTTTAGAGTCTATGGTCTTACTTTTCGCCTTTTGTCTAAAAGTATACAAGTAGCTCCTCATGGCTTTAGTAAGAAAGACAACTTATTTTGGTTTTACACGAGGACTGCTCTTGCTAACCACTCCTGATAAAAACTGAGGCCTGCTTTAGAGTGGTCACAGGTCGGAATTACGGTATGCTCGAAAATAACACCCATAGTGATGTAGACCCAAGTATCATTGCTGACCATGCCCTTTAACAGATTCTTTCGGGTGATGAGTCCCTTTCCTTTCTGTAGATGGAGACATGTCCCCGATGCAAGGATTTACAGCGAGAGAGGGACGACTGCTCATCCAAGCTCATCATAGCTGAGGAACAGGTAAAAACTGCATGAAGGATTTAGCATCCGTTATATGAGTTTTTTATACTTCAGTGAGCGTTTATTCATTGGTGTATACCTTTCCTTGTTTGTACGGTGACCCCTTTCCTCCTTGGTTTAAAAGCACTTTAGAGCTGGACGAAGCTGTACCTTCAGCGCCAGTGGCGAGCGCTGTAACCACTCAGCCACACCGTCTCCTACAGTTGCTATAGAAAGTTAATTTTTTCTATCTAGTTGAAGTCACTGGAGAGGAGGATAGCCCGTTATAAGAATCTTCTTGGTGGAGACTTGATTCAGCATGATGACACAATCAGTCAGCTGCAGGGTGAACTGGAAACTCAGCAGGCACTGGTGCAGCAGCTGCAGGAGAGGTGATTACAATAGCAATATAATCAGGGCATTATGGGGCTCAGAATCTGGGTTTGGAGGCCTGATGCCATTTGATAGCCCCGGGCTAATTACAGGGCAAGGTAACACATTTATGGGTGGGATGTGAAGGCGATCATTTCATGACTGGGCCTGCACTGAAGACCCCAGCGGCATTTTAACACCCAAGTAAATATTCGCCTCTTATCAGAGTTCAGCTTTTTGCGATATCTGTCGATTGATTTCATTGATGTAGTGCTTGCCTCGGTGGCTGTTTATTTATCATGGGGAGAGTGTATTGATCATACTGACATCTTTTCTTTTTAAATATTCTAGCTTGGATGCTGCCGCCGCCACCCCTCGCGTTCTCGCTGACTTTGAGTGCGAGTCGCAGGGCCACCTAAGAGACGAGCTGGCTAAACTGCAGGTGGAGCTCACCGCATCAATTCGCTCATCATCGGACCTGCAGGCGCAGTGTGAAACGCTGAAAGGAGAGGTACGAGCACTGACCGAGAGTAACACGGAACTCAGCAGCAAACTTCAGTCACAGAAGGAAGAGGCTAGTACTCAACTCGAAGACGTGATAGTCAACTATGAGAGTAAGCTGCAAAGTCTAGGAGAAGATAGTCCAATGACTGAGAGTGATCAGGTTCAAAATGAACTGCGCGCTCAAATAGATGACCTCACAACCAATCAACTACAACTGAAACAGTGTATAGCTAATCAAAAGGAAGAGATCGCACAATACCAGACAGAGCTCGAGGAGGTATTAGCCAATCAAGAAGAAGAAATTGAAAGAAATGAGATTCTACAGCAGCAGGTCGAGGAGACAACTCGACTTCTAAATCAAATGCAGGTAAATTATTGATATTTAGCTGGACAGTGAGCCGGATCAGAAGGATTGTCATTATTCAGCCGGGGCCGAGTGTGTGTGTAGTCGGGACATATGTGTCTTATCTGCTGTAATGTCTTTTTTGGAGTTGTATAATCGTTGTGAGAAAAGTACTCAGCTCAATCTCAGCTTTGGTAGGTTCAACAATGTGATGTGTATGATGGTCAGAATCCGTATACACATCAGTTTAAGGTTCTAAGTTTGATGGGTTGCAGGAGGAAATGGGAGGCTCATCCGAGCCGACACGGACGGCTGAACAACTGGAGTTGCTTGAAAAGCTGTCCGCTCTAACCCATGACTACGAATTGGTAATGGAAAAACTGGATTCACTATCAATAGACATACTGAGCTGCAAGGTATCACAACTGCTTCTCACTTTTGGGGATGATATTAAGTTACTGGTGAATTCTTGTTCTAGGATTGGGTTGCTTTATTCTGCAGTATAGTTGGGTTTGATGTTTTCAATAGGTTTTCCATGCCTAAGTTTGTATCGTATGAAAGGGGCTAGGAGTTGCCTGCTCGCGTGAACATGCCAAGACAACAGCGTTTTATTTTACATGGGCTTCATCACAAATCCGGGGCTTGTTTGTGGGATGGTTCATGGTATGTGGCCCATAGAGAAGGTTACCTACTCTATGGATGGGCCTCCTTTATACAGCATCATAATTTGAATCTCGCCTATTTGTCATTGTACAATTAAACTCTGTTGATGAACATTATATAAACAACAACAAGGCTCTAATGATCAGGCTCCTCAAAAAAGATAAGCCACTACATGTACTATTCCCTTAGATTCTCACTCATCGCTGAAAAGGGAATATGATGCTCTCCAGCAGATTCAGGATGTACTAAAGGAAGATGTCGAGACGATGATGGTGGAGAAAGATGAACTGATGACAGAGAAAAAGCAACTTAACCAACAGGTATGTAATATATATATTCTAACTTGGCTCATTATGGAGCCGGTTTCTCCTGAAAATTGTTTTCGCCCATGGAATAGGATAATATGCCGAGTCATGCTCACTTCCAATGGGTGATCAGCATAGGTTTATCATTTTGCTCTGTAACTATGCTTCGTTCTAATGGCCAAATGATGCATTCCGTTTCATTCTTTGTTTCTGCCGAGAATCATCCAAACGATAAGATTACACGTTGAGCACGTGGGTTCGAATCCCAGTCATGACTGCTTCTGCTGTAAGTCTGAGCTCTTTACAATAATTCTAGCTCAAGCTACAATCTATTCACATTGTGGTGCTGAGCCACGACTGAGAAAAAAACAAATATATAATCTAGTCAGACTCAGATAAAAAATTTCAGACGCTAACAGATAGGCGTAGTTAAAAGACACAAGGCGTTTCAGGTGCAGCTTCGAATGCATCGGAGTTGTCCTCTCTCAATGTCATACCCGTCTAAGGAAAGCAAATTGTGCGGTTTGTTTCGCAACAATGAACCGTCCTGTGAAGTGAGCATAGAATAAGTATATATAGAATAAGATTGATGGCTAGCATTGACATTGTATAAACTAGCACGCCCACTTTCAGGCACGGAATTCTGCTCGCATGATCAAATTCACTTTCAGGTGCACCTTCGAGCCCTGTTTCAGACACCAAAACCTGTGCACGCGAATGCACTAATGTCTGGGGATAGAGCATAGAGGTGGTGAACAAGTTAGTGGTAAAAGGGATTCATACCTGCCTCTACCAATGGTAGCATTTGAAGTAGATAAACTATAGCTGTATCAGAGATCAGTCCACATTATTCTCTTTTCTTTCTGTACAGAACAACGCGTTTCAGGTAGATTATCAAATAACTTTGCTCATGTCTTTCTTTATCTGCCTTTATACAGCTACCTTAATTTTACTTACATGCCCTTTCGCATCGCAGCCATCTTTTTCATTCTCTTTCTTCCCATTGCTCAACCACCTGGTGTTGTAATCTGTTTTATAAAGAAAAGACCAACAATGACGGCCACTGTTAACTGAAAAATACGGTCTCACATTGTACTATTACACTTGGTTTTGTTAGTTGTTCTCGTTGCGTTGCGTTGACTAGAGTTTTGCTGTTTTTTTTGTTGAGTCGAGCCTAAGCTAGCTGCATGACCAAGATGTGTTTTTTAATCAACGGCATGATTTTATTGCAAACTCAAGACCGCTCTTCCCACTGCTCAAGACAAGACTGGCATATAAATATAAACTGTTGGCTTAAATAGCTCAGCGAAACCACAACACCTTTCCGGGCTTGTCATACAGGATAGGATTATGAGGTCAACTTGGTCAATGACTCATCCTTATCCTTCCTTCGGAAATTCTACTGAAATATCCTGTTATAGTACCCTTGATCTCGTTTCTTGGAAGATCTTGCTCAAAACCTGCTGCCCCAAATGCCCGATGAGGTGTGACACAATATGATGGTGGGTGAAGCTTAGCGATTCCCGATAAGAACCAACTCTATAGGGGCCTGACAAATGTGAGCTTTGATTGGTTGATTGATTGAATGAGTGAGTGATTGAATGACTGATTGATTGATTGATTGATTGATTGATTGATTGATTGATTGATTGATTGATTGATTGATTGGTTGATTGATTGATTGGCACTAGTCTCTGTTACAAGTGCAAGAATATTTTTAATGAATCTTTTTTGTTAACATTTTTCTGTTATTATATTTTAGGTAGCTGATGTAATACAAGAAATGAGTGATCTGAAGGAGTCCCATGAAGAGCGGATGTCATCACTTAACCAATCACACGCCACAGAAATAACTCAATTGACCAATCAGAAAGAGGAAAACAAGAAAGAATTAACAGCGGCCTATCAGGATAAGCTTGAGAGTGTGCAGAATATTCTAGAAACAGCAAAAGTTGATCGAGATCATCTGTCCTCTCTGAATAAGGAGTTGGAAGAGAAGGTAGGTTGGAGGGGCGTTGATGTCAGATTAACTGAATTCACTAATGTTCAGACACACGGGCGTTTATTGACTAATTCGATGCCGCGCAAATGCATTGTACTGGCAAAATACTCACATCGGAGAAAAATGCGACCCTGAGGTGCGGAAAAGTTTCTCCGTTAATCAAGTCCCACACAAAGAGTAATAATGTAAAGGATGAATCTGGGTGGAAAACTTGACTGAGAGAAAAAAGTTGGTCCACTTAATCTATATTAGATATTTTTCAGCTATACAAGCAGCAATCGCAGTTATCCTCCATGCAAGAGCTTGTAAATGAGCGACAGAATGAGGTGGCAGAGTTTAAAAAGAAGCTTCAGGAAGTTCCCAGTCTGCAAGCGAGGTTGGATCACGCAGAAGATGAACTCGTTCTGCTTAGATGTGATCTCACCACAGCCGGTAATGAAATCATGGAGTATAAGATGAAAGTTAGAGAAAGAGATGAGCAGCTAGGTGAGTTACTGAAATCCCGGCAGGCTTGTGTTGCTTGGTAGCTCAAAATTACCTAGTAACGCTCACATGGTCTGAACACGTTTTCGCATTTGATAGTACCCCATAGTAAGGTAGCCGCAAAAGCCATATTGCCAATGGTAAACAATGCCAGACTTAGATGCTAGGTTTAAAAGTGGATGCTCATCGAAAAAACCCTTTGACAAATATTCGTGCAGTGACAACGAATGAAAATCATGTGGCTCTATATGGTGTCGAACGAACAAAATATTTGTTGAATGTTTGTCTTGAATTATTTTGTTGTCAGGCAGAAAATTTCACAGCGAGCAACCCTGATAACTGTGGTATTGTACGGTGGTCGGTTTGAGCTTCCTCGGATATCCGAGAGGTCTCCTCAAATTTTTTGAGTTAGTCAATCCTCGATCAACAATTGTTTGCTGTGGCTCCGCATTATTAACGTCGATCGCCGACAAAGGATTCATTGACAAATGTCATCGTTAAACCTGGATAGAGTTATCCACTCCTTACTTAACAATGCCAATACTGAGAGATGATGGGTAGCTTAATGGTAGAGCGCTGAGCTCGAAATCGTGAGAACCTGGGTCAAGTCCTGGTCATGGCAGGCTCCCCCTGTGGGAATGAGCACCTCACATTGATCCTAGCTTCAACAAAAGCGAACCTCACCATGCGTTGGGAGCTTTGATACTGGCCCTCTCGAGGTACTCCATGCTGAGCCGTAACTGGTGAAAAGAAGTATCTAACTTGACAGCTGTGATAATTAAAAATTCATACGAGGAAAAAAGCTACGAAGAACTCACACACTGTTCTTTTGAACTGTTTATACTCCGCATTATTATTCCCTCCGCATTATTATTCCCTGCGCGTAATTCGGGAGTCTGCTCCATGGCTACCAAGAAGCCCTTGGTTGGAGCCCAGAAGCCAATTAGGGTTGGGTAGTCTTTCTGCCACCACCATTGATAAGAACTCATTGGTGTGAGTACCAGCATCAAAATAGTCACAATGTGTTCAATTTTGCCGACTATAATCACGGTCTTTGGGAACTTCTGTCATCTCAAACCCAGCATGTAATGTGCATGTTCTCTTACCTATGGTCATTACAGGGGAGTGTCAGCAGAATTGTGATGAATTTGAAACTGAGCTCGAGGCTGCCAAAAAAGAACTGAAGCGATCAGAGAGCCTAACAGCTGAGT
>Ga0224501_10001653_pt1 | contig 17301 bp, 7 predicted proteins | sample SF_Oct11_sed_USG_4_FD_169105 | JGI IMG/M metagenome (GOLD analysis project Ga0224501, IMG submission 169105) | Sediment microbial communities from San Francisco Bay, California, United States - SF_Oct11_sed_USGS_8_1 | ecosystem: Environmental > Aquatic > Marine > Sediment | place: USA... | reverse complement strand
ATACTTACCCAACCTACTCTATATACTTACCCAACCTACTCTATATACTTACCCAACCTACTCTATATACTTACCCAACCTACTCTATATACTTACCCAGAATTGAGAATCTGTGTTCGGCATTGATGACAACTTTTCAACGAATAAAGTTTTCAGTGAATGCACTTCACATCATCTTTATTTATAAGCACAAACTTGAGACAGGGACATTACCATGAATGCAAACATGTAGTTGGCCTACTGTTTCTTTTCTTAGTGACTATTACATGCCATCATCACGGCTGATTGGTCCATAGGTTGACCAGGTACACAGGCAAAACAGCAAATATGGTGTAAATCATTGATAGTCTGTAACTGTACATTTATCATGCGAGTGAAATGTCTCTCACGGGAGCCCATATGCCACAGATTTTCGAGCCGTGACAAAATGCACCCAAAGAATGTACGGGTTTTCATCAAGTAAAGAACAGATTGTTTAGAAGATTTTTTCAATCAGAATCTGTCTCTCTTGGGTCAAAAATCTGCTAGTAATTCAGAGTAAGGCCGTTACCACTTTTATTTTGCACTTGCATTTTTTCTGTAAAAATTAGATAAGGATAACCAATATTAATTGTATAATTAAAAAATGTATACCAACAATACACACTGCATTGCACATGTATTGTTATCCTGTATTAATAAGAATTCTGGTGTTTCGTGTTAACAAGACCGTCTACTTTATGACCTCATTGCTTTTCAGTAATTGGATACATTTATTTTAAATTTGCACACAGCATTGTTGATATCTCTGCATCCTTTTTTTTCTTGTATAACATCCGTACTATTCTGATGAAGCTGCCGGGTTAAATAGTTCTCACCAGTTACAGCTTCGCATGGAGCACCACGGGCGGGTCAGTATAAACGGTCCACCTCAGGCTTGCATGTCTTTGTTTTGAGCTAGAATTTAGGTGATAAGCTCACATCTTCGGTGGACCATCTAAGCCTAAGGCTTGTTGGAGCTCTAGGAACTGAGATATATGTGAGGAGCTTGATCACACTCACAGTGGGAGTCCTCCATGAGCCGGGACTCGAAACCATGCAGGTTCTCACGATTCCGAGCCCAGCGCTCTATCACTCTTGCTCTTCCATTTCTCAGTTACCGTCAGATCTTTATCACATGGTAAAGTCAGACTCCTGAAAATACCTCCTTTACCTGGTTTATTGCCAGTCTCCTGCTCACTAATTGCTTGTTTAGCCTTGGCAAGTTACCAAGAATTAACGGCATTTTTTTATTATCCCGGAAATCGGGAATTCATGTGTAAAAATACAAGCAAACATGGACAATGCAATAGCAACAATTTTGTGCATTTTATCAATGGCTATGAACAGTCTATATCAAGGGTTTTTTGTAGCCAGGTTACCGGACTTTTTTGCATGTGGTGGATGGTGGGGGAGCAAAGCGGTATTCGCTTGCCAACCACACGCCGAAGAGCCAGTTCACCTGGCCAACTTTCACCTCCAAAGCAGACTAATTCTTACTTCAGCATTAGGATCAATTAAGTAAATTCAGAATGATTGTACGCTTAATAAATTACCTGGCTAAACTTAAAAGCTTGTTGCACATAATGTGGTTTACTCTATGTTACCCTTTCATGATGATGTGTTTCTGTGTTACGGCATTGGAGTTAATTATTCGCAAGGTTCAATTCAAAGAACCAGACACAAACCTTTATACTGACTCTGTAGAAGTAATTAGCTCCTAGCCCAGTCATAATGATCAGCGAAAGGTGTATGTATGTGTTAGTTACTCTGTGAAAGTGACAATATTAAGACAAGACAATATTAAACCTGTACCCTAATTCAGTTAAACTTTTGATCTGGTGGTTCAGCAGATCTTATTGAATAAATCAGTAATGACTACTGGAACATGCTTCCATGCTGTTAGGCTACTGGAACATGCTTCCATGCTGTTAGGCTACTGTTTATTTATAGTACATGTATAATCAGTAATATAAATTGAGGTTCGATTTCTATAAGACAGGAAAAGATCTGCCCAGAATGTACTCGTTCAAGCACCATCCTACTTTCCCATATATAACTTAGTTATGTCTTTGTATCATTGTTGTTGAATCCATTGATTTCATTAGACGATATAGAAAACCAATATGACTTAATTATTTGTGAATGCGCTATGTAAGCTACAGACACTCGTCTATTGTGGCTGTCAGCACTTAGACCATAACTCGCAAAAGGCGACTTATAGGCTTAAGATCTAGACCTAGTTAACTCTATCGCTAAGGAAATTCAAGGCTATATCGCATAGATTGTGTACATTCGGCTAACTGCAGTTGGCATTCGCTTGCATGCTGTGAAACCCACTCAACGTAAGCAGCGCTGTGATAATTATTATCCATCTCTGTAAGCAATCAGCAGAGGGAAATAAACACTCGGCAAGATACAACCTCGGTAGCATCACTCAGGATGTTTGCTGTGAGAGCGGTAAGCTCTGTACCACAGGGTTCTGCGGACGAGAGTCAACCGAAAAAATCGTTCTTTACCGGATTAAAACGCGTCTTCAGAAAGAAGAAGGAAGATGATGCATCTAGTCGTAAGTTAACCGAATAACAGCCTAACTTCTCTAATAATTTAGAAATAAAAGATAATTTTATAGACTGTATAGGTGACCAAGCATCTCTGTGTGTGAGTAAGCGGTCCGCATAGGTGTAGCACTAGGTATGCTACAAAAACTCTCAATGCAAATTGCCACAATCCAGAATGTCTACCTTGTGAAGAACTTGCCTCTGGCTCATAACCACATGAACCTGTCAGTTCATGAAATTTGCTTGAGCTTGCCTCAATTGACTTAGGTTATGCTGTCACGCGCTATCTCCCTGTAGTTACATGCTGTATCAAATGACAAACTATCATACATTTACTTAGTAAGCATGAAGTTCATACTTCATTTGTGCTTGGGTTCAACCCTACCTAAACGCACTGAAAAGTCAAATTTTAGGTAGAACCAACGGAAATCGGTATATATTAGCCCTTGTTTTCTAAAGTACCTCACGCTCTACGATAATATCACCTAAAGCTCAACACATTAGCTATGATGCAATAATACCCTCTCCTTTTTATACATGTACCTGTATTCTATTTGAATGTAAGTAAGTTGTATGCCACTATATATGCACCTGCATGTGGATGTGCTTGTTGTGCATGTGAATAGACTATTCAGATGAGAACTAGCCACTTAATGCCTGTTTAGGCATAAGATAAAGGGTTGGTTTGTTACAACCTTCTATAATAGATGATTATTAAGATGCAACTTTAGGGTGTATGTTATGTCGATAAAAACATAAGACATTTATTAGCGTTTGGTAGTAAGAATTCAGTAACTTTTACGATAATCACATTAAACCTGCCATGCAGCAGATTTACGCAGTGTTCGCCCAGTTGCCTTGGAGGGGATTACCTATAGACACATCCTTGATGTATATAATTCTGCAATTCAGTGAGACGCCTATGAAAGCATCACCAACTGAATGAAACAACATCTGTCCTAACCTATTCAATACTGCACTAACAGTTTGGCTGCTTGATTAAACCAGTAGGGAATAACATTTTATAGAACTGACGGCATTTGATGAGGATATAAAGACGGGTTTTGCACTGTAGCAGTATACATTACATACATTACGTATTACAAGGTGCAAACGGATGCTTATGCTACCTGAAACGAGAGACTAAATGGATAATAGCTCCAGTAGTGTGAATAAAGTGAATGGCCTCAGGCGTTCGTATTGATTTTTATTCTGGGTATAGCTATCAAACCCCAACTCCGACTTCAAAGCTAGTCAGAAAAGGCACTAAGGGTTTTATAACCAACTAATACTGGGGAGAATTAGGCTGCTAGATTGCAAGCTATACCCATACTGTCATTCAGAATACACTGCACACGTACAGGGAGCGCATGTGAGCAGATATCTACATATTCAGCATTGAGATCTCATACCAGTAGCTGATGTTTGCGTAATATAATGCCACTAATCTTTATGGACTATTGACAATTCTTACATACGCTATGCTCACTGACAAATCAAGCAACTCAATCTGAATAATGCAAGCTGTTACGAATGTCTTTGCTATAGTCGAGATGGCTATAAAGTCATATGGGTTTGGCCTTACAGGCTGGCCTAATTCGAGCTGCCAACTCCCGAAAACAAACCGATTTTCCACTCACTGTGATTCGAAGGATTATGGAATACCTTTGTGAATATAATGGATAAACACACTCAGGCGAATAGGGTTTTACATAAAGAATGTAGTTTACGTCTTAATATTACTAAGTCAGAGTAAAAGTCTATAAATTCTATTTCTGCTATTTAATAATAAGCCCAATGGACACGGGGACATATAGGTTATACATAAATATACACACGTACACTTATCATGTCTGTGCACCTGATATGTTATAGACTCTGGTTATATCTTGCTGGTATCTCAATCATCTCGCAAATGGCATTCGTGATTAAAAATGGAAGTGATTATTTTATAAAAACCTTTCCAGTAATAAGACAAAATGTTCATTTTCCTAGCTACGTAAATGTATTCTCCTTTGTTGTCCTAAACCGGTGATGGGGTTTCGGGCGCCTTACTAGTACACTCAGAACATAAAGAGAACTGTGTGCGTGTTCTGAATTTCTGGTGGGGTAACTCCTCACACCAGGAATAAGAGTCTATACTCGTAAAATTGTTATTCAATCCCAATATCTTTATCTTAGGCTGATGAAGACTCACAGTGATTGTCTAACACTGTATAATTATGCATAGCTGGGTATAGCCAATCTCCCATATGTTGTTCCTTCTCAGGCCTTGTGACTTCACTAGAGAACCATGGTCTCCGTAGTTACTTGGATGCCATATAATATCAAATCAATCGCATGTAGGTGCGCCTTATTTCTGCCATACATACATGTAAAATAAATGAATATGTTATTGTGACGATCTATGATACAAAGCCTAGCATGTACTAAAATGTGCATAATCATTTCATTCGAGTAGTCCTTGTATACGTAAGTATATCGATATGAGAATCTGCTATACCTAAGGTAAGCTTTGTCTGGTATGGTTTGCATATCAACTATAAATTCCCACTCCACTAATGATGCATTAATGGGCAGCGTGGCTAGCATAAGTGTGCCTTCAGATTATAAAAAAATCATTTTCATTTTTTATTTCGGTAGTAAATGTAAATGAGCTATAATAAGATAATGAGAAGGCAACCATGATAAAAAGGAGGTTAAGCGTATCTCTATGTGTGAATGTATACGCAATACTGTGATTATATACTACATGGGAATAACTTCATACCAACCACATGTATCAGTTATCACAATTAGGCCTGTTTTTGAAACTTTGACGGTGGGACGGTAAGTTTAAGACCGCTGTGACAGAGGGATTCCAAAATCACATTGTTGCAAGTGAATTTTTCCATGCTATTTCATTGCAATTTTGGCTATCGTTGAGGTTTGAAGAATAGGCATTATGTGCCAGCAGGCTGTGCAAGTTTGAGTTAAATTTTATTTATTAAAACTCATGACGCGGTTTGACTATAAATAATATAAATATGGAATTTGTACTTGGTGGAGCTCTGTCGTGCACTATTGCTATAACCACACATAGCTTATGTTGCACCTGAATAAAATTAAATACATAGGGTAAAATATTAAAATCCATTAAAATGGTTCATAGCGTAACCAAAAAGTGAGCGTCCGTTTTCAGTAGAGGATCTAGATGTATTTAAAGTCATGTTGAGCTGAGAGAGTGTTCTGTCCCATCATCTAGACTGCAGAGGATATGCAGAGTTCTTGAGAGATGTTGCTGGTTTGTTGCATTGACAGTTCCAACACGAAGTATGGATATCTTCATATGATACACAGGGCTGACGGGAGTTTTAAACAGACACACTATCCTAACATTAGTCACAGCTGCAATTCTCTTGGGCACTCAATGTAACGAGTGAAGGAGCGCCATCCTTAAATTAGTAATAGCAGCTGAGTAATTAATGCACCTGGCAAAGAGACCAGAGTTACATTAGGAGATACACTGACCTGTCCCTATCCTCTGTCATGGTATACTGAAATCCCAATATATCGCTGGTAAGGGCTAGGTATAAACTTGGAGGAACACTAGCGGTACACTTCATTTTGGAGTTGTCTATTCATGCCAACTTTTCCATGTTTTCCGCATTCCCGCGTGTACAACCTTCTTATACAAGGCAGTTAGGTAATAACAGAAAATGGTGTCGTTGGAAATTCATAATAAATTTTCATGACAGATCAACTGTGAGTAGTATCATTTACGATACGTACATCCGAAAGGTATGCAATGCCCTAACGTAGTCGACGATACCCTTAATTCATAGATAAGATTATGATGAAACTATAAGTCTGGTCTTCTCACTAACTGCAGTATGTCTAACCGTTATTCAAAGGGATCATATCAATCTTATAGGATATATATGCAACCCATGATCTGACTTCGGCCTGATCATCATATGCAAACATGTGTTCGTGATTCTCTCATGTGCGAAATGAGAACAGTGCTAAAAAAAAAATTTTCCCCAACTCAATCAGCAAACCATAACTTCACAATGGATGCCATCATGTTGCTAAGGTTTTCCTGTTGCCAAGTAATGTGCAGTTATATGACTCTATTTGACTGAATCCCATAGCTGGCGAGGAGTTGCATACACACGTGTACACAAGTCTGGGGTCAGAATAGCTCAATTGGTAACAGGCTTGTATCTGGGAACTATGGATCGCAGGTTCGAGCCTCAATGCCAGTGGGGCGTTTTTCTGGTATGAGCAAGCTCCTCACTTCAAATTGCTAGTGTAGGTTTGGATCATCACAACAGAAAATAGAGGTCTTAACCAGTGGATAAGGGTCAAGGTCACTCCACAGTCATTAAAGATCCACCTCTCCCTTCCGGTAAAGAGTAGCCAGATTCTCGGCGGATGACGTGTAAACAAATGGGTCAGGTTGACTGACCCGAATCAGTAACCTCAGTACTATCCCGCGACACCGTGAAAAGCCATGTAGGTCATGAGAAAACCTGCTTTCGGGCAGAATACCTCTGCTGCTGCTATACATAATGGTAGCAGAAGAGCCAACCATCGCATGTACAGATAGTGGAGTCTTGGCGGTCATTTACAGATCTATCAGTCGTCCGCATCTCCAACCTAATGATTGATTTTAGAGTATCTATTAGAACAAACCACTTATACAAAAAACACAAGGCACGCATAGAGATGCAAAGTGTTGACATTAGACTGTATTGATATTCACTTGTCAATGATTAAGCCAGATTTCCCTTTGTACCGTATACCTTCACTACATCGCTCTAAGCCACTTCATCCAATCTCCGGTAAATTGTCTTCCTTTGACATCAAAAATGGGAGATTCCTCTTTTAGCAACCATGGTGAATAAATTAAAACTAATTGAAGTTTAATCGGTATAAAATTTATTCTTATAACAGCACATCCTGTAGTTTGCTAGCAGAAATTCAGTTGTGGCTAAGTTCATCTACTCACCCTGACTGTTTGCCTAGTCACTTTGAGTTCAGAGAGGCAGAGAGATGTTCAGTGCATTAGGAGGTTCTCTAGGTAGTTTCTCCATGTTGGACGGAATAACTGGAAGTTTCCGAGGTTCTCGAGCTTCCAGTCGTAAAGGAGACAAAGGTTTGTCAAATTAAAATTTTGGTTTCCGTCGAAAATCTGTTCTAAGCGTCGTTATGTAATTTTTTTCTTGCATGACAGCTTCACTGTTATGGCAAACCTGTTGGGTTAGCCTTTTTCGTCCGCCTGTTAAGACTCAGCATGGAGCACCAAAAACCGGTCAGTATCAATGCTCCACCTCATGGTGAATCCTTTATATTGAGCTTTGATGAATGCTGATAGCTGAGCCCTGCCCTTACAGGGATCCGACCCAGGTGCACACAGCTGCAAGCCCAGCACTCTACCACTGAGCTACTCCCCTACTGGCTTAAAAGAACTCCGAGTCTGTGTTTTAATTTTATTGAAGATATAGAATTTTACTTATGAACTCGCATTTTTTGACCTTAGAATGTATCAGAGCTGCCGCGAACCTAGGATCACATCACCCGCAAAAGGACTGTAGTATTAGTAGCTAGCTATCAGCAATTCTCCCTCATCAGGCTGATCAGATGACACCAAAGAACTTGCCATTACCTAGTGGTAGTACCTTTAGTTATGCTGGACAGGTTTGCAGTTGTTATTTAATGACAATGATTGAATTCAGGATACGTTGTAGTATAGAACCCATATGCAGTTAGTGTAAAAATTTATTGTCTTATTCGAATTTTGTATTATTTGTGAAATGACCCTCCATCAGAATCAAGGATTAAGCAAACTGTACTCTTCAATGTAAGCTCACATGCTAGTAGTAGTATTACCGAAAGGTCAGCGCGTTAACAAATATACTACTATATAGAGCAGTGACATATGTCACTGTATAGAGTGACCGTTTTGTTCAAAAGTACGTAGGTGTATGTCACACATACTGTAATACAGTGAACCACGTAATGATAATATGGCAACCAGTCATTCATCTACTGGATAACAGTAATGATGTAGTATGGAGTTGTCCACTCATGGTTGCCTCTCCCGTTCATACCAGCAGCTGATTGGTTGAGACCACAGTCATATCGTCTTCTCTTTATGAGTTATCTCTCCTTACACTTCTGCAGTGTAGGTTTATATAATTTATGATGAAAAAATTCAAAATTAAGCAAATGCACTCGGTTTAATGAAAGTTTTAAGCAGTTTTAAAAGCTTACCATGCTATGTAATTGTTAGAATTTACCCTTGAACTTCTAGTCAAACTGAGATCTGCCTCACCTGTACATCAGATGTATGTGCATATATTTAGCAAATCCATGTCTCTGTGAGGTTGATAACAGCGAGAGTCTCACTAGTTATTGCAGAGAAATAATCTTACATTAAATAAATTTACTCCCAATACACGCAATAAAGCTTCAGAATTCAGTACATGTAAAAATGAACCTGCGTGAGCTGGTTGCGGCTGTTTCCGGAAGATGATGGGATTATTGTCATTAATATGAAATGTTGGTTCGGGTGTGTTTTGCTTCCATAGATGTCCACCAGTAATAAGAAAGAGTGCTTACAAAATACGAGCCGTGGTTTACTTCGTTCCATGTGAACACTTGATCAATCCTTGTTGGCAGACTAATGCTAGTTTTGAGGCAATAGGAGCTAGGAACCCAATAATACCAGTACCTGAATGAAGTTGTTTCTTTTTCTTGCATGGCGTCTTTGCTGTTATAGTGAAACTGTCAGGTTAGTTATCTGTTTTTTCGCCAATTACGGCTTAGCATGGGAGCATCACAAGCGGGTCAGTGATAGGTGTAGTGGCTTGCTAATGGTTGAGCCAGGAGAACTTTTGGCAGTATGACCATCCCTACTAACTACAGACCTATAAGGTTTCACGAGGGCATTGATTGAGCCACCAATTCACTCGTATAATATAGAAGTTTAAAATCAATAAGAGATTTAATATCTCTACACCAGGCTCAGCTCATGCATATTTCATGATAGTTCAGTATTTACTCCTACAATTTCTTATTCGGATTCAAAATGAGCAAAAAATGTATAGTCGTCTGAAGTTGTGTTCTTTCGGCGACTTAGATAACGATGCATAGAGGATACATGCATCTGATTGTATGGGGCAAAATAAATGAAAAACTTTCCTCTATCGGTAAATGAGGTGAGATCTGTATGTAATTATAACTGACCAAAGGCAAAGTACAAGCAAGAGTATGCGCAACTGAAAATCATCAATAATTGCCATTCTATGAGTAGCATGATTACCCATTGAACATACTGTATATGAAAAGTCCTGCTAGCTTACAAACATTAGCATTGGAGTGACGATCGTGTGTGCAGGAGGGAGGAAATGTACGCAGCTTCATCCACATCAGGGGGAAGAAGGAGGGGTGGAGGCTCCAGTAGCCACCCTAAACACCGACATCACCAGCCGACAATAGGAGAAAAAATTAAACTTCTCATCACTAGAAAAAAAGTTGAAGATATACATCCTGTTAATGAAGGTAGGAATTGAATGGGGCAGATGGGAGATAGATAATGCACAGTGCTTGCATGTTTTGAATACAACATGAACTAGACTCAATTCTGACGAATTTACTGTGTTATGTATACATCAAAGCTTTTCCAAATGAAGCTATGCCAACTTCATTCCTCTGAACCGATACAATGCTTGTTCATTGACAACTCGGCAATCGCAACTGGTTTCTTTCGGTAAAACCATCTACCACTAGTGAGAAACTGTAGTTTTCCATAGTATTATTGCATTATAATCAAAGTAAAAATGAAGTCAATGACATTTTGAGAGTGGAGTATCGTAATGATAATCCCATAAATACGTAGGTGTACCAATGCCTTTGTGTTGGTTCATATGTTAGCTCATTAGTCTGACAACCGATATGGAATTGACTGCTGTACATAACACAAAACATGATTCCCTTCAAGCCAGAAGGATTTGCAAATAACCGGGCATCACTATCATATACTACGAGTAACAGGAACTTTGCAGCCACTAAAGCATCCTATCAAACTTATTGATTATTCCGAGCATAGGTGTGAAGCTCACGATGCCTGATCAGTTTATGTTCCCTCCATACCTATATGGGTAATATCTAGTAAACAAGCCTGACAACTATTACTAGTTGTGAAATAATCTTTACCCACACGTTGCCCACAACCGGGTATAGCCGTGTTCTTCTATACCAGCCCTGTTTCGATCTCGTGGCTTCACTATAAGCCTCATCATTGTTGCCCAAGTAAGACGGATGTCAAATCATCATCTAAATCCATTACGTGTAGGCGCATTTGATTCCTGTCATGCAAATGAGTCTGTATTTTGGCAACACTCAGTATATAGCCTATTGTCTTTCGTAAGATATGCGAGCATGCAGAGGTTTTCTGACCGAATTTCTTTTCTTTATCTGACCATTAGTATCTCTTTACTCTAGTTACAATCTAGAATGCAGGCTAAAATTAAAAGTACTTATCAAAAAGTAAAATTAAGTTAGTGATTAGCTGATCGAGTTAATAAGCCTCCAATAGTCTATACAGTAAGATGATTAGCTAGTCAGGTGAATGCACTGCTGTAATGCGTAGCACATGTATTTAGTCATCTATTTAGTTGTGTATTCACTTTGAATGAATATATATACCGGTTCAGGCATATACTTCAAGTTATATAACTACTTCGATGTATAATTAGTCGGTGCACAGTCTATGGTTTGCCAAGGGTACCACATTATTCTCTTTTCGATCAAGAAGTACCATCTGAAACCATCCTCGCTCCATTGGGTGCTCATGTCACTTTCTGCCTGACTGAAAAAAGAATGTTAATGGCTGAAAAGGTTAAACTATGCTAAACTCACATTGATGCTAGCTGTAAGTTTGCACCAGTGATCCCAGCTGGGCATGAAAAAGTCAGTATGGAAAAAATTATGGAGAAGCTGCCGGGTTGAATGTTTTGGTTTTCATCAGTTATAGGTTAGCATAGATCACCTTGATGGGCAGTATCGATACTCTACCTCAAAGTGAGGCATGTATTCTTAGCTAGAGTTGAGATGAGGTATTCATATTTGTAACGGGAGGGTGCCATGCATACCACTGATCGAAATCAGCTTCTTGTGATTTCCCAGAATTATCCAATTATCCAACTTGCTGTCTTGTAACTCCTTGAAATACTGCTCCATGTTCAAGATGGCAATAGAAAGCTTCATCCTGCACCATCATAAGATAAGATAATTTCATCACGTCTTACATGGAGGACATCACTAAAGGTGCCTTTTCAGTCCATCGGGAGTCCGGACTGCCTCGGATCGGATGCAGTTTGCATCTGATTTGGCGTCAGACCTTGGATCAGAGGACCCCTTTTCACTCCAAATAGATTCGTCGAACACACGATCTCGGATTACTTTGGAGTCAATCAATGGTGCAGAGCCTGTGTTTCCGGAAACTGTCACCATTTTTTGGTCGTAATTACAAAAGAAAGTCAATCCGCTACTTTTATCTTACACTGCTTCCTCTACTTCCAGTGCAACTTTGTGCTGTCATTCGTGTGATTATTGTAGTGAAATCAAATAAAATTTCCCTTTCCAATGATCCTAGGATGAGAGTACAGAGTAACCGTAGCTAGGTAATCTGTGGAAGAAACTTTGATTGGTTGATGAGATGGACACCCGAGGCCGATTGGACGAGGTCTTTTCACTCCACTTCTGGAGGATCGGACGTCAGTCTTGAGCGTCCAGTCCAGGGCCGATCGGAGCCCGATGGAGTGAAAAAGCACCTTAAGCCAGAGGCTTGTTTTTAAGATGATCTGCCCATAGAGCTAATACTGTATGGGTGTGCCTTGTCTATTTAATACCGCATTCTTAATTCGATTAGGGCAAAAGCACCAAGTGACACACAAACTTGGAATTGAACCCAGGTCACCAGATCCAAAGCAGGATCCACCAAGCCATCGCTTCTTTCTCATCATCATCGTCGTCGTCATCATCATCATCCCATTGCATAGATAAGTTATGTCTATACATACACCCTGTTTCTATCCTTTACCACCATTGAGGCTATCAGTGACGGTAGTGTCACATTTCAGTGTGTTAAGTGAGTGAAGCGGATAGTTCGTCATTAGTTCACAGTCATGAGCAATAAGGATACCTATGGGAATGCAATCTGTTTATGGTGCTGGGATAGAGCTATAATATTTGCGTAGGATAGATTTATCTATGCAAATTAGAGAGAGCTTAACTCAATTATCGTCTATACACCAAGGCCTGCAGCCTGATGCCGGTTTCAGCTCAAAATGTAATGCTAAGCAATAAGCTCAGCCCACTTTGAGGTTTTTGTACTATAAGCTAAAACTGCCCCGAATATGAACGGCCCTGCCAAATTACACTCTGACCTGGTGTGAGGCAAGCTAAGACTGCTGTTCACGGCGTTACTACAGAAAAAGGACTGATATCAGCTAATTTTTCAGCCCCATACGGTTCAACCGCTGCAGTAATTGGCTATACAGCTCCATCAACCTAACCTAAATTAGCCAGTATAGGCTCTTCAGGTCATGGATGTTTTTGTGTAAGGGTATAAATAATTCACAGTGTGATACGAGGTTGCATTGATTGGTTCACCAGGTGGTTTAACTTCCTGGTTGGGGAAGGACGAAGCCAGAAATACAAATCACCCTTTTAGACTGAACAGCATAAATGAAGAGTTATCCCCTCTTATACATATAAAAGCTAACCAAACCCTCAGAGGCTGATGTTTTGAGGAGAGAAACTAGTTTTGATTTGACACACAGAGCAATGATTAAGGGAATGACAAAACAATAGTAAGAATGACAATAATAAAACTAATGAATCTGATGATGATATTAATAATTAAAATAAAAGTAAAAAGAATAATTATTATATTGACAGAAAGAATGCTCTCATATAGATGTATGAGAGTTTTAGTCATGCACTGCAAGTTGGAAGATATAACCACCTTCCTTCCCAATAACTCCAAATCTCCGTAAATGGGGAGAACTTTCTTTGATTATATAATATCTCCTTATGTAGGTATTATTCATGAGCAATAATTCTGTGACATCTCTCTTAGGGTTCTTTGAATTTTGAAATCGTCGTGTTTACTATAGCAAAAGGAGGTTCACCAATTATCAATGCAAATCAGTTAGATAATCGCTGGCCCGCGAAAATGCCAAAAGTACAACAGTACTTTTTGTTTTTAACACCCCCACTGATTGATACTCTTATCAAGCAAATTCTCCTTCTCTCTGCAATTGGGAAAACTTCTCAGTTCTCACTAGTTATAATAAGGCCTCCTTCACGGCTCAGGAAACTAAAAACAAGTTGCTATTAGAGCGTGCTCACCAAAGTGCGTAAAAAGAGACTTCCCAGGTATATAGTCGACTACTCGCTGACACCATAAAAGTATCACAGATGCATCCGGAAGGTTATTGACTATGAATTTCATAAAGTAAACACATGAGATTTTCAGTTTCTATGCGTTAGATGGTAGACACCCTAGACGCATTATAATATGATGTTGTCATCAGAGTTATATTCTCTTACATAAAAGCATAATCTCATAAATAATGACTTTCCTATAGCTGTGTCTTCCACAACGAGATCCATCTTCATTCTGTAATGTACTAAACTATGTGACACTTCATATATAATACAGGACACAGAATAATATTAGCTTTTGTTGAGTAAATTACGAGTTAACGATTTATGACTAGTAACGATAACTAAAGCGGTGCATGACAATTCATTGAAGGATCACTGAACTAAGTTCAATAGATTGTCCTGGGCATTAAGAGCTTTCAAACATTAATGAAGAGTTCAGTGAAGTCATTTTATGTTCGAGCCGGACGAGTGGTGAGGTGGTGTGGACTAGCGGAGACTTTTTCATTGAAGACTCGTGCAATGCCATTCTTGATACGGATTACAACTTAACCTTAAAACCTGGATACCTGAAATGTATTGATCCAAGACTTAATGCTTTAACAATCATCTCAGATTAAAAGATAACAAGCTACTGTCACACAACTTTACCTGTTAGCCCTAATCGACTATCAACTCGCAACAACAAAATTGACAACTGCATCACACCAACGCACGAAGAAGATCGAGATAGACATGGGAGCTTCTGCTAGTAACGGATTGGAGATACTGCAGAGAGGTATAGGAAAAAATGGAGCTAATGGCACTCCTCGAGGTATTATTTCTCTACTTGTTACTGTTAGGTACTCTGATGGGTGAGTCACTGTAGTACTCATATGATATACTCAGAGGTGACATGGTCACTTGTATTTGGCCTCTATAACCAGAAGCATATATGTGTGGTATGTGGTCCTTTGCTAATTGATTAACTATAAAAATCGGCATATGCAAGGAATTGAATAATTTAGAGAAGAAAAAAAACCTCAAAGGGGACCTATCGGTCGTGGCTAAGATAGTTCGTTCACCTTCAGCTGGAATCATAACAGACCGAGCTAGATTATGAATGTTTTTGTTTAGCGGATGACAACACCTGTATCATGCCTAGTCTAAGTCTAACTAAATCTCATCAAGTCTAAATAGTCCCATAGCAAAAATCTTGTGAATAGCTCTTCCAATGTTCCATTTGAACCAAGATATGTGTAAGATACATGTAAATATAATGCTGATGCCCTGGTTTTGGTATAATTGGTGTATAATATATAAGACTTAACGTGTCAGTTACTAACTGTTATGTAAAACTAAGGGTCATATAGAGCATGTAAAACACGTCGTGATAAACTGTGCCGATTATCCCATGATATACCAGGGGAGTAAATCCAACTCCAGAAATAAGTGCTGCCATGTCTATTTCATATTCAAGGATCTGTTTGTGTCGGCTCAGCCTATTAGACCATTAGCATAAAGATTGTAGAGTATGCTCTTCAATAGCTACTGCGAGGCTGTCAGTTAGGTGTGAATATAGCAGCCGCTAGCTAAAGTAACTTTTGCGCTCTATTGAGCAAATATCACTGGAAGTAAACACAGAGTAGCAGACGGCCATACGGTGGGCAGTCAGTCGTTACGCTCAGGTGGCCGTGGTTGAGCGAACTTATCACGCCAATCTACTAACATGGGCAATGAAATTACTAAAGATATAACCAAACTACAAAAGGAAAGAGATGCTACAAAACAAGGTACCCAGCTCCTCTCTCTGGTCTTCTCATATGTTCTACATGCGAGTATTTGCGAGTACATGCGGACATTTTTAACTAAATCTGTGTTATGCTTGTTGTATAATACTTGGCAAGTGAGCTCATCGGGAGCAAAGATCAGTGCCTGAAATGTAAGATTTATATCCTGTTAGGGTGTCTGTAAGTGTTAGTTGAAAGATGACTGCATAGATAGAAAGAGGTTTTTATTAGGCCAGCTATTAATAAAGTAATCTGTATACTTATGATCCTCTTAGCTTTGTACTCATTTTCAAATTCAGCTACTAACTACACAAATGCCAGTATCATAAAGAGTAGGGTGTGAATGGTAGCTGCTAAGATTTCATTGTGATATCATGTCTAACATAACGAATCAGTCAGCAGCCACCGCTCATCTCTCACATGCACACAATCAACGAAACTATTCTAAACACACCTCCAGAACCACGGGTAGGTCTTTTATCGCTGTAAATTTATAAAACTTGTTTGGATCTTGGTCATGGATTATGAGCCAGGAGTTTGTCATACAGAATCACAACATCTAATACTATAATCTATAAGACCAATGATGTGAACATGTGAGTAAACAGAGGCCACGTGTTTGTATAGTGACATGCCATCGGTTAGTCATCTGACAGATTACTTACCATTGGACCTTAATATACTTACTACCATTTTATGTCAAATCTTATAACAAGACTTTCAATAGTAAGACACTGGGTGAAATGATGGCTTAGTGGATAGTGCTCTGAGGTTGAGACCGGAGCTTTGTGATTATAGACTCTCAATTCTGACATCACTCTGTCATTTCATCGGATTCATATGCCATACCCAGTGGTCTACTCATAAAGTAACTTTTTTTTGGAGCACACCGTGTCCCATCTTAGAAAGAAGCTGATGGCTTAAACTGAGTAGTAATTCGCCATAGAAATTGCCAAGCGTTGATGTTGACTTATCTATAAGCTGATTACGTATGCGTGATGCGGTAGAACTCCAGTGCTGACCCATCCGAGCCGTCCTGTGATGACCATGTATATTATTCATGTACTGAGACAGATAAAAACCCAATGCCTCCTATAGATATAATACAATTCTACCACAGGCGGTCATGTCTTTGTCACTTTGATCTCCCGTCAAAAGAACTAGTTGACTCAGACCATCTCACTGTGTAGTTATATGACTTTAAGCGGGATTTATTTGCAAAATTCACACATCCTACTCCTAAGGTCGCATTCACATGAACAGATATCTGTGTGGCTAGCCATCTGTAACTCTGTGACCCTGAGTTAATTGGACCACGGATGACCGCGGATGGCTTTTGGTCCAGTTAAAATCACTATGGATGGCTATCTGCCAATCAGTGGTGGGCATGTGCCGAGAAAACTACATCGGTTTTATTTTGCCCAGCCTCGTGCTTGCGGATGGATCGCTTTAGACTTTGGGTAGGATACTCCTATGCATATATACATTTAAATAATGTTAATTCTAGGAAAATA
>Ga0224501_10001652_pt1 | contig 17302 bp, 12 predicted proteins | sample SF_Oct11_sed_USG_4_FD_169105 | JGI IMG/M metagenome (GOLD analysis project Ga0224501, IMG submission 169105) | Sediment microbial communities from San Francisco Bay, California, United States - SF_Oct11_sed_USGS_8_1 | ecosystem: Environmental > Aquatic > Marine > Sediment | place: USA... | reverse complement strand
CTTTGTATGGCTCGATTACAGACGGATATCCAGACACTCAAGCAGCTGGTCCAGTCAATCCATCCTATAAGTTAACCTAAAAGGTTCTCTTCCATTCCCGATAATCTTCTGATCATTGCCCACACAAAATGGAAGAGATTCACCTCAATAATTCTCTTTCTATTTTGTTGGGAATCTATGGCATCAGAACATCAGGGACTTTCCTGATCATTCTCATATCTGAACTTCGTAGACAGCCGGGATCTTCTGAATGGAAAGATCCGGGTTGAAGGTCCAGGAAAGAGACGATTTCCCCACCGCGGTAAGCGACGATCAGGTGGGTCTTGTCCTGAATACGGTCAAAGAGAAACCTGAGGAAGTCAGGCCGGTAGAGGTTGGGATAGGATTCAATCCAGTATTCATCCCGCCAGGAGGATAGGGCCATCCTCTCTAAACCTTCTATATCGCCGCGGAAAGGCTCTAAGGAGATGTTCGAAGCCATCGTCCTCTCACCTCTATTGCCCTTTTAAAGCGAAAGATAACGCACCGGGTTTCCGCAGTACTCCAGGAATTTCTCAAAACCGGAAAATCCAATCCCGACTGTGGCCGTGTTGACGTTGGGATGGAAATTGACCCGCTCCACATCTTTGATATCCTTATCGATGACCACCTGAACCTCTTTCTGACTGTCGTTGATCAGCCCGAAGGGAGACACAGCTCCCTCTTCCAGCCCGAGATAGCGCATCAGCCGTTCAGCCGAGGCAAAGCTGAGCCTGTCTTCACCGAGCTGCTGGGTCAGGGTTCTCAGGTCCGCCCTTTTAGTATGTTCGATAATGAGCAGGTAATGGCGGTTTCCCTTCTTGTTGCGCAGGAAAAGGTTTTTGCAGTGAGCTCCGGCTATACCTTCCCAGTGCTGGACAGCTTCCTCCACGGTGAAAACAGGAGGGTGCTCATGCCGTACATAGGAAATTCCCAGGCTGTCCAAGATCTCATAAACCTTCTGTTCTTTCTCAGCAGCCGTCAACTTCCTCTCCTTTTCTGTTCATGTCATTTACTTATGTTAAATGAATCTTTATTTCTGCCTTTTTATTTACTTTGACCACAAAATCCACATAATGGCTCTTCTCTATCCGTACATTTTCGAATTCCACATCTCTTCCGTCGACGGAAACCGAGTCTGCCGCCGAACGTTCTGGCAGCAAAATATGGAAGGAAACCTCAGAAGGCGATGTCCGGACCTCCAGTGTAACATGCTCTTTTTGGTAGGTAGTGGAATAGCTGATTGAAGCGCCTGAACTCTCGTAGCTGACCTGAACATCCGCTTTTTCAACTCCGGCAGCCGGCCAGCGGGGAGAGAGCCGGGCCTTCCGGAATAGGCTGAGTCTGTCTTCCACTCCGGCCAGGCCTTCCAGGAAGCCGTAGAGCATGGCGCTCGAACCCCAGCCGTCAGTGGGAGTGGCTTCCGGACTGGTGCTGGATGCCACACTGGAGGGAGTGCCGTCAGGGAAATACCAGAGATAGGTCTCTCCGCTGGTCGAGATCAGGTCATAATAGCGCTTCAGGATATCCACGCCGTACTCTTCAAACCCGTGGTCAAAGGCTGCCTTAGCCAGCTCCCCTCCTACCAGGGGCATGATGCCGCCGTTGACATAGGCTCCTTTCCTGAGCTTCTCATCCCCGAAGATTCCATCTGGGAACGGAGGATCTATCGAGAACCATTCGGCAAAGGCATTGCTCCTTTCTCGACGCTCCAAATACTCCCGAATGATGGAAACAGCCATGTCATGTGTGGCCGCCCCTCTGTTGATATCCATCGGGTTGCTCAAGCTCAGCTGAGCGGATTCATCCACGCCCGGGATGGAAACAGGAGTGATCTTCACAAAATGGGTGTAGAAGCGGCCGTTCCAGCAGACTTTATTCATCCCGGCCCGCAGGGCATCCGCCCGGGCCTTCCAGGATTCGGCCCGGTTCTTATCCTGAAAATAATCGAAGAGTAAGGCCATTATCCGGAAAGCCTCGTAGTAACCGCTGTTGTCCCCGTGCATGATCCCCCAGAACGCGTCAGGCGTAATCTGAAACTGCAGCCAGTCATGGGCTCCGGCCGTGTAGGCAAAGTCCCAGGTATCGATGGTGTACGCCCGCTTCACCAACTCCTTTTCCTCATCCCAATACCAGGGATGGGATGAAATATAATCAAGAGCCTTTTCCATCTTGGGCAGGAGCCGTTGTATCCACCGGTCATCGCCGCTGGCCTGCCAGGCGAGATAGGCAGCTTTTACGAACCTGTACTCCACATCCGCCTCCACCGGAACGCGCACGTATTTGGTCCAGTTCTCCCTCTCACAGGGAAGCTTCTCAGGAAAAGTGGTGAAATAGTCGAAGATGCGGCCGCTCTCTGCCTGGGTCTCGGCGAAATGGTCAATCGTGCTTTTCAGGTCCTTCTCGAAGTATTTGACTCCCCTGAGCATGCCGCTGTAATCCCTGATCCAGATGGATTTTGTGTCAGGAGTCCTGTAGCCCCGGACCTTTTTTCCATCGATGATCAGGTCCAGGGAGTCCTGTTCAAGAAAAGACCGGACTCTGGGGATAAAGCCATCGAATTCGGGTTTTCCCGTCTTTACGAATGTTTTTTCTTCCATGAATTCTTGACTCAAACAGAATAAAAAGAAGAATCCTTTTTGCCTGAGTCATCCATACTTTTATCCTATTTTCAAAAAAAATCCAACTGCTTTAATTCAATATCTGACTTAAGCGGTCAAGGATTGACTTTATGTCTTATCCGAAGTAAATACTATGGACTAAGGCAGGTCCGATGCATATCTGGGGACTCCATATTATCGATGTTGTCGTCATCTTACTCTATGTCACTGTTATCCTCTGGCTGGGAAAACGCGCAGCCCAGAAAACAAAAGATACCGGCGATTTCTTCCTCGCCGGCCGCAAGCTGGGTAAATTCTACCAGTTTTTTCTCAACTTCGGGTGTTCGACCAACGCTGATCAGGCTGTTGCCGTTTCCAGGGAGATCTACCGTCAGGGGATCGGCGGCATGTGGATCCAATACCTGGTCTTGTTTCTGACTCCATTCTACTGGTTCTCTACCCTTTTCTTCCGCCGGATCCGCCTGACGACCATCGGCGATTACTTCACCGAACGCTTCAAAAGCAAATCCCTGGGCGGAAGCTACGCCGTCTTTATCCTGCTGCTGTCCATCCTGGGCGGTGGAGTCGGCTACATGGTGGCAGCCAAGACGATGATGGCCATGACGCCCAAGCCATTAGAGAAGTGCGCCTATGAGGAACGGCTGAGCGTCGAGCAGTTTCAGGAGTACCAGCAGCTCAGATCAAGGCTGGACGAAGGATTGACTCAGGAAGAAAGAGCCCGCTACGAAGTGCTGAACGAGAGGAACAAGCGGGGAGAACTGCACTCATTCATCTCCTACACAAACCCTCTCCTCTTCTATTTCATCTACGCCATCATAGTCTCGATCTACACCATGCTGGGAGGATTCCGGGCTGCAGCCATAACCGATGCCATCCAGGGCTTTTTGATCATAATCTTCTCTCTCCTCCTCATCCCGGTCGGGCTGCATAGAATCGGCGGCTTTTCCGGTCTCCATGCCACTGTTCCTGACTACATGTTCGAACTCTTCGGCTCGGTCACCATGAGCGAGTATGCCTGGTACACAATACTGGCCATGGTTCTTGCCAACCTGGTCTCTATCGTCGCCGTGACCACAGGCATGCAGACCGCCGGATCTGCCAGGAACGAGATGACCGCTCGTCTGGGGATGATCGGCGGCATGTATTTGAAAAGGTTTATCATGATCTTTTGGGCCCTGGCAGGGCTGCTGGCGATCGGGCTCTATTCCGGAATGCTGCACGACCCGGACCTGATCTGGGGTTTCATGTCCAAGGACCTGCTTTTTCCGGGGGCGATCGGCCTGATGCTGGTCGGGATCCTGGCGGCAAACATGTCCACTCTTGACGCCGGGGCAGTTTCCTATTCGGCGCTGTTCATCAGAAACCTCTACCAGCCCTTCTGGCCGAATAAATCAGAAAAACACTATCTCCTGGTCGGCAGGGTGGCCATCGCCGTCACCCTCTTCGGCGGTATCGCAGTGGCCCTGTTGATCAATAATCTACTGGTGTTATTCAAGTACATCATCTCCATCCCAGCCATCTTCGGTGCTTCAATCTGGCTGGGCTTCCTCTGGAGGAGGCTGACAAAATCAGCGGTGTTCACCCAGGTAGTTATCTGCCTGATCATCTACGCTGTCATCCCCAATCTTTTCCAGACCTTGACTTGGTCAAGACACAACCCGTCATTTCTTCTCCAGACCAAGCCCAAAACCTTGACTGTGACCGTAAGCGCTCTCAAGGAGGATGTAGAGAAAGGCAGAGCCGAATACATCGGTCAGTCCATAAAAAAAGAACACACCATGGAGCCGGTCGGAATCTTCTTCGAACAGGTGGCCCGGACCGACCCTGCTGACCCTTCTTCACCCCAGGAGGGACTGGGAAGGTTTCATGCGGAAATCTGGGTTCTGAGCTGGTTTGGCATCGATTTCAGCCACTGCACCAAAGCCCAGCTGGTCGCCATCCGCTTCCTGTTCGATGCCCTGTTTCCCTTTCTCCTGCTCTTTCTCATCTCCTTTGTGACCAAATCCGTTCCCAAACCTAATCTGGACAGGTTCTTTGCCACGCTTCATACGCCAGTGCAGGAGACTCCAGAGGAAGAAAAGGCCGCGCTGGAGGATTCCTACAGGAATCCGGACAAATTCGAAAAAGACAAATTGTTTCCCGGGTCGAACTGGGAGATCCTCAAACCCACCCGGACCGATTTTCTGGGATTTGGCGGAAGCTGGGTCCTGGTGGGAGTGATCATCCTCCTGCTCTGGCTGATGACTTCGATACAATAAAAAAACATAAAAAAAGGGGCCTGGCCCCTTTTATTAATACACACATTTCCGGGCTTCATCGGCATAGGCAGCGAGAAGCTCTAAATCCGCATCAAAGAAATGGTCGGAGGGAGCCAGGATGTATCCGCCTCCCTCCCCTACCTCCTCAAAACATCTTCGGACCGCTCGTCTGGTCTCTTCGGGTGAGCAGTCTTTGAAAAAATGAAATTGGTCAAAGCCGCCGATCATGCAGACACGGGACCCGATCCGCTGCTTGGCTTCTCTCAGGTCCACATCGCCGCCCATGGCTGGCGGAGTAAACGTTTCCATAGCTTCCGGGTTCATATCCGCAACCATCTCCAGGATGGGCATCATCCCTCCGCAGGTATGGTAGACGACCCTCTGCCCTGCCTGATGGGCCAGTTCGATGAGCTGATTGTCATAGGGGGCGACGAATTTTTCAAAGATCCTGGGAGAGATAACGGTAGTGGAAGCATCCCCACCCCCATGTTCGATAAGGTCATACCTGGCTCCGGCCATGGACCGGATAAAATGTTTTTTTCTTTCCAGCAGGATTTTCAGGAACGAGTGAACCCAGTCCGGGTCATCGAAGGTTTCCATGATAAGCTCTTGGATCCCGTAAAGAACAGCCGCATCCTGCCAGCAGCCAGGCTGGCCGTAGACATCGAAACCAGGAATCATGCCGCGAATCATTCCCTTCTCTCCGAAGGAATCGGCCTGCCTGTTAACCTCTTCCACAGCACATACCGGAAGCGTGGCGTATTTGGCGAGGATATCGATATCCGATTTCGCCTTGATCATCCGCTCTGTGACCCAGGTTGTATACTCGTTGCTCTTCAAGACCATGGAGAGGGTTTTCTCAGGCGTCACGAAATCATAACGGACCGCCTCGTATTCAGGATCGGAAAGGTCTTTTGTTCTGATCTGCCACCTGTCCGAACAGATGAGGGGCGCTTCCAGATAATCCAGATCTCCCTGATTCAGGTCAAAATATTCCTCTCGTGCTTCATCCGGTTTGTGGGCAACCACCCAATTGACGGGGTCCAGGCCGAAGTGGTCGAAAAACTCCTGGCAGGAAATCCCGTTCATGTAGGTCTTCAGGAAATAAGGCATGACATGGTGGGTGGTGACAGGTAGACGGTCCGGGACATTCCTGTTTAAAGCTGCCAAGAAGCGTTGCTTCGAGTTCATTTTATAATCTGAGGTGCATTGAAAAGAGGTGTGATGCTTTTCCTATTCATAAAAATATTTCAAAGCATATTTGCGGAAGGAGACTCCCTTGGCGGACCGGGTATAGAGAAAATTATTCCTGTCCACATGAATGGCATGGGCTGGTTCAGTGAGGGTGACGGTTGTCAGATACTGCCCGTTCCCTCTCAAAACGTATATATCCCGGTTTCTGTTCTCAGACAGATCTCCGCCCAGGACGAGAATATAGCCCCGGTTATCAAAGGCGAGAGACTTATACGCAGCTTCTGCGGGATACTCCCCGAAGGTGGCTTTTGAATCCTGTTCGGACTTTATTCTCACTTTTCTCTGGTCCAGTAGGGTTTGCGTCCAGAGGATCTCTATGCCATCGCTCTCCACTTCACCTTCTTTGACTTCTGCCTCTCCTTCTTCAGCCTCTTTTTTCTTATTCAACTTTTCGATCTTATCCTGCCAGGTATAAACCATGACAAATTCCCCTCCTCTGTCGATGAGAAAATTGACCATGTTCATCATCGTCAGCTTGCTCTCTCGGGCATAGACGATCTTGTCCAGCTCTTTTCCCTCAAAATCAAAGATGTAGATGCAAGAAATGAAATTTCGCTCTTCATAATCCCTTTTCAATGCTGTCACAGCAATCCGCTCTCCAGGGAGGATAGTGAAATCCGTCACAGTGAACAGGATCGGAATCCTGGCTTGGTATTGGAGCTCTACGCCGTAGATGAGAATACCAGCGCTGTAAACTTCGGAAACATAGATCTTGCCGTCATGGTATTTTATAAGGCTCGGTCCCTGGAGCCCTACCGGTCTTTTATATTTAAGTCCGGTTTCTTTGATCAGCTCTCCGTTCTGGTCAAATTTTTTAATCAGGTTATTCTCCAGGTCGGTTATGTAGATGTTCCCCTGGTTATCGGTTGTCAAACCGGGCCGCTGATACAACAAGTCCTCGTAGCTATCTCCGATGGCCAGCACTTCCTCGATGGAGACAATCAACTGGTTCTGGGCGGTCAGCAGCAAGAAAGCACCTAAAAGAAAGGCGCAGATTGAAATGAACCTTAACGGCTTCATGACTCACTCCTCTTTTTTCAAAGGCTCCTGGGAACTCTTGGACACCCGCTTTTTACCGAGTCCCGAAGTTTGTTTTCTCTCATTTTGCCAGAAGCAGCGATAAAAACCAACACTGTTATTAAAATCCATAAGGCTATATCTGGCAAGTGAATTCGCTGAGGATGTGAACTCAAGTTAAAGAACTCGACCCGGTCTCTCCAGCTAGCGCCCAATCCGGCCTATTGTCCAGAAAACAAGCACAGCCAGATCAATTGCTGATACTTCTTCATCCTAGGCTTGCTCCTCAATCCAGCTCATTCATCAAAAAAGACATCTTAAAAACAAACTGTATCTTAGAAATATATCTTGAAAACAAGAAAATTTCTAGTTCAAATTTTTCCTCTAGCACGTGCGCCGCCCAAAATTCCCCTATCCAATCAAGGAACAACATTGCCAGTCGGACAGAGGAAAGACATCCTTTCCGGAAGAAACCATGATCAAGCCCAGCAAGTCCTTGTCTTGACTTGCCTGATTTAGTATGCTTATGTCCTAAAATTCGGGAAGAGAAACAGCAGCATGAGCCGCCCTTCCTCCTTCGGTTACCACGGTAAGATTCTCGAAATCGACCTCTCTGAAAACTGCGTAAACTACAAATCCCTTGATCCTCAGATGACCGAAGACTACCTGGGCGGGAGAGGGCTGGCCACCTGTCTTTTCATGGATGAGATTGACCCCAAATGCGATCCACTCGGAAAGGAAAACATCCTGGTCATCGCCACCTCCCCTCTACTGGGGACACGAGCCCCTACTGCCTGCCGCGGACACATGGTCTTCAAATCCCCGCTCACCGGAGTGATCGGTAGCTCCAACTGCGGAGGGACTTGGGCCAGCCTCCTCAAAGCCACTGGATACGACGTTCTGGTGATCAAAGGAAAAGCAGCAGAGCCGGTCATGATCGATATCTCTCCCGACACAGTGGAAATCGTCCCCGCCAAACATCTTTGGGGACTGGATGTTCATCGGACGACTGAGGAGTTGAGCGCAAACAGCCAGCCAGGTCTTCGTCCCCGCATCCTGTGCATAGGGCCTGCTGGCGAAAACCTGGTTCTGATCTCCTCAGTCATGAACGATAAAAACAGGGCTTACGGCCGTTCTGGCTGTGGCGCTGTTTTTGGCAGCAAAAGCCTCAAAGCCATCCGTGTCTCTGGCAAAGAAAAGACCCAGTTAAAGGATAAAGAAAAATTTCAATCCGGGCTGGACCAGGCTCTTTACCTGATGAAAGCAGCCCCGATCACCAAGCGTTTGATGCGGGAGCTCGGCACCTCCGGACTCCTCAAGCTGATCAATATCATGGAGATGCTGCCTCATAATAACTTTCAGGATAATCGGCATAAAGATGAAGACCTCAACAAGATCTCCGGGGAGACTCTGCGCCAGACAATACTCGATCGGCCGGGCGGATGCTTTCTCTGTCCGATCGCCTGCCAGCGACATACCCGCATCGGAGATAAAAAAGGTGAAGGACCGGAATACGAGACCATGGTGATGACCGGACTCGACTGCGGGATCTACGATCTTGAAGCCATCACCATGGCTAACTACCGCCTCAATGAGCTGGGGATAGACACCATCAGCTTCGGCGGCACTCTTGCCTGTGCCATGGAACTCTTCGAAAAAGGGTATTTGAGTCAAAAAGAAACGGATGGCATAGTGCTTCGCTTCGGGAATGCCGGAATACTTGAACAAATGGTCGACTGGACTGTATCGAGAAAGGGCATTGGAGACAAGCTGGCTGATGGGTCCTTCCGGCTGGCAAGCTTCTATAAATATCCGGAGCTCTCCATGACGGTGAAAAAGCTGGAAATACCCGCTTACGACCCTCGCGCTTCATACACTCAAGCCCTGGGCTACATGACCTCCCCGACCGGTGCCTGTCATTTGAGAGGAGGCTACGCCGTCTCCCTTGCCTTTTTCGGCGGGACAAAGGAGATCCCCCGGTACAGCCTGCTCCAGTCCCCGATTGCCATCATGAACATGCAGAACCTGGGCATCATCCAGGACAGCCTCGGAATCTGCCGGTTCACCGGTTTTGCCTTCTCCACTGAACCCTGGTCACGGATGGTGAGCGCTGTCACCGGGCTGGATTTTTCCACATCCAGGCTTGAAGAAATTGCCAATAGAATTGCCACCCTGGAAAGACTCTTCAACCTGGAGGCAGGGATGAGGCCTGAAGAGGATACTCTTCCGGAGCGCTTCAGTTCGGAAACCATACAGGTGGAAGGCAAAGATAAATCCATTTCCAAAAAAACGATGGACACGATGAAAAGGGATTATTATCGAGTCCGCGGCTGGGATAATCAGGGAAAGCCGCCCCGCTTTCTCCTCAATGCCCTGAAAATAAGCAGAAGGAAAAAATGACCGGAAAAGAATGGAAGGCTGACCAAGAGCTCATTCGCCTGTTTCAGGCGGTGGGCCGGGCTTCGCTTCTCTGTGACATCCAGGACAGCCACAGCGGGAACATGGCTGTCCAGTGGACGGACGAGAAGGGGCAGGTGAAGATGGCCATTACGGCCACCGGCTCTCAGAAGGGAGACCTTGAGCCGAGCCAGATCTGCTTTCTCTCGCCGACAGAGACCGATTTCGGCTATTATAAGGCATCCTCAGAGTCGGACATTCATGCCCGGATACTCTCCCAGAAAAATGCGAACGCCTCTATGCACTGCCATACCAAAGACCTCATCATCGCCACTCTTGATGATGAAGAAAAACCCAGTCAGCCAGAACCGTTCATTCCGGTCGATCCCCTCGGTTATTATCATCTTAACGGCATGGTGCCAGTGGACTGGTTCGAGGTCCCGAGCGGATCGCCTGAGATGGTGAAAACAATCCCAGAGAGACTCGCCCAGCATCCGGTGACACTGGTTCAGGCTCACGGCGCCTTCTCCAGGGGACGCACTCTCCAGGAAGCTTTTTTTCTTCTCTGTATTGCCAACAATTCCGGCTACATCGTCCGCCTTGCCCGCAAACTGGGCGTGAACTTAGAAAAAATGAGAGACAAAGTCCGGTCTGACCCAGATTCACTCTTTGCTTATCCTCCGGATAAATACTCCATCCAAAGCAGCAAGGTCCTGGACTTCCCCCAGGAAGAAGAGATAACCAGAGAATTCATCAAAACGGGAGCCAGAATCTTTGAATCCCATCTCTCCCCTTTCCATACCGGATCGCTGTCGATCCGCGGTGCCCGGACGATGCTCTACGCTCCCCAAGCTTCGATGCCGAGGGAAATCAAGGGCCCTCTTCTGGAGATCCCTCTTTCTCCGGAAAAATCAGACACTCCCGAGATGAAAACCCATAAAAACATCTACTCGGAGAGCAACTTCCAGACCGTCATCCATTGCTATATACCTGAGGCTGAAGCACTCTCCCGCTCCACTCCCAAGGGAGAAACAGAGCCAAGCGACCGCATCGTGCCCATCGATGCCGAGGGGAGTTTCCTCTACCTGGTCATCCCGGTCCTTCCTCCCCGGTTCGACTTTGCCCTTTTCCTCCGGCTCCTGCATGACTATAAGGTTGTGGTCTTAAGAGGAGGAGGAGTCTGGGGAGTGGGAGCCCAATCTCTCTCCGAGGTTCTCCATCACCCGTCATCGGTGAGGGAGATATGCCTTTACCGCCTAGGCGCTCTGGAGCTGGGACTCGACCTCAAAAAAATGGAGCCCAAGAAAGCCAAAAGATGGTAAGGGCAAAGGAAGATAAAAAATGAGACCGGACTTTATCCGTGGTCAGACAGCTTCTCTGTTTTAGCCCCGCTTGCGGGTCACTTCTGCATCATAGCGCTGGATTTCTTCCATCCATGACTCCGCGGCAGGGACGTCCATCTTAAGACAAAAATAATCCCAGACTGCCCCAAAAGGCAGGGTCTTGAGCTCCTCGAGAAGAGCCAACCGGCCAAAGTAATTTCCTGCATTCTCAAATTCCTGAAGCTTTTCTCGAGGCTCAAGAAGAACCGGCAAAAAGCTCTTATGAACCGCTCTGGCACCTATGACTAAGGCCCCGACACGATTCAGACTGGCGTCAAAAAAATCCAGGGCGAGATGCACCTTATCCAGAGCATTGCTTCTCACGATCTCTTCAGCTATGCCTCTCACCTCATCATTCAGGATGACAACATGGTCGCTGTCCCACCTCACACCGCGGCTGAGATGAAGAAGGATCTCATCTGAAAACTGGAGCAGGGCGGAAATCTTGTCCGCGACAGATTCTGTGGGATGGAAATGCCCCAAATCCAGGCAGAGCATGATGCCTCTGGAAAGGGCATAGCCCATGTAAAACTCATGGGAGCCCACGACAAAAGCCTCACTGCCTAGACCAAAGAGCTTGCTCTCCAACGAGTCCTTCATCTCGGAAGGAATGTATTCTTTCGCGTAGATTCTATCCAGGGCTTCTTTCAGCAGGACGCGGTGAGTCCAACGGTCGACCGGAAAATCCTTTGACCCATCCGGGATCCAGAGGTTATGGATGCAGAAGCTTCCCAGCTCCCGGCCGATAAAGGCACTGATCTCTCGGCAGCGCTTGACATGCTCTATCCAGAATTCCCGGACTTCCTTATCCTTGCTGCTCAGGGTATAACCCGACTCGGCTTTGGGATGGGCAAAACAGGTGGCGTTGAAATCCAGCTTTACCTTCTCCTGCCTGGCCCAGTCGATCCATCCTTTATAATGTTCAGGGTTGATCTCACCTCTGTCCACGAATCTTTCACCGAATTCCCCGTAAATGGCGTGCAGGTTTAAGCGCATCCGGCCGGGGATCAGAGAAAAGGCCTTCTTCAGGTCCATCCTCAGCTCCTCGGCTGTTCTTGCCTTTCCCGGATAATTCCCTGTCGCTTGAATGCCACCCCCGCCTGAGTGCGCAGCTGATTTCTCGAACCCGCTGACATCATCCCCCTGCCAGCAAGGGAGGGAGATAGAGATTTTTTCCAGCGCCTCGAGAGCTTTATCGATATCCACTCCCAGCGAAGCATACCGCTCTCTGGCTGCTGTGTAAGTGCCCATTACTTTTTTCTCATTCATCATTCATCCTCCCTGAACCGCAATCACGCCTCAACAAGGGGAATATAGATTTATTCATCCGAACGCTCTTCTTGCACTTATCATACAACCCTTATCCTGTCAATGTTAGGGCCAACACTCGGCATTAAATCACTGAAATTACTGAAGCCTGACCCCAATTTATGGTAAGCTAAACTGATGCCTCAAGAGACGATGAGCCCTCGGGAGAGATGGCTGGCCGTGCTCCGGCGGCAGAATCCCGACAGAGTTCCGATGGACTACTGGGCAACACCTGAAGCCAGCCAAAAGATAATGAAACATCTGGGGTGCAGCAGCAAGAGAGAGATGCTGGAAAAACTGCACGTGGACTTTTCGGTGGAGGTCAAGCCCTCCTATTCAGGGCCTTCTATTCCTTCCGGCTGTGATGAATTTGGATGCAGGTATGAGATGGTGAACTACGGGACCGGTGAGTACGAAGAATGCGTCTTTCACCCTCTTGCCCAGTGCAGCACAGTCAAAGACATCCAGCGCTCATACACCTGGCCTGACCCTGACTGGTGGGATTACAGCCAGATAAAGGACCAACTTGCGGGCAACGAGGAATACCCTACACATGGCGGCTGCTGCGAACCTTTTCTGGTCTACAAAAAGCTCCGGGGAGAGGAGCAGTCTTACCTGGACCTGGTCACCAACCCGGAAATCGTCCATTACTGCCTGGATAAGCTTTTTCACCTGGGCTTTGAGAACATCCGGCGCATTCACGAACAGATCCCGGGTCAAGTGATGTTCTCCTATGTGGCTGAGGACATGGGAGGCCAGAACGACCTTCTCTATTCTCCAGCTCACATCCAGGAGTTCTTCCTTCCGAGAATGAAAAGAGTAATAGACCTGGTCCACCAGGCTGGCGCTTTAGCTTTCCACCACAACGACGGCAGTATCCGGCGAATCTTACCTGACCTGATCCGGATCGGTATCGACATCCTGAATCCCATCCAGTGGCGCTGCAAGAACATGGACCGGGCAGGGCTCAAACGGGAATTTGGCGATAAGGTCATCTTTCATGGAGGGATGGACAACCAGGTTACCCTCTCTTTCGGCTCGGTGGAAGACGTGAAAAAAGAGGTGCTGGATAACCTGAGGATTCTGGGAGAAGGCGGCGGCTACATCCTTTCTCCCTGCCATAACATCCAGGCTGTCAGTCCTCCTGAGAATATCGTCGCCATGTACCAAACCGGCTACGAGAACGGCTGGACCTGAAGAGGTGCCCTGGCCTGAATTATAGGAACCATTGCCGATACGTTTTCGTAAAACTATAGCTAATCATAAATTTGTACTTGATAAGCTCGACGCTATCCTTCAAGTAGCATAAGTCCAAATTAATGGGGAGTCAGAAATGGTTCCCCATTTTTATCCCTTTATTCTATATAATTTGAAGCCAATCTAAACTGAAGCGTAAAAACGAATGGAGGGGCAAGTCAATTACGCTTGCCCCATTTTTGGATAATTTTTACATAAAAATGAAATGATAAAAATTAATAAAGATTATTTAAAAGTTATATTGACAAAACACTTTATACTTTATAAATTGTCAACTCAGGGAACTCAGCAGAGGGATTAGAGCGAATGAGAAAAATTTCATGTATTTTTTTCATAATTAATTTTTTCATTATTAATTTAAATTTAAAGACCTATGCAAATCCTGAAGAAAAGGATAATTTCAAGCCAAAATACAGCATTAAATTAACATGTGGAATGGGCTATTCTGCGATAGGCGATATGAATAAGACTCTAGAATCCTTTAACAATAACTTTATATTTGAATCAGCACGACTCAACGCACCTGACCTTATAGATGGAGAGATAATAGCTCTTGAAAATAAAAATCTAGACCTGGAAGCAGAATTCAGATTACATATCAGTCCTAAAATAGCCTTGAGCTTTGCGACATCTTCTCCGGTTATTAAAAATGACGAAAGTTCCCTGACTTACATAATTAGAGGATCAGCTGGCGACCAAATTAATAATTATACTTTTAGGCCGAAGATCAAAGCATGGATGCCGATTAGATTAGGGATATGTTATTCTCTATTCAGCAGTCCAAGGATGAATTTAATCTTTCAGGCAGGAGTCGGGTATTACATCGCAAAAATTTCAGAATATGAAGAATTAGAGGTTGGCCTTCCCCTTGGAGGTACTTTTTGGGAAACTTATTACTGGAAGGCTCATACGATTGAAGGCTCGGGTCTACACAGTGGAATTGTATTGGAGTTCAATTTGACAAAAAAGCTGGCCTTAGTAGGAGAAGTAGAAGGAAGGTATGTCAAATTGTCTAACTTGTTTGGAAGAATGGAAGTAGAAAGATATGTTGACGAAGAAAATCCTATTATTTCTGGGCAAAAGGGAAGCCTTTATTATTTTACGATGTGGGATTATGACATTGGAGCATACCGAGCGAATTTAGAAGTTTGGGAAAAGCCACCTGAAGGAAGCTTCAGGGAAGTAGATAATGTTAGAAAAGCCTGCTTGGATTTGAGTGGAATTTCATTCAGGGTAGGCATAAGAATGAGACTTTTTTAAGGAGGTGATAATAAAAGCATTAAAATAGTTGAAGGAATTTCTTAAAAAAAAGGGGGGAATAAAATGAAAAAACTATTTTTGAGTATTTTTGCATGTCTATCGCTTCTATTTATCATTTTTTATGTTGAGAGTGGTTCTGCTTCTGTTAAACAAGAAATTATGAGTAATGAAAGATATGTTCCTAATGAAGTGGTAGTAAAATTCAAGCCAAATGTCAATAAAGTTATCATTCGGGCAGTAATTAGCTCAATTCAAGGGAAAATATTTACATATCTTAAAGATGAATTAAGTACATCTGCCTGGGAGCCTGGTGATGTATCACTCAGGTCATTTCGTTTAGATCCATACCTTTTACACATAAAAGTTCCCGAATCTATTGGCACAGAAAAAGCTATAGAGCTTCTGAGCAAAGATCCAAATATTGAATTTGCAGAGAAAAATTCCATAGGATATTTCATTGAAACAGAACCAGAAAATGATGAAAGATTTGATGAACAATGGGCGTTGAAAAATGATTATGGCTCAGATATTGATGCAACTTACGCCTGGGATATCTCAACGGGAAACTCTAATATCATCGTAGCTGTAATAGATACTGGAGTCGACTATGATCATGATGATTTAGAGGGGAATATGTGGATAAATGAGGATGAAATTCCAGGAAATGGAAATGACGATGACAACAATGGATACATTGATGATGTTTACGGATATGATTTTAAATATAATGATCCTGATCCAAATGATACAATGGGACATGGAACCCATTTGGCCGGAATAATAGGAGCTATAGCAAATAATGAGATAGGAATAGTTGGAGTAAACTGGACTGTAAAAATAATGCCTCTTAAAATCGGCGACGAGTATGGTCTTAATTATGTAGATGCAATCCATGCAATAGATTATTCGACAGCTAATGGTGCTCATTTATCTAACAACAGCTGGGCGATAGGGGACGAATATAAAGGCGCTTTAGCCCAGGCTATAAGCAGGGCAAGAAATTGGGAGTACGGTAGCGGTGGTAAACTTTTTATAGCTGCCGCGGGCAATTACTCTAACTTTCATTGGTATGATAATGACCAAAAGCCTTTATATCCCGCTTCCTTTCCAAATGACAACATAATCTCCGTCTGTTCTACTAACATAAATAATGGTTTAGATTATGATTCCCATTACGGACAAACTTCTGTTGATATCGGGGCCCCAGGTGTGAATATCTTAAGCACTTATTTATCTGGTACATGGACATATAAAAGTGGAACATCAATGGCAGCTCCTCATGTTGCAGGAGTAACTGCATTGCTATGGGGTAAGTGTCCCTTACTGAAATGGCAGACAGCAAAAAAAAGAATAATGGAAAATAATGACCATTTAAGTTCACTTGAAAACAAAACAGTTATAGAGGCCCGACTTAATGCTTATAAGGCCATTTATGACTCCTCTCCACCAAGTGCAGCTCCCAGCAGTCTGAATGCTTGGCCCACTGGTTGGAGCCAGATAAATCTAGGTTGGCAGGACAACTCTAACAATGAAGCTGGATTCGAACTCCAAAGAAAAAAAGCAGGCGAAGGTGACTATTCAACTTTAGGAAGCCAGAGAGACAATCTTGCTTCTTATTATGACAAAACTGCTACTGCTGGCGTTGTTCATTACTACAAAGTAAGAGCTTTCAACTTCGCAGGGAATTCTTCTTTTTCAAACATAATAAACACTACAATCCCAGCCGCTACACCAGCAACGCCAACAGGACTATGGGCACGTTCCCCAAGCCCGCCAGATGGTGTGCAGCTTTCTTGGTATGATAGTTCAAATAATGAACTCAATTTTATTATTGAAAGAAAATCTTTTAGCTTTCCCATTTGGGAGGAAATTGGCGGAACGATGCAAAATGTATCCTGGTATTTTGATGAGAATCTTCAGCTAGGTGAAACTTATTGGTATCGAGTAAGAGCTTGGAATCCAATTGGATATTCTAGCTACTCAAATGAAATTCAAGTGGTGATTTGGGATTACTGATGTAGGAATAGCTTAGAACTTAACCATTTCTATTTTCGTGACAGTAAACTATAGAGTTAGGATTTACTTCAGCGCCGATTTCCTTCCATCCAAAGCCCATGGCGGCGGGTGGGAGGGTCTTGGCTTGGACGGAGGGGAATCGGCGCTACATTTATCCGTCATGCCAGGTGTTTCCCATATCGCAGAAAGAGGAATGCTTCGCTGAGATATCAAATGGTTTGACCTCCGCGCTTTTATCTCTTATAATTTTCCAGAAATGAAATGGGTTTACATCGAAGACATCGCTCAGTTTAAGGACCGGGATGTTGAGCTCCGGGGATGGGTGTATAACAAGCGGTCAAGCGGCAAGGCACGTTTCCTTCTTATCCGGGACGGGACAGGAATCATCCAGGGAACCATCTTCAAGCCTGAAAAAGACCACCCGCTCTTCAAGAAATTCGATTCCCTGACCCAGGAATCCTCACTCATAGTCCGGGGCCTGGTCAAAGAAGATAAAAGGGCTCCGGGTGGATTC
>Ga0224501_10001651_pt1 | contig 17303 bp, 14 predicted proteins | sample SF_Oct11_sed_USG_4_FD_169105 | JGI IMG/M metagenome (GOLD analysis project Ga0224501, IMG submission 169105) | Sediment microbial communities from San Francisco Bay, California, United States - SF_Oct11_sed_USGS_8_1 | ecosystem: Environmental > Aquatic > Marine > Sediment | place: USA... | reverse complement strand
AGCTTTAGCCGGTGTAGGTATCTACAAGCGCTTGCCTGCTCACAATCCATTTGAATGCAATGCAATGACATTAAACCGATCTCTAGTGAAACATTTCTGTACATGTTCACTGTAGACCGCTTTATTAAAGTGCATATTTCTCTAGAATTCACTGATCTGCACTAACAATACTCCTTATGATGTCTATTAAAACCGGTACATTAGTTCATGGGTTTTGGAAAGTTTCTCTCTGACTCTCCAGAACTACCACCCCTCCAGTTGCCATGTGTTGCTGGGTGGAAATAAACCGGCTGGTGATTCACAAAACATAAACAAACCACCTCGGTTGATCCGAGCAGTGATTTCATCGATTTAACAATGTGTTTTATTTTCGACTGGATTAGTCTCGAGCTCCAAAGGAGGCTATAAGATTATGCTAACCATGCAAATACTCCAGAAAAGTGAGAATGGTACCTGTGCAAACACATGCTCTTGGCAAATATCCTTCTTCAATATCATCGCATCAGCATGCCTTTGGTTTACTGCTAAGTAGCCGACAATCGGGCACGCTGGTTCTGCAGGTGCGCACTCTCGTTTGCCACTGGCCTGGGAACCACAGAAGTTGATCTCCAAAGACCTGGGTGGTTAGACTCATGCTACATACTGTAATATACACTGATGCTATGAGGGCGACATGTCACCTGGTAAAACTGCTCATTGGTCCGTAAACGGACTGCAACTCTTATAGAAAGCTCGCGCTGTGTCAACTTAGGGTCAAGTTTTTTAATACCTAGACTTGTCGCTGCTACACAGTTGACTGGCTGGACTCTTTACGATTAATTGAGCAATTGGAATTTTCTTTTAAAACTACAAAAGATGGCTTCTCTACTATAAATCAGAATTGCATTAGTTTCCATTGACTGCTGAATACAACATGAGTGAGCAAGCAATACGAGGCCCGCTGCCGCTGCCGAGGCCGCTAACAATAATTCATCGGCCCATAAGAGGGCCCGCTGACTTCGAATGTCCGTCCGTGTCATTCATCGGTCAAATTTTCCACTGGACTGATCTGTTTGCTTTTCTATTGTTAAACTGGACAAAAACTTATCATGGAATGTTTACTGCGATCCGAGTTGAACGACCGAATTTACTAAGCACTCCCGAAGAAAAAGCCCAACGATTTACCAATCACATTAAACTTTATTCAAAAAGTAAATTGCTGACTTGAATTTCTCCAATCAGACACTTCTCCACACGCTGTCTATAATTGTATACGAGCATAAGACGGAGACGTTATCATTAAAATCATTATATTGATGAACCCGGTGTATCGAAGCTTGTTACTACATTCATTACTATACGCTTTCTATTGTCCGCCATAATGGAATGCAACACGACTCCCCTATTCATACTAGGTGTCCCCTATTATAAGGATTTTAGTAACACCGCAGCTCCTTGTCATACGAAACGATGCTCCTTTCACATATTTTGTCATAGAGCTCAGGATATTGCATCATGGGTGATATATAAACATGGCTTTTAGCTGGCCGGGTATGCCTGCCACACCCTCCTTTCTTCAACAATTTGCTGACTCTAATTGAAAGAGAGCTAAGCTGATGATTACTATGTTTTAGTGGTAACAGTGTGATAAAGTGGGACATGTGGCTCGGTGGCTGGAGCACTTGGCTCAAAATTGGAAGATCCCTACTTTAAACCCTAATCATGCCAGACTCCCGCGGTAAGTAAAAGTTTTTCTCGCATGTTTCAGAGCTTTTAGCACTCCAGAACAAGCCTTGGCCTTGAATCCGAGTTCCCTTGAATAGGACGGCTGAGTGCTAGCATAGAGCAGCCAAAACAACCTAGTGTCAGGTCTCTTCCACATGATTACCACACAGTCTGGCTGGCTATCTTTTTTACATTAATGGCATCACTAAGCCAATAGCTTTTTTCAGGGTGATCCAGGGTTTCCCTATAGAGTTGGTACTATATGGTACAGTGTGGGTGTGCCTCCTTTATGTAACATCATGATCAAAATCTGATGAGGGAGAAAGAAACAAGTGGCGCACTAACACGGGATTAAACCCGGGTCACCTGGTCAAAGTCTGCATGCGGTACAACCACTAAGCCACTGCTTCTCCCTCATGTGTGAAATTCCATGAAAATTTAAGCGGAGCTGGACCAGCGGCATGGGCAGCAGCAACATGGGCAGCAGCAGCATGGGCAGCAGCATGGGCAGCAGCAGCATGGGCCACAGAGATGATTTAAGATTTCAGTTACCTAGTTTCATGCGCACAAAGGAGAGGAGGTTTGTACGTATGGCTTGGGTTGGGCTAGATCCGCGTCAACGACTAGTCGTATTTGCACCAGCCGGCTTGATAGTCTAATAGGTACACATACTACAGAAGGCCGGGTACACACGCTCACAATGTAAGTATTGTTAGAGAGTCTGGCATAATGCACTGATATGCACCCGGTATTAATGCTTTTGTAGTTTAGTATGAGTGAGCTGTTTGTACAGTGTAGATAATCGCTTCTGTCTCAGTCTCGTGGTATTCCTGTCATAATGAGGCCAGAAGGACAGCAGATCCCATTACAAGGATTCTACCTGTTTTACATGCATATAATCCCTATCAGCACATATAATCATCTCTTTAAACTAGATCGTATGGAGTCCCCACTACGAAGGCCATACACCATGCTCATGCGTATAGACCCTATTTAAACTACAGTGTAGATCGTATACAGTTCCCACTACATAGGCCCCACACACCTTGAGCCGTTGGCTTTGTAGGAGCGTATTCGGCTTTGGACCAGGTGACCCGAGTTCTATACCAAGTTAGTGCATCACTTTGCGCTTTCTACTTTGTGGGTTTAGGATCCCACTGTTAAATAAAGGAAGCCCAGCCGTAGAGTACCAACTCTATGGACCATGGAACAAGCCATTGGCTTAGCGATGCCATCCATGTAAAACGAAATGATGCTATCATATCAACATGCACTGTATTGATGTAGTACATAGACTACCAACGCCGCTCAAATCTCAAGAACAAGTCTGAGCATGCAGTAAAGGTACCACAGTGCCTACGACTACAGTAGTTGGGAGTGAATGAAACATGCTGCCCGATATACAGAATGGGTAGCGAAACTCAGCCCGCCGTGTCACATGACATGCATCCTCCGTGCCATCCGATTGCTACTAAAGTTTAGCTCTGTGCAAACATTCATAACTTGTAAGCGTCTGTAAATAAAAATATGCGAGGTTGATCATTCATCCCATTGACTAGATGGGTAGCTAAGACAAACTAAGCCCCTTTTGCTGTTTGGCAATCAGCTGATGTAGTAACTTTGGGAATTAAGATAAGATGGGAGCTTGTCTGACAGCGAAAAAATCACAGGACAGCCGCAAAAACGCTTCTGTTTGCAAACTTACTACTCAAGGTCTGTGTTTATTCACGGGATGTTACAGCGAGACCATAATTTGAATTCTGCTTAGCAACCACTCGACCATAGCTACAGCGGCCAAAGGATGCGGCTGACCTGTTTGTAAATTTTGTATCATCGTAAAGGACAATTAGACAGTGGGTAATTGCTGGGCGCGCCTTGACTGCTCACAGGAGAGGGGGCACGAGTTCCGAGGCAGCTGAATTGGTTCACGTGATGTGTCACCTCAAAACTCGGCAGTACAAGATTGTTGACTAATTGACGGGCGGTTGCATCTACTAAGCTGATGGAATGAATAGGAAATTAGAGATAATGGTTAGCTCTGCTTTCCTCATTATACGGTTCATCCAGCTAGAGGACTCGTTTTACCCACAGTAAACGATATGTTAGGGGCAGTGCCAGTTTGGTACTATGGACAGGATTTTATAATGACAGTGCAGAGCAAAACACTAGCTAAAGCAACCCAGTATTTACTAGTTGTAGTCTGTACTCAAATGACCATGAGGCAACCGGCAATAATCCTGTGTATCTTGCATCTCACCAACGCCCAAATTCTCATTCAGAAAGACTAAGCAAAACGATTCATTCAGTCACACGGCTACAAAAAACCCTCGTCCCACGACATGATAAAAATCAAGGCGAACAATGGGCCAAACTTGTAAAGTGTAATATACTGCATGTCTTCAGTGAGCAGCCAATTGAAAAGAAACAGGTTCTTTTGCATAACGGTAGCGTCATGAGTACAAGTGGCTCATATTTCCACTAGCTGTGTATTATTCCCTAGTAATACGCTAGTAGTTTACGGTGTCGCGTCTTGCTTTAGTTGGTCATCTGGTAAAAAGGTAAAGGTTGTCCCTTAATGGACATGCAGGGAAGTGGCTGCTAGAGAGCAAACCTGTACCGGCAATGGTGCAGTGTTCATCTAGTTAGAATGAAAAGTAGTCAGCTGTGTGGGAGTCTGAAATTTTATTATATCACAGATGATGATGCGCTGGAATGTATGAAATTATGCTAGAAAGTAATGCATTACAGTCGATCTATCAACCCGGTACATAGATCAAGATGAATTCATAAAAATAAATTATATTTCAACAAAGCAAATTATCCACCGGAAAATGTCATTGGACGTGTAGTATTCATGTATGATCCAGCCATCATCGATATTACTGCTTCAGATTTGTCCTCTGATCTCGATCAAACCGGCTGCTCAGGGAGCGTTGACAGTTCATTCTACCAACAGATAAAATAAGTTTTAGCCTAATCGTGGCACTACTGTATCATTAGGAAATATCACTGCTACAGATGCTGGTTAGCAGGCCAACTGAAATCAGGTCAGATTACATCATCACCATGAGTTAGGTACTGCAATGGGAAAATGACTCAACTCTCTGTGTCAGAGGGCTTTCACCATAGTTGAATCTGAGTGAGTTAGTACATCTCACCGAACACACCTCAACAAGGAAGGCAATAAGGGGCAAGATACTAAAAGATTGCCCAGCATGCTCTAAACACAATCTATCGGCAGCATTGAAGGAAAGAATACTTTGATAGGATTGGTGAAATTATGCAGTTCCGACGTGGTTAGTTGGAGACCGAGTAGACTGCAGCTCACCATAGAGTCTTGCTGTGCGGCTGCGATATACAGGCAGGTGGGCGCACAATTCGCCATACAATTTAAGCGAAAATAACAATCACAGAGGCTCATTAAACAGCCTTGAATTTACACAAACCAGTTTGAGAACAAGTGGCCCAATAGAAAATTTTACACATGAGCGCAACATGCCAAGAGCAGGATCCCTAAGGAACATACCAAGATACGGTTTCTCAAATCAATCGCATACATTATCATCCTTCATCTGAAGGGGAATCTAGCTTTTTACGATCAGTCACTAAATATGAATATGACATAGTGCATATGCACCCGTCATGGAGATGATAACCCCTCTCACTAACCTGAAAGCTAACAGCAGTGACATCAGATGATGGGCTTTCGGCAGCGTCATCGATTATTGGGTCAGAGGACATCGGATTGGCATAAGTAAGGTGAGCGCCAGCTTGAGCGGGTAAATTAAGCGGAGGTAGCACGCTGAAATAATTGTCAGTCAGTTGCAAAATCCCGTGAGGGATTGTATTGTAAGTATGACGCGTCGTCGGTATTGGATTGAGCATTCTCTCGATTTCGTATTGCAGATCCTCAACACTTTCACATAATGAGTCTGTGTCCAAACTAGGTAAACCCATCGATGAACCCGTGGGTACTGTCCGTGAATCCGCCGTGTCCCTCGGATCCGTGAGAGCAATATCTTTTTGATCAACGGCATGCACCTCGATAGGGTGACAGGACTCAGGTGATGACGGAACGTTATCAGTCTTTATATTAGGATCAAGATTATTGGGCCTGGTCCCAGAATTCGGGTGCAGATTTGCGTGAAGCCAGTTTGGATTCTCCTGCATATATGTCCGAGCGGATTGAATCTGTAAATAAGATAAAGGAGATTTGAGAGAAAAATCGTTCACAATAGCCGCCTCTTAGATTATTGTATATGTGGAAAGCAGATAAGAATATTCAGTGGGAGGGTGTAGGCTGATAACGCCTACCCTTTCTCGAAGAGTCTCTAGATATATCTCCTCATGCATTGATAGAACCAATGAGTCATCTTTACCAGTTAAGTCTAACTTCACCAGTAGTGAATCGATGTCATCCGGAATTTTATATCTACAGCATACAGAGCTAGTGTTATGTGTATATACGAGTAGGTTCTAGTAGCAGGCTTTATGCTTGAGGTAAGTATTGCATTACTATTGTAATTTGACATATGCTATAGGTCGTTGCTACAAGTGCATTGTAGTGAAAGATAATCGTCTCAAAGAAATCAAAGTAACGCTAAATGGAGTTGCATGTCTCATCATTGTGAAGGGATGCCTTCGTACTACAGTAACGTGCAAGCCAACAATACAGGAGGTCTGCTTTGTAGGTCTAAAGCCCTGTCCCTAAAGAGTGAAATCTTTTGCTCTTGTCATTGCCCCCACCTGAATGCAGAGCCATTTCTGGGTAATGTGATGTCTGGGTACAGTACCTGGGCCAATTGTCCAGAACAGCGGGTATATCGGATGGTGATGCATAGTCAAAGTAGGTGACGAGCCTCTGATACGAGCTTATATCACAGCTAGACAGGATGTGAGACATAGCAGTGAGGTAGGCATCATCGCAATCCTGCAAAACAGCCAGCTGTCTAAACCTACAATTATCTTCACCACCTTGCTGTATTTCAGCAACCCATATATATTCGCAGACATTTTTCATGCTCACAATTATTGTATAATCCAATAGGCCAGTAAGCTGTATAACAGGGAAATAGGTGCTTAGACCCGGGACGTATTATAATGATGGGTCAAATGAAAAATTCCAGTATGGTCACACACGCAATCTGTGATATAGACTACCTGTACCCTGCTATTACTGAACTACCTGCTGACCGCTATGAACATAATACAGCTGGAGATACGGAATAGGATGGTCACAACAGCGGCCTCTAGCCCATCTGCCTAACGTAAATTATAGCCCTGGGGTGGCTATGGTGACTGGAAACAGACCAGACAATTTTAGTAATAACACAGCTGTGGTATCTCAACATGAAGTAAAGCATGATCTCCATACAAGTAATAAAGTTGGCAGCATAGGATCAAGCGCATGGACTACTTTTCTCAATAAATGCACGACTCCGATGAATTCAGAATCTGCTTGTTACATAATTTCATATGGCATTATGTGGGATTGGCTAACATGTGTAAGAGATATATATGGTTCGTACCCTCTCTAGCTGAGCACGACGATTACTCGCCATCTTGAATCTCGCTCCGGTTGAACAGACGACTATCACAAAGTTGACAGTGGCCAGTTTATTCTGTAGCCATAGTGTTATACCTAAAATATAAACTCAATGTATAATCCCAATGGTCCTATACTGGCTTCAATTACTTGTATGCCATTCATATCACTCCCAGGTAATATATCTATTGGTCAGACCAGCCATAGTGCTTGCGAGGCAGAACTTTTTTGTTTATACTTAACATCATTATTCCCTGAGTGGGGTCATGGAGTTTTATCCCCGGTTAGTAGGACGACTTTGTCAGAGCCTAGGAGTGAAATAAGGTCAGATACCCTTCCCATCACCAGCATGTCGGGCATTTTAACTATTAAACCGGTCTGCTTTTTGAAAATAATATTAGTGTGGAAACACTTGTGTCCAGTTGTGATGATCTAAGAGGTTGAGGGGAATCATACCTCTCTCGGTAATCTCCTGCGTTGCCCAGAAATCTGTCATCACTGTGCAGCCGAGAGCATTTTGCAAGAAGAGAGCGAATGATTGGACGCAGGCTAGATGCTTCTGGCAGTCATATGAGTATATGAGCAAAACTGTTGGAGCAGAGCCTTTAACGTCTAAAACCCAGAGAAATACAGTTGCAAACATGACTTCACAGCAGACTAATCACAGGGTGTAATCAAACTGGCGCCCATTAAAGTGATATGTTGGCGTAGAGTGGCCATCTGGTTTCATATCCCAATGGCTAGGTAGCACTTCCTCAATGGACATTGACATTGATTAAAAATTGTGGACAAACCAATAAGGCAAACCGGTTTCTTTTGCTTTGTCGCTTGGACCCCACCTGTTGTTCTTCGGTTATAGCTAATGCGATATAAATAGAAGTGAACTGAAAAGCCAATATCACTTGAGAAAGAAAACAAGTGCCTCGTTAAACTGGTTATCAACGAGTACATATAAGACAGGTAGGTTTGAATGTAACCCCTAAACCGGAAATCTATACATTTGACATAGGTATTTGCTAAAGCAACATATATTAACTAGTTCTAAAACGCTAACCATGAATAGATAGCCAGGTCCTGGTACTCCAACTTTTTTGTATATTGTGAAAAGGCCGAAGGAGTTAACAAACAGTTGTGTCATCGGTGGTCACGCCTGACTGAGACACACTGCTCAGTCACCGCTTCCAAGGAATTTGAGGCTCCTTTCAAATCTAGGGGGATAATTACACAAGAAAGTGATACAGAAAAGTCCTCGATACTTCGCTGACAATGCACCGTAAAGATGGATATAGGCCTGTGGTAAATAAACATACCTTCCTCCAACAACATTCCATCTCCATAGACATCACCGGCAGTAAATCTGGAGGAGGGCAGCGTGTCTAAAAATTAAATACATATAAATCCGAAACTTCCCAACAGTTCACCATGATATTTCTTATGTATCAAAACTGATGTTTATATTCATCCAGTGCTACAGTACCAAATTAAACAATATGGGAAGTTAGGATCAGTTTTAAGAGTTATTATCTCGTGATATAAAAAGAGTAAAAGAAGGCAACTCCAAACAAGTTGTGTCATTTGCCAACGACTAATTCACTGAATCAATCCAGTTCCAACTTGGCTCTAACCCGACAAAATTTCGCTGAATATCTGCGTTTGAAGCACTTGTCACATGGTAGAGGGGAACACAGAGAAAACACTGATGATGGTAAAAGTTGAAGTTTTATGTATAAAATCACCAATGGATATACCAAGGAACATAAAATATATTTGCATGGGCAATCAATACTCCATGCATCCTATGTTGAGCCTGATGAAATTCTTCATCTTAAGGCCTCATTGGAGAATACACTATGCTAGACGTGCATGTGAGAGAATGTACCGGAGCTATGTATGCACTTGGAGTAATCTCCTCATCTTGCAGCGAGTTTTTGACTTACTGCCATTGTTTCTTCTTCGTTTCTTATAGACGATGATGAGCACAATTACAATAACAAGAACGAGAAATGCCACTCCAAATATGGTTCCCAGCAACGTATACAGATCCTGAGGTTTGATATTTGTACTAGTAACTCCGCTCACAGCAACATCTGTAAGCATAAAAGAAACTCTCAACTGCATTTCTTCACACACTTCCAGAAACCTCATCGGCTTCCATCCAGTTTAATATCATGGCGCAGGTTCTGGTGGGGTTATGAGGCCTGGACAGGGTTGATGCAGCAGAAAATGAGAAACCTCATCGGCTTCCGTCCAGTTTAATATCATGGCGCAGGTTCTGGTGGGGTTATGAGGCCTGGACAGGGTTGATGCAGCAGAAAATGACCATGGCCCGAGCCAATTCTACACTACCACTGGCTTTCCCAGTGAGAATCGTTAGACAGCAAGTTGTGCGATTACTACTGGGAATCCCAAATGCTGCAATCTCAAATACCCACATTAAAAAAACAGTGCCTCAGATTGTTTGACCAAGGTTTAAGGTTCTACACAAAATCTCTACCTTCGGATACGTTCAATAAAGAAATTATATTCTACACAGTCAAATTTTGATGCAACTAGTATTGACACATCTTATCATGTGTGTCCAAGCTGATTGTCATAATTTATGGTAATAAGCCTGGTGAAGACCTCCAAATTAGTTGTGTAACAGATGAATTTGCACGTCGGTTTTACAATGGGTAACTTCATTAGGACCGCGCATTTAATGGTAAAATCTGTCTCCACACTGCTTCCAATCTAACAGATTTTACACAGATTGCCCCATCAAATCGGCAGCTTGCTTTCTTTATGAGATGCCTCATATAAAAGGTTTCTCAACGCATGTGCCTCATTTATCCAAAGTAAAAATCTGAGGCCGACAAGGGTAAAACAACAAAAATGGCACTCAAACTGAAAGCTGAACCAGTGAGCCTTGATCTGAAGTCACCGATTCATCCTGACGAGGGACCGTCAGTAACACAGGATGAATTGAAGTGATTAACCTACAAATGAGAGTCAGCCTACCTCCGCCACTAACAGTTTCCACACCCGAGTCCATTAGGTCAGGGTTAGTGGTGAAGCTGTGGGACTGTTTCTCCACACAATTATTCTCTCGTTGGCAGTATAATAACTTCACACCACACTGGGACTCTCCTTCGTATGGGAACCTTACATACCTCTGACCCTGAAGAAGAAATATAATTTCGTACACTCAATAAGTGCAAAGCAAGCTCTAAACGAACAGCTGGCCACATAAGCTAACCCAATCTGAGACGGATTCAATGAAACACAGCTTAAACAATGTCGCGAGTAAAAACCCCCGTAAATCACCAAGCTAACCGCTTTGTTGACGTTATAGAGTTGTCTGCTATTGACAGTAAACTTTAATGAGGCAACAGGTCCGAACTCAATAGTTGGTTTAATCAGTACTTCTAACATAAACTTATCAGTGAGTAGAACTTTTATCGTCTCACTAACAACTTGAAGCTTTCGTGTCAAAACAAAGCAGACTTTGAGACTTCGAGTTAGGCAAAGAAAATGGCCAACTCCCCACCTGTTCTATAGTCTGGGATTGTGGAACTTTCTCTATGGTGATGCCGTTCGACAAGTACTGATGAGAGCAGATCAGCTGAATTCGGAAGCTCGACTCTCTGGTGGTTTTAGAGTCACCTAAAAACACCTCACCAGTAGTCACCAAAGGCACTGGTAAGATGTAAATTATGATTTCAGCCTTTTGTACCAAGATACCAAGAGTGGTTAACCAATGTTGGGCATCAGCTGAACCTACAAAAGAGATGACGTAAGAAATAAAACAAGCTATTCCCATGCCGTTTCAGACAATCAGTTGGATTGAGAGCAGGAGGCCTGAAGATAAACAATGGACAGCGTAACTATAAGCCACACGCGCGATCTGGATGGCCCATGGTGTTCCCCATAGATGAGCTCACTCCATAACTGATTTCTTTTTAGTCCACTTTTCCAAGTCCCTGAGGGTGAAATGAGAATGCGGTGCCTGACTCCGAGTTCCAATGCACTATCTATTGAGATCTCACTTCTATTTGTGATAGGCAGTTGTAGACTACATGCTAACTTACTTATATTATGGATAGGACTGGGTACGTATAATGACAATGTGTAGTCCGTGTGTACAGATGTAGTGTTAATGTCGTATGAGTGACCAGGAAGTAACTCTGTAACACATCGGTCAGTAAATGAGCCCTGAAAAGAAAAAAGGAAAAGAGTCATCGCCTACTGTGATTTGTCATGATTAGTTGCGGACTAACTCTGAAATAACCAGATATTACAGCAGATAAGGCAACACCCCTGCGTTCATTTCACCATCATGTTGTTGGCCAGCATTCCAGGTCAGTTATTTATATTGTACTATGTGAAAAAAATTTCTCATGTTCAAAAGATGTTACACACGATACAGCTGATTCTGCCTGACCTTGAATTGCTAGGCAATGAAGCGCCAGTTAGCAAAGACGAGGAGTTCCTGTTTTTTTGTGAGTACCCACCAAGTCAATTCAATAATACGATGCCTTTCTTATTATATTTGACATTTGAAAAGACAGATTGATCTATTGTTTGGACATTTCTTAGCATTTATTCTCGGATGGCTCGCACTTCACAGGCTGGGCAGCCCGATCGGTAGAACGTCTATCTTCAAGTAACCATGGAATTCGGTCTAGCTAGCTAGCTGTGGGGCAGTGACAGATATTGTCTCTATTAATTCAATACACTGATAAAGTGGAATCATAATATAACATAGAGTTATCCTCTCATTCTATGATATGTATTTACTCCCAGAGCATGGTGTAATCACTTACCTGGATGGTAGTTGTATAGTGACCAGTTTGAAAGGTCTTGCAGACTGCCGCTGTATACCGGGGCAGGGCGGTAGTTCCCCTGTCCACCACGCTCACAGTCCAGTCATGTGCATGAGCTATCAAAATCACAGCAGATCATAAACTGCTTTTAGATATGAAAAAACAGCATTATTAAAATCAGACGTAAAAGCTGTGTATGAATGAAGAGAACAAAGAATAATGTTGGTTTTGGCAAAAAAACAACCTGTAAATATGGACATATTCAGCTAAGCGCCTGCTGTTTGAACTTTGCTAATCTTTATTGGATATAGGAACTCCCAGTGGCATACAAGAAGAGCGCTCCTTCTGTCACTTTTTCGTGGCCACTTTGACGCTCTCCGAACCTCGGTGTGTCTGGTAGCATCAGCTGACGAGTATGGAGATTGGACTAATATGCAATCATGGTCTAAACTCATAATCTCATGATCACGAGTCGAGTCGCTTTATCAGCCACATGGACAGTATAAGCAAAACCAAAACTAAGGTGAATTGGGCAAAACCCATCAGCAACTAACCTTGATGGAAGAGCCATGTAATGGAGAGCTGGGCGGTGTCATTGACTTTGTTCAGACCGATACTGGTGATGTTAAACGGGTTGAAATATGGTCTGGCTATTCTGCTATTGGAATTGCTTTGCTTTTCACAGCCTGAAACGTCAAGACTGGGTTGAGCATGTACCTCAATTTGCAAGTGGCATATAGAATTACAGCTTTGCAGAGTGAATTGTCATTTGATCTAAGTCTCTCCTTTCGAATTGGATTGTTGGAATGGACAGCAAAGTTATTTTTAGTAACAGCTGACTTCATGATAGTATGTCATTTTGAAGATAAAAAAGATTGGATTTCGACAATTCGACCAAATACCTTTCTTTCCAAGTCTTTGGAAATGGGAAGTGGATTTCAGCACATTTGCTCTCTTAAGCATAGCAAGCATGGGTCTGTCTGTTCAACATAATTGTAGATTAGTTTGATTTTGATTTGATTTATTATGACCCAACCACTCGATGACTTCGTTAAATATGAAAATGATTATATAAACCCCCAAGGACTTTAGAGCAGTCATATACTTATATACTTACGTGAAAGACTCACGGTAGCCCTAACACTGGCCTAAAACGTAAATATGGCGGTATAGAGTTCTGTCAGCTAAGAAGAAAAGTACAAAACATTACAATCCCCAATAAAAATTATTCAGAGATTGCATCATACAGTTTATAGAACTAAAAAAATACTATCGGACTTCAAACGCGGTAAAAGTATCCAATGGGTTAGTACAGGCAGCCACACTGATTGATAGATTCATTGCCTGCAGTACCTACATCACTCACACTCATAGGTTACAGTCAGATGTGAATTAGAGGTCATTTTTAAATGTTAAAGTCGAACACAGGACCAAAACACTATTTGAAATAAGAATCATTACCTACATATGGTCTGGAGACTAGATATGGTGACCTTAGGCTTAAATGCAAACCATGATCTACCTGTATAGATGCATCAAACGATCAAAAAGTCAGAACAATAACATCAAGGAATGCCCCTTTATGTCACTGGTCAGAAGATATGATCGTAAACAGTGAAGAGTTGGCTTAGCGTTCTCCAAAAGTCATCATAAAACAAAAAGGAAAAGCAGCAATCAATGCAGACCGTGCAGCCGACCATGGTTGACTTACGCACCACTAGTTACTAGTTGCTACCTAGTGGCAGCCAACGTAACTAACACTAACACTTTTAACAGACTGATACTAGTAGTACTACGTGTAACTGTAAATCACAATCTCACGGAAATGTGTGAACATCAACCAACTAGGCTACTAGTACTAGTAGGAGTAGACGTAGTACTAGTACTACTACTACTACTACTAGTACTACTACTAGTCTAGCCTAGGAGTGCATGCGATTGAGACCAGTGACTGAGTGAGACTCGAGAGGAAGGAGTAGCTGTAGGCGTAGACCAATACCCGACGTACCTTGATTGAATTACAGTCAAGTTCAGAAACTGAATCTTGAAGTAAAGGACTACGGGCGACGAAGCAATCCGAGATGAAGCACAGTTGTTCTTGTTGGTTTTCCACAGTAAATCCCTGGGCACTAGAGGTAAGTTGTGCTAAGGTGACTAGTATTGTAGTGGCTAAAAAGTTAACATGCCACATTCCTAACCGTTAGACTCGTCTGAGGCCATCAGAAGTGATACGATTAATTGCATAGGCAAGAGTTATTGAAAGTAAGTTGTAGCTCGTTGACAACTCTTCCAGCCACTAGTCCGAAACAATAATAAAGTAGAGCCTCGGGCTTTACTGTGATCCTTCGTGACATACCAAGTTATTATCTTTACTTTGCAGTTAAGAGCAATCGTCAAAAAATTCCCCGAAAAAATGTGCTGTGTAGAGTAAAGAGCATTAATAATTTTTAGAAGCATACTAAAATTGTCAGGCTTGTTTTCCCCTGCGAAATAGATATTGCCGCAAACACTTCCGTTGTGTCCATTTCTAAACAAATCACATGGAGAGCAGACGGAGTGTGTGTAGGTGTGCAAGATACGACTCTTGTCTAGTGCTACCACAAGCTTTGAAAAGGTAATACTATATGACTCAAACTTAATGTGAGTCCGGAGCTGTATTGTCTCAGTCTTTACTCTGTCAGTCTGTGTAACTGTAATGTATGGTATGTACTATATGTACTGTAGTCGTAGACCCAGTCACCCACTCACGTCACTGACTCCGTAGTCCGTGAGTCACTCAGTCACTGTGTGTTGTCTGGTGCGTAGGGCAGACTGAGTCGAGTGACTGTGAGTGCTGACAAACTTGTAGATTCTAGTATATCACTATTTGTGCTGTAGACCGAGTGTAGTGTATGACTGGGACAGGAAGGGACAGTGTAAGTGTGACTCACTAACTAGTAACTAGTGGTAGGCTAGTCATAACTTTAAAGTTAACATAGCAGGTTACACTTACACTTACAGGTAACAACTCACATGAATTAGTAGACGTTGACTTGTAAACTCACTTACTGATATTACTCAGTTACTGAAAACTAGAGATCCAGTCCCTCTCAGCCCGGCTCTTAACTTTCGCTGAAATCACACATTGAGTTGACTCAATCACCGACTGACTGAGCCACAAGTGAGTCACTCAGTTTGTCACTCACTCACTGTCTCATGAATATCTCTCTTCAGCAGGAATAAAACAGACTCGTGCTACTGGTCATTAAAAATGGTGACCTGAACCGTTCAATGATCGGTACTGATTTAGTGACTCAGTTTTTCGCTATTCGGCCACTACTTGGTGATTGAATAATAGGTTAAGAAAATTTGGTTAGTGACTCACAGGAACACTTTTTCATGATCACGACATCACAGAAGAGTGAAGCTTAGCTAAGCGTTCTGTGTGACCTACAAGTAGAAGAAATCGGTAGAGTGTGTGAATAAACTCACCATATGTAGTGAGCTTAAATAGTCTTGGCTAGTTGATCACATTCATATAGCAACCCTCGCCCATCTCGGGGATGGTGGTCTGATAATTTCACTCAAACAAGATTTTATATCAGCAGTAGGAGTATATACCAAAAACCTCTGCGAGTTGTAAATGGTCTGAATGTTGATCATCATAATGGTTTGTAGGAATGACATTTTGTGATTGAAGATGGATATGTAAGATGCATCAGGTTTAAAATGGCTGACTATCCTCGAAATCGAACCAAACCACCCGCTCAAAACTTAGAGTGCCATGCCTGCGGACCTCCTCATATCTTCAGACATCAACCCACAGAAAAACTCTTCCAAAAGTACGCCTTCCACATACGACGGGCTACCGTCTCCACATTGCTGGGCGTCTATATTCTCGTAACTGCTGTGATCGCTATACTTTACTTCGCTTACCAACGGAAACCATCTGAGAAGAATCTAGTTCATATCACACTGTGCATACTCGGAATATGCTTATATATCTTCATCAACACAAAGTTCTTCCGAACAGTAAAACAGTTGACCGCAGTAGCATATTGTCAATGGGTTCTGCTGCTGCTTCTAGCTTTCTTATCATTGCCGCTGGGAACATGGACTACTGAACAGGTGGCTATATCTCCATACCCTACAGACGGATTATGGCAGTTCATGCTCGTGATTTACTCAATGTACATGGTCACTCCAGTTAACTTCTTCATGACGCTCATCTTTGGTATTGTGCTTTCACTAGTTCATACAGCTGTCATCGTCATTCGGATACCTGATCGACACGAGCGCTGGATTGAGGTAGGTCATTTTAATTCCAATAAATTTTTGAGTTTATGCTACCACCAGATTGTACTGTCCGACTCTTTGCTGGATCTGATATTATACATGACTGACATTTCTTCAGCACGAGCGTGCCAATCATTACTATCCATGGACCGAAATAATAAAGTTTGTGCGTCGGCCCATGCGTTTGCGTGAGTAGAATCCACTGGCCAAAACCACTCTACCAACTCCAGGCCTGCGGGCGGCAGGGGTTTATGACTAATTTTGAATGCCTTTCATTCAGCTCATTGATTCTCTATGTCTAGAGTAAGAAAAAGTTTGTTTTTGGTTCATTGCTTCCACTATTATTCAATCACCCAATGCTACGCAATTCGTTGCAACTACAGGTGACTAGAGCATGTTGCAAACTTGAATTGGACTTAGTTTGCACTGAAATCTGCCAGGTGGCCTAGCCATACTGTAGCTTATTAACCAGTGCAAAAATTGTAAATGCTGCGTCCCATGTCAGCTGTATGAAAAGTTGTGAATAGGTGTATAATGGAGGATTGGAGCTGCATTATAAAGTTATGACACCTATTAGTACCTGTGTTCCCTAGTTCGCTACTCTATTGATTCCAAAATATTGTTTTTGGCAAATAGCTTATATACATTTGTCTGTTCGACCATATTGCCTCCAGGGAGCATTTTATCTGCTGTGTAAGGATCGACCTCATTCCTGGTTGTTAGAGATTGTGCATATATGTATAGACTGCCAGACTCAATCCATTCCTGTTTTCATTGTTAGCCATTGTTAGTCATTACAGTATCTTACAAATTACACTCCCTCCCCTAGCTTATGGTGCTGGCAAACCGCTGCTGTCGGCGTCTGATTGCTACTGTCAAATTGCTGCCATAAATGGTTAGGTGCGGTAACTGTGGTCATCGGTCTCATTAGAAACTGGAAATTGATTGGAACTTCAAGTTATTGGTTACTGAATAGG
>Ga0224501_10001650_pt1 | contig 17306 bp, 11 predicted proteins | sample SF_Oct11_sed_USG_4_FD_169105 | JGI IMG/M metagenome (GOLD analysis project Ga0224501, IMG submission 169105) | Sediment microbial communities from San Francisco Bay, California, United States - SF_Oct11_sed_USGS_8_1 | ecosystem: Environmental > Aquatic > Marine > Sediment | place: USA... | reverse complement strand
CCAACGAATGGGCCACCTGGAAGGAGTCCACCCCCTTTGCCGGCGACATGGATCATAGGATCGAGGTTGTCATTGAGCGGGGGCCGGACGATAACCGCCAGCAGGCCATACAGTACATCCTGCTCCATGAGATAGGCCATGTGATTTCCGTCAATGAAACGATCCATCCCCCCTGGGGGGTCGCTCCGGAAGAGTTGGGAAACATCAATGAATACCGGTTCTTCTCGGAGTCCTGGCTGGTGGACATGAAGCAGGGAAAATATGCGTCCAGATTTGACGGCAAAACTTTTCCCCGGCGGAAGGAGGTCGTGTACTATCAAAAGCCCGCCCTGGCGGCCAGGCAGATGGCCGAGGTCTACGGCCAGTTGGAGAAGACCAACTTTGTATCCCTGTACGCGGCCACCCATCCGGCGGACGACTGGGCGGAATCCTTCGTGACCTATGTCCATGGGGTGCTTTTGAAAAAGCCCTTCCGGGTGAATATTACCAACAAGGGGAAGTTGGTGAAGTCGTTTGAATTGTGCTGGGGGACAACACGGTGCGCATCCAAGGAGGCGCTCATGAAAAAGCTGCTCAAGGGGGATTGATCAGGGAGGGGGCATTCTCAAAGAATTTTCAGGTGGGATAGCAGGTAAAAGGCCAATTACATTAGGCCCAAATACACAGAGTTTTTATACACAGAAGTTCTTATACACAGAAGTTCTTATACACAGGGCCCATTCGAAAAAGCTGCCCACTCCACCCGGTTTTGAACAGGCCATGGAGAATGTGAAGAACCGACTCAGGGCCGGGCCTGTCCAGTAGCCTCCCCAGGCTTTCCGGCCTGCCAGCGTCCGCCCCGGCCTGGGCCCGGATTTTCCAACGGGAGAAATTGGTGATAAACTCCAGCCAGAACATCCATCTTTATTTTTTCCCCAAGGGCCCAGGGCCATTGCTTGACAGAGTGTCCCGGAAAACCAGTCTGGCAAACCCGGCCAGGGCGAAACAACGAACCTCAAAATGGCCTGATTAAAGCGGCCGCAAAGACCTGGGCGGGGGAGAAAAAGTCAAATCGTTTCCAGGAGCAATTTTCATATGCACAAGGAAATATACGTTCCTTTTGACAACAGTGAGCACTCACTGGGAGCCCTGGAACTGGCCTGCCTGCTGGCCCGTCAGAATGACGGCACGGTGGTGGGGAGCCACGTTTATGCAGCCAAGCTTCATGACTGGCGGTTCAGGGCCCTGGAGAGCGGCCTGCCGGAGCAGTTCCAGAAGGAGCAGGAACTGGAGCGCCAGCGGGTCATCCACGACTCACTGATCACATCGGGCCTGGAACTGATCACGGACTCCTATCTGAAGGTAATGGAGGCCCGCACTTCCCGGGCCAGTGTGCCCTTCAGGGCTGTATCCCTGGAGGGGCGCAACTGGGAGGCCCTGGTGGACGATATCAAGGGTCAGCCCTATGACCTGGTGGTCATGGGGGCCCACGGCCTGGGCCGCACAGAGTCCGCCCTGGTGGGCACTGTCTGTGAGCGGGTGTCACGGCGCATATCCACCGACCTGATCGTGGTCAGGCACCTGCAGGGCACTAACGGCAACGCACAGGATGACGGCAGGGCGCCGGTGGCGGTGTGCCTGGACGGCAGCAACCGCTCCTGGGCGGCCCTGGAAACAGGCATGGAACTGGCGCAAAAAAGCAAAAGACCCCTGGTGGCGCTGTCGGCCTTTGATCCCTACTTCCATTACACACTGTTTGATTCCCTCAAGACGGCCCTTACCAACGAGGCCCAGGAGGTTTTCAAGTTCGAGCAGCAGGAGCAACTGCACGAGGAGATCATTGATTCGGGCCTGGCCAGGATTTACCGGTCGCACCTGGATGTGGCCGAAAGGCTGGCCGCCGACCGCGGCATTGAAATCACCACCCGGCTGCTGGACGGCAAGCCCATCGAATGCCTGCTCAAGTACTCCCGGGAGGAAAAGCCCTGGCTGCTGATAGCCGGCCGCACCGGCATTCACGGCGGGGAGAACATAGACCTGGGCGGGGTGGCCGAGGGCCTTTTGCGCCAGGGGGCGGCCAACCTGATGCTGGTGGCCCGCAGCACAACCCCGCCCGATGAATATGTGGCCGACGCCACCACCGCCTGGAGCGAGGAGGGCAAGGCCATGCTGGCCAAGGCCCCGGCATCGGTGCGGGGAGTGGCCATGGCGGCCATCCAACGGTTTGCCGTCGCCGAGGGCTACACCATGATCACCGCGGATGTGGTGAGCCGGGCCCTGGAGGAGATACTTCCCCCCCAGGCCCGCATCGCCATGGGAATTTCCCGCGCCGAGCCGGCCCGGGTGAGTGACGATGATCTGCTCGACCTTTCCTATATCTGCCCCTCCTGCGGCTACCGGCATCCCCGGCGGCGCCCGGAGGTCTGTCCGGTGTGCAACGGCGCCGGCAGTCTGTTCAGGGTGCAGAGCGGCCGCGGCGGCGCAACCGGGGACTCCACGCCGGAACAGCCCGGGGAAAACCGGGAAACGGAGGCCCTGGAAACCCTGGACGGCTCCGTGCTGAACTGGCAGAGAGGCGCGTTGAAGCTGTTGGAGGCCGTGCCCGATCCCTTCCTTTCACGGCGGGCCCGCCACCGGATAGAAAAAAGAGCCCGTTCAAGGCACCTGGATTATGTCAGCGAGGAATTTGCCCGGGAAACCCTGGATGCTCCGGAAGGCAGCGGCGAAAAGGCCGGAGAACAGGCGGGGGGACAGGCAGGATTGCAGGCGGGAGGTCTGTCAGCTGGCGCGGGGCAGGGTGATATCCCCGGCAACTGGACCCCGGAAGGCTGGGCCCGGCTGCTGAAGGCGCCCGAAGGATTCATGCGAGACAAGGCCCGGGCCGCCATTGAGGACTATGCCCGGCAGCAGGACTGCGGGAACATCACCCTGGAGGTTGCCGAGGCGGGTATGGCCAGGGCCCGGGAAAAGATGATGGAGGAGCTGGACCGGTAATCTGATATTTTGCCGGGTCATGCCTCCGGGGAAAAAACCGGAGGTGGCGCATTGAGTGAACAACGCAACTGATGCCAGAAAAAATCATGCTCGACCTGAACCATATTTTCGGCCGTATTTCCATCCGCACCAAGCTCCTTATTCTCACATTGGGTCTGGCAACGGTTCCTCTCCTGCTGTATTTCGGGCTGTCCATCGGCCTGGGGTTTTTCGAGATGAAGGAGATGGCCCTGCGCAATCTGGAGCAGGAGGCCATGTCCATCCGCAACCGGATTGAAATGCAGCTCGTCAAGTTTTCCCAGGATGTCCGGTACCTGGGCAGCAGCCCCTTCCTTGATGATTACATCCGGCATCTTGGCACCAGAAAAGAAAAAAGGTACCGGTGGGAGGCCCTGCAGAACCTTATCCGGTTCTCCGGCGCAAACAGTGTCTACAACCAGCTGCGCTATATTGATGAGAACGGTCTGGAGCGCCTGCGTGTGGACCGAAAAGGCAAGGAGGTAAAGGTCACCCCCGCATACATGCTCCAGGACAAGTCGCAACGCTATTACTTCCAGGAGGCCATCGTGCTCAACCCCGGGGAGATATACGTTTCTCCCATGGATTACAATGTGGAGCACGGCAAGGTGGAGCTTCCCAAGCTCCCGGTGTTCCGGTTTGCCTACAGGGTGGTTTCAGCCGGGCAGCTTCGCGGGGTGTTTGTTCTCAACGTGTTCGGCCAGACCATTTTGGATATTTTGAATGCGGGGGTTGAAGCCAAGCCTTCCTATCTCAGCCTGAGTCTGCTGGACGAGCAGCAGAGAGTGATTGTTTCCAGCATAGACAACCAGGGCCAACCCCGGCTTTCGCTGCACCTGGATGAAAAGCTGCACCTGCCCGATTCCACCATGAAGAAACTGCTCTCCTCGGACTGGGATCAGTGGAACGCCACCGACCGCAAGTTCTATGTCAGAATGCCCATCAATCCGGAGGGGGTTATCAACGCCAGTCAGTGGACGCTGGTGCTGGAGGGTGACCGCGATGCCTTCATGGAGCCGATTTTCCGGTTTGGCAATTACAGCCTGATGTTCCTGATATTCTTCTCGCTGGCCGGCATATTTCTGGGGCTGGCTGCCGCACGGCATTTTTACCGGCCCCTGATCCAGTTGATGAGGGGCGCCCGCAAGGTGGCCCAGGGGGAGTACAACGTGGAGATAGCCTTCAGTTCCAACGATGAGCTGGAGGATCTCTCCCGGGACTTTTCCATGATGGCCGGCTCGCTGGAGTCAAGAGAAAAGGAAATCCAGAAACATCAGAGCGAGCTTGAATCGCTGGTGAAAAAACGGACCTTCCAGATCGCCCTGGAAAAGGAGAAGCTGGAGCGTCTGGTGGAGGGCGTGGGCGCCGGGATGGTGCTCATGGACAAAAAACACCATGTGGTCTGGAGCAACGAGCACTTCAACCAGATGGTGGGAGCCGACACCCTGGAAAATGGCGAGACCTGTTGCGATATCTTCTCCAGGAAGCTGCCGCTTTGCGGAGCGGGGGATAAAAACGGCCGCAACTGCCAGATTAAAAAGGTGTTCAAGGGGCAGGAGGCGGAGCACCCCCTGCGGGAGCTTACCTGCGCCGACGGGGAAAAAAGAGTGTACCTGGACAGGATATCGCCGGTGCATGATGAGAAGGGGATCATTTCCTATGTGCTGCATGTGCTCTATGACGTCACTGAAAAACACCGCATGGAGGAACGCGAGGAGTGGCTGAAGCAACAGCTGGTGCGGGCGGAAAAGCTGGCCACCCTGGGCCGCTACACTTCCGGTATTGCCCATGAAATAGGCAATCCGCTGGGGATCATCAGCACCAACGCCCAGTCTCTTCAGGAGGATTTTTCCGAAAACAGCGTCCAGTGGCGGCAGCTTGATCTGATAATTTCCGAAATCCACCGGCTGAGCAAGATTACCAAGGATCTCAACACCTTCGGCAAGCCTTCACCCCCCAACATGCTTTCCCAGAACCCGCTGGACATCATCAACGGGCTTTATCGGCTGATAGAAAAAGAGGCCACTGCTCACGGCGTGAGGCTGATCATGGATATCACACCCATTGAAGGAATCATCAGGGTGGATGCCCAGCAGCTGCAGCAGGTGATCCTGAATCTGACGTTGAATGCCTTTGAGGCCATGCCCAACGGAGGCGAACTGCGCCTGGGAGTAAAAACCGTGGAGACCGCCCGGAAAGAACGGTGGCTGCAGTTTGCGTTTTCCGATACGGGCGTGGGAATCCCACCTGAAAACCTGGAGGCCATCTTCGATCCGTTCTTTACCACCAAGCCCCAGGGCACGGGGTTTGGCCTGGCGCTGGCAAATACCATAATTCACCAGAACATGGGGGAGCTCTTTGTGGAAAGCACGTTTGGCAAGGGAGCTACCTTCACCATATCCTTTCCTCTGGTGGGTACATCCCCGGTGGGAAAGGACGCTCACAAACCGGAAAGCACCCGGCTGGATGCTCCCGCAAGCGGAGACTAGGAGCTGATGGAGCAGGAGCATAAGCCAGCCCTGGAGGGCCTTGTGGAAAACCGCGATGTTGCGCAGGGGCGCATATTGATTGTCGAGGACGATCCGGCGATGCAGTATTCCCTTTCCCAGGCGTTGGAGAAGCTTCCCTACCATCTCCATCTGGCTTCCAGCATTATGGAGGGCCGTCAGCGGTTTGAGGCTGAAGACCCGGATGTTGTGCTGCTGGATATAAACCTGCCCGATGGCAGCGGGCGCGATCTTCTCAAGGTCCTCAGGGAGCAAAACGATGAGGTGGTGGTGATAATGCTCACCGCCTTCCCCGACCTCAGGGGCGCCGTGTCCTGCATGAAGGACGGGGCCTTCGACTACCTCGTCAAACCCTTCGACCTGACGGAACTGAAACTGGCCATTCAAAAGGGGATGGAGCTCAAGAATCTCAAAAACGAGGTCATACGGCTCAAGCGCCAGGACCGGAGCAGTGAGAAGCTCGGCGATATCATCGGAGACTCGGCGTTAACCAGGGGCTTGCGTTCGGATATTCTGCAAATTGCGCAAAAGGGCCACAGCACGGTTCTCATTACCGGTGAGAGCGGAACAGGCAAGGAGCTTGTGGCCAAGGCCCTGCACCAGAACTCATCCAGGAAAAACGGCCCCCTGGTTCCGGTGAACTGCAGCGCCATCCCGGAGAACCTGGTGGAGTCCGAACTGTTCGGTCATGAGAAAGGGGCCTTCACCAACGCCACCCACGCCTTCAAGGGGGTGTTCGAACTGGCCAGCGGAGGGACCCTGTTCCTGGACGAGGTGGGCGAACTGCCCCTGGCGACTCAGCCCAAGCTGCTCAGAGCCCTGGAGACAAGGCGCATCAAGCGGCTGGGGGGCAGCCGCGAGATTCCCATAGACATCAGGCTGGTTTCCGCCACCAACCGCAACCTGGAGGAGGCCGTGGCAAAGGGAGGCTTCCGGGAGGACCTGTACTACCGCCTCAACGTGGTTCCAATAGTCATCCCGTCGTTGCGCGAGCGGCGCGAGGATATCATGCCCATACTGCACTACAGCATGGAGGCCATCTCCGGGAAGAACCGCATGCAGCCTCTGAAGTTCAGTCCGGCGGCGGTCAGGCTGCTGGAAAAGTATTCCTGGCCGGGCAATGTCAGGGAAATGCGAAATCTTATCGAACGGTTGCTGATGCTCCATGGGCAAAGGGAAGTCCAGGTGGAGATTGGGGTCAAGAAACTTCCGGAGGAAATACGGGATTCTGTGCCGGTCGGCATACAGGATCCGGAAAGCGTGGAGGTGCTGACCCTGGATGAGGTTGAGTTCAATCACATCCGGCTGGCCCTGAATGCCTGCCAGGGAAACAAGTCGGAGGCTTCGCGCAGGCTGGGTATTTCCCGGAATACCCTGAAGGAAAAGCTGAAGCGATATTCCATTTAGAAGCTATCTCAAAAAAATATTATGCCTCCGGCGGGCCGGGGGGCAGCGCTCACCGGCACCCCCCGGAAGGAATTGGCGAACCCCTTCACCCCAGCAACAGCCATTAATACAATGGCATACATTATTCCGCTCCGTTAAAGCAGGTGCAGAGGGCCATGGCCCCTGCTGGGGGTTTGGGGGCAAAATCCCCAAATTGGTTATTTCGAGGTGGCTTGTAGAGTCGTTTTTATCCGCATTACCTTCAATAACAATTGAAAACACTGGGCAATAACAAGAGCCTGCAATACGCATGGTCAGATTGCTACCAGTTTCTCGCCCGGGTGGTCAGTTTCATACCAGATGCTAATTGCATCAAACAGCTGGCATATCAATGACTTACCTCCTGCGGAAGGGGGTGTGTCCTATTATTATTCCAAATTCTGTCAGATTCTGACGTGCAAAACATCCGGTCAAATGCGGTTGAAACGGGATGAGAGCGAATATTACCGGCCAGCCATGTCGTTGATATCAGTGCGATTTCTCCGGATGTATTTATCAGAAAATCTTAAATCAGAGCCAGCGCCCGTTCTGGTACATAAACTGTAGTAAAGCTCTATGCGGATAAATGAGGGGGGAGCGCAACAGCACAAACAAACAATCAAAATGCCGCTATTCTGGTTTTCCCGCCGGAGGTCTCCGGGCAACGCGTATGTGCTGGAAGCGGCAAGCCAACAGGTAAAAACAACATGAAAAAAGCATTGAAAGCAACGGCTCTGTCCATCATCGGCTCCCTGCTGCTGTGGGCCGCGACCCCCGTGTGGGCCGCTCCCTATCAGGTGGAGGCGGTTTCCAATGGAGGAACGATCAGCGGAAAGGTGATTCTTTCCGGCAAGGCCCCTGAGCCGGACAAGATTCTTATCACCAAGAACAAGGGAGTTTGCGGAGATGGCTATCGGGAGATTCAGTGGGTCCCCACCGATGGCAAGGGAGGCCTGCAGGAGATGGTGGTCTTTCTGGAAGATGTGGCCAAGGGCAAGGAATGGGACGCCAAGGCGTTTGATAAGCCCACCGTGGACCAGAAGGAGTGTTTTTTCACGCCCTGGATGCAACTGGTGCGGAAAAAGGACAGCCTGACCGTCAAGAACTCCGACCCGGTGCTGCACAACATTCACATCCGGGAGATTATCGGGATCAAACTGGGCAAGCCCAAGGGGGTTCTGCGCACCATGGTCAACGAGGCCCAGCCCGGGGAAAAAGGTGCCCTGGCCAAGGACCTGGATGTCAAGGTCAATCCCAGGCGCTCCAACTATATCCGCATCAACTGCGAGGCTCACAACTTCATGTATTCCTGGATGTTCGCGGCCGAAAACCCCTATGTGGCCAAGACCGGCAAGGACGGCAGCTACTCACTGGAAAATGTTCCTGCGGGCAAGTACAAGCTGGTGTCCTGGCACCCGACCCTGGGAATTCAGGAGCAGCCCATTGAGGTTAAGGCTGGCGGCAAGGCCCAGCAGGATTTCACCTACAAGGCGCAGTAGCGCACAGCAAGGCCTCCGGTGGGGCTTCCCTTTTCCATGGACTGGGAAGACCCCCGGGTGGGGCCCACTTCAGCATGAGGATGATCAAAATGAGTTTCCCGAGTATGCAATTCAAAACATTGTCGGTCCTGGTGTCGCTGCTGCTGGCGGGTGCGCTGAGCACAGCCCCTGCCATGGCCAGTTACACCGAAGGTGCTGTATCCAACGGCGGCAGCCTCAAGGGCTCCGTCAAGTTATCCGGCAGCGGAGCCAATGCGAATATCAAGGTCACCAAGGACCAGGCTGCCTGCGGCGACAGCGTTTCCAACGATACCCTGGTGGTGGGCAAGGGCAACACCCTGGCCAACGTGATCGTGGAAATCCAGGGCATCAGCAAGGGGAAGAAATGGGACCTGCCGGCCAAGTTCACCTATGACCAGAAGAAATGCGCATTTGCTCCGCATGTGATGATCATCCGCCCCAAGGCCGAGGTGGAGGTGAAGAACTCCGACAGCGTCAAGCACAATGTGCATACCATCAGCAAGGGCGTGTTCAATGTGAACAAGACCGTCGCGCCCGGAAAATCCCTTAAGGTCAAGAAGAACAAGATCAAGAAGTCCGGAACGGTGAAGGTCGTCTGCGATCTGCACAGCTGGATGGGCGGCTGGTGGATTGTGGCCGAAAACCCTTATATCGCCATGACCGATGCCAGCGGCAACTTCGAGATCAAGGATATCCCCCCCGGTAAGTACAAGGTCCGCCTGTGGCAGGAAAAGCTGGGCGAGCAGATCCAGGAGGTCGAAATCAAAGGGGGGGCAGCAGCCACCCTGAACGCATCCATGGCCGCCAAGTAACAAGTGCCCGGCCGGGGCATTTGCGGCAGCCATAATGGCTGTCTGCGGTAAAAAATAAAAGATGGTTATTCATACATGAGATTAATAAATATTATATCGCGGTTATTCAGGATTGCCGGAACAAGCCTGCCCGGTTCCAGGGTGCTTCCGCTGGCCCTGCTGGCCCTGCTGGCCGGAGCCGGCTGCGTGTTCGGCGCCGAGCCGGCCGCCGCGCCTGAATACCGCACATTCTTTGGCCTGGATCCCCGTACGGCGGTCTGGATCGTGGCCGAGTTGCACCTTTTGTTCGGGGCATTCGTGCTGGGGGTGCCGATGTTCGCGGTGATCATCGAGATCGTCGGCGTGATAACCAAGGAAGAGCGCTATGACAGGCTGGCCAAGGACTTCACCCGTCTGCTGTCGGCCTCGTTTGCCACCACGGCGGCCCTGGGCGGCCTGCTTACCTTCATGCTGTTCTCGCTTTATCCCAAGCTGATGGGATTCCTGATGGGTGCCTTCGGGAAGGGCTTTTATATATACGCCCTGTTCTTCTTCGCGGAAACCTTCACGCTGTACTTCTATTACTATTCATGGGAGCGCACGAAGAATAAAAAGGGGATTCACATAACCGCCGGCGTGATGCTGAACGTGGTGGGCATCATCATCCTGCTGATAGCCAATTCCTGGGCCACCTACATGATGAGCCCCACCGGGATCAACCCGGAGACCATGAAGTTCGAGGGCACCACCTGGGAGGCAATCTACAATCCGTTGTGGAATCCGGTAAACCTGCACCGTGTGCTGGGCAATCTGGTATTCGGCGGCCTGGTGGCGGGAACCTACGCGGCCATCAAGTTCCTCGTGAGCGACAACGACGAGGACCGCGCCCACTACGACTGGATGGGCTATGTGGGGAACTTCATCGCCATGAGTTCCCTGATTCTGCTGCCCTTTGCCGGGTACTACCTGGGCCGCGAGGTGTACAGCTATTCCCCGGTCATGGGCAACAACATGATGGGCGGCGCGTTCAGCTGGACGTTCATCATCCAGGCCATCGGAATCGGCGGACTGCTGATCCTGGGGAACTTCTACCTGTGGCTGGGCATGGACAGAATTCCCGGCGCGGAACGCTACCAGACCTACATCAAGTTCGTGCTGTTCATCCTGGTCATCAGCTTCATGATCTGGCTGACGCCCCACAACCTGCCGCTGAGCTCCGAAGAGCAGGTGCGCATGGGCGGGCAGTATCACCCCACCCTGAAGTATTTCGGGCTGATGCCGGCCAAGAACGCTGTGATCAACTTCATGATCCTGTCCACCTTCTTCAGCTTCCTGCTGTACCGGCGGGCCAACGTGGCCGACGCGGTGTCGGTGCGGGCCCAGGGCAACATGGCCCGGGGTATCGTGCTGGTGCCCACCCTGATGATCGGCGGATTCATTCTGTACTACGGGCTCTGGCTGCTTACGGTAGATCCGGCAGTGCTGGACCTGGACGCCTCCAAGGCGGGCTACTTCCTTCTGCCGGGCCTGGCCCTGCTCGGGCAGGTGGGATTCATCGCCCTGGCGGTCGTGCTGACCTTCAAGGAAAAGGGCCGGCTGGGGCAGGGCCTGCTGTTTGGCTACACGGCCATCAATACCGTGTTCATCCTCGGCATATACGGCTTTGTGGTGATGGCCGAGGCCAGCCCGCTGCTGAGAAACCTGGCGGTGGCCCAGTGGATATCCCTGTTGAGCTGCATCATCGTCAACTCGGCCATCGACATAGTGATCTTCCGGGGCGCCAAGAGCCTGGGCAAGCTGAAATGGGGCCGGATGCCGGCCATCAGCCAGTATGTGCTGATCCTGCTTTCCATCTGGGCCGTGCTCACCATGGGAATCATGGGCTTTATCCGCTCCGGCCTGCGGGAAAACTGGCACATATACGGAGTGCTGGAAGATACCTCCGAGTGGGCCTTTACGCCCACCAACGCCTATGCCGCCAAGGTCATCGGTTTGTGCGCCCTGATTTTCTTCGTTCTGGTGTTCATAGCCTTCTGGCTGGCCGAGATGGGCGAAAAGAAAAAACCGGCTAAACCGGCCAAACCGGCCGCCAGCGGAGGGGGGTGAGAAATGACTTACACATCCCTTAGCCAGGAGGCGAAAAGCGGGCTTTCGGTGGTGGTCTTCGTGCTGGCCGTGCTGGGTGCGTTTGTTTATGTGGGCAAGGTTGTCACGGATGTCTCCGGCGGCGGAATGGCGACGGCCTCCACCGAGGGGGTCAGCCCGGAGGCCGGCGAGGCGATCTATTTCGGCAAGGGCAAGTGCTCCACCTGCCACAGTGTGGGTGAGCACGGCAGTGCCATCCGGGGGCCCAACCACGGAGTGTACGGCAAGTTCACCGAGCCCATGGGCCAGCGCGCCGAGGAGCGCGCCAGGGAACGCGCCGCCAAGACCGGTCAGCCCCATAGTGCCACCGACTATCTGGTGGAATCCCTGGTTGATCCTGGCGCCTATGTTGTTTCCGGCTACAAGAACGAAATGCCGTTGGTGTATCTTCCGCCGATCAGTCTCAGTTCAGACGAGTTCAAGGCAGTGATCATGTTTCTGCAGAGCCTGGGCGGCGAGGTTGACGAGAAGGCCATCAACCTGCCGGACAAGGTGCTGGCCGCTGCCAGCCAGGAGGCCGCAGCTCCCTGGACACCCTATCTGGAGGGCGATGCGGAAACCGGCATGGAGCTTTTCTACGACGAGGAGAGCAACGCCGGATGTTCCCGCTGTCATACAGTGGAGGGCAAGGGCGGCGATGTAGGCCCGGACCTGACAACGGTCGCGGCCACCAGGACGCCACAATATATCGTCGAGTCAATCCTTATTCCCAGCGCTGTGATTGCCAGCGGGTTCGAGCCCTATCTGGTGGAAACCAGCGACGGCCAGTACCTCACCGGAGTGCTTAAGGAGCAGAACGATGCCGGCATAGTGCTCAAGGACGCCAACGCCAAGCTGCTGAAAATTCCCGCAGCTGACATCAAGGACGTGGCACCGCAGGAGACTTCCATCATGCCCGGCGGGTTCGCAGAAGACCTGAACGTCCAGCAGTTGCACGATGTGCTGGCTTATGTTCTCACCCTTACCGGAGAACCTCCTCCGGCTGAAGCAGGGGAGGAAGGCGGAGATGAGGCCGCTGCGGAACCAGTGGCCGAGGAGGGCGCGGAATGAAAGGCAAATTTGAAATAAACATGTTCTGGAAGGTCGTGGTCTTCTACCTAGTGTTTTATTACGGCGGGCTGGAGGTACTCTTCCCGCTCATTTCCAAGTGGGCCGTGGGCTCGACCGACATGCTGCACATGCCCGCTGCCGCCCTGGCCATGTACCGGGCCCTTATATTCACGGGCCTGTTCATCTACATATCCTCCAGCGCAGACCGCCGCAAGGCGTTCATGGAACCCCTGGTCAGGTTTTTCGGCGACACCGAAAACAAGACCCTGGCCACGATGCGTATGGGCGTGCTGGTGGCACTGCCGCTTGTGGTGGGAGCGGGTTACTTCTCGGACGGCATTCCCAGGCTGATCAGCCCGGCCGGCGTCCGCATACAGCACCCCACCATGCCGGGCTCATATGAGGGACTGCTGAGCCCGTTCCGGAACGTGAGCGAAAAACAGGTGCAGGATTTTCAGTCCCGCAAGGCCGAGGAAGGCCAGCCCATCGCCGGTCCCGAGGACGCCCGCAAGGCCCTGGTGGAAAAACACACCCGGGAGGGCGCCAGCCTCTATGCCATCAACTGTCGCCCCTGCCATGGCATGCAGGCCAATGGCGAGGGCCCCATGGCCCGGGGTTTCCGGTTAAAGCCGGCAAACTTCCGCGACCCGGGACTGCTGCCGACCATTGTGGAGTCCTACGCGTTCTGGAGGGTCTCCAAGGGTGGGCCGGGCCTGTCCTCGGCTGCCACCCCCTGGGATTCCGCCATGCCCATCTGGGAGCTCAATCTGACCGAGGAGGAGCGCTGGAAGGTTTTGCTGGGTGAGTACTTCATTTCCGGGGTGAACCCGCGCGAGCCGGAGAAGCACGAGTGATTTACAACAGCCGAAAACAACAACCAGGAATATTACGAGGTTTCGTGCATTACAAGCTTGGCAATCTGATATCAATGCTGGCGCTGACCGCGCTGGCCGCGCTGCTCTGGCCGGGCCAGGCTTTTTCCCAGGGGAACAGGCCGCCGGAAAACGAAGCCACGCTGGCCGAGGGAAAGGTCATATACTTTGACCGGTGCGTGTACTGCCATGGCGAACTGGGTGACGGCAACGGCCCGGCGGCCGATTTCCTGGACCCGAGGCCCCGTGATCTCACCATGGGCATGTTCAAGATACGCACCACGGAATCAGGGCAACTGCCCCGGGACATCGATTTGTTCAACGCCGTCAGCAGGGGCCTCTCCGGCACCGCCATGCCCCGCTGGGAGCTTACCCTCAGCGAAGACCAGCGCTGGAAGGTCGTTTACTTTATCAAGACCTTTACGCCCGAATTCGCCGATCCGGATTTCAATCCGGAAAACTTCGTGGTGAAGGCCTCCAGCCCGATTCCCTTTTCCGAGGACAGCGCGGCCAAGGGCCGGGAGATATTCCTCAAGGCCAAGTGCTGGGAATGCCATGGAAAGCAGGGCCGCGGAGACGGGCAGAAATCGGACACCCTGCAGGATGGCTGGGGTTTCAAGCTTCGCGTCCGCAATCTTACCCGGGGTTGGAGCCTCAAGGGCGGCAACAGACCCGAGGACATCTTCTACAGGTTTTCCACCGGCGTGGACGGCACTCCCATGCCCTCGTTTATCAAGACCCTCAGCGAGGAGGAGCGCTGGCACCTGGCCAACTATATTTCCGCGCTGGCTTCGGACAAGGAAAGCGAGGGAGTGGTCATCAAGGCGGCCAGCATGGAAGGCGACCTGCCGGAAAACGCAGACGATCCGGCCTGGGATTCCGCTCCCGTCCTGAAGGTGCCTCTGACCGGACAGGTGCTGGCGCAGCCCCGCTGGCAGAACATCTCGGTGGACATGGTGGAGGCCCGGGCCCTGTACAACGGCCAGGATATAGCCGTGCTGGTGGTGTGGGACGATCCGTTCAAGGACACGGTCCATGACGAGTCCCAGGAGATAAAGGAGTTCCAGACCACCTATGTGAAGGCCTTCGGGGACATCCCCAGGAAGCCAAACGTTTTCCGGGATTCTGTCGCGCTGCAGTTTCCGGTGAAAATGCGCGACGGAGCCCGCAAGCCCCACTTTTTCCGTGGGGAAACTTCCGATCCGGTGAACATGTGGGTCTGGAAGTCGGATCTGCAGGAGCAAGGAGTGAATTCAGCGGAAGAGTTCAACGCAAAGGGATTCCAAAAGCCTCTGGCCCTTCAACCTGGGGAGTCTCAACAGGTAAAGGGCATGGGTACCTGGAAGGATGGACAGTGGCGGGTTGTTTTGACCAGGTCGCTGAAGAACGAGGACTCCCGAAACGATGTTCAGTTTGAGCCGGGCCGGCTGATTCCCATCGCATTCAACGTCTGGGATGGGTCCAACGGCGAGCATGGCCTCATAATGTCGCTTTCCGACTGGAGGTTTATAGCCCTGGAGGCTTCAATTCCAGGCTCGCTGTACCTTTGGACCATTGTGGTGATGCTGATGGTTGGTTTGGCCGAATGGTGGTTTGTCCGGTACAGCAGGAACAAACGAAAGGAGATCTGAGTTTTTGACTGGACTGCGGAAGTGGGGAAGATGCAGCAACTCCGCGGACCTTTAAACTGGCGCCGGTAGTGGTATCGGCTGCAATCGGTGTCTGCAGTTCATTATTTCCCTGCAAGTGGAGGGAAGGAGGAGTCATGAAAACAAAGTTTGGGGTTATGCTCGCGATGGCGGCATGGCTTGGGATCGGGATCCTGAGCGCTGCCGACATCGGGCCGCTGCCCAAAGTGGAGTTCGACGCCAAGAAAGCGGCCATCGGAAAGCGCCTGTTCTTTGACAAGCGCCTGTCCGGAGACGTCGCTCTCAGCTGTTCCAGTTGTCATGATCCAACCAAGGGCTTTGCCGACGGCAAGCCTCTTTCTGATGCCTATCCGGGCACGGAGGGGTTCCGCAACACGCCATCTGTGATCAACACGACCTTCAAGGACGCGTGGTTTCATGATGGAAGAATCGGAACGGACCTGAACGACGTGACCCGTGAGATGATCACCGAGACCATCTGGATGAACATGGACATGCGCATCATGCAGGAGCGCATCAAGCAGGACCCCGTGTACATCAAGATGTTCGCCGACGCCGGCTGGGGTGAGCCCTCTAACGGCAAGGTGCGGAACGCCATTCCGGAGTATCTGAAGTCGCTGACCTCCCGGAACGCTCCCTTTGACTCCGGCAAGATGTCCGCCGCGGCCAAGGCCGGCCAGAGTATTTTCACCGGCAAGGGTGGTTGCGTGAAGTGCCATAACGGCCCCCTGTTCTCCGACCAGAAGCTGCACAAGCTGGGCGTGCCCGAGAACAAGGAGATCTTTCAAAAGCCCCTGCGCCATGTGGCGTTCATTGCCTTCACCAAGTCCATGGGCATTGATAACTACATGAACCTGCGCCAGGACCCGGGCGGAGCCATCCGCAACAACTACAAGGAGAACCTGGGAACCTTCATGACCCCCAGTCTCCGCGAGTTGAAGTATACGGCTCCCTACATGCACAACGGCATGCTGAAAACCCTGAAGGATGTGGTGGATTTCTACAACAAGGGTGCCGGCAAGGGCTCAGGCCTGAAGGCCCTGAAACTCTCCAGCAAGGAGCAGTCTGATCTGGTGGCCTTTCTTGAGGCCCTTTCAGGAGACCCTCTCAACGGCCCCGATCACGTCTGGTCTGAAAAGATCGATGTCAACTACAAGCCAATCCCCGATTGGTGGAAAGCCCGTAACTAAGGAGGCTGAACATGAAAGCGATTCAATATATGCTTGTAGCGGCCTTGGCGCTGATGCTGTTTGGAGGGACTGCTCCCTCCTCGGCATTTGCGGCGGGTGACCCCGATGAGGACGCTCCTCTGGCGGCCCTGGGCAAGGTGCCCGATCCGCCGGATAACGTCATGACCAAGGAAAAGATTGAGCTTGGCAAACTGCTGTTTTTCGATCCGCGCATCGGAGGCGATGCTTCCATCTCCTGCGCTGACTGCCACGATCCCAAGAATGGCTGGGCTGATCCGGGCGAAGTGAGCCGCGGTTATCCCGGCACCATCCACTGGCGCAACAGCCAGTCCATCATCAACTCCGCCTACCTGAGCAAGCTGTTCTGGGCCGGCTCCTCCAAGAGTCTGGAAGCCCAGGCCAAGAGCGCCGCCTCCGGTGGTGTGGCCGGCAACGGCGAGTTCGATGTGATGGAAGCGCGTCTGGCCCTGATCCCGGAATACCGCAAGCGGTTCCGCAAGGTTTTTGGTGATGAGTGGCCGCTGCTGTTCAACGTATGGAGAGCCATCGCCGCTTTCGAGCGCACCCTGGTGGACACCAACACTCCGTATGATCAGTTCATGCGTGGCAATAAGAACGCACTGAACGCCCAGCAGAAAGCCGGATTCGAGATCTTCAAAGGCAAGGGCAACTGTGTCGAGTGCCATAACGGCCCCATGCTCACCGACGAGAAGTATTATAATCTCGGTGTGCCTCGCCATGAGGCATGGGCCGACGATGGACTCAAGCAGATAACCTTCCGCTTCGAGATCTATGCCAAGGGCGCCAACGAGGAGATGTACCGCACAGTAAAGGACGATCCTGGCATGTACTTCCGTACCAAGGAAGAAAAGGACAAGGGCAAGTTCCGCACAGCTCCCTTGCGCTATACCAAGTACACCGCTCCCTACATGCACAACGGGGCCTTCTTCACTCTGGAGGAGGTGGTGGACTTCTATAACGCGGGCGGCGGGAAAAATGAGTTCGACAAGAACAAGACGGACATCATCAAGCCCCTGAATCTTTCCGACAAGGAAAAAGCGGACCTGACGGCATTTCTGGAAGCCCTTTCGGGCAAGGAAATATCCATGAAGCCGCCGGAGTTGCCCAAGTACGCAACGCTTAAATAACAACGGAAGCTCATGCGC
>Ga0224501_10001649_pt1 | contig 17307 bp, 12 predicted proteins | sample SF_Oct11_sed_USG_4_FD_169105 | JGI IMG/M metagenome (GOLD analysis project Ga0224501, IMG submission 169105) | Sediment microbial communities from San Francisco Bay, California, United States - SF_Oct11_sed_USGS_8_1 | ecosystem: Environmental > Aquatic > Marine > Sediment | place: USA... | reverse complement strand
CATCAATGCATTCAGCAGCAAACCCTAGCAAATCTAGATGAACTTAAACAGAACAAGGAATTAGAGCATGATCCCAAAGCATTCTAATGTCAATCAGTAAATCAACGAAGGGATATTGACATGCACAGAAAAGGTAGACCTGTGCAGCTTTGCATATTGTTTGTGAGGATCCAGTCTTGCTTGGAGGTAATTAGTCGTTAATGAACAACAATATGGTATGGTCCGTTCATCCATCTTGTCAGTCTACTAACTAGATAGTAGACTCACGCCATTCATTCATTTTATAATATGATCCCATTCAATTAACCATACAACAGGCTTATTGAAAGACAGCCCGGCTGGATAGGAGGCAAGTGTTTGAACACAGCCCAAGCTTTGCGAGCTAGTAAGCTCAGATAGGCCTCACTGGTGAAACTTGAGTAACTACTTCCGTCAAAATGAAGCAGTACACATCTCAATAGTCTAGGCTAAGTGTCTTGATAACAGCACAGTATGCTTCATTCAAACTCTCACAGTGGTATTGATTCCACAGCAAAATTAGTGGCTTATAAAGCAGTGTCGCTAAAGAGAATTGATCAATGTCATTTTAATACTCGATAGGTTTACATTGAATATGTGCCCCTAGTAGCTTTTTGAACCATCTTTCGGTTTTGTGTAGCATGGACCACTGGTCTATCTATTCATAAAAGCATTCCGGCGACAGCTGTCACGGCGATGTCTCAGCTAGGTTGCCGAGAGTCAGAGGTCAAAGTACCTGTCAATACTTGCGATGAGACTGGATGAGGGCTTTATTGCTGGCTATTTTATGTCAGTTTGCAATGTTATGAGGTGATATGACCTAAATTCTACAAACAGCACTATACTCTATGAATTCCCTAAAACCTAGGGTACTTGATCCATCAAAATGGCATAACCCAACTAGCAGCAGCACTCCAAAAGCAGACAGTCTTTTGAACTGCTGTTCATCAGCGTGAATAGTTCGTTTAACTAGCCTCTCAGGGTCTCTCTGATTCTCAGGTTTGTAACTCGGGAAGCTATAATCAATAACCAGTGAGGAATTATAGATATGTTCTTGATATCTAATTGCATTACAACATCCAACTCGGTAGTCAGTCCTACTCCAACATCCCATAACTCCCTACATGATTCATAAGGATCTGAACTTGTGCCAGGTGATGATGCTGCATTCCAGCATTCAGCTTGAGTCAGTTTGTAGATATGGCCACTGCCCATCAGCCGAAAATCTAGAAAGTCACCAGGCGTTTTCAGCATGGTTCACGAGGGTGACAGACTATTCCCTGATCAACACATAGATTCATATATCGCTATCAATCATACACCTGACACCGCAGTTTCTAAATGATGCAACGATAACTGTCACTGGACTCACCACCCACACACCGGCCTAGTCGTATCACAGAAACAAGCCTAAGATGTTTTCTCTTTTTTTTCTACGACCAGGTGGCTGAATACGAAAACATCTGCTATCAACTCTTACTATTAGCCTCTATCATAGCGTCATTCAATCAAGGCAAAAATAAAAGCAAAGACTGCAAAACAATAGATCGCTCGATTCAGATGAGCGAAGTTTCGATTAGACTAGTTGAATGCCACCTTGCAGTCATTCAGGTCACCGACTTAACTCAGTGGCTAGTACTGGTATTTCAAACAATATCCCCAAAGAAGAATGCTGATGTAGCTCTGCAAACAAGTAGAAGAATTCAGTGTTTATCCAACGACTGCTCTAGAGGTCAACCAATCACATACCACGGCTCTGCTCGCTGCCAAGGGCTTATAACTATGGCCTACTGGTCTATGGGTGGTTCTAATGAAAATCTTGGTCAACCATTACAGGGTATTGCGCAATCTTCAATGATAGAATAGACTGTAAAGACAGAGCAGACCACATAGCTATTGCTGCTAACCATAACCACAAACAAGTTTTGCAGCTTCTATCCCAAAAGGTTGGTGGGTAACTAGTTGGCTGTCCGTAACACAGTAGTCAGAAAAGGACTCGGCACTTGAACACTCAATGGGGTGTCATGCTTCGCAATTCAGTTGATGGATCAATCGTAACCTACCTATACTAGATATCTACCTACGGCCATCGGGCGATATACTCAGAAAGAAAATGTGAGCCAGTTAGCAGCTGAAAGCCTTCTTAATTAACTGGTGAAGGTTGAGCAAACACCGTGATGCCTAATATTCGGCTGGGCGATTAACCGATGACCTGCATTCCATAGCTGGTAATGAGATTCAGAACCAACTTCATACAGACTACTAGGTTGTTGCCAACCCCATCCTTGGTCTAGGACAGGCTAACCTCTTCCAAACTTACTGGGAACATTAGCCCATAAATATCCAAAGCATGCAAGGTTTCCATTGCCTTTGGCAGGTTTTGAGCTGCAGAGCAGCAAAAGTGGAGGTAAAGCTAAGCAGAATAGCTCGGAGAAGGAATGCATCTCTGGAGCGGGTTATCATTCTCAATAAACTTTAAGATAAGATTGAGGTTATACGGAAGAAATAGTTAGAATGCATGAACCTATGTTTTGCCACAATTTGACAGGACAGTCGTTGAACTGCTCAGTGCTCATTCAGTACAACTTGCCATACTCGCAATATATGCAATTATAGCTACTAGAGTGATATAATGTCATACAAGATAAACAGGCTAGGGAATAGTCTCGTGGCGATGAATGAAACTACCTTCAGACAGGAGGTCCAGGTTTGGGACAGAGGTAGTTGACTGAGTGACTCAGCAACAGAGTAACTGCTGCGGGAGAAACCGAAGAATTTTCAGGGCCTTATGACTTATCTGTATTCAAGTTCAACCGTGGATGTTACTTCCTGAGTAAGTGTCTGAGTGAGTGACTGGGTCAGTGATTGACTGCGAGTGTAAGACTAGGTAAACTAACTGATATTACTTCCATTCCATGGTCTGGCTGTAACTGTAACGTCCACTCTGAATGGTACTCTGAAGTCTGTTGTGACTGACTCCGCACTAAGCTGAAGGAGTCCCTGACTTCTGAGCGAAGTTGAGATGAACAGAACAGACTGAGCGTGAGTCTCACTATAACAGTCACTCGTATACCAAACGAGTCGCCCACATACTGAGGTCTAAACTGATACTGATACGCTACACTACGAGTACGTCTACACTACAGTCACAGTACACTAGTCTAGACTATACACTGACTGACCGAGTAGACGTAGTGAGTGCCTGAGTTACAACTTATATTTACACAGCACGAGCCAGTGGACTGAGTGGAGTGGGCTTCAGTTTGACCAATTCAACTTCCAAGTTCAAATTCAGAAGACCAGCTTCCATCAGATATCAACAACCCACTCTATGAGGTGACAATTGGTCTGTAGTGAATGGGTCACGTAACCACGGCCACTGGGCGGTAATTGGCCACTGGTCAGCTCAGTCAGCCCAATGTCCAGTGCTGCCGCGCCAAGGCCGACTTCACTCTTCCTTCATACAATACTATCTCTGGTTTTAGTCGATTGTTGCGACTGACAAGTTAGCTAGTCTGACGGAGCTTCTCTATTTTGATGTAACAGTGGTCCTCACCTGTTAGCGGATAACCTTGTTTCGGTGTTCAGCGCGAAAATCCTTCAAAACCTTGTTATCAAGATCGCCCACATCCGCGGCTGACCAGCATGTACTTAGTCAGTTTTTGTTTCTGCAGAACAGTGATCCAACCGCACAATCTAGGTCATGCACTACTTTTCTACGGTCGAAACCGGCTTTCGCGATTGTCTTATTTATGTATGGCTTATATACCTCAATGATAGCGAAGTCACTTTTGTCACAATAAAGGCAAAATAATCATGGAGACTCCATTGTTTTGAACAAATTTCGACAACCTGAATCATAATTTATTTGCGCGTTGCGCAAATTTCGTGGCAGGTATAATGTGCGCCGTAATCTATGAACGCCGACCAATCAGTAGACGGAGCGGCTTCTAAAGTCCGTCATGTGATACCGCTGCAGACCGTCATAAGACTCCAACGTATGGAAAGACAACTCGAATAAACTAAACCCAATCGATATTCACAGATTCACCAATGATTAACATCGAGGATAGTGGACAAACCCTAATTTCACTATTCTAGGTTTAGCATTACCAAGTGTCCATACACGACACACGTTGAAATGAAATTTCAAGCAAATAGCATGCCGTGCATAAATGGCGTGTATATGAGTCCGGTCTGCTATTTCCTTCAGGGAGCTTCAGCATTTCATTATGTCCATGGGCGGTAAAATTTTTGTATCAAACCAACTAACTCAAAATAAGGGTCACCATGCAACTCAACTGATGACCTCAGCTATATGTATATCAAAGTATTTTGCTTTTTCTAATCTAACCTGGAGTATATTGGAAATATTATAAATATAATTGATATGACGTTAGCCAGAGACCAGCTGATCCTGTTAGTGGGTTTGCTCAACAGAGGTCACCGCACTCACGGTGGCCGCTTCGTAGTATGACCGCATCAATGCTGAGGTATTTACATGAGCGGTGGCTGACTGGCCATCGAGATACCACTTAGAAACTGGCAGTACATCATAATAAGCTGCACTGCGCTATACAAGAATGGAGGTTGAACAGTGCCTTGATGTGGCACATGTAATAATATAATACGGCCTTAGCAGTATTATCTGTACTATTCACACGAAATCAGTTTACAAAGAATTATACTTTAATTTTTATAGTTTGACAACAGGTGCTCCACTATATGGGTATTTTGCAGAATTCAGAGAGCGATGATCCTTCGGTGAACCCGCTGTTACCACTGAGGTGCGCCGGCAATGAAGAGAGAATGCTGCATGCGTTATCTGCTTCCGTGCAGAGCGGACGGTGGTGCCCAATGCTAGCACAATGTTTTTGCATTAAAAACCATCCGTTTCCAGTAATTAGGTCGAGGACAAACTCTGAAGAGTGGCAATCTCAAATTTGTGCATGCTGTCATTGGTCACTGCTGCCCGCACAATGCTCGAGAAAATAGCTCGTGGAGCATTGTCTCTCCACTACTGGTGCATTGAAGGGTGATATCATTTTCCGCGGTAGCTAAGTGGTAAATAATACAGAAAAATACTGCTGAGACCATATTGTTATTACGTGTGTCGCATCATGGTACTGTTGACCCTCCATCAGTATATAGCGCCGTACAACTTATTATGATTCACCTTCAGTTTTTTTTTAAATTAAGAGATTATCTAAGTTTCATTCTTATAATAAAGGGTTAGCAGTACATGAATGCCCATTATTCCTATCTTGTCACTCTCGTACTGTTTATCACTGCGCGTAGCTTCATTGGTAGTTATCCACCCCCTCTTTAACTGTACAGTTGAAGGCCTCTAATAATGAGTATATGGCGTTTCTGCTGTTTGACCTAGGAGGCACGGTGCCTACCAAACATCACATTGAAGTTTTAGCACTGGAATCTAAGTTGAGTGGCTGCCTTTGATGCCTTCAAGGGTGCTCTTCCTCAGTATGTTCTCCTGTTTTGGCTCACAAAGCTGCTTGCCACTGTTTGATTGCCCACCCCCTCCCAGGCGGTCGGCTTATTTTCTTCATAGACCAGGCTTCACTAACTGTGCTTGCTAGCATTTACATAACCAGGGCATGTTGTGGTCGCCATTACTTTTTTTGTTTTGAGACCAGAGACATAGCAACATGTGTCTATGTCTCTGCTTGACACTATACACCCTTTGAAGCATGTACCTGACGCATGGGGGCATAGACAAGGACAGTGGTGAGCATCCAACAGGCATTCCTCGTCTATCTAGGTCTCGCCAATATTATGCCTGATTTGAGACTGCGTTTAGCAAAATTCATGCAGTTTTCGGGAAAGTGGATTCTCATAATTCTTTACCTTGCCGGACTGAACGGAAGGCAAAATGCAGATCCAGCAACAATGAGTGATGCACTCAAGTTTTTTTTAAATTTAGAATACCCCGCTGTCTGCTTACTGTGTTACCTCGAATTTACAGGTTTCATGAATGTCTCATACACACGCGCGCGCGTGCGCACGCACGCAGTCAGAAATCTTCATCGCAGACCATTGTTCGGCGGTAGACGACGGGTCAGAGGGGTCTGCTCACTCCATATCCAGATCATAGACCTGACCCACCTGGAAGCCCGAGTACAAACTTGTCAGTGTAGTTAATGTAGCGAACCCTCTTAATCCATGATATGTCTTTTCCGGTTGAAAGAACGAATCTCTAGCCCTAGGTGGAAAAATCAGAATTCATTTTGGACACAAATTGCCTTTCTGGCCTTATCTGAAGCTAAACCGAAGTGACACGGTAATAAAACGCGGCGTAAGTGTTTTGATAATTATTGCCATAAGAAATGTAGGCTTTTAGTTCTACTCCACTCACCGAGTCAGCTGAGTTAGTAACTACTAAGTTAGTAGTTAGTTACTAACTTACTTAGTTAGTAACTAACTAAGTAACTAACTACTAACTACTAAGTTTAGTTACAAACTAACTTCTAAGTAACTAACTAACTTAGATTGACTTACTTAGATTTAGATTAGATTTAGAACTTACTAGTTACTTAGATTTAGAAATAGAACAGATTACAGAAGTTAGTTTAGTTTATGATTTATCATGTTGTTATTTGGAGCAGCCGTGGCCTAGTGGTTAGAAATAGAATGCATGATTTGCACACAGTGAGTCGTGGGTTCAAATCCCAGAAAAGTCAACGGTGGTGGCAGGAACTTGGAAGGGCATCCGACCTTAATTCGCTCCTGAGCTCCGACAAACTCAAAGTCTCCCTGTTAGTGTTAACCATGGAGCAAACTCCACGACCCCGTACAGGGAATATCGGGAGTATAAACAAGGCCAAAAAATGTTTTATCATGTTGTTATTGTTATAGTTAGTAAGCTACTTTACGTTTACTGGTACTGTAATAGTAGTACCTAGTTGAGCTAGTACTAGTAATAGTACTAGTTGTTTAGTATAATTAGTAGTACTAGTAGTAGTACTAATAGACTCACAGTCACTCCATTACTCATTAGTGACTGACTAGTAACTAAATAGTAAATACTAGCTAAGACTAGTTGTAGTACTACTACTAGTAGTAGCAGACTCACTTCACTAGTGACTGACTCAGAGTCAGTCAGTGACTGACAAATATTACTAGTAACTAATACTAAAAGTAATACAATACTAGTACAATAATACTACTATATTGTAAACTCAGAAAGTCAGTTAAGTTCTGTAAGAGTAAGAGTAGGACTAGTAGCAGTACTACCAATGATTATTATGATTATCTAATCTAGGCTAACTAATGTAGTTAATTCCGCTTATTATTACTATCAGTGAGTATTAGTAGTAGCAGCAGCAGCAGCAGTGGTATTACTCAGCAGTAGCACTACTAAGTACTAGTGCTAATTAGTAGTGCCACTAGTGGTACTATTTCTTACCAGTACTACTATTACTACTAGTATGAATAAGAGAAAATAGAGAAAGAATAATACAATTCAACTCTGGGTCAGTCTGTCGCCCACATTCACCTCAGCCATTGTCACAAATGGTCACCCATATACTCGTATGTAAAATTCCGAAGTTTCCAGTATAAATTGATAGTTTACCTCCACTGGGGCATAATAATCTTCGGTCATCCTTCAATAGGGCATAAAACCACCTTCGAAATGGAGTGTTGGTATTATGATGCCAAGGACCTAGAAAACACTCCTTCCCGTAAAGATGGAATCGACAAAGACACAGAAGATCGGTACAGAAAGGAGGGAGCAAAGTTCATAAATGAAGTGGGACAGGCCTTAAATCTGTATCCTTTTTACTTACTACCCCTAATTATTTATTCGTGCACTCACTGTAGCGTCACTCAGTATCAAGTGCCGAAAAACAGCATAATGCAGGCCAAACTGTATGTATTTTGTCACTCACTCGAGCATTGCCATGGGCGCCACGCTTCGATTTGACTATTGTACATCATTTATTAAAGCATCAAAATACAGTAGAGACCTCCTTCTGTGAGATCCGCACCATTTGCCCGTTGCTGTTGAGATACTGGTATGACTTTCCTTAGCCAACCTGTAGCCGATACGTCACAATCGCGTCAGGAGATGTCTATTTCCATCGGTTCTACATGCTCCACTCATTTAAAGAGTTTAATCGATTTGTAAGTTACACCGCATAGTTCATCCACTCAATTTGTTATTCATCCTTATTTTGATTGGTATGTGTCAATTAAATGGTTTTACACTGTAAGCAGAAATCAGCTATAGGGTAGATCATCCGGTGGTTCATCAAACAAAATTGCTTTAATAATGATCCCTTCAGATGCACTTAGAAGGTTCCCTTATCTATATTACCCAAATACAAGATATCCCCCAAACAATCCTTGACTTGCCAAACCAAACGGTCACTTTAATTAGGCTGGCTTGCTAATCAGATGCTATTGCCAATAATCCCATTTGCAGGTCATCGCCACAGCCTGTCTGTTCTTGGCCGGCAAAGTTGAAGAAACACCGAAGAAAGCCCGCGATCTTCTCAAAGCTATTCCGAGTTCCACGTATGTAAAGGAGGAACAGATACCTGAATTATTTGGTGATGACCCAAAGGTAATGGACCCTTCTGCCTTATTCTAGCTGCTCTCATTTGATGAAGAGGTAGCCGCTGCCACCGCTGCTGCTGTTTCTCCGTGTCTTGGGCAATTTCTTTCAATGCCACAACATTCTAACTCTCCCTGCCTCTCGGCACTAATTCCCACTGCAATTGGGATTCATTTTGTTTTCATTCAACAAATTCTCTCTTGCGTGGACAACTCGAATGAGACCACAGTTCTTTTCTTACATTGAGGTGCATGAAAAGCAGAGATAGTTTAATCAGTCAAAACTAGAAGTCAGAAAATAGTGTCCAGCAGACAGTTCAGTTTAGAATATAGAGGATGTTATGTTAATTATAAATTAAATTCTATAAATGAAAATACGTGTTTATACATTGTATGACAACGATACTACTCAAGTGTCAATCACAGGATGGTGAGTGAGTGTCTGTCCTTTTCCTTATCAAGAATCTATCTCAGTGACGGCATGGCTTTTTTTGCGATGCCCAGACGAGAGGCCTCAAATCTCACCCTGTGCAGTAGTAGATTGAGGGTAGTCCATTTTTAGTCTTGAAGTATTTGGGTCTCACGCTTGATCGTGATATAGTTGTTGCTGATCCAATGCTGGTTCGCAAGCTGAGAGACACATTGGGTCGTTACTCAGATTTTCTAGGAATGGCTAGTCCCAATTGAAAGAGATCTCAGTGGTTTGAAGTTGAGCGCTATATAAAGACTGTTTTCTGATAATACACGCACCCCTCATTGCGAATGAATAGAAGCCATTCGATAAACTCTCTGTTGGTTGATCATTGTAAGTTTGTTAACCGTCCTTGCTTTTTGTAGGAAGAGCTCATGACAATGGAAAGAATTTTGTTGAAAACTATTAAATTCGATTTGCAAGTGGACCACCCGTACAAGTACATGCTGAGATATGCTAAAACGCTCAAAGGCGACAAAGCCGTTATTGAGAAGGTGGCACAGATGGGATGGACATTCATTAATGACAGGTTAGTGTAACTGTTTAAAATAGGATTACTTCAAATGACGGTCATGATAGCTCAGTGAGATAATGAATGTATCTCACTGTCTGTCCTCTCCATGCCCCGGTTTCAATTCTTGGCCGTGCCAGAGTATTTCAAGGGATTATTTCTTGACTGATCACACGCATCTAGAGAGGAGATGGGCCCCGCCGAGTCGTCACAATCACGTTGATAGGACACGAGTAATGCGAAGCAACACAGCTTCTTCTGCCCTCAGGTCCCCCAATGATCAACATAGTCATGGGTCTTATTTCCAGTCTAGAATGACATGAAATCAGTTCAGGTGAAACAGAGGCAAGTGTTTAGTATGAAATGCAATGTTTCCAACAGTAAGAGCCTGCGTTTTGTATATGCCCGTACAAGCCACGTAATTAAAACTTTTTACTTGGAAAATGGAGGACACAACGTCCATGATGAAATTGTTTTACAAAAAGCAAATCAGCAGTTTACCCCTTGATTCTGGCTTTTCAAAGTTCAGATTACATTGTTCACCATTACATTTACCAACCGTAGGCAATCTGTACACACACTCCATACCATCAGTACCATTTGTAACTGTTACAAGTTGTTTGCTTCAAGCTGAGAGGTGATATTTCAACCATGATTATACTTTTATCTCGAAGTGGGGGTGAAACTGTGACTAGGGTGCGTATACTTCTCAAGCCTTCTGTTTGTGGTATGCAGTATTTATCAGGAGTTTACTTCACTTGATGGTTTATTAGCAGTGGAAGACAACTCCACATTCAATCTGTCCTATTCGATTGTAGTTTATGTACCACACTGTGCCTACAATGGGAACCGGAGATAATAACAATAGCTCTAATGCATTTATCATGTCGGCTTCAGAAGTTTGAGGTTTCAGATTGGCTTAACAAGGCGCCAGGTTATAAAGGCAAATGGTGGGATCAGTTCGTTGAGGATGTCTCCATAGAACTCCTAGAATGTAAGTACGACCATATTTGGGGTAAATGTTTATCTTTTGTGTGTACAATGACACTTTATATGCCATCACTATCATTTAGAAGAGGAAGCCTAACATTCAGTTCTGTTGGTGAAATTCAAAAGATTCAAGAAAAAAACAATTTATCAAAATTCTCGGGGATAATAAAATCTTATGCACACACTTTCACATGTTATCACTGCAAGTATTATCAAAGAAATTGATGGAAAACCCAATTCAAGTTACCAGCTGAACCAACCTCTGGGCGGGATCCATCATATGAAGTTAGGAGCTTTTTATTATTAAAGGGGTTATATCATGGCCATGTCTTCACTCGTTTTCCTATAGCACACCCAGTTCAAATGGAAGCTTAGATATAGCCCTATCCAATCCGCATACCCAGAGCCCTCGGTGACGCACTTTTCAGACCATCGACGCAACAGAATTGGCCTCGAGATAGGAAATTAACACAGAGTTGTTGGTGTTTGCATTGATTTCTAGGCTTACTCACTGATGTTTGGGAAACCCTCCTACAGACCTCTATATGTATACTAGACCTGTAGTCACACAAGTCTGCATAGAGAAAATGTTCGACCAAAATATGCAAATAGGGTTTCAGAGTGCAGTCTTTCACCTCTGTCAGTGAGCGTTAGTGCCATTATTGTGCAATGATAGAGGCCCGAACGCAACGGTCTCTATTTAGGGCTAGGGAAAACCGGCAAAGCACTTCAGTTTTCTCCAATATTACGTTCAATTTTGCGTTCTACTCGATGTTATGGGGGAGTAAAGACCATTAGGTTACTAAGTTTTAGTAATTAGATCCCATTTTTTTCTTTTTGGGCCATTCGGGTTGTAGTTATTCGAGTGACAGATATTTGTTTTGCGGAAAGAGACCACTCGCTATCGCTGCAATGAATGAGGAGTTGCCTCCCTATAAGAGTAGGAAGCACAACTCCGAAAGTGCGTCTACCCTCGACCGTGACATAACCCCTTTAGTGATACACATTATAGCAGTACTGCACACCTCATGCACCCTTTCCCATCTAATCTCTGAGTCAATGGGTGCTGGTAGTCCATCCCTCTGTCACTGATGTTGCCATATTTATGTACCGTGTTGTAGCGATATGCCATCAGGTCCTGGATTTTTATACTAATCAGCAATCAGAAGCAAAGGCATCCCCAACTGCAATAACTAAACGAACTGCGCCGGCTGAAGGTAAGTTTATTATATGCCGTGGGTGGTGTTACACTGAAATTTTTGTTTTTGTTTGCCGTAACCCAGTTTGATGCAGAGAGCCACTGTGCTCTTAACCATTGTTTCAGCAAAAGTCCTAGTCTATGGTTCTCCCCGACCTGTGTACAAGGCAGCACATGTGATCAGTTGCGGATAATCCATTGAAATACATATTCCACCACGGGCGAGAATTGAGCCTGGGCCACAGAGCGGACAAACCATGGGATACATTCATTCTCCCACTGACCTATCATTACAATGAAAACTTGATTTGATAATTTTACTTTACATGGATAACTTAGGGTTAACCTATACATTTTAACATCAGGTTCCATGGGAATTGAAGATGCTACTTAATCAAGCAAAGGCAGGTGGCAGAAACAGACTCCAGTGGGCAGTCTAGGTCAAAATCCAAAGTAGCAGTTAGTTTGTCAATACACCATTTGTTGCCATTGATAGGCATACTCAACAATTTTAGTTTGGTCTGGCCGTGATATAATATTGAACCACCACTGTTATAGTCCCCGTATAATTCTGGCACTCATTGTTATCCTTCGCATCAGAGTTCAGAATAAAATATGCCCATGTGTTGCTGTTGGAGTTGCCCAACCATGACATTTTCTTTCCAAGGGTGCACAACTCTAAATAGATATTGTCCATTGATCCTTTTTGAATATGACGTTGCCCCAGTAATGTAACTCTCTGCTCTATTGTAGCTACAGTTGCCCCGGCCGCTAAACAGCCTCGAGCTGAACCGGCACCCGTACACAATCCACCAGCGCCACCTCAGCATTATCCCCCTCCGACCTCTCATTACCCACCCACCGCTTCCTTCCCTCAGGTAAGGTGTTCCCTCACATTAGGCGTGTGGTTAATATTATTAGCAAGGAGTGGGCCATTTGAGCTGTTGTGTTGTATGTCCAAATGAATGAGGTTTATCATAAGAGAGGTCGCAGAGTTGCGTAGCCGTAAACGGAAAACGGCCCCGAAATGACGCCATTGACGCCCAAATGTAGGCGAGTTACCGTATGTTACAATGATACCTGAAATTATGTCCTTTTCTGGTTCGCTCAAATAAGTTCATCGCAGTTTGTAGGCAATCACTGATGTTATGAACTAATAGATCAGACATATTTATATATTTGCACTTAGTTTGTGCACTGAATCACTACTGATGCTGATCTAAAGCGAGTAATGAGTCAACGACCGGCTCACTGAGCAACTCAGTATATTATAGTAGATGCAAAAGCTATATTTACGGTTCAGTAGCGGGATTTGCAACTCCGCAACCTCTCTACTTTGATCAGTGCTAGTCAAGTTGCCCCTTTATTTGGTTGCATTGTAGTATTGAGCATAGATAAATGTGCATATATTTCTCAAAGCCGCTAATTTTTATCTAGACATTTTATTTGAAATTTTCTCACTAGTACATCGAAATAAATTGCGACCTCATCATAATGACAAAAGAAGAAAGAAAAATCACAAGTATACATACTTACAAACCACAAAACAACACAAAATTACAACCTTGAATAAGTACAAATCATATTTCGAAATCAAAATTTTCCAAAATTTGTACGATGTACCGTCGTCCGTCAATGTGATCCGAACTAAAAAGACATTGAAGGGTAATTCATTCTGAAACTTTACGAACATACCATCTGCGACGGAAGCAATTTAAAGGAATTGCAAGTCCCCAAGTCCAGGGGTCAGATCACTGCGATTATCTAAATTCATCTTACAAACTTTGTTTTCTGATCTCTATCAGAACTGGGATCTCAGTTCCACTCTGTACCTCACAACAGTAAGGCAATGTATCACTAATTCCAACAACGCTTTCGTTTTCGGGTGTATTTTGTTCCATTGGCCACCTATCTTACTGTTCTTGTTTGTCTCTAATGATTTCAAGCTAGTTCTATATGTTGGCAGTCGTAACATGTTAATTTATTATTCCTTTCCACATTAGAGCCTTTTACAATGTGCCATTAGTATGCAGGTTACCACTGAACCTAAATGTATTAACCTCTGGGTAAATGTTACTTGACAGTTTGATTGCAGCTCACCAAAAGGGCCATGCAGTTGTCACAGTTTCTTCTAGTAAGATTATTGAGATATCACTAATTCCAACAAAATGAGGTGGTATACATCTCAATAGCTTAGGTTAAATGTCTTGGCAACAGCACAGTACGCTTCATTCAAACTCTTAACAGTGGTATTGACTCCACACTAAAGTGTATCACTGTATTTGTTATTGCACTCACTTAGTTTTGGTTTTATTTTAGAATGGCGCCGCTCCACCTTACGCTCCTGTACCAGCCGGTTATCAGCCTCACCAGTACCATTATCCTCCTGGATATTACGCCCCACCACCCGCCGGAGCACCTCCACCCGGACAGTAAGTACCACTCATTGAGTGCTTAGAGTCATTACACCGCGCCACCCGTCAGGGCGCCCCCACCCGGCAGTATGTACTACTCATACAGTATCAAGAGTCATTCCACCCTCTCATCCTCCGGAGCACCTACCACCCGCCGGGGCACCCCCACCCGGACATTTAGTACGACTCATACTGTACCCAGAGTCATTACGCCCCACCACCTGCCAGGGCACCCAAACAGTAAGTACTACTCATACAACACCCGTATACTCGTATGTGTACTTTCAGTATGCCTGTCTGGTTGTAGGTATTATCATCCAACAGCTGCCCCACCTACCACGACTTATCCTGGCTACCATCAGCCTCCGCCACAGAGGCCGAGGCAAAGCTTTATTACACAAGTTAAAACTCTGGATAAGTAATACGTTATATAACCCTGGTCAGGCCTCTGCATGACTATGTGTATGTGACTCTGTTTGCTCATCTCATAGAGGATAACTCTATGGTTCATCTTGTTAATAACTAGATAATGCAGTTGAGTCTTTTAGGCTTACATGTACCACTACCAGTGACATGTCACTATATGTACATGATAAAGCATTCTTTACATGCCGTAGCTTTACGCAATAAAACATTCTGTACAACAATTAGTAATGAACCTTTGCCATCAGTCATCACCACACCATGCTTGTGAAGTGGGTTCTTCTTTCCTGGTTCATCCTGAAGGCTAGTTCAGCCTGCGACCAGGGTTTTAAAGTAGATTCGAGCTCGCGGTTATGTATAGGTAAGTGATCACAATGGGATAGCAACAGACAAAAAGACACGCTTCTAAAGAGAGACCGCCAATACCTGTAACTGCTAGCGTGGCAATACCCGGGATAGTGGGGTAGCTCAGTGGTAGAGCGCATGGCTGGCAACCGTTAGAACCTTGGTTCAAATCCCGGTCATGACGGGCTCCCATTGTGCACATGAACTCGCACCAATCCTAGCTCAAAATAACCCTATCTCAAAACCAAACCATGCCCCACTATGAGTGGCGCATTGATACTGACCCTCTTGTGATGCTCCATGCTAAGTGTAACTGGTGAAAAGCTAGTTGGTAGTTTTACCGAAACTGTGAAGACTTCATATGAGAGAAAATCTGCAATACTTTCTGCCGAACTCGCAAACCATCACTAGTGATGGAGTAGTAATATAGTATATAGTAGTATTATAGTAATGGAGGGTGGTTGAGCAGATAAGATGAAAATAACTATTGAGAATATAAGTCATTCGCAGTGGAAGCTGACTATGCCCAGAGCTAGCTCCACTCTACCAGACCACCCTCTGGGTGGTTTGGGGTCAGTCAATGCCTCGCTTGTTTACACATCACTGCCAAAGCTCTGCTACTCTCCTCGTGTAGGAGGAAGTGGATCTTTAACAATGGTAGAACCTCCATTATTTTTACCGCAGTGATCCGAAGCCACGCTAACAATTTGGATATGAACTTTCTGAGTCTAGGTCTGGATTGGTGATCTACGAATGCCAACAACTGCAAGATTGTGTATCCGTCTTTGATTGCATTTAGCCCACTCATATCATATACTGACCTTTTACTTCTGTGTTAAGACCAGAATGAGTGTGATGCTTCAAATGGTGGCTGCAAAGATCAGTGTATTAACACCAATGGCAGCTTTTACTGCAATTGCACTGCTCCTGGCTTCCTTCTCGATATCGAAGATAACAAAACGTGTGTGTTCAAAGGTAAGCAGCAACCATCTCTGCAAGCCAATATCCTAGCTACTACCCTTCCAATAAGCCTCAGGTGACTGGTGGCATATGAATCAAGTATGTTCGCCTGTTCCGGATATTGGCAATTGCCGATCCATATATTCTGGTTCAAGGCTCAGTGTGCTATCCACTATGCCATCGCTTCACCCTTAGAACTGACGTCGGTTTCACATTTGGCCATTCTTTTTTCCATTGCAGGTGGAAATCCAACAGCGCCAACCACCACTACAATACTCTGGGCTAATGTTAAAAAAGCATATGCACCCTCAGTCTATATAAGCATTGCTCTAGGGTGCGTGGTACTTATTTTTTGCATTGGGGCGACCTACTGGAACACATTATATAGAGCAAAAGCCCAGCACGCAGAGGCTGCCCTCAATACAGGTAACAGATTTAACACAGGTTACAAAACAATACCAGGCTTAGGAGATCCTTTAAAAATGACCTAGTACCTATGTGTAGAACAATCAGAAAAACAAATAAATCAGACTTTTAACTTGTATATGATTCAACCGAAAACTGTAATTTTCAAATGAGGATACGCCTTGGCCATACGCGTACTTTCTTGGGTCAACTGGCAAATAAAAGTCCCAAGCGATAATTTAACTGTGAGTAGGTTCCCCTAGGATCTGTGATGCAATTTTGCGTGCCTTTATAGGTTAGGTTTAGTATTTAGGATTAGTGTTGGCTACAGGATGAAGCTATAGTTTAGTGGATGGACTCTGTAGGCCAATCTCTGTACCACTCCTGGTAGCTGAAGCCCCAGTTCAGTCATGGAGACATACACCAACTTACTTTCAGATTGAGTATGGGAAGCGCAGCGCACAACTCACTGCAGTTACATCTCAAGTTAACTAAGTCAGGCATTTTGAAGTATTTTATTGCTGGGTATGCTTTGGGTTGCGATTGAAATTTCCTATGGCAATGATGCATTCGCATGTCACTCCTTTAATTGGATGTTGGCATCATTTTATATGATAACAGACGGATGAAGCTTTATGAAGAAGGATTCCTATAGATAAGATGGTGGAAACCGCCAGATGTTAGCAACATGTTTACATTGTCGTCAAACCTAACATAGATCGAACCTGGAATATCATGGTTAACACACTCTTACACACATAGTGAGACCTCGAGGAGGTGTTGTTGCTAAGGGGTTAGAGTGCTCGCCACTGGTGCTGAAGGTCCCGGGCTCAAAACGCTGCTTGCGCATGGGATTTTTGAGAAACTCTCTCTGTTCACCCAGTAGCAAATTGGTACAGAGCTTGGAAAAGTAAAGGTGAAGGTGAAGGTGATGAGGAAGAGGAATTGCACCCCAGTTACACCATTGCCGGTACAAGTTGCAATTCCTCTTCCTCAT
>Ga0224501_10001648_pt1 | contig 17317 bp, 16 predicted proteins | sample SF_Oct11_sed_USG_4_FD_169105 | JGI IMG/M metagenome (GOLD analysis project Ga0224501, IMG submission 169105) | Sediment microbial communities from San Francisco Bay, California, United States - SF_Oct11_sed_USGS_8_1 | ecosystem: Environmental > Aquatic > Marine > Sediment | place: USA... | reverse complement strand
ACCTGACTTCTTAAAAGCAGGTGGCATAATGACAGTACTCTTCCTGGTAGTGTCATTAACAATGCTAAACATCGTATTTTAATAATAAAACTTAATAATTAAACGGGGCAAAAATATTTTTTGCCCCGTTTTTATTTATATATATTTAATCGGGACATCACCCCGTTTTTTATTTTTAAAATGAAAAGGACATCATCATGTCCTGTTTTCTTAAATATAACTGAGGAATATTTTGTGAATAAGATTCTTGCCATATTTTCCATGCTTTTATTGCCAGGACTTGCATTAGCTTCAACTGGAGGTCAGAAACTCGAGTTAACTAATCATGCAGTCGGTTATGCTGCATTGATAATTTTTGCTATTGCTTATCTTTTAGTAATGGCTGAAGAGTTTACTCACTTACGAAAATCAAAACCCGTTATTCTTGCCGCAGGTATTATCTGGGCACTTATTGGTTATGTGTATGTAAGCAATGGCATGACGCACGAAGCTGAAGCGGCTGTCCGCCATAACCTGCTTGAATATGCAGAACTGATGTTATTCCTCCTGGTTGCGATGACATATATTAACGCCATGGCCGAACGCCAGGTATTTGATGCCTTACGTGCCTGGTTAATCAATAAAGGTTTTGGTTTCCGTTCATTATTCTGGATCACCGGTGTCCTTGCATTCTTTATCTCTCCCGTGGCAGATAACTTAACCACGGCTTTATTAATGGCCGCGGTAGTTATGGCCGTAGGTGGTGACAACCAGCGCTTTGTAGTACTTGCCTTAATTAATATCGTAGTTGCGGCGAATGCCGGCGGTGCATTCAGTCCATTTGGTGATATCACGACATTAATGGTCTGGCAAAAAGGGATTGTTGATTTCTGGGGCTTCTTTGCTTTATTCATTCCTGCAGTGGTTAACTTTGTTATCCCTGCAGCGATTATGCATTTTGCTATTCCAGATGAAAAACCAACTGCTGCCAATGAAGATGTACATCTAAAACGTGGCGCACTGATCATTGTTGCTTTATTCCTGTTAACCATCATAACCGCGGTTAGTTACCACAACTTCCTGCATTTACCACCGGTAATCGGTATGTTAACTGGCCTGGCCTACCTTAAGTTCTTTGGTTTTTACCTGAAGAAAACACACAACTTTGATATTGCACCCTATGATGAAGAACGTGCAAAAGAAAACATGGGTGATATTGTTCCCTTTGATGTTTTCAATAAAGTGGCTCAAGCCGAGTGGGATACCTTGTTATTCTTCTACGGTGTCGTAGTGGCAGTAGGTGGTCTCGGGTTCCTGGGCTACCTGGCTTTAGCTTCAGATGTGATGTACAACCAGTGGGGACCGACTTCAGCCAACATTGCGGTGGGGCTTCTATCAGCCGTGGTTGATAACATTCCTGTAATGTTTGCCGTACTGACGATGAATCCGGAAATGTCTGAAGGCCAGTGGTTACTTGTAACTTTAACTGCGGGTGTCGGTGGTAGCTTATTATCCGTGGGTTCTGCAGCCGGTGTTGCACTTATGGGTCAGGCACGAGGCGTCTATACCTTCTTTGCCCACCTTAAATGGTCATGGGCAATTGGATTGGGTTATGCGGCCAGTATCTGGGTCCACATGTGGATCAATTCAGCCATGTTTAAATAGCTGAATATATATAATAAAAAAGGGAAGCATGGCTTCCCTTTTTTATTTAAACCACTTAATCAGAGATAGAAAATTTCAAAAGAACACTATAAGATAAAACTACTAATAAGAAATATAAGGATAGATTATGCATAAAGCAGTAGGTGCTTTTTCCAGTTTACTCGATGCATTTAAAATGGCTGATGTTTCAATGCGTTATAGCCTGTTTGTCCCTCGGGCCTATAACCTTGCCCTTTCATTAGGATTTCAGCCCGGTAAAATCATGCCTTCACGTGCTTTTTGCTCAGATGAAAGTCAGGGCTATCCCATTATCCTTATCACCAAGCACTTTGGAACCTTTCCATTTAATCACGGTATGGTGGGGGGAATAGTCGCCACCGACAGGCATGGTCCTTATGCCCATCACGGTCAGGATCTCATTTTAATTCAGGCCAGCCACGTTGGTTACGATCCAGAAACAGGTCGTTTTGGTACTTACCGCCGTCTACAAACAGAAAACCAGAATGAAACTACGAACTGCGGTAAAATTTGTGGGGCACTTGACTGGTATATCAATGAATACGAATTCGCAAAAACTAATATCCTGCTCAAATTGGAAGATGGCGTACACAAAATCATTATTGACAATCAACTGAGCAATATCGATCGCCAGCAGGGCTTAATCTTAAAACTCGATAAATTTGTTAAAACTGATGATCGTGGCATCCCTATCCCTGAAGTATCAATGAGTACATCAAAAATGTTCAATGCCTTACCAGAACTGGTAGAACTTCTGGGGCACGACAAATGGACAACAGGTTCAACGACCCCTATAGATCATGCACTATATCCTGATCTGTTTTATTTCCGTCATATTACAAGCCAGGAAGATGAAGGTAGTGACCACCTGGAAAAAAATCTTATCAATGCCATGCCATATATCGTATATTCTAAATGGCCAGCTCTTGCTGCCGCCCAGGCAAATACCCAGGTTGAATTTGATCGTACATTTAGAAGCATAACTCTGGATCATGCCTATACAGGAAAAAAAGTCCTTTTTATCTCGGGACTAAATGTCGATATTTCACCACAAAAGGACCAGATATTTCCACTAACAAAATTTATACCGTGGGCTGCTTTTGTTCAGGATGAAAATGGCAATCAACAAACCTGGGAACAGGCCGAGCTCTTTGAAAAATTAATGCAACAAAGTGAAGAGAATCCTGATCAAATTAATTTAGAAGAAGCCATCGAGTTAATGCAGGGATTTAAAGAAATTAAGCTTCCATTTTAATAATGTGCGCGTGAATAATGGAATAACCAACAATATAGTTCTGGCTTCTATGTATAGAACTAGATACTGCTGATAAATATTGCTAGTATTTTGGCTTATAAAATAAAATAAAATAAAATAAGAAGTTGCCCCCCATATACTTCTTGTACTGTCAGAAAAATAAAGCACAAGTAGTCATAAAATTATGATTCAGCAATCAAAGTCATCTAACAAGAAGATAGTCCTCTCACTTATTACTTTGTTAATAACGACAGTAGTTTCGATTATTGGGATAATTTTCTACAGTGTAAATAAAGCTAATGAGATTGCTCATATATCTAAGCAGAACTATGTAGAAGCAACAATCCAGGAAAAGTTAAAGCATCATGAAGCCCTAACTAAAGACTATGCATACTGGGAAGATACCATAAAATATGCTTATCTAAGCCAGGATATGACCTGGATTAAAAATAATATTGGTGAGTATCTAACCGATACATTTAAAATCACTGACCTGTTCATAATTAATAGTCAAAATAACCCTGTCCTTGCACTCAAAGATGGCCAGGTTGAAAAATCAAACTTTCTTTCAATCAACAATGAGGCTTTAACAAGCCTGGTTGAAAAGGCACGACAATCTTATTCAAAACCTCCTGTTCCTGTTTCAGGTATTTTAATGATAAATAATATGCCTGCCCTTGTTGCTGTCTCGATACTGACATCTGAATACCGCAAGCCATTTCCATCACCTCGCCCGCTTTTAGTGATGGCAATACGCCTCGACCCGAATTATTTGCAAGTTATGTCGAAACAATACAGGTTAAAAGATTTATCTTTCATAAACAGTAACCAGGATAATTCTACTGTCAGCTCTGTAACAATAAAAAATTCGCTAAAGCAAACTCTTGGTAAGCTTTCCTGGCAACCTGAAAGACCTGGGAATTTAGTACTTACAGAAATCCAATTACCTTTACTTATACTGATTGTAATTATCACCATAATAAGCATGATGATTATAAAGATCTCAAGAGCCACTACCCATGAATTAGAAAAAGCCTATGATGCTTTAACATTCAACGCTTATCATGATGCTCTTACAGGTTTATCAAATCGAAATTTTTTTAGTGAGCTATTGGAAAAAATTATCAGCATAGTTAAGAGAGAAAATATTACCTGTGCAATGCTGTACATCGATCTTGATAACTTTAAGGATATTAATGATGATTTTGGTCATAATGCCGGAGATCTTTTATTAGTTACCATTGCCGAGCGCATTAAAGCAAGCATTCGTGAATCAGATTACGCCGCTCGTATTGGTGGTGATGAGTTTATAATCATCTTATATCATGTCAGCAGCCATGAAGATATTCGAACTACCACTCAAAAAATTCTTACAAACATAACTCAACCTGTAAATTTTCTTGGGGATGAAGTACAAATTGGTGCAAGTATCGGTGTTACGATAATTCCAGATGATGGTACCGAATCTGGTATGCTCATGTCAAAAGCTGATATCGCCTTATATGAGTGCAAAGAACAAGGGAAAAATATGTTCCGCTTTTATTCAGAAGAAAAATAACCTCTTATCGCTGCTATTTATTAGCAGACGCAATTCTCATAAATAAATATCAGCAATTAAATAACCACCTAAAATCACACCAATCCATAACACCATGCTGCCTGTTGGCCAGCTACTGGCAAGGTGGTAACGGGAAAAGCGGCTGGCATTAAATGTAGCCTGGAAGGTTTGCCAACTTTTTTTAATAACGAGGTTAACAAGGCGGTTAAGTACCTGCATCAGGCTGATTCCTGGCCGAGTGGTTGCAGATAAGAATTTGCGATAAAACCAGTCAAAATCAAGGCTGATAGTTAAGGTCCGCTTCATCATGGGCAACATGACAAAAAATGCGAGCCCGGCAAATAACAGCAACTGAAATTGTGCAACCAGGTGGGCTGCGGTATAGGGTTCGTAACTAACCGCGAAGGGCAATATAGCGTAAAGCGGCTCTGGATAAATGCCCAGCCCAATACAAAATACTGCAAATACTGTCATTGCCAGTAACATATTGCGCGGTGCCTCAGGTGGCCGCATGCCGGAATCTTTCTGAAAGAAAACAAACCAGGGAAATTTGATACCGGCGTGTAAAAATACACCTGCTGAGGCAGCAGCAAGAGCAAACCAGATGATTACCAAGTGCTGATCAGCAGCCGACTGGGCAATCATTGATTTTGTAACAAAGCCAGAAGTAAATGGGAAAGATGATATAGCTAAGGCACCAATGATGCCAAGTAACGCGGTCCAGGGCATGGTTTGGAAAAGACCACCTAGTTCTGTACAACGGCGTTTACCCGTTCTGTACAACACGGCACCGGCAGACATTAACAACAAGGCTTTATAGATAATATGGGCAAAGGCGTGTGCAGCTGCACCATTGAGGGCCATTTCTGTACCCAACCCAATTCCGGTTATCATAAAACCAACCTGGTTAACGATGCTATAGGCCAGAATTCGTCGCATGTCATTTTCCAGCAAGGCATAGATGATACCGTAGAAAATCATGTAAATGCCGATAGGGATTAATAACCAGGTACCGGGGAAAGCGACAAGTAAGGTAAATACAGCCGTCTTGGTAGTAAAGGCAGAAAGAAATACACTGCCACTGGGACTAGCTTCCGGATAGGCATCGGCAATCCAGGCAGATAAAGGCGGTGCGCCGGCATTGATGAGAAAGCCGGCTAGAATCAGGTATTGTGAAACAGATTGCAGCGATAAGGCTTCAAAACGAATTGAGCCTGTTTCAACTATATGCCCGGCGATACCCGCCATGAGTAGCAGTCCACCAAATAAATGAACCATTAAGTAACGGACACTGGCACGATAGGCCGCTTCATGCCGTGCCGCCCAGATGACCAGGGTTGAACCTATTGCCATGATTTCCCAGAAGATAAACAGCGTGATCAGATCACCCGACAACGTGACACCAATGGCACTACCGGCATAAACAAAGGCTGCAGTGAGCTCCAGGGTATTGGCTGTCTTATATGCGTAAATACCACCAACAAGCGCCATTAAACTAAAGATGGTGGCAAAGAGTTTTCCCGTTGTGGTGATCTTTATGGGTTCAAGTTCAAACCCTATAAATGGCAGCGTAACAATATAACCCGCCGGCGCAGACCAGATCAGTGCCAGGCAGATAACGGGCAAGCTGAAAATTAATGCATTGCGAATTTTCAACCCGAGAGGCATCAGTAAAGCCCCTAAGACAAGTACTAAGCCGGGAGGAAATAATAACTCAGTCATGATCAGCCTCGTGCTTATTTGAACCTATTTCTGAATCATCATAGTAATTTTCCGGGCGTTTTAAAAAGAATCCCAGTAACTTGGCAAAGACCACCATCGCGACACATGTTATAAAACCGTACCATGCAAAAAAACCAAAACTATCTTCAATGCCAAACGATTCATGTTGATGTACAAACAATCCGGCAACCACTATCACGATTAAAATAGCAATAAAACCTATCCACAGTTTCCGGATATTTTCTTTACGCAGTAGCCAGTGTTTATTTTTTTCATTCATAGCTTCACTCATTATGGATACTCTCCTATTAATGAATTGGCCAGTTGCAAAGGCACTTCCGGAAAGAAAAATAATAATAAAGTTAATGAAGCGGTCATCATTAAGGCAAAAACCATTGGCTTAGGTGATTCGCCATGTTCAACCAGTTCAACCGTATCACTTCCCTGTTCTTCTTTCTTAAACCACGCCGCGTAAATGATAGGAATAAAGTAAGCTGCATTTAATAAAGTACTTGCGATAATCACCATGATGGCAAATACCTGTTGCTCCTGGAAGGCCCCCATTAACATATACCACTTGGAAAGGAACCCGGCCGTTGGTGGAAGTCCAATCATGGATATGGCACCAATAGTAAAGGCCGTCATAGTCCATGGCATGCGATAGCCAATACCATTGAGTTGGCTAATGTTGGTTTTATGGGCCGCGGTATAAATTGAACCTGCGGCAAAGAACAGGGTGATTTTTCCAAAAGCATGCGCAGCGATATGTAAAGCAGCGGCTACGGTAGACAGTGGCGCGAGAATGAACACTGCCAGTACGACATAAGACAACTGACTAATCGTTGAGTAAGCAAGACGCCGTTTAAGATTATCCTGTTGCAATGCAATAATCGAGGCGATAAGAATGGTGAAACCAGCAATCCATAATACCCAGTCGGCACCGGAAGATATTTTTAACATGTCCAGTCCGAAAACATAAACCACGATCTTCACTACACTAAAGACACCGGCTTTAACAACCGCAACTGCATGCAATAAAGCTGAAACAGGTGTCGGTGCAACCATAGCAGCGGGTAACCAACGATGCATTGGCATGAGTGCCGCTTTGCCAATGCCATACATGTATAAGAATAAAAGAATAATCAGTTCAGGTCCGGCAACTTTTCCGTTGAGAATTCCTCCTGCTTTGAAATCAAGCGTACCGGTTAAATGCCAGGTCCAGAGAATAGCAAGTAAGAAAAACCCGATCGAAGTGCCTAATAAAATCCCAAGATAAACACGGCCAGCCTTCCTGGCTTCCTCGTTCCCCTTATGTGTCACCAGGGGATAAGTCGACAGGGTCAAGATTTCATAACAGATAAACAAGGTTAATAAATTACCTGCCAGGGCAATGCCCATGGTGCTGGAAAGTGCAACGGCGAAGCAAACATAAAAACGGGTTTGCTGCTGTTCTTTATTGCCACGCATATAGCCAATAGAATAAAGCGTATTAATCGGCCACAACAAGGCTGCTACACAGGCAAACAGCATGCCTAGAGGTTCAAGGGTAAATTTAACAGGCAAACCCGGTGCGATTTCAAGCAGCATAACTGACGGTTGTTCACCGGCCAGGACAGCTGGCAATAATGAAAGTACCGTGGCCAATAATGCCAGTGATGCCGTGAGTGACACAAATTCACGCACGTTAGGTTTTTTATCAACAAGAACAATTAATACCGACGCGATAAGCGGTAATAGTATGGCCAGCATAATTAATGATTCATTCGCCATGATGTTCATCTATCACGTCTCATTAGTTCGCTTTCTAAACTCATTAATTCATACTCGGCAACAATAATTTTACGGCTTGCTCTGCAGTACCGACTGTTAATTCTGTATTAAAGCCAAAATACACATTAGCCACTACCAATATCCATGTTGGAATTAATAACATCAATGGTGCTTCTTTTCTTGATGTTAATTGATTAGAAACTGTTTGGCCTGATTCATCTGCAGGTTTAAAATAAAGCACTTCAACCAGTTTCCAGACATAAATAACGGCCAGTAAGGAGCCTGCTAAAATAACAATAACAATTAACCAGTGTTGTTTTTCAATTGCAGCGAGTACTAAATACCATTTGCTAATAAACCCGGCTGTTCCCGGCACACCGATTAAACTTAATCCACCAATGACTATAGCGGCAAAGGTCCATGGCATGTGTTTTCCTAAACCTTGCATGTGTTCAATCCGGCTTGATCCAATTTGATATACGATGGCACCGATTGCCATGAACAATGCACCTTTCATTAAGGCATGATTAAATAAATGTACCAGGGTTGCTGTAATACCTAAGGCTGAACCAATACCAATACCAAGCATCATGTAACCGATTTGTGCAACACTTGAGTAAGCAAGCAAACGTTTAGCATCTTGTTGATAAATTGCATAAAATGACATCATTAAAATGCCAACAACACAAAGTATCATGAACAATTCATCGGTAGGTGTATCTTCTATAAAAGTAAATCCGAACACACTGAAGATAACACGCAACATAACGTAGACAGCAACTTTTGTTGCTGTCGCCGCAAGAAAAACTGTTACAACGGTAGGTGCATAGGTATATGCATTAGGTAACCAAAGATGTAATGGAAACAGGGCTAATTTAAGTGCAAAACCCACCATAATAAAGGCAAATGCGGTATGTATCGTCCGGTGTTCATAAAGTTCAGGTAAACGTTGTGACAAGTCCATCATATTTAATGTGCCGGTCATTGCATAAAGTAAACCCACACCAATAATAAAGAACGTTGCACCAATGGTGCCCATAATTAAATACTGGTAAGAAGCGGTGAGTGCCTGGCGTTGTTTACCCAGGCTAATTAAGGCATAAGATGATAGTGATGAAATCTCAAGAAACACAAACAGGTTAAAGATATCACCGGTTAAAGTAATACCGAGTAACCCTGTAAAACATAACATAAACGCAGCATAAAATAGTGAGTGTTGATGCTTTGGGATTTCTTGCTCTACGCTTTTTAATGCATAAGGTAACGTTACAGCCGCGATGCCCGATACAATGAGTGCAACTAATGCATTAGCCGCATCAATTCGATATTCAATACCCCATGGTGGTGCCCAACCACCCAGTTCATAACTGATAACACTACCAGTACTCACGTTGATAAGCTGTATGCATGCCATTGCAAAAACAGCCCAACTAACTAACGTGCTTATTGACCAGGGCATGCGTCCATTAGGTAAGACCGCAACTATAGGCGCGGCCAGTAATGGCAATACAACAATAAGCAAACTTAAATGATTTTCAATCACAACGACTGATCCTGGTTATGAATATCATCTTCTTCGATGGTACCGTAAGCTTCCTTGATACGAATCACCAGTGCCAGACCTAAAGCCGTGGTTGCCACGCCAACGACAATCGCGGTAAGAATTAATACATGCGGCAATGGATTTGAATACAGGGTAACACCTTCCTCGATAATCGGTACTGCACCATCTTTTACATTACTAATACTGATATAAAGTAAAAATACAGATACCTGGAAAATATTAAGGCCTGCTATTTTTTTTACCAGGTTGCCACGGCTGATTACCGTGTAGAAACCCGCCATCATAATAATAATGATAAGCCAGTAATTATAATGTCCGGCAATGTATTCCATCATGATTTTTTATCCTCTTGTTGCCTTCCTCTTTCTGCAAAGGCAAAAAACATGATTAACATTACAGCCATCACTGTGATACCGACACCCAGTTCAATAAGCAGTATACCAATATGTTGTCCAGCCAGTTGAGTCGAAGCCAGCACACCATATTCAAGGTAGTTTCCGCCCATCATTAAACTGGCTACTCCCGTTCCCGCATATATCAATACGCCCAGGCTGGCAAGAAAAAGTAAAATACTTGGAGGTATGACCTGTTTAGCGCTATCAACGCCAAATACCAGGGCGTATAAAATAATCGCTGCACTAAAAATAACCCCTGCCTGGAATCCTCCGCCCGGGCCAAAGTCGCCATGGAACTGTACATAAAGTGCAAATAAAAAGATAAGCGGAATTAAAAATTTTGAAACAACCCGTAAGATCAAATTATGTTTCATGACCTTCCCCTGTTGCTTTACCCGTTAATTTTTTTTCACGACGGCCACCGATTAAAAGTAACACCGCAATCCCAGCTGTAAATATCACGGTTACCTCACCCAGCGTATCAAAGCCCCGGTAACTCGCCAGCACAGCGGTGACAACATTAGGCACACCTGTTTCGGGTAAACTTCTTTCTAAATAATAAGGTGCGACATGTTTTTGTGCTGGTGCATTCGCATCACCAAAGGCAGGAATATCGGTGGTACCATAAATTAACATACCACCGGTAAGTAGGACGACGATTAATGGTAACCATGGCTTATGGCTTGGGAGTTTTTCTTCCTTATGTACTTCTGGAGCATAGGTTAATGCCAGTGTTGCCAGCATTAATATTGTTGAAATACCCGCCCCTACTGCTGCTTCGGTAAACGCTACGTCGGCTGCATCCATCACAACAAATAATCCCGCGGATAAAAAACTAAAACCACTAAACAGCATAATGACAGCAAGTAAACTGCGCATGCGAATAATCGCTATGGCATGAATAGCTATTAGTGTTAATAAGGCAACATCAACAATTATATCCAGCATTATTTACCCAATACTGGTTTTAACCCGCCTATCATGGCGGCGTTAGCTAATGAATGAGAAGCAGTCGGACTGGTAAGATAAATAAACAAAAATATAAGTAATAATTTCAGGCTTGCCAGTGCTACACCTATCTGTAAACCAAGCCCCAAAAGAAACAGCGCAGCACATAAAGTATCAGTCGTGCCCGCTGCATGCAGCCGGGTATAAAAATCAGGAAAGCGATGTAACCCTATTCCACCAATGATACCCAGTAAACTGCCAAGCATCAGGCAAACCCAGCTTAAAATATCAACAAGCATTACTCACTTCCCTCATTATGCTTTTCGCCAGCAGTATATAAATTTCCCTGTTCAACCAGTTTCAGAACCGCGATCACACCAATAAAATTTATCAAGGCGTAAACAAGTGCAATATCAAGAAGATCATGACGACCAGTAAGTGCGGCAAATACGGCAATAAGTAAAATCGTTTTGGTGCCCAGCATGTTCATCGCGGCAATGCGATCGTATACGGTAGGACCAAGTAATGCGCGAACAAGCGCAAGCGAGATGGTGATAATGATTGCCACGATAGCAACAGCATACATCATGAAATATGATCCTTATCTTCAGGAACCTGTTTTGCCATGTTACCCTGTTCTAAATCTTCAATTCCTTCATGACTTAGTGCATGCACTTTTAATTTTCCCCCTGATAACTCTAACGTTACCGTACCGGGAGTCAGTGTAATAGAATTTGCATAGATCACCTTACTTAAATCAGAATGTTGTGACGCGGGTAACTCAGTGACCTGGGGACTAATTGCAACTGAAGGCGAGAGGATTCTTTTTATAACATCAATATTTGCAATGAGAATTTCTTTAAAGAGATATAAATTATAACGGAATAAAGAGAAGCTAAGATGAAAAGGATAGCTCTCAGCATCGATAATATTCATGCGCCTGGATAAATAAACCGTCAGGCCAGTTGAAGCAATACCTAAGATGATCAACAAATTCGAGGTATGCCCTGAAAGAACAAACCAGAATATGAAAATCAGAGTCGCCGTTGAAACTATTCTCATTTTTATTATTTCCTTACAGCCTCATTAAAAAAAGGCTTTAGGCAGTATAACAACCCATTTTCAGGATAAAAAGTTATTAACTCATGTTAGTAGATTACTGTAACAGTTTGGCTGGTTTTATCTTTAAAAGTTCCAAATAATACGAGCCATAAAAACGGTTAAATTTTAACCAACCAATAGTTTTTTTATCTGCGAAATGGGTTATTTTTGAATTTCTCTTTATTTATATTAATAATATCAACCATTTAACAATCTATATTCACGAAAATCGTGGTGAATAAGAATAATGTTTTTAGAGAACTAAGTATCCCCTCTTATGGCAGCTTTTAATTGCCGGCGTCGCCGATGCAAGGTAGGTTCAGTGTATCCATTTGGGACGCGTCGACCATGAAAAATCATATCTTGTGCTGCCTGAAAAGCGAGCCCGATATAATGAGGTGCCATTGGAATATAATTAGGTGTAGTAATATTTTGAAGGTCAACAAACTCTGCCATGCGTTTCAGTGATGCCATTACCTGAGTTTCAGTCACAATGCCATGATAAAGCCAGTTTGCAATATGTTGACTTGAAATCCGCAATGTCGCCCTATCTTCCATAAGTTCAACATGATTAATATCAGGTACTTTGGAAGCACCTATTCCCTGGTCAACCCAACGCACAACATAGCCCAACAAGCCTTGAACATTATTATCTAACTCTTGCTGTATTTCCTTTTCACTCCAGTTTGGAGCATCCGCAACTGGAATACTTAAAAGATCATCAATACTTGCTGGTTCGCGCTGCATCACCTTCTTTTGTTGTTCAAAAACATTTACCTGATGATAATGTATGGCATGTAATGTAGCGGCAGTAGGAGAAGGAACCCATGCAGTATTAGCACCAGCCTCAGGATGGACGCATTTATTTTCCATCATGGCACTCATCAAATCAGGCATTGTCCACATTCCTTTACCAATTTGGGCTTTGCCCGATAAACCACATGCTAAGCCTATGTCAACATTCCAGTTTTCATAAGCCTTTAACCACTGACTTGATTTCATATCATCCTTACGCAGCATCGCACCTGCTTCCATCGAGGTATGAATTTCATCACCTGTACGATCTAAAAATCCAGTATTAATAAAAATAACCCGTTCACTTGCAGCTCGTATACATTCTTTAAGATTGAGTGTTGTACGACGCTCCTCATCCATAATGCCAATTTTTATAGTATTACGTTTTAACTTAAGCACATTTTCAATCTCTGAAAAAAGTCTCACAGTAAAACCGACTTCGTCAGGCCCGTGCATTTTAGGTTTAACAATATAAATATTCCCTTTACGGCTATTTTTATAGGGACTATTTTGTTTAATATCATGTAAAGCGCAGAATGATGTTATAAAACCATCTAACATTCCTTCATAAATTTCACATCCATTTTTATCCAGTACTGCATCAGTAGTCATAAGATGACCAACATTACGTATTAACATTAAACTCCGCGCAGGTACTTCGAAATAACTTCCATCAGGTGATAAGTAACGACGGTCAGGCTGTAATGCTCTTTTAATAGTCTTACCTTTTTTTTCAAATGTGCTTGAAAGCTCCCCTTTCATCAAACCAAGCCAGTTTTCATAGACACCGACTTTATCATCTGCATCAACGGCAGCTACTGAATCCTCGCAGTCCATTATGGCTGAAATTGCAGACTCTAAATAAATATCACGTATTCCCGTGGGATGTAATTCATGAATAGGATGATCGGTATTAAAATGAATTTCTATATGCAGGTTATTATTACTTAATAATAATGAAGAAATATTACCCTCGTTTTCCTGGTAACCCCTGAACTGAGAAGAATCTATTAGCTTTGTATGTTCTCCACTGGAAAGAGTTACGGATAATTGTCCTTGTTTTATATTGTATGCTATTGCATCAACATAACTTCCATTCTCAAGTGGTACAGCATCATCTAAAAAGGCTTTAGCATAAGCAATAACTTTTGCTCCACGTAGTGGGTTAAATTTAACACCTTTAGCCGCACCCTCATCTTCCGAAATAACATCCGTACCATATAGTGCATCAAACAAACTTCCCCAACGTGCATTGGCAGCATTTAAGGCATATCGCGCATTGCTAAGAGGAACAACAAGTTGAGGCCCTGCTATTAATGCGATTTCTTCATCAACATTTTCTGTTGTAATAGAAAAGTCACCTGCTGATTTTTTAAGGTAACCAATTTCATACAAATAATCTTTATATGCAGAGTAATTTATTTCCTTATTATTATGCTCTAAATGCCATGCATCAATTCGTGCCTGTAACTCGTCTCGCTTAGACAATAGTGTACGATTTAGCGGGGTTAATTCATTGATTATTTTAGAAAACCCCTCCCATGCTTCATCAGCATTGATACCCGTGCCAGGTGAAATCTCATTTTTCACGAGATCATAAAGTGGTTTTGCTATTTGTAAGCCGGCTAAATCAATGTATTCGTTCATTTTCGTTGTCTCAAAATATTAAGGTATATGAATTTTTTCTACACTTATAAAATGCATATATGATGATAAAATTACTTGTATGCTTTACTTATATCTCAACGCTGATGTAAAAAATTAACCACCTTAAAAACATAAGAATATAATTATTTACTTACATTCAGCTATTTTATAAAAATTTTGCTTAGATACTTCATAGGTGATTGCTAACACGCAAATAAATACGTATAACATAACCCGGATAATGAATAATTCATAATTATAGAATGCATTTATACAAATATCAGAATCCGTGTACTAGTACAATAACAGAGGAGTCATAAATGAAAGATGATAAAAAATCGACCATTGGTACGGCTAAATCCGGTAACCGTCGTGGTTTCATGAAATCAGTTGCAGCAATTGGTGGTACTGCACTTTTGGGTACAGCGCTTCTAGGTGCGCCAATGATGGCAAATGCAAAAGAGAAAGTGCATAAATGGAAAATTCAAACAACATGGGATGCAGGTACAACGGGTTATACCTTATTCAAAGAGTGGTGTGATGGCTTTGAAGAGAAATCTGGCGGCAAGTTAATTGTTCAGGCTTTCCCGGCAAAATCTGTTGCGGCTGATAACAATGCATTGTTTGAAGCTGTTAAAACAGGTGTATTACAAGGTATGAATCCTTTTACCTTGTACTGGGCAGGTAAAATGCCTGCAACAGTTTTCTTATCTTCATATCCAGCAGGTCCTGATCAACCAGCGCAGTGGGATACCATGTTCTACAGCCTAGGCATGCTAGAAATGGCGCGTGAGATCTATGCAAAACAAGGCCTGGTTTATGTTGGTCCTATCCATCATGACGCTAATATCATCCACTCTAAAAAGCCAATCCATAGCTTAAAGGATTTAAAAGGTCTGAAACTACGCGTTCCAGGTGGCATGGTTTCTGAAGTATTCCAGTCATTCGGTGCAAGTACGGTGAGTTTACCAGGTTCTGATATTTTCCCTGCACTGGAAAAAGGTACGATTGATGCAGCTGATTATGTTGGGCCAGCAGTAAACTGGGATCTTGGTTTTGGTCAGGTAACAAATAATATTTTGTTTGGACCTCCAGGCATGATGTCAATTTATCAACCAGTAGATCTGATGGATCTTACTGTTAACAAGCGTGCCTGGTCTCGTCTTTCTCCTGAATTGAAAAAACTTGTTGAAGAGCAAGTTAAATCTTACTCACTTCAACATTACACAAGCATTCAAGCGCGTAACGTGGAAGCTCTTGCCAAGTTCAAAAAAGCAGGCAGCAAAGTACAACGTTTAAGCGTGGATGACCTGAATGAATGGCGTAGAAAAGCAATTCCTATTTGGTACAAATGGGCAAATAAAGATGCGGATGCGAAGAAAGTTTTCAAACTGCAACTTGATTACATGCAAAACGATATCATGGGCTATGTTACGGCTGACGATATCAAAGGCCTGAAGCTCAAGTAACTTTGAGTTAGTTTCAAATGAAATGAAGGGGCGAATTGTTCGCCCCTTCTTTCATCTCTATTATTGTGTTGGAGATTCTTAAATGAGTGAATTACAAGGCTTCGGTTTTGTCTTACCCCACTGGCTATACTGGGGTTGGCTTGCCACGATGCCATTTTTTATGTTGTACATGGTTAAACGCGAAGCATCTAAAGGTATAGTCGATACCAGTACTGCTCCAGATGAACTTATCCCTGATATATTAGCTGAAGAAGATCCGGTAATAAATATTGAAGGTAACCAGGTAACAAAATTCATTGATAAAATAAGCGATTATACCGGTCTCTTTATTGCCTTCTGGACTGTAAATGCCGTTGTCTTCTACTTCTATGAAGTCGTAATGCGATACTTATTTAATATGCCCACCATCTGGGTTCATGAAGCCTCTTTCTTGTTATTCGGTATGCAATACCTTATGACTGGTGCCTATGCCATGCTGCATGGTGCCCATGTTCGCGTTGATATCTTATATGTGAAGTTACCTCCACGTGGTCGTGTCGGTATAGATATATTCACTTCAGTATTTTTCTTTATCTTTGTTCTTGCACTAATGGGAACATCCTGGGAATTCTTTACCAGCTCGTTTGAAATGAAAGAAATTTCTCTTGAAACATGGGGCATTCAATATTGGCCAGTTAAAATGCTCATGTTTACCGGTGCAATTTTACTTACACTAGCCGGTATCTCTAAACTCATTAAAGATATTATGTTGTTCCGTCTTATGGGCGAGGAGAATAAATAAATGAATACAGTTGTTACTAATACATCCAATTCCGAACAAAACTCATCCGGGAGAATCTGGACCTGGTTAATGATTCTTGCAACAGCAGGCATGACATTTGCTGTAGTAGTCGAGTTGATTAATATTTTATTTTACGACCCCTATGAAGAAGAATATTTCCTCTTCCGTACAGCGGGCATGCTCCAGGATACAGGTATTGAAGATTTAACCTGGATAATGTTTGGAACGCTATTCGTAGCGCTCATGATGGGGTTACCGCTTGCTTTTGTAACCGGTGGTTTAGGCGTTGTTTTCATTTACCTGGTTGGTGATCAGGCAATGTTAAACATTATCCCGAGTCGTATCTTCCCCATGATGACCAACTCTGATCTTGCTGCCATACCCTTGTTTATTTTTATGGCATCCATGCTTGAACGAGCAGGCTTGATTGAAGAAATGTTTGATGTTGTATACAAATGGATGGGGGGCTTAAATGGTGGCCTTGCAGCAGCAACCATTCTGGCATCAACCATTCTTGCTGCTATGGTTGGTGTTATCGGTGCTGCGGTTGTTACCATGGGTATTATTGCTTTACCTGCTATGTTAAAACGTGGCTACAATCACGAGATAGCATTAGGCTCTATTATGGCTGGTGGTACTTTAGGTATTCT
>Ga0224501_10001647_pt1 | contig 17319 bp, 14 predicted proteins | sample SF_Oct11_sed_USG_4_FD_169105 | JGI IMG/M metagenome (GOLD analysis project Ga0224501, IMG submission 169105) | Sediment microbial communities from San Francisco Bay, California, United States - SF_Oct11_sed_USGS_8_1 | ecosystem: Environmental > Aquatic > Marine > Sediment | place: USA... | reverse complement strand
CGTCTGTGTCATTGAGCTGCGCCCGCTCTTTCTTTCTCTTCTATCTACCGAGTGTCAGCAAGAGTCGGTCAGCGAGCGCCTCCGTATTATCTACCATCACCCACACAACGGCAACATAGTTTTTAATAAACCCCCTGCGTTTACTAAAAAACTTTTCGTTGTTGATTACCCATCACCCAGCCATAGCTACAAACCGAACTAAATGCTCTGTTTTCTAGACCCGCCCCCACCCCCTGTCAGCGTGTGAGTGATACATCCTCGCAAGTGAGCGAGTGTTAGCACCGTTTCTGTATTTCTGTTACCACCAGCACCACCATGCAACGTAACGCCCACACTACTCAGCTTTGTGTCCGCGCCGTACAGCCAGTGACTCGCTATGCTACTTTATTGTGCCGTAGTTCTGTCACAGCAACCAGGCCCGGTCTGTTTACAGGTGTGGCTCCAACCAATGATGGCCTATAATGAAGTAATTCCTTTGTAGTACTGCGCAGCAAAGAGCTCTATAGCTTTTTTTTCAATACAAATGCTTGCCTCTCGTTTTATTTTCCGGCCCGTCCGAGCGTCCGTTTTTGGCGTCTTCCTGGCAGTGACCGCACCAGTCAGTCTCACTCTAACTCAGCATGAACTTGTTTAGTAGGTGTGAGGGCGTGTGCCGCGCTTGTGACCAGCTGAACATTAGCTTATTTCCGCCCGCCAACCATTGATTAACATTGAGCTGCTCGCCATGCCGCGACGTCAAGACCTTTCCCCATCCCAAGGTCATTTCGAAGCGTCGCATGCTACACTGTCTGTCCAGATAACCTGCCAGCACACAGCTATCATTACTTTGCCCAGAAGGCTATGCATTTGATTGAAAGTTATGGGGCTTTTTGCTATGCAGCATCCGCAAACTATATATATAATGTAGCTCTAAAAATTATTTCATTGATTTATAAAAACAGAAAGCCATCTTATCATTTTCAAACTCATACCCGATTGACCTTTATATTTCCATTTGCTCCAAACCCCTGCCTTTAGGATCATGATTTCATCTCCGAAACAGTTTTTTCGACTGACGTTCTGAGTTGTGTATTGCGAGTTTTCTCACGAATTTGTTCTATCCCACGTTTTTAAACGCGGGATAGAACGATTTCGCCTCCATAAAGCCCCATGTGGCGGTCAGCCGGTAAACCCGCGGCTAGATCTGTATAGCACAGTAAGGCTTATCAATGTTCACTTACTAAAAACCCGGCTGAATGACCCGCTAAGCACTTTCTCTCAGTCGGAGGGCTATACACTCGGCTGGAAAGCTCTACGCTCGCCGGGCGGCGTGATGTGGTCCCGTACCCGCGCGTCACCCGGCCAATCGCTAGGACTTGCTGTGCTATGCAGTAGACGTTTTTGTGTTTACTACCTTCACGCTCGTATTGTCATTGTGCATGATTTCCAGCCACCCGCTGGGGGTCTTCCTCAAGTAACGCGATGCCGTTTCTCTTTTTATTTGGCCACTAATAGCAGCCAACAATGATTGGACAGTACCCTGTGGCAAGCAGTCAGGCCAGCTGGCCCGGCTATCAGGCTCAGCAAGCTCAGCCCTCCCTGCAGTCGCTGGCCGGCACGCTGCAGGCCTCGCAGCTGCAGCAGCTGAGCTCGCTGCAGGCTGCACAGCAGGCAGCTGTGCAGGCCGCCGCAGCTTCGCAGGCCGTGCCCAGCTCTCTACCTAGTTCATCCGGCGTGGCCGCTCAATCAGAGGCACAGCTGCAGCAAGCCAAGAAACGTCAGAGGGACGAGGAACTACTGCTGGTAGACACTTTAATTCTCCGCTTTACCAGTGCGCGCCGACCCCGCCGTGCCCCACCCTAACCTCACCAGCACCTAGATTTCCGCTTCGCTGCTGCTGACGGCTTTTTACCTTAGGTTCGGGGTCGCGGGGTCGGCGTTTGCTGCCACCCGCCCACCGCTGGTCAGCTGCTCGGAGAAAGCTGTGTGCATGTCTCGGCTAGTCTTGCTTCCCAAGGGCGCGTGTCCGCGGTCAGCACCGCGGGCTCGCGTCCCGTTTTCTCTAAGCTTTCTCTGGTGGCTCGCTGTGCGGTGCGTGCGGCTCGCATTTCACTGTTTGACCTGTTTTTGGTATCGGTGCTTCGCGGCTAGTTGAAATAAATCCGTCGTCAAGTCTGTGGATGACTAGCTCTAGCCTTTAGCCGCGTAGATACGACCATCAAGCACACGTTGACACTAATAGCATGGCTCCCATTGCTTTACTGAGTTACCGCTTGTGACCAGCACTATGGTTGCTGTAACACTGCCACGAAGAGAGAAAAAAAATCTGCCAGACGCACTTGAAAATGGCAACCATGCCCCTGACGGACACCCTCCCGATTGTAGGTCTGCCCGCCCCCTGTCAATAGGGCATGTGTTTCGCATATTGGACACACATCAGGGATCATCTGTCTGTTTTAGCCCATGCAGCCCGGCGTGGTGCCGCTGAAGAGACAGGCTCTTGATGGTAAGAGTGGCCTGCCAATGTTCCAACCCGCCTATCAGATGCAGTACATGCCGCAGGGCTACATGCCGGCTTCATGTAAGTACCCATTCCCTTGATTCTCTCACCACGGCTCTTCGCGTGTGTGACTGCCTGCCTCGCTGCTACATGGCATGGGAAAGCTGCAACGTTTCACAAGTTTTTGGTCAAGAGTTTGAACATGACGCAATCACCCCTCTCAAAAATCAGTCCTCCCCAAAACTGACCAATGATAGGCAGCCATCCAAGGATACCTATCAAACCGATGCTGGTCCACGGCTTTACGATTGATGCTATCAGACGGGCCCGTCGCACTTTGCCACCGAAGAGAAGCTAGCATTGCCCTGTTTGGTTTGTAAATGACGTTGATTGCGTTGTGTTGTTCCCGTTGCATGCACTTCCTCTAACCGATGGTTTCTTACTAACACTCTAGCCCAGATCAACCCGGTCTACACATTACTGGGTAACGAGGCTCTGACCAGCGTGGCTGGTGAGCCCAGCCCCGGTCTGCCGCGTATCAAACTGCAAACTAACAACGTGGACAACGTAAATTATTACGATGAAAACAACCAGGTATCGCCGCTCCTCAGTCACTGACGCTCGCTGCATGATCTGATCGGATAATCGCAGATTGATTACTATATAGCCGCTAGATTCGCTCACACTGATTTGGGACAGGGGTTGATGATTACAGTTATGTCCCAGCTGTCACCCTCTGCGCGGCAGTTGTTATATAGTGCGATTAGATAGATGCCTCTCGTATTGTGTGGTCTGTCTACGGTGCGGGCGGTGTTTAGCTTCTTTTTTCTCTCGGCTCCACGGTTCTTTTAGTCTCGGTTACTTAACGCACATCTCTTGTTTTTAGTGTACGGTTATGACATGACACAGTCGTCCTATCCAACATGTAGGTCAAAACAAGCTTTTACGCCAAAACCAAACGCTTGAAATCTTATTGGCTGCTGGCTGACCTTTTTATTTTTAAACATGAGATGTTATGCATGTATGGAGGCAGTGTGTCCTATTGCTGGATGCATTGTTTCCACATAGAATAATTAATTGACACGGAAACTCGCTCCCGTTTTACTGCAGTACGTTTCAACGCGGGTTCAGTAGTTGTTACTGGAGGTGTGGTTCCCGTGTCTCGGTATCTGGGTTTAGTGTACTCATTGCCGTGTTATGCTCGCTCTCTAATCTTTCTTTCCGTGGCAATCTTATACAATCAGCTAGCTCCTATTCCACCCAGCCGACCAATCAGCTACCTCCTACTTCACCCGCCAACCAATCAACTGTTCCCTTTTTCGCACTGGCGCAGAGGTTAAGCATGGCTCAGTGCTCTCTGTGTCCGGTCACATTACTTTCCCCGTCCTGGCCTCATTCCAGTCCTGTCTTCCTGTCACGGTCCCTAAGCCTCTCTGTGATTAGTTGTTTTATATTTTTAGTTGCTGGACACCCTGCCGGTCTGCAGAGACTTTAGATCAGGACAGTGTAGCCGACCGGCTTGCAAATATATACACATCCTAGCAGGTAGGAAAACCACGCCCGCCCCTTATCGCGATGGCCCCCATAGCCCCCTCATAATCACAGTCCATTGTGCAATCCCCAGTCTCGCAGTAAGCAACCTTATGGCAGTCTGTCTCACATCAGTTCATACATAACTTGTCAGGATGCTGGCAACCGCCCGACCCGTTAATGACGATGAACCCATTCATTTGTAGACCATGTAGAAGTTTCGGATGGCAAAGTTATAGTTTGTAGAGATAACGTCAAAGGTAAATGCCAGCGTTTAAACTGTAAATACTACCATCTGCCATGGTACGCACTCCAAGTCGTACCCAGTCGTCAGTCTTAACTTCCTGTGCCATATGCGAGAGACGCCATACGTTCTATAAGTTCAGACACTTCTTACCAAGCACGACTAAGACTTTCGATGGCTTGAGGTTCCAAGCCGAACAAAAAGTTCTATGGCCCAGGGGCCGCCAGCTATTCGGGCATTTATTACGCCGTTTATTATTCCGAATGGTTTCATGTTAATCTGTATTACGATAGGGGTTATACCCATCTTAGCATTGTTAGTATTTTATTGAATGCCAAGACATTCTAAAGATTTTATTTGTTATAGAAGGTCTGAGAAATTTTCAGACGATATTTTTCCTGTACAAACGAGTGGAAGACATGAAATGTTCTTTCAAGATATTTATGGATGTAATATATTCGCTGCTTGCTCCGCTTGCTGACTCGCGCGTGGCGATGTCATGGCGACGTCGCGTCACGGTTAAACGTTAGACGCGACGTCGCAGCTTGCTAGGAAACCTGCCTTACTGACTAGTGTGCCACCCCAGCTAAATATCTTGAGAGACATGAATGCTTGCATGAGTTCGCCTTATCTTCGTTTGCCTTGTCGCACCGATTATTATCCTGAAATAAAAGCCATCACAATCTTCTATCTGCCTTTCTAGTACAGCTTAAGTAACCCAGCTTTGCTCAGGTGCCGCTTACTGAGTCTCAATCAATTGCTCGAAGGGCCGTTGGGCCATTGCACTCTCCCCGCCCGCCCGGCGGGTGTACGCTGACCCTGCAGAATCAGCGATAAGCTGCCGTCGCGCGCTGCTGCCTCGCTAAACGCAATTAGAGAGTAGTTACCCTGTGATCCCGGCTAGATTTACGGCATTCCACCACTGCTGTCGCTAAGGTCAGCCCGCTCGCTTCCTTGGTTATGCTGTCAGCTGTCGCTGAACGCTCTTGATGCTGTCACACGGTGGCCGTGTCTAGCTCTGGTAAATATGCAGTTGTATAGAATGACAATGTTATTTTATTATTTTATTTTATTGAGAAGGCTGAATCGTCTTCCCTTGTTGCAGATAACGTTTATATGGTTTATTTACTAAACCACTCATTTTTACAGTGTTGAGTTTCTATAAGAATCTAGGAATAAAGTCAGATAACTTTTTAAATTATCCGTTTATTAATGATTTCAATTCCAATCTGTATCGACAGCGTGATTTGACGCGCAAATAGTCTCCGAATTTTTTCACAAAGCCCTTATCGCAGGGCTGTAATGACCAGGTTTCTAACAGTGACCCTATGTATCACTGGTTTGCAGCGAGCGAAATGGCCAATGATGAGAGGTGAGCTTCTCAATAACCAGTGACATGAAGGTCACTCCCATTCCTTTTTATGGCCTCCACAATGTATGTACCGGTAATATCTACAGTTTATTATGGCTAAAAGGCTTACCTTATCACATCACAAAATATTCCAATCTGTTACTGTGAAACACAATCAGATTTTTTCATAAAAATACTCCTTAAATTGAGGTTAACACAGCAATAACAAGGACAAATGCAATTATGCAGTTTACCCAAGAAAGTGGTTGGTTAGTGTAAGAAGAGAAGTGTAGAGACTACAGAACATATTAAAGCACCGCTATACCCTATGGACGGAAAGCCCCACATCTCTAACATATATGCCCCAGCAGTAGGTGCCACTGTCCGGATTAAGGAATTTGTGCCCATACCCAATCCTATCATAGCACCTACAATCACAAAACCGTCGTCACCATAATGTGAGTGAAAAAGTTTATGTGATACAGGCCCCATCCCTGTATAGTGTCAAAATGTTTTATGGAAAAGAGCTTGGACATGTCAACGGAGAAGTCCTTTAGAGAAAGAACCCTCTTTGGACATAAGTGGGTCATTTTGTTGTGACTTGGGTCAAACGTTGTCCATGGGCATCAACACTCTAGCCTTAAAGGTAGCCCGTGTCACCTCAACCGAACAGTTGTGCCTAAAAAGCTGATTCAAAACAAAACTCAGTTGACTTACCAGTATCACTCTGAGGTACAGCTTTAGTTAGTGCGGCAGAGATCACTATCTGCATGGTTGTCATGCCAACTATTAGCGGGAAAATAGATGCGCAAAACTGCGCTATATCCATCGTCTGTGACTACAAAAATTCAGATACATAATGCTTATGCTATCATGATGGAAGATAACCCATACGACTTTATCAGGGGAGACCACCCTAAATGAGAATCTTCCCTTGAAATATCACTTAAACTATCTGGGTGATTATAATCTTGCGATATCCAACCCATAGAGGGGAGGATAACTCTATGGCCCACCCACTGTACCCCTGTCCTATGGATGGTGAGATAGGACCAGGAACCAGTGCGCTTGAATGAGAATAATAGATTCTGGCGTGAGCACCTCACGTGATCTCTAAGGCTCAAGAACATTCGTTAGGCCATTGGGGGTTCGTTTAAGCGCTGGACGAAAAACAGTGAATACAATGATGCTTTCTCAACCAGTGGCTGATACTCACTATAAAGGCATAAGCGATAGCGGCTAGTACACAAGATAACCTCAGCAGAGGCATATCTTCGTATCTCTTTGTGATGTAACCGACTCCCACACCTTGTACTACCATTGTTACTATTCCGATGTATGACATGACCAGACCGTTATGACTTGCAGACAAGCCAAATTTCTCCATGGCCACACGAGAAAACATGCTCTGCAGCACTCCTGTAGGTAAACCTGCAAAGGAATGAATGGCAAAATGAAAACCAATCAGTCATAAAGCCATGAAAAGATCCTGTGTCAAAAAATGCAGTTTTCAGCACATGAAAGACAAGTCTTATTAGTACATGGGGACCATAGCGCTGGTGAGTCGCTTCTATAAAGAGGCCTCCGACTCAGCTGAAGGGTGGCCCATTTCAGAATATCGTGTCTGCATGCATGTTCAATGTGAAAAGCCACCCAGTATAGTTGTAAGTGTATACCGAGTAGTGTTGCGGCTGAAGACTCACCTACGATTATCTTTATACTCATGAGATACGCTGCATTCGGGTAACCGAGAAGACGTCCAATCTGCTTCATATTAAACACATTAGCCATGTTCTGGTCCTCTGATCGGACATGTTTTACATGACGTGGGACATAGCTCCATATGATAATCATACTGACTGCTGACCCCAAGGCAGCTACCAATGCTGCTGCCTCCTCACTGCAAAGACAAGTTACTAGCTACAACCCGAGCAGCAACAAGCAGGGAGAAGAAATACTGCTAAATAGCATGACCCATCTGGTTCAAGATGACATCTTTTGACACGTATGGATTCCAGGGTGAGTCAGGGTATTAGCTGTATGAACGATTTTAAGTAACCATGACATGACACTTTACCTGAGTTTACTATCAAAGTTCTTGAGTTGTAGAGCACGATAAACATCCCATTGCAATCATCATAAACAGGGACATATGTCACTGTTTTAAAAGAAATCGCACACACTTACATATGTATGTGTCTATATTTTTGGCAAAGAGATTCAGTGGCTGAGCCACTTCACAGTATTGACCAATGCAGCATCGAATGTTACACCAGTATAGTTTATTTGGACACAGTAACGACTAACCCAAATGTTTTGGTGATTTGGCCACCGAGGAACGGTCCCGCGACCATTCCAACTCCGTAGAATAGACCGAGTTTGCCCAGAGCGTCAGCTCTCTTTTCATAAGGCATCACATCCGTAATAACCATCTGGCTTCCTAAAGATATCAAGAAGTACAGGAGTTAAGATGTTAATTATTTGGTTTGCCGATCCAGTTACAGTAATGCTCTATAAGTCTCTTCCCTTTTCACAACACTCTCGCTGATTGCGATCCTGACGTTAAAAGAGGCCCACCCATAAAGCTACCTTCTTTATGAGTTTGCGGACGGACGCAAGCAGAAAATTCCCTAATGACACACCCTGGGCAATGCTGAATTACAAGACTGAGGATGTAGACCAATTTCTGCAAACCTTGGACTCTGGCCAGAATACGAGGGAAGAAGACCGTAAATCTCAGTCATTGCTGTGTCACATGACTACAGAGTTTCCCCATATAACCCCTATAGTCATCATAGGAGATATAACTGTTGGCAAAACAGGTAGGATTTTTTGAGCCGGTACAAATATTTTACCTTGCATGCAAGCCAAAAATAGGGATAAACCCCGACTGAAGAAGAGCATGGGAATGCTTCTTGCTAAAGCTAGGCTACCATATGTAAGCACTCCACAGCCATATGCTAGTGTAAGGGCAGCTCGCGCTCCAAATAGATCCCCAAACCTGTAACCAACAGCTGTCTGTTACTTGAGGTATTCTGCCCGAAGGCAGGTTTCTCATGACCTGGTTTGTCATGGTGTCGTGGGATAGGACTAAGGTGGTTTCTGTTGCCTCCCTCAAATTCCTGATTGGGGGTCAGTCAACCCAAGTCAGTTTACAAGCCGAGAATCCGGCCACTCTTAACAAGAAGGGAGAGGTGGATCTTTGACAACTGTGGAGTGATCTTGACCCTTATCCACTAGTTGGGACCTCCCATTATTTTTACCATGGTGTTCTGAAGCCACGCTAGCAATTTGGAGTGAGACGCCTGCTAAAGACCTATCCCAGGAAAACCACCTCGCTGGCACTGAGACTCGAACCTGCAATCCTTAGAATGCAACTCCGGGCTTCTACCAATTGAGCTATCCTGATCACCGGTGATCTATACTATTATACATAGACACCCAGCATCAAGTGTGATCTAGGTTCAACTACATGTATTCACCAGTTGAGCCACAAACCTATAACAGCTGACAGTTTATACAGTCCCAAGAGTAGATGTATGGTCTGATTGTCAGGTTTCATTGGACTGTGTCATACATACCGTCCAAACAGAGGACCACCGCTGAGCTGGGCAACAGCAAAAACTGTCTGCAGATAACCATAGGTGAGATTATCAACTCCAAGCTTTTTGCTTAAATACTGCAACAGCAAAGACACTCACTGTGATAAAAAAGATGTTATGAGTTGCGCCCCTGCTACACTATTCCTAAGTCAAAGGATTACCATAAAAATGACACAAATGGAATATACCAGTAAGGAACTTGACCAGCAATACCAGTGCAGCGTAGCACCTTTCCCGTTTTTGTGATCCAGGGTACTCTGGATAGCCTGAATAGTCTGGGTACTAAACATTGAACTTGAAATCTTAGGTCCTGAGTTTGATTTCCCGAGCTGTTCATCCTATTCCCCCCTGGAGGGGGGTGGGTGTAAGTCAGCACACTTCAGTACCAGACTGAATAAAGAAAAGAGTTGGTGGCATATTCACCTCCATATATAATGTGTCAATTTTGGGCTCACATTGAGTATCCGTGGAGAAACAAAACTGACCAAAAGAAGACGCTCAATTAGTGGGGCGCGCCATGACACCAGCAATGCATTGCGGTACCAGTTTTCTGAGAAGATTACTCCTAAAAGCCCTTCACACTAACTGGAGAAAAAATCTAGTCATTCAATAGTCTGACCATTTTGAAAACCAGGTTTTTGCCTTAATGATGTTATCCATGAGAAATAAAATTAATCTAAACTAAGTGACCGATGTGACTGAAGAAATAAAGTTACAACTCTGACAGCCCCGACTCCCTTTTGACTTATCTGAAATCAAGCCACTCACCGGAAAACAGGACTGTTGAATCCAGAAACAGGTAGAATAGAGCACAATATTGAGTTGGACACACCTTACAACTCCAGTGACTGAGTAGTTCTTTACTGATTCAGTAGGTGTATTTCCCTCAGAGGTTTGGGTGCTTTCGTCTGAGATTGACGTATCTCCAGCATCCCTCCGCTTAGCTACGCCAAGAAATTTAGTGGAAAAACATGAAAAATAAAGACATGAGCTCAATACATATATACTCTGGGTATTTTATCATATGATCATCGCCAACATACATCCATAAAGGTATTGGAGCGTTGGTTAATTTACTTTCTCAACAGTAAGTTAGCTTTGCACTCCAAGATTCAATCATTGGAAAGCATATCCACCTAATTATCAGTATCTTTAGTTATAAAAAAGGCAAAGGTCTGAATAGTGTCACAATTAGGTAACTATGTTGCATTTTGGCAACATTTTCAAAGAAATGCTTTTTCTTTTGTCTCTTAGTGCCTTGGTGGCAAGTAATTATCATTCTGTATAGAAAAACCTGCTGGCGATGATGTCACGAACTAACCAATTGGAGAGATAGATTTCATTTCCATTGCGCTTTGGCAGATGGAATGAAATACTGGTGCTCAGAAAATGGAAAACCATATCAGGTGTCAGGCCTGCCACACGATAGCATTTGCAAAAAAACTCGCAAATAACAGTTCGCGAAAAATCGCCTTGCGAACTTGGAATAGCTGTTTCACGCGAAACTGGCAGCTCTAGCGCGCTGAATAAAATCGAAAATCACGCTTACAAGGCACGCGCTGATTGGCTCAATCACTTCTATAGTTCATAGGAATCCATAGGCTATCAAGTAGAAAGTTAGAATGACCAACTACGTCTGACCTGAAGCCTTGTTTGAGCCAGTTTGGGAGCAGTCATCATCGCAGAGGAAGAAACAATTGCAATACATGAGAACCAGAGCATCGGAGGCGATTATAATATGAAATCTGACCAAATTTACCTGCGAGTAGTGGCTAGTTGAGTCTGACTAGGAGCACAATCCCCACGTATGATTTCTATTGACGGTTTGATCGGGAATAGAACCCCGATACAACACCAACTACGCAGTCTTATTGGAGCCGGTCATGTGACTGCGAGAAACCCTAGTAGTTCACGAATAGTAATCGCAATCATGTGGTTAGCAAAGCGAATTACGGTTTTATTCGCGATTACCTTATCCCAAAATCGCAAATTTGCCATCATGTGACAAGCCCTTTGAAGCTCAAACAATATTTATACTGGTATGTATGTGTATATTTATACTGGTACGAAAACTTCAACAGCACAGAAAAGATCTGGGACAGTAAATCACATGTATCTAACCCGACCCCCAATAGAGTAATCGTTTCTGTGGAGTGTGCCCGGGGTCATCTCGCCAACAAGCCTGCGGCTCAATGATGCTATTTGGGAATGATATCGTCATGGCTTATCTAATTAATTTCGCTCAATCCGCTATTCTGTAAAGTAGACATTATGGACACACTTTACTCACCCCTGCTTCGTGTGATCGGCCCTCCTGACATGTTCAACAGAGACCAGGCCTAAAACAAATAATCACCGAATAAACGAGTAAACTAGTTATCGGTAAGTTAGAGACTCAGACCCCCGTCCAAGGGCAATCAATGAGATGTAGTCACTGGAGTTTGGAAGACTGCAGTTCCCCTGTACACCAAGCAGTGTAAAACTCCATTTTCTGATGATCATTTCCAATGATTAAAATGTGGTCATGTAAAAGACCAAAACACTGCAAGATAAGACCTACCACCGGACTTCTGTTAATTCGGCATATAAACTGTAGAATCACGCCAGCTCTCATTGGGTTTATGAACCTCTGATATCATTCATAGGTTCTATTGTACAATAATTACTAAAGAAAATGAAGTAGGAAACAAACCGGTGTGATAGGGTGGAGTGCCCTATAGTTAAACAAGAGCACCAGCTCCATTATATATTGAAACATGATCGATTGTGATCATGGTTTCAGTGAGTATTTATTGACTGGCCAAGTGACTTGCTCACAGCTCAGTCAGAGTAGTCGAGTCATGAGTGACCCTATCAGAGTATTTATTTATTAACTCAATAACTGAGTCAGTCACCAGTGAGTGAGTGACAGTGAGTGAGTGACGTGAGTGAGTGAATCCGTTGCTTGGTCACCCCTATACACGCCAATGTAAAACGGTATTAGCTCCGAGAATACAAGGTTTCGTATGAAGACGAGCTCCTCTAGTGGGTTTTTCCCTAACACTTGGTATTGTGAAAACTTACGCAATAAAAATGGTAAAATATGATCGTAGTTAGTAAAAGACACGTCCTCAGTTTATAACCTTTGAAAAAGGCGTTGCCACCAATGATACGGTACCCGCCAATCAGACTCGCTATATAATCATATTTCCCGTTCGAGCACGGAACAGATACCGTATAATATGCATCCCTCTTCTCAATGGAAGACTCTAAAGTGCGCTGTCGCAAGTTAGAGCCCATTTTCTTTTTTCAATCGCTAGTTTTTGACAAGTTCGGCTTCAGTTTCAATGAAAAAATCATGCCACTGGATGACTGATACATCTCGCTTCAGCACGCCAAGTAGTTAACTTATGATAAATTCTCTGACTGAACTGATTTCATCAAGTGCGGGCTTATAATTTGCAACGATACCCAAAGCTGGGCGGGCATACGCCACGGATAACTCAACTCAGTGACGTGACTCGTGAGTGACTCACTGACCGAGTGAGTGAGTGACCGAGTACTCAGTACTGACAATGACTCACAGTCACTCTATTAGTCCGTAAGGCGTAACAGCACTAGTAACACTGAGTGTGACTCAGTCACCTAGTGACTGACTAATAAAATAAGTAATAAATGAGTGAGCGAGTGAATCAGTCATTCATGATTCAGTGATACTGACTCAGTGACTGATCCTCACCCAGTCCGTTCTACTTCTAGCAAACTACCAAACTAAGTTCGCTTGCAAGTTACATTGATGATTGACTGATTGAGATTGGAGTGATTGATTGGTCGTGCGAGTCAAACTCAAATGAACGAAGTCAAACCAAAACCAATTTGACTGACTGACTGAGTCGAGACTGTGAGTGTGGCAACGAGAACAACAAAGTACAAATTAATTTAATTCGAGTCTACCTACTACTTACTTGGTTATAACATTTAGAACGCATCTATTTTAAAATACTAAGTTAGCTAGGTAGTACATTATTCGCTGACGCAGTCATTGTGAAGGTCAGTCAGTGACATGAATGGTGATTCAAATTTCAATTCAGCGACATCTTCTTTTGACACAGTCAAGCGAAATCATCCACTCAGTGACTAGGTGAGTAAACTAGTCTAGTGGAGTGAGTCGTCTAATTAGTAAATTACCCACATTTCATCAATACTCACTCAGCAGTCAGGGGTTAGTTTCCTGTACCATTCTTCCTGAGGTAAATGATATTGCAACGAGACTAGTTGACTGTCTTGAACTAGCTAGGTTGACAATCGCAAGCAGTCACACTCACAGTGATGACAGAAATGCACAACGTGTTTATGCATGGTTAAAGCCCTTTTCACTGAATGTCGGTCATTATAGCTCAGTGGGAGAACTAATCCTTCTTACTGTTTGTCCTCCCCATGGCCCCGGTTCAATTCTCAGCCTTGGTGGAGAATTTCAAAGGACTTTTCCCTGACTGATCACACACATGGAGGGGAGATGGGCGCTGCCAAGTCATCACAAGCCCATTGAAAGGATATGAGGAATATAATACAATACGGCTTCTTCTACCCTCGGGCCCCCAACAATCATTGGTCTTTCTCTCGAGAGAAAAAAATGCACTTTTTATCGGTCAGGGACAGTCCCTGATCACTGATTCCGAGTTGGATAGACCATCTGCATTTCTGATGATTTGTGGCAGTATGCTTAGAAAGCGTAACTAAACCCTATAGCAACTCTGCCATTTGTAAGCCAGCTTCAGGCACAGGTTTTTTCTAAAAGAACCAAAAGCTCAGGTGACCAGGTAGGAAGTTATTGATGGGATTACCTTAGAAACCAACTTCTCTGTCTAATCATTTGTCAGCTTCTAAGTGGGCAGCCAATCATACCCAGTGTTCTATACTCAGATTTGATGAGACAGTGATACTCCGTTTTCCATGCGTAGCTTCGTCCGATGTGAGAAGCTAACGTAATGGAGGACAGCAAGCGAGATGTTGAGGGGGCGGTCTCAGGGGAGACGGTGAAGGTGATGGCTGAGTCAATCGGCATCACTAATGCCAATGAGGAGGCATGTAAACACCTAGCCGAAGACGTCACATTCAGGCGAGTAACTCTGAATAATTTATCTTGGCTCTGTGGGTAGGCTGATTTATCAGCGTAACGCAGAAATGGCAATTTTTTTCCTGGTTATTGTATTGTTCTACTCACTCTGTTCTTTTAATGGACCTCCTGTGGTCGGATTAATGCGAGGAGCTCAGCTATCCCACTATATTCTACCTTAGCAGTCATCAGGGGTAAAAAGGCTGAAGAATCTGCTTGCCTTAGAATATGTCGGGATGGTTATCACCACTGTACAGCCGGGGCTCAGGCAAATGAACTGTTATGACATGACTTTGATAATGGGATTTTAGGCTAAAAATGATTATCCAGGATGCGCTGAAACTTACTCGCCACTCTAAGCGACTCACAATGACAACCTCTGATATAGACCATACGCTGAAAATGAAGGACTATGAGGTGAGCTCAGGATGCAGTTCCGTACCATTAAGAGTCGTATCTGACTAGTTATCATACCTACTCTGGTTGATGTCTGACTTGCAAAATGTAGATGAAGAATGTGTAGTCTCTGATCTTAACACTCCCTTATCCTATTGAGTCATCTAATGTCTAGAGTCCAAACTGGGTTCAGTATGAAGACTCACCAGTTAACCAATAATCAGTTTATTTTAGTCATCTAGCTTCACTCTGAGCTCAAACCTATCCCCGTATTAGCAACTTTTGTGGAGTAGTCATCCCTCTGCACCAGAAGTTTTTTCCATTTCTGTTCGCTGTTCCTTCTAGCCGCTGTACGGGTTTGTGAGCGCTGAGTATCTGCCATTTCGTTACGCCAGTGGTGGAGGTCGTGAAATTCACTACACAGAAGATAAGGAACTTGACTTGGACGATATGGTCACTAAAGTGCTACCTAAAGTTCCGCTACAGACTTCCCTAAAAGGTAAATAGCTATCTCTGCTCTGCAGATGTCGTCTGCTTGGTCATGTGATGATAATCTTTCGTCAACCTTCTTTCGTCTCAAACGACAACAGTATGTCTTCGTGTGTTAACTATTAAGTGTGAGGAGGAGACCTATACATGCTGAAATCATCACCGTATAGCTTGTTGAGGACCGAGTGCTCGATACACGCAGCCTCAGTGTGAAGGGATCTGCTGCTGAAGTTGTGGTTTAGTGAATAACGCATCTGGCTTAACATCGAAGGTCCCTGGTTCGGCATCACTTTGTTCTTTTTTCATCACCAACTGCAATATAAAAGCAGGTCCATTCATAGAGTAACCTTCCCATGCTGCACACCATGGACCATTCCGGGTACAAGTCTCTAGTTAAGCAATAAACGAAGGTGGCCATATCTTGCCACGCGTATTGTATGAGAATATCTTGCCAAGAAATGATTTTCGCCTCTGTAAACTGCTAACAAACGATAATTTACAGATAGATTGTAATAGTCAGTGATTATTTTCAGCTCATTGGTTGGCTATAGAGGGTATCCAGCCAGCAATACCAGAGAACCCTCCACCAATCTCTAGGGATATGCAAAAGGCGGATACCATAAATCCAGGTAACAATTCTTACATCGGATTTCCTGTGACTGCATTTGGTTGCTTTGAGAATGCCTAATTATTGTAGGCTAGTGTAGCTCAGTCAATTGAAGCACAAAACTTCAATTTCTAACAGTTGTGAGTTCGCTTGTAGGCTTATCAGGGTCTACAACCATGGTCTTCTGAAAGCGATTTAGTTCATTTCATATTTGTTAACCGTCGTTTTGGCACTCGAACCTAAATAGTGCCCAAAAACATCTACTGCCATTACACCTAGGAGGAAGCCTTCTTGTGCATAAAGTCATGCTGTGTGGGATAAACCGTCTACGCACGATTGCAGGTTCGGTAACGGCTGCTGAAAAGGGAAAGCCGCGGCCAACCGTCAAAAAATCAAAGGACGTGAGACTGAAGCCGCTGTCAGAACACGATCTCTCTGTGGTACGTCTTATGCAACCCAACGCCATCCCCCAACTTATCCCCCCCAACCTAATCCCTCACACGCGCGTGCTCCAATTCATACCCCTACCTACCCTCTCAACCTACCCCATCAATATCTCTTTGTGGTTCCACACAATTGTGACCACGGCAGGAATGGTTCCAAGAGGCATGCGGATGGATTTGGAATGGCTGTTAGAGATTAAATCTCCTTGTCTTGCGAGGAGGAGTCATATTACGCAAACATAGCTTTAATGGCATTTAATGACACTACAGCACCTCCCTCCCCCCCAACCCTGTCATCCGTTCACAGATGTTTTTCTATATGAGAATCACACCCGAACCTTCTTGCTACTTGTCTGCATTCACTCTGCGTTCTTCGTGATTGGTCGGATGGATGATAGAGTGTGGTACTTTCCTATTTGTAGGAGCAGCAGCTTTATTATAAGGAGGTGACAGAAGCGTGCGTTGGCGCGGATGAGACGCGTCGTACTGAGGCACTGACGAGCCTCGCCCAGGACCCCGGCCTCCATAAAGTCATACCCAGGTACACAACAGCGGGATAATGTGCTAGGGAAATATACTCTTTTCTCTAGCAAGCGCAGATCATACTGTGGTGTAGTGATAGCTTAGTGGATAGCGTACTGGGCCTTATACCGGGGTCTCTGGTTCGATATCGAGTACGGAAAGACACCTGGTCGGTTTGGGATCCTGATGTTAAATAAAGGAGACCGTCCCCTAGAGTTACCTTCTCTATGAGATACGCCGGTCTAATAGAAAGTCTCTGACACATCCTGAGAACTGCCGAGTCAAGGACCCAGTAGACAAAGTTCTTCAAACCCCTGACACCGATCAGGATATGAGGGAAAGAAAAATCATGCTGTGTACAACGTTCATCAACACTAAGAGCGGATCAAATAATGTTAACCTACCTGTAATCCAAAGGGCAAAGTCCCTTAACTCAGGAATGGCCCCATGTTGACAGGCCTGGCTACAGCTTTTAGCGGAAGGCGGGAGGAGGCGTTTCAGGCGGGCCGGAATGGTGTTTCTAGCGGAAGGTGGGAGGAGGCGTTTCAGGCGGGCCGGAAT